>Ga0228710_1001903_pt1 | contig 32247 bp, 18 predicted proteins | sample MedpolnodulmetaG_FD_177995 | JGI IMG/M metagenome (GOLD analysis project Ga0228710, IMG submission 177995) | Root nodule microbial communities from Medicago polymorpha collected in Santa Monica, California, United States - pink nodules | ecosystem: Host-associated > Plants > Roots > Nodule... | reverse complement strand
TGAGTTTTTGTTGCGACGGGAATAGGAAAAGAGAGGTAAGAGGGTTTTCTTTTGATTTTTGGATATTGAATTGAAGAATGGATATTGGATTATTGGTAGTCGCGAGTTTTGACTTATTTGGAAATTTTGCAAGGTTAGAAAGTGGCGCTCTTTTTCTTTTCTTTAACTTTCCGCTTATTCTTCTTTTCTTAATTAATTAAATAGATCGTGCGACCCGTGCTATCACATGGATCGGTATTGAGCACAATATATTAGCAATTTAAGACTGCAACATTACATGAAAATAAACTAAAACAACGTGAAATATATAATAATTTAAACTTCATTGCAAGATCACATAGAATATTTTAGAACAGTTCTTTGAAAACGAAATTAGATATAACATTTATATGTTCGTCTTCCTCATCAGTTAACAATGTCTTTAACCCTTTTCTTGAAGTAACTATGAACTTTTGATCCGTGCATATTAAAAATCATTCTAAAATGTCTTTCAAGGGCACATATCGACAAACTTTTTTAATTTTTTTTATATAATTAGCATTTCTATTAAAAACGTCTTAAATTGAATTTATTCAATCAGCCAAACTTATAAGCAAATAATATGGAAGTTAATAAAATAATAGATTTGGATGATGATGTCTATCAAAACTTAGTATTCAACAAAGTATAGAATCATATATTGCAAGGTATAGTCACAGCACTACCATAGTCTATTTGTAACACCTTTTTTATGAAAATCATATATTCTTACCTCTTTTAGACATATTGATCAAAGCTTAAGCTTAGTATTAGACAAAGTATAAAAGATAACTTCTGAGGTCTTGGTAAAAATGGAGAAGCTTGCATTTATAGGGTTGTACATAAACGCTTATGGTAGTGTTGCTGCACCTTACAATTTAACCAACACCTCTCACGACGTGAACTCTACCAATTCAATATCAAAGATATCTTCTACCAGACTCCAAATATGTACCGTATTAAAAAAATAATGATTATATCCTCATTGATTGGTTCAATTGGTGTAAAAAGTAGCCAGTAAGTAGACTGAGAGGGTAAATAAAATAAAATGGGCAGACCTGAATGTGGCACAGTAAAAGATAGCTTGTGGAAGAGGGTTAAGTAAGATGTGAGTTATGCTTTAAAGGCTAGACACGTTTAATGTATATCAGTGCATGTAATTATGCATAACTTGTGGGGTGAAATCTAATGGACAGGTGAAATATTGACAATGTATAAAAAGATCATGATCATAAAAGAAACACACATTCAGCGAAGTAGTTGTATATTTACCATAAATTCTTGTGTTATAGTGTATAGGACAGCTTGGCAGTGTGTTAGGTGAAAAAATGTTAAAGGACCTATTTGGACAATATCTCATTATATAGAGCGATTAGATAAGGTCTAACAATACAATGCAAAGTTAATTATGAGAATACCATAGCAAAAGAGGTCGAAACCAACATGTTAATGGTAAATGACATTAATCTCACCAAATTATTTTTTACAGCACATTTTCGACAACTTCGAATAGTAAAACTTATAGCAGCATTCAAACTTCTACTATAATGATGCCGACAACATAAACCAAACGGAACACATTTTGAATCATGGAAGTTAGTCCTTTACATTGAAGTTACATGTACTTCTTATTCTGTTTAACTAGAATAATCTCTTGTGATAATAAGGACCTATTATGAGAGAAAATCACCATTACATACGTGATTGTGTCATCCACTCGGAAGAAAAGGGGACAATAAAACCTGTCTGAAATAGATGTACTTCATAATGACTAATCTGTTAAGCCAGCTGAATAACAACATAAGCTACATATATACAGTTAATTCTTTCATTATGCAGAATACTTGGATACTTGGCTGGCATGATATTATGTTGATGACATTCAAAAAAATCTATGCCATCAACAAAATCAAATAGTTTAGGATCGGACGGCAAAAAAACAACACAGTGATGAAACAAATACAACAGAGAAATAAAGCTCATATCTTAAGTTGCAGGAAACGAAAACATTAGCATCAATAAAAGAGCTAATTCTCCGCAACCCCATATGCATTTACTAATTACTTGCACTTTCAACAGTCAGGTACATTCATTGTCTTGCAAATAGAACAACAAACTTCACATAGGAATGATTGAGTCACTGATGAGCCCTAAACAACACAGTCACGAAACACAAAATTAACCAAATTCTACCATTAATGTTCATTAAGTACATCAAACACCGGTGAATCCTTAACAAAAAGGAGTCACACTGATCTCCAGACAAAACAATGTGAATTTGCGATAAAATGAGAACAGAATTGAAGAGAGGAGGGAGATCAAGATTTGACCTGAAAGACAAACACAACGTCTGCGCTGACATGTTGGATTTCAAGAATACTCATAAGTGCCAGAAAGTAGTAATTCAACTAAATATTTAAGGCACTTTTGTTACTTGTTTTGCAAGTTATTAGGGGAAAAGCCGAGAGATAAGTGATTATGACCCTTTTACGCTTCATTTATCTTACTTTACCCAATTGTGCAGGAAAGTTACTCAAGACACTGAGCAAAGAAGAAAAACAAGAAAAAAGTACAAAAAGGCAGAAAGATGAATTCACTCGCCTCCAACTCGCCATGGCAAGTAGCAAAAGAAAGCAAAGGCAGAAGAGCATATTTACTCGCCTCCAATGCGCCTCCAGTTCGCAATGGCGAGTAGCATCAGCAAGCAAGAGCAGAAAGGCAGATTTACTCGCCTCCCACTCGCCCCCAACTCGCAATGGCGAGTAATCAAAGAGCCAGCAGAGGCAGAAGCACAGTTTTACTCGCCATGGCGAGTGCATCTACTTGAGAGGCGAGTTAGGGCGGCTAAACCCCTCAAAGATGACATGGCACAAATCCACTGGTGAAGAAACCTCAACTCGCCATGGCGAGCAAAGGAACTCGCGAGGCGAGTTGATGCAGAGTTGAAATCTTATAAATAGTCATTGATCATTTCTTGAGAGGGTTCTGAGTTTTTATCTGAGAATCACATAGAATACTTTGCAATAGCTTTAAAGAGAGAGATAGAGCTTGTTCTTCATAGAGTGAGAGTGATAGAAGTTGGATTCTTCCTCATTTGGTGAGAAATCACAAAGTTGTAATGAATCCTTCCATTTCAATTCATTCTTGCAAACTTCCATGACAATGAGTAGCTAAATCTCCATTGTTGGGATTAGAGGTACTTGATCTTAGCTAAACATGTGATCCTTTGATCTATAAATGTATGGTTCTAGCATTTGATTTGATATAGAGATTATTCTTGCACTTTATTGTTTATGTTTGATTTAATTGTGATTGAAAAATACTTTTGAATCTAGGTTTAGAATAATCCTCTATCCAAACATAAATTCTAGACATGGAATTGATGTTTAGATAATCACTCTTTGTATTCAAACTTAATGCTTTCCTATCAATTAAGAGATTGAGAAATCGTCGATTGAATGATAGGAACGACTCTTGGATCGTTTAATAGTGTAAGACATCGACGATTAAACGATACAATTGAAGTCATAATATTATTTGGACACGAATGATATTGACGAGGGATGCGTGGTAATATCAAAGAAAAGCTAGAATCCATGCATGATCTTTAGGTTACGTGTAATGCTTGATCAAGGAACTCTAATCCTAACAAGTTTCACGCCTTATTAATCTCAAAATTTTACTCTTACATCATAGTTAACTAGATTTTAAGCAAACGAACAAATCACTCTTTCAACTTAAAATGATAATTGGTGTCGAACAATCCATGATATCACACTAGTCCCTGAGGAGACGGTATATAAATACTTACTTTTGATATACGTAAAAATACTACATCAAATATGTTGTAGCTGAACAAATTGGATTTGTTTTGCTTAATAGCGTCGTATCAGTCACATTTCTTACATATTGAATCAACTCTCTATTAAGTCAGTCTTCAATTCACTGAACGCCAACTAAAGTAATGACACAAAATGAAGCTTTGTTTTATATAACTTTCAATTCCAATAACCGTGTAGAAGCATCGAGTGTGGTTCTGTTGTGTGTAATGTCCTTTAGGAACCTCTCTATGTTTTCCTTTTAATAAAGATAGGGTCCTGAATATATTGAATTCAAAGAATATGTTAGCTACTGCCCATGAATTTGAAGACTTTGATTTCAATTAGTTTTCAGCATAAAACTTCAATCTTTAAAAAGCTACATGAACAAAAAATAAGTAGATTAGAGTATCGTAGAGTAAGTACCTGAAGATGATTACGATGAATGTTCTGAAACCCATTTGGACACATGTAAAGCCTATGTGAAAGTCAAAATATTATCTCAGAATCCACAACAAAATAAAACAAATCGTCCTTGTCTATAGATGAGAAGTCGTAAAGAAGAGGTTGATGGACTCAAACATGAAACAACGGTTGGGAATAGAGCAAAATTGAATGAGAGTGAGAGTAAAAATTGATACATCACTCAACAATAGATCCCATATAAGAGTGTGAGAGCTGCTGATCCAAGATGACATTGGCTGTGTTCATCGGTTCTGATTCAACGATCAAGTAAAAGAATTTTAGGTAAAATTGTAAAACGATTTTGTAGGCCATTGCGTCCACCAGATCTGCGTCATTTCACAGCTATTATTAACAACTGCAGGTTACCATAACAGAACCAAATTCGTCTCTAATTACCGACAAAAGATCCCAGCTGCCCTCCTCGTTTGGTCCTGCTGCATTCACGTTCAGTTTGTATCAGCCTATAGGTGGATAATCCAAACACATTGTAAATGATCAATTTGGTCCAGTTCAATTTTCTGTCCTTAACCGACAAAATCATGAATAGTTGTAATGTTATCTATTAGAACCAACAAATATCATAAGTAATCAACTCATATATAAGGTATATAAGTTTGTCTTATGTTGACACGTCGACTTGTATAGTTGGTGTCCGATGTAACCAGCCATTGCTCCGTGAACAACACTTACAGTAAGAAGTGTGTAGTACACACTGCCAGAAGCATTACTTGGAACAACTTGGATGATGTAGGTTGGATCTGTAACACAGAAAAGAGAAGGAAATATTCTATAAATTATTGATTCTCCTTTGAATGTTCATGAACGCATGCGTTTTTTTTTCTTCAAATTTTAATTCTTGCAAACCTATATATTTGAAAGTTATGGCCAGCTCCTTCACTTTTGTGAAATGATCCTGTAAGATCATAAATGCTTAAAGTAAGTGGCAAAAATATCATTAAATTCAACTATGCAACAATGTTATAGCTCTGCTAGAGCCCTACTTGACGGTATTTTATACAAAATAGCGTGTTGCAGAAAAATAGTGATTTATTCAACCACCACCGTATAAATCATCACCGCAGGGGCCTTCTTGCAAGTTATGACCAAATTGCAATGAAATTCAAAAACACATTGAATTACAAAAAACAAAAAATCCAATTAAACAAATGATCTTGCTCTTATTCCAAACGCCATTTTGGAAATTTCTCTACTGCAAAATGAACAAACCAAACCAAACCCCACGCCAATCATATGGACATCAATTATATAGATTTTGGAAGAAGGTCGTAGTACCCGTCGATTGGACCGGCTAATAGAATCTTCAACTGTCGCATCACTTCGATAACTTGCAACATCAGCATATCAAAATTTTGACCAGAGAAATTGCCATTGCACATTCTATAAAAAAAATCAAATTCGTCATTTTGCTCGTTCATTCATTTCCTCCATGTTTCAACTTTGTTCAAGCATCGAATTCACATTCAAGAAGAAAACATTATCGTCAGCAAAATCATTTAATTATTTAAAAGAAGTGAGGGTTGACATAGAATTCTAGAGAAACCTGATAGTGAAATAAACATACATGCAAACCCAAAGTCCATATTTCCATCAACAAAAATATGTAAATTGTAAAATAAAGAAACAAATCAGTTGTAAAAACCAAATTTGTGGATAAATAAAAAAACTCAGATCCTTTTCTCAGGAAGTCCACCCACTAAACCCCAAATTGATTGAGATTTTTAGAGATTCAAGTAAAGAGCATAAGATTTGAAAGAAAAAAAAATTGAGAAAAATTTGTGATTAAAGAAGAAAGTTTATGGAAAAAGGAAGAAGGAGAAATGAAGAAAGAAAAAAAAGAGGAAAAAGTATGGAAGAGAGGAAAAACCAGATTTTGTTTGGTGTTGTTGCCTTGATGTGTGCTTATTATTGGAGCCGTGTGTAGAATACAGTATCATAACGGGTCATGAGAGGAGGAGGGCGGTGGGCTGGTGGTAACCGGTGATGGAGAAGGAGCGGGTGACGGTGGTGCGGTGGCGGTTTTGGAGAGGAAGAAGGGTTTGAGAGTAGAGAGAAGACAGTGACAGAGAAAGAGAAGGAGTGAGAGAATGAGGAGCAAAAGGAGGGTTGGTACTTGTGCTTTGAGTTTGAAATATTGGTCAAAATATTTGGTCTGTGCTTACTGCTTTGAGATTACTTGTTTGAAAACTGATCAAAAAATGGCATCGGGCAGTACAAAATGGTTGACAAAAGGGAATTTTTAGGGCTACTTAGCAGCCTTGATATTTCATTTATAATATTATGATTAAGTAAGAGAAATGTCAACAATTCCACTAATATAAATTATGTATCGAAAATTGTGTTAATTTATTGTTCAAAATGTTTCTTATAATCTTTTTTCAATAAATTGTTATCATTAATGGAATGACATTAATGCTTAACATGTGTTTTAAGGGCAAAAGTTAACATGAGTCATTAATTAAAAAAAAGTTTTATTAACAAGTCCCTGGTAGGGGTGGAAAAACACCAAAAAACCGAACTGATTTGCTGAACTGAACCAAAAACACTGAATTATTACTAACAGTTCTGAAACTGAACTGAAATAGTTGAGTTCCAAACAGTTCGGTTCAGTTCGGTAACTAAAATTCGATTTCGTTTTTTTTCATATTTATTTCAAAGGTATCAATAATAATAGTTCGGTTCACTTCGAAACAGTTTAGTTCGGTTTGAAACAGTTCATTTCGGTTCGAAATGCAAACAGTTCAGTTCATTTATTTTAAATTTAGCAAATAGTTCAGTTTGGTTTGATTTTGTTTTTATCCTAAACTGAACCATGCCCACCCCTAGTCTCTTGGCACCTCTTTAAACATTCCAACAAAATAAATTATTTTATAGAAAAAATCAGATATTTTAATTTCTAATGCATTGATTACATGTATATTCATAAAAAGTTGCCGTTTAAATGTTGTAAGAGTGTTCAGGAAGCATTAGTTAACATTTTTCTTAAAAATATTATTAACAATTACCCTTTTAATGAAACTTAAGGGTTTGTTTGGATTCATGGTTTAAGAGAGAGAGAGGGAGGGGATCATTTGCTTTTCTAAAATAAATCAAGTATGATTGAAGTATTTTATGATCGTTTATTATGTTAATATATTAACTTTTTAAAAAACATTTTATAGTGTTTGTAATTTAAAAAGGAAAAATTCTTCACTCTTTTTCTCTCCTCTCTCTTCCTCTCTTGAACCCTCCATCCAAACACACTCTAATATAGGAGACATATTTTCCATCTTATTTACCAAAAGATATAACAAAATTCAAGGATATTAAAAAAGTAATTGTAATGAACGATATTATATCAACAAAATCGTTAATAGCTTAATGGTAGAGGGTAGGGGTGTACATGGACTGGGTCAACCAAGAAAACCCGCTCAAATCCACAAAAAAAACCCAAAAAAAAAGGGGTTGGATGGGGTAATTGGGTGGGTATGATTTTTAAAAATGAAAAACCTATAAAAACAAATGGGTTCCGGGTAAAAGCAGACACCCAAAAAACCCACTTACCCAATAATGTCAATATTTTTTATATTTATTTTCATAGGGTAGAAGAAAAATATTAAAGGTTATGGTCATAAACCAAGTTATATTTCCAAAATATACACATTGTACCTATATAATAAAAATCAAAACATGCCAGAGTTACAAACCAAGATGTTGCACTTTTTGGTTATTTTAATACTAATATAATTTTATGTCATGCAACTTTAGTTTGTTGCAAGTATTTTATGATGAAGTTTATTATTTGATATTATAATGTATTATTTTATGATGCATTAAATTATAGTAAAAATAAGTTAGCCAATTTTTTTAAGAAAATTAAAAGTAGGGTAATATTTAAGAAAAATTATAGGTAGTTGTCATTTATTTATTTAATATTAAAAAATAGAAAAATAAGTAGGGTAACACATTACCCAATCCAATCCAACTCAGAAACTAGCGGGTTTGCCAAAACCCACCAAATGATATAACGGGTGGTTATTTTACGTCACCCAAACCAGAGTATCCTACATGGTTCGAGTTTTGAGTTTGGCCAAACCCAAATAAAACCGCCTAATGTACACCCCTAGTAAAGGCGTTGAAGTGCTACCATCTGGTTTAGATTTCCTCCAAACATGTCTAAAATTATCCTCAACTTTCAATACAAACAACACATATAACAAATAAATTATAGTAAATTCAAATATTAAAAAATAAAAATATAACAAACACGATATGAGTATATATATTTTTTCATTTTTTATTTTTTCAAAAGTGTAACAAATTAGATAAGTATATCGATAAAAAAATTAAGTTTATAAAAAAGAGAAAACAACACTCTTGTTTTTTCTTTAGGTTCACTACACTCAATATAATTTTTTTTTTTGAGGGAATAATTATATTTGAAATGTGTCAAATGCTGACATGAATAATCATTCTTAAAGTTATAATAATTTTTTTATATAAAGTAAACTAAATCTGTTTGGTAAACTAAGTTTTTTTAAAAAAAAAATATATTTTTTGGGCTAAAGGTGTTTGATAATATTTTTTAATAAAATATTTTTTTTTAAGAAAGCAAGCTCATAATTTTCCATCACCATTTTATACATCTATTCCTAGCTCTTCTGCATCACCATAGTCGTCTTCTGACATTGTCATGCATACCCTTACCATCCACACATGTTCACTCTCCTAACTTAAAGTATCATCAACTAAGCCACCATCTATTAATCCTTTTATGCTAGCTTTATCAACTTCACTCATACCAATTTCCTTTTCTATTCTGCTACCATCACCCTATTTCTTTGAGTTAACACTCCTTTGACCAATCAGCCTAACATTCATCCCATGATCACTAGTGCCAAAGATGGTATAATTTATCCTAGATTGTTTCCTTCACCCCTTCTACGTTTTGACTCAGTTTGAAGTACACACTACCCACATACTACGTTAATGACCTTGAGGAGAAAAATAAACTCTTCTCGTCAGTTGTTCTAGCATCGTCTATACTTCTATCGGTTGGAGGTCTCTTCGCTTAAAAATTTACTTAACATGATAATTATTTTTAAGATGTAAACAAGCATGAGTTAGTTACAGTTGCACACTACTTATATTAGTCTAGCTATATCTTAGTGTATGCACTTGAGTCTCGGAAAAAAAGCTTAAAAACTACTCATGAAAGAGGAAACTAACACTCAAAAAACACCACTCTTAAAGGATAAAAATCGTAGGAGGGAAAACTACACAAAAAATCTCAAGCCTTATCTTAAAAAGAAAATTAAACTCTGTTATTGAGTTTAGGCTACACAATATATATTTTAAGTCTAGCACATTGCATTATATTCTTTTGAGTGGAAAAAGAAATCCAACACATTTTTGCCAAGTAGGGAACGACAAACATATGAATGTCCTTCCTTTTTGTTTTTTTGTAAAAGATATAAAGACACTCTAGCTTAGTGGAGACATTCTCTAAAGAAAAAATTTCCAACTTAGTGGAGACACAAAATAATAATGCAAAAACCTCAAGATCAGATATCCAACCCCAAATGGCAGCAAAAATTAGTCAAAATAATCATCATAGTTTCCCATTTTAATAGTTTCTTCACCAACTTCAAATCTTCAATCCACTTCTTTGAGCATACACACTCCTACACACATACACACTCCTACACACATACACATTGCTTATTAATTTAGTTTGTCACACCTTCAACACTTTCATTATTTACAACTGCACATATGACACATGGTATCCCTTCCACATGATTTTATTTAGATCTATACTCGTAATAATTAAACGCGTAAATTTTAAAACTCATGGTTGGATTTTTAAAAAACAAAATAAATCATTTGGTTGGGCATTAGCCCCAAAAGTCAAAAACTGACAAAAGCGGTGGTGATGATTTTTTTTAGTATGTTCACATTTAATTTGTCAAAAAATATCCCTCTCGATTTCATTTACTAACAACAAAAATATTTATTAATTGGTGTTAAACACAATCAAAATTAAATACTTATATCATATTTAACGTTATTATATTTTTGTATAAAATTATTTTTGACAAAACTTTACTTATCTTTCAATCAAACTCTAAAGTATGAGGTAGACTAACACCAAAAAACTATTTAATGTTATTCCTTTTTAATTAATTTAGATTTAATAATTTTTTTAATAATCTTTTTCCTATCCATATATCATTTAAATAAGGTTGATTATTTATTTTCCTATCCAAAAGGAAAATTCCTGAATCCAAAGTTGTTCACATATGTAAACATGAATTACAATAGTCTACACATTGTATTTTCACCTTAGTCATTTTAGAGTATTCTTGGATCTCCTCACAGGGAGCTCCACTAAACATTTTATCTATTGTAATTCATGTTTTCATACGTCAACAAAAGTAATCAAAGAAAATGTGAAGTCTAGTCTAACAAGTAGTAACCACACATTATCAATGAGTTACACTTTACGTCCTAAATTTTGAATGGGACTAATCAAAGTACCACTTTAAATTCACACATAAAATTGAGGATCCCAATACAACACAATAACAATGTCAATATAATCAATTGTATTAGAGCTTATAAATAATGGTCAAATAACTTAGTTGTCAAAATTTGATCCCTCAAGATAAATAAAATGCAACCCATACATATTGCAATATATCTATCAAAGTTATGATGGCATGAATTATGGATAATACATGTGAAAATATAAGACAAAAAATAGTATCTTTACATTAAAGGAAAATAAATAAAGAAAGTGATGCTTATCTGAGAGTGTTTGTTATGAGAATGAGTACTAGTTAATTTTGGTATTTTATTGTGTTTGAAGCATGCAATTCCAAAATTAGGAACCTTCATTCAAATACGTTAAATAGGAGGAGGAAGGGTAGTTGGTTTCATTACTCCACAACTCTGTCTGTCTTCTCGTGCCCCTTCCTCCACTCCTCTTTCCCTTTCAATTTCATCATCACTCTCTCTAGTATAACTCTTCTACATTCTTTATCTATATATCTAACTATTCCATCTTCTCGGTTGGTTTCTCTCTCTACATAACAGACACTCACAATTAGCTTTGGTTTCATCTTTGCATGTTCATTTTCGTGTCAAGATCACAACTTTACATCTTCGTGGTCAGAAAAACTCGATTACCCTCTCTTGATTATGTGTTTACAGTTATTTTATGTCACACCCATGATTAATTTATTCCCAAATTGGAATTCTTTGCATTGAAAGCTCCCAAATTTCTATTTACATTTCATTTTTTTTTTATATAGTTATTAGAAGATTTGTGTGTTTGATTTGTGTTAGGAAATGAGAAGAACTAGCTAAGCTTGGAAAATTGATTTTTTTTTTTTTGAAATAAATACAGTTATTTTATGCCATACATATGATTGATGAATTCCCAAATTGGAATTCATTGCATTTCCTCAAATTTCTATTTACATTTCATGTTTTTTTTTTGTGTGAAGACCCAATTTACTCCTTCACAATTTTCTCACGCCCAATACTCACAAAAAATATTCCCAAATTAGTCTCAAACATTGACTCTTTGATTCATTACGACAGAGGGACTAATGTTAGTTGACTAGTTTGAGTGTTATTTTTTTGTCGGGGACTAAATTGAGCGGAGAGAAATTTCTGAGGACCAAATTGGGTTTTTCTCTTTTTTTTGTTCTTTAATAGTAATTGAAAGCTTTGTGTGTTTGATTTGTGAAGGGCAATAAGAAGAACGGGCTAAGCTTGAAAAATCGGTCTTTTTTGGTTGATTTGAACTTGGGTGTGAATGTGTGATGCAGTTCCCTTCACTCTCTAACTTGAATGTTTGGAGGGTTTCTGCAACTATGACAGTTTGGACATTTTTATTGCTCACAATACTACTACTGAAGAGTGATGTTGCATATTGTAACTACTTGGTTGGTCTTGGAAGCTATGACATTACAGGTCCTGCAGCTGATGTTAACATGATGGGCTATGCTAACACAGAACAGATTGCATCTGGGGTTCACTTTAGGTTGCGGTCTCGTGCTTTTATTGTTGCCGAGCCTAAGGGTAATAGGCTAGTGTTTGTTAATCTTGATGCTTGTATGGGTGCACAGCTTGTTACTATCAAAGTACTTGAGAGGCTTAAAGCAAGGTACCATGATAGTTACTTTTATATATTATTACAATAGATTGACTATCAAGGAGATTTTTGATAATTTCTGCTAGTAGTATAGTTGTTAATGCTTTGAGTAACATGCAATTGACCCATATATAATACAAGGTAAATCTCTTTACGATAAACCCATAAGAAATTGACCTTTTCAGGATAGGATTCCATGTATTCACGCAGTTGCCTATCTTAATCGTTCGATGAAGATTAGACGGCTTATTTTCCAAATTATAGCTGATTTCGTGAAGTAGAATATGAGCCATCTGATTTTCATCCAACAACCGTTATCCCATGCCTATGTGAGCTTGACTTCATGATTATCTTGATGCAGCGAATTTTGGTCCAACCTTTTCCTGAATCCCATTATTGTGGGAGTTCTGTAGTACGACACTGCCCCTGTTTTTACAGTCCTGACATTGCATTTTATTTTGTTTGACAGATATGGTGACGTATATACAGAAAATAATGTAGCGATTAGTGGAATTCACACCCATGCTGGTCCTGGGGGGTATCTTCAGTATGTTGTATATATTGTAACATCTCTGGGATTCGTTCGCCAGTCATTTGATGCCCTTGTTGATGGCATTGAGAAAAGCATTGTTCAGGCACATGAAAATCTCCGCCCAGGATCAATATTTGTCAATAAGGGTAAGGGATGACTTAGCATTTGCTGTTGAAACATTTCAGAAAAAGATGAAAATCTATAGGAAGCAAGTTGCTCAGTTTTAGCTTTACCTTTTGGTTTCAATTGTCTATGATGTGTGCATTCTTTACCTTTTTTGTTCTCTCATAATCTTTATGTAAGAGATGAAAAAATGATGCCACAGTCTTGACTAAAATCAGATAAGAAATTGATGTTCCCCTGACCTCTGTAGCACTTAACCCTTTTGATGAAAGGTGTGTCTGGTGTCCAAGACCAATACGACACCGACACATGTCATTACGTTAAATTATTTATCAGTATCGACATGTTAGTGTCTGGTGGATGTATCAGTGTCAGTGCTTCATAGCCCCCCTGCTTGTATCATAGAAATTGAGATACCCTAAAAAACTATACAAAGACAAAGAAAATGAGTGTTACGAGTTGCTTAAATTTCTCCCACCTTTGGTGATATTACATGGTTGTAAATATTTCATCTTCTTCTTGCAGGAGAGCTTTTAGATGCTGGTGTTAATCGCAGTCCCAGCGCTTATCTCAACAATCCGGCTGCAGAGAGAAGCAAATACAATTATAATGTTGATAAAGAAATGTCTCTTTTGAAGTTTGTTGATGATGAATGGGGTCCTTCGGGAAGCTTCAACTGGTTTGCTACTCATGGTACTTCAATGAGTCGTACAAACTCATTAATTAGTGGGGATAATAAGGGTGCTGCTGCACGATTTATGGAAGACTGGTTTGAGCGAAAAAGTTCTGTAAGAAAGGATTCTGTTGGATTTGAAGATGACGGCTTACCTCGAAGAATTTCAAACATAATTCCCAGTCTTCATAATAATCGTAAGCTTTCTTTAATGTATTTGGCTGCAATTCTTCAGTCTTGCTAAAATAATTGTTCAATTATTAATTGATAGTATGTTTGGAATTGCCGTGTGAACAAATCAACAGATAGTGAGATGGACGCTAATAGTTTGAGCTTCATTCGATGTGAGCAAACATCGTGAAAACATAGAAAACCAATCACACACTGATTCTTTTTTGGGGTGATAAGCAGTGCGGTAGAATCATATTTATGCAGTGATAAATTGTTTAAAATATAGTATAGCTGTTCTATTGGTATTTTGATGCCTATAAGTTATAACTATCTATTTGTCTTTGTTGCATTTGAAATGTGCATCAACTTGCACTAATTTTGTTCTTTGGTGGTGTGTTGTGTTGCATCATATAGTTACACAACTTCACAGTTCTGGCGTTAGTGTTTTTAAGTTTACTTATCCTCTTAAAGTCTCAATGTAGGCTGACTTCAATGGAATTGTCGGCAAAACATACTTGAATGATACCCTACTTTATATAAGTGATAATATTTAATGAATAATATTTTCTTGGATATGATTTAGGGGATATCTGATGTCAATGTTTAATAAATGATTTTTTAATCTCACATGAAATTTATTGGTATAGATCATGAATTACTGGAACTTGCTGCATCATTCCAATCTCCTCCCGGTAGACCAGCGACCAAAACTTCAAGTGTTGCTAGACGTGTAAGAGGTTCCCTTAGACAGGTTAACAAACCTAGATTTGTATCTGCATTTTGTCAATCAAATTGTGGTGATGTTAGTCCGAATGTACTTGGAGCCTTTTGTACAGACACTGGATTACCTTGTGACTTCAATCACAGCACATGTGGGGGGAAGAATGAGTTATGCTATGGCCGGGGACCTGGGTAATTATTTATTACATACTTTGTTTTCTGTAGTTTTTGCAAATATACATAATTTCCAGCGATTACTATAAATTACCTCTTGTTGTAACTAATTTGCAGTTACCCAGATGAATTTGAAAGTACACGTATTATAGGGGAGAGACAGTTTAAAAAAGCAGTGGAGCTATTCAATGGAGCATCTGAACAGATTAAAGGAAAGGTGGATTTTCGACATGCCTTCATAGATTTTTCCAAGCTCGAGGTAAATGTTTCTAGCAGTGGAGCTTCTAAGGTAGTAAAGACATGCCCTGCTGCAATGGGATTTGGATTTGCTGCTGGAACAACTGATGGACCCGGAGCATTTGATTTTAAGCAAGGTGATGATCAGGTAAGAAATGTTTTTATACCATATGCTTACCCATTATCCTAGACTTGTATTCTTATATATGCTTACTTTTTTGTGTGTATCAGGGGAACCCTTTCTGGAAACTGGTCCGTAATTTACTGAAAACGCCTGACAAGGAACAAATAGCCTGTCAGCAGCCAAAGCCTATTTTGCTTGATACTGGTGAAATGAAGCTTCCATATGATTGGGCTGTAAGTTACCCTTTTATGCTGAATATTATGTCTTATAGTCTCCAGGCTCAGATTAGTTATGGTTAATTAGGAAAAAAAGAGAGGGAAGATTAATGGTATAGAGACTGTTTTTAAGAGGTTGTTAACTTTCACTCAACATGAATATTCATTTTAGTAAATTTGTAATGGCAGAGCATTGCATGACCTGATACTTGGCTTGTCCACTTTAGTAAATTCAATTAATTTCAATAAAGTTTTGTTGTTTTTTTTTGGAGAGTACTATACATCAGTTATTATGAATTTTTTCCAAGACATGTATTTGATGACTTCCATATGTATGTCTACATTTTTTCTTCTTCTGTGGTACAATATGATTTATGATAACATTTACTTATTCTGATTTCTTTCGTTGTGTTCCTTGCAGCCTACTATACTTCCAATCCAAATCCTCCGAATTGGGCAGTTTTTTATTCTTAGTGTACCAGGAGGTATGGTTCTTAATTTCTTGTAATTATGATACTTTGTAATTTCTGTCCTTTACATTTTAAAATGTTAAGTTTCAAGTGTCGACGACCTTGGTCTAATGAGTAGTCTGTAAACCGAATCAATGAAAAATAGTGTATCATACATTCTTAGCTGTTGAACGTCTTTAAGAATGAAGAGACAAGAATATCTTGAACTATTCCTGATCACGATATTTTGACTATTTGGGTTCCAGCACTACTTTGTGCAAATTCAAATCATAGCTTCTTGTTAGTTGCTCGAGTCTTTTTCAATTTTTTATGTGCAAACAAATTTCTTTAAGATCCAATGTACTCCAAATGTCTTGTTTAATACATTGCAGTGCTATTATATGGTCATTTTTCTTTTCCTTGGAAATTCGTGATTACTATGTATGCATACAAGTGTTTGTGAGATAATCCAAGTTGTCCTATCACCTATGTATATCTTTGGGTGCTTCATGCTTGTTGTAATTGTTTTAATTCTGACAGAATTCACAACAATGGCTGGGAGGCGGCTTCGTGATGCAGTGAAGACAGTGCTAAGTGGGGACAAAAGCTTAGGTAGCAACATTCATGTTGTTATAGCAGGGTTGACCAATACTTATTCACAGTATGTGACCACATACGAGGAGTACGAGGTGCAAAGATACGAGGTCAGTTGTAACTTTTGTAGAGAGCGACATGAACCTTTTTTAGATTGCAGTAGCAAGAGAAAATGAAACATTTGTTGAAGTTTACTCTGAGTGATGCTTATTTTTAATATCAAATAAGTATCTTTGTATTGGCACGCAGAGATGGAGACCTAAAAGAAATGACAGACCTTCCTAGCATATAGAGTACTTGTATTTGTCTACTTCTGTCTATCCTAGTTCTACATGATTCTACATCCTTGTGCTTCCTATGAAGCAATATTGGCAGGCATATTGAAATGTTATATTATACGTTGATGTCTCGACAAAGATCACAGTCGCAGACCTTTTTTTCAAAACTCTGTTAAGATGAAAATACTGTTCTTCTAGCATATGACTATTATGTGCAACTTTCTAAGTTCAATTATTCATGTTGTTAGGGTGCTTCCACGCTTTATGGTCCACACACATTGAGTGCATACATTCAGGAATTCAAGAAGCTTGCACGCGCTCTCATCAACGGCCAGCCTGTAGAATCAGGCCCGCAGCCACCAGACCTCCTGGATAAGCAAATAGGCTTACTAACACCAGTAGTGATGGATGGAACCCCTCTTGGTGCAAGTTTTGGGGATTGTAGTTCTGATGTGCCAAAAAATTCCACCTTTAAGAGAGGTGATACGGTTTCTGTTACTTTTTGGTCTGCTTGCCCTCGAAATGACCTTATGACCGAAGGTACATTTTCTCTGGTGGAATATCTCCAAGGGAAGGATACTTGGGTTCCTGCTTATGACGATGATGATTTTTGTGTGCGCTTCAAATGGTCAAGGCCTTTCAAACTCAGTACTCATAGTAAAGCCACAATAGAATGGAGAATACCACAGGATGTAGCTCCTGGTGTATACAGAATAAAACATTTTGGAGCTGCAAAGGGTTTATTAGGGTCATTTCGTCACTTTACAGGTTCATCTAGTGCATTTGTAGTAGCACACTAAAGGAAGGGAAGCACAGTTCAATGGTCTTAAAAAAGTTATTATTACTATATAATTTGGGATTTATTGTACTTAAGTTTATCAGAATACATAAATTAAATCAAGGTTTGATTGAACCACATGTCCTTTGTTATCCAGAAATTTTTATTTGGTTTTCCATGTCACAAATTCTTAACAGAAAACCGGTTTCATAAATTCTTTTTGCAGGCTTTGGCTAATATTCACAAGTAAGAAATATGGTGCATGGTGCATCAATAATAGTACATTTTGCTTCATCTATACACATAATAGTATCGTGCACCATTTACACATTCTTATTCTCCTCCCTTCCTCTTTGATTCCTATGTCTCTCCTCTCTCAGTTCAAGCCCTCTTTTGAGGATGATTTAAGAATGCTGTATTCAGTCCTTCAAAAAAAAAAGAATGCTGTATTCAGATTTTAAATAATGAAATTAAACACCTCTTCAACATTGATGAACTATATCATTGGATCAAAAGAAAATTATGGCTCATAATTTATGGGCACTGTATAAACTTATGAAACCACCGTTTGTATTTTACTCAACAATGAAGCATTTCATTTGCTTAAAAGATTTTTTTTTTGTTGAAGGATTTGCCTAAAAGATTATTAGTCTATACAACCCTTGCTTCAACATCACATTGTTGAATCAATATCTCAGTTAAGTAGAAGTTAATTTCTCATTTGTGCTTGCTATCCATCACCCTTTTTGGGATAGTTTCCAGGCATCTTATTTACATGGTAACTAAAGGACCATTTATGTAGCATTATGACCGGTCAATTTTGCTAAGATCGTTTTTTGTTGTTGAGAATCTTAGTACTAATCTTGATACCACAATATTTGGAACTATCCCTATTTAAAAAAATAAAATAAATCCTAGAGTCTAGTTAAAATGTGATGTAAGGATTTATTTTATTTTTTTAAACTATATTGAGGCTAGTCATTTTAACTATCCCTATTTGGCACTTTTAATTTTGATAAAAACTATATTATAAAGTTTTAACAAAATTACGGTGTCCTCTACAAAAAAAAGGTTGATTTCATAGCGGATACAGAGTTGAGATTTAATTTCTTATCCCCGTTAGATACGAGTAGGACAACAGGTAAGCATATGACAATCAGAAACGAAGGACGGGAAAGGTATAACCTATTCCATCCTTGCCTCATTGCCATGCCTATTTACCACGTCAAAGGTTGATTTGACTTAAACAAAAAAAAAAAAGACACAATAGACCAAAACTCTCATATTGACGTAAAAAATTATATCATGTTATGTTATGAGCAAAATCTAAAAAAAAAGTCTTGTTAACTAGTGTCCTAAGACACTTTTTAAAGATACTCAATTGAAAACCTATTCATTGAAAAAGCTCGATATTCCAATTTTCGATGCATTGAATGCATAAATTCTTAAAAAGTGCCCTTACTAAGACACTCATTAGCATTTAAAAAATAAAAATAAAAAAGCTTAATTGCAGTTTTAGCCCCCTAACTTTCCTAAAGTTGCGATTTTGGCCCCCTAAGAAAAAAAACTACAAAACAGCCCCTTAAGTTTTGCAACTGTAGCAGTTTTGGCCCCCAAGGGAAAAAAAATAACATGTGGCACCTCACTTAGGGTGCCACGTCAGCGTAGACCGAGTCAATATCAGCCTTGGGGGCCAAAACTGCTACAGTTGCAAAACTTAGGGGGCTATTTTGAAGTTTTTTTTCTTAGGGGGCCAAAATCGCAACTTTGGAAAAGTTAAGGGGCTAAAACTGCAATTAAGCCAAATAAAAAATAAAAGCCCACAAGAGCACTTCTCCAGAAGCCCTAGCAGCGCAGCTCTCACACTAAACTAAGGATAACCCGTGTTTTCTTTCGCGCTGGAGATGAAGATTTCACCGATGACACCAGAAAATGTTCAGGTTAGCAATTATATACCAGATGATATTGCCTTATCTATTATGTCGAAACTGCCTATTAAATCTTTAAAGCGATTTGAATGCGTACGTAAATCATGGTCCCTCCCGTTTGACAACCGTTATTTCATGACTATGTACCGGAACAATTTCTTGTCAAAGGGTTATTCTTATTAATTACGGTGATGATACATCTCTCCTCTTACATATAACAAGAGATCAAGAGTGTGGTTTGTATTCTCTTTCCAGAGGATGAAGAAAACGAACTACTATTTCAAGAGGAGGATGATGATGACTCAAATAAGGATGAATCTGGTTTTGAAATTTTGGGTTCAAGTATTAATGGCACTCTCTGTCTCCGTACTTTCTACCATCGCAATGTGAAACTTATATTGTGGAACCCAACTACCAACGAATTCAAGGTCATTCCTCCCAGTCTAGTTCTATCCCAGAGCTTTATCGGGGGTATGTTCATCATCTTCCTGCCTCTTGTGTTTCATTCTGGGAGATATATAACATAAGAAGTAACTCTTGGAGGAAAATTAATATTGATATGCCTCCATCTTATTTAAAGAATAAAAATAAAGTTTACATAAATGGAGTGTCACATTGGTTGGATGATATTAAATCAGATCCACCATTTGGTGTCATTTGACTTCTGTAGCGAGTCTTGCATTACAACACCCATACCCTCTGACTTAGTTGGTTTATTTGATAGTTATTTGGTATGGTCAGTAGGAGAGTTGGTGATATTGAATGAGTCTATTGCTTTCATCTTAAATGATACAAAGATATCTACATTTCACATTTCAGTTTTGGGTGAACTCGGTGTAAAAGAATCATGGACTAAACTCTTCATTATTGGGCCCTCACCTCGCTTGATAGTCTACTGAGCAACCAATCTTTGTTTATTTTCCATTACATTTTACATGAAATATATATGCATCCATTCTTAGTTTTGTGCTTTTATTTCTTGTTTTATATTCAAAATTATGTAATAGAATCAAAGCATACCAGAATAAAAGGCAGAATTTGAAATACACAAAAAATTGTGTGCAAGTCTTTAACGTCAAATAACATTCGTCTATAAGTGAAGCTTTTTTCTTCAACCGTTGATCAATGACAATTTGCATTTTCTCAATTGAGATGTTTTTGTAAACAAGAGTTGGTTTATTTTCTTTGTATGTATGCAAATATGCTACCTGACTAATAAACAAGGTTTATTTTCTTTAATACATGCAAATATTCTTTGTATGTATCAAAAACAAGGTTTATTATACCCCTAAAAATTGAAAATCATAAGTAGTATCCAATCTATCATAAAATTTGCAGAGAGTGAGAGAGCATTTCATCAGAATTTGCATTATCATATCAATTATTTGAATATTACCAAATTTTCATATCCAATCTATCATAATGTTTCATTTTTGCATGGTTAAATATGTGTACACATCAAACTGCCAAAGAGAGAAGACTATTAAAAAAGAATCAATCATAATCTTTGGAGTGATATATATGCTTAGTCTACTTAGATGGCAACATTATAATAATGAAGCTGAAAACTCAAAGTATACAATCATTCAATATGTTCTGAAATAATGATCTAATTAAAATTAATGATGGGAAATTTTTTGAAACTGATTTGTTTCACAATTTCTGCTTCTGAAAAGAACTTAAAAAGCACCCACTAACAATACATGGGAAGCTTGTGTGGAGTAAAGTAATTACTTTTACTTGTAAATCTGCCACATTAATTACTAAAGTGAGTATTTCGCAATGCAACTTGTCGCTATAACAAGCATTTCTCAAATTCTGTCAAGCTGTGCTCGCATCAAGAATGTATAAGACAGAAGTCCAATGCTTTTAGTACTTGTCCTGATCAACACAAACAAACAGTTTTCTAGTAAGAAAAATGCAACCTGGGAACAAGAAAGAGAAAAGATAGCAAATTTTCTGTTTTTGGTCTTATTTTACATAATGTTGAACCTTCATGTAAGTAGGTGAAGATAACAATAGAAAGAGAGTGACTGAAAGAACCAACTAGGTTGTAAACTTGTAATGTTAACCACATGAAATTAAATCAACTAAAACATATTTATGTATGTACTTATTTAGAAGCAAGTACTTAGAAAGTAGTACGTTCCAAAAGATACAGAATATAATTAAAAATTTAAAATAACAACCTATGATCTTTTATAATGGACGAGTAGCATAAGCAATATACCTTGAATCAACAATGCTGGCCTTCCATCCTTCGGATTTAAAATGTTATCGACTTTTACAAAAGTAGCCCCATTATGGAACTACCTTATGAAAAACAGTCAACAATGAAATCCCAAATTATAAGAAAATGAAATGCAAAATATTAAATGACAGTTAAGAAATGGCAATGAAGGTGATAGATACTAAGATTTAACACCAACATATGCAACATCTATTAAATAATAAAATATTTGAATAAGATCAAAGTCTACACCGAAATTAATCCCCTTCCTTAAAAAATAGATTCATGCAGAATTTTGTAGTTTATATATTTCAATTCAATCTATATAAAAGAAATTGGCATTAAGACAAAAAAGACAAAAATTTAGGCTAGGGTAGTAACCTGGATAAAGAAACTTAATATTGGATTACATTGTGAGCTGAGTTTTGAACCAAGCCGGTTATCATAGTTTCCTCCTTTCCAAAATTCTCTACAAAGTGGTGCTGCAAGAATTTGTTGTGGACTAGAAAGGCTAATGTCATCCACCGACAAAAAGCCTAGCTCCGACGCACATGTAACACCACGACATGAACTAGCTAGGGTCACTAGATATGATGTTTTCTTCGGAAACTTGACTTATAGGATGGCTTTGAGGTCTCTTATTTTTGGTTAGCAACACTTTGTTGATCTTATGTAGTTTTACAGCACTAACAGCTTCAACAGTGATTATATTGAAGTTGCATGCAGAAATTTTTATGATTTAATGCATTGTTAAGCCTCGTGATCTTCTCGGGACAGTGTTTTTCGCTTGATTAAGCATTTTCCATATAGCAGTTTAACCATGCAAAAATGAAACATTAATCACTAGATTCACTTTTTTCAGTTCTTGACCAAATGGATGTTGCTCTACAGTCTAAATACTTCAACATATTTTCAGAATTTGCCAACCCTTCAAGATATCCTCACAAATCCCTTCCTACAGCCGACAAAAAACATTTTTTTGGTAAAATTACTTCAAGAGTCATTTATCTTATTTATTTGTAACACTCGAGTCTCTTATCTTTTGTTTTTTCCATCCAACAACAATGTGTTTGACTCAAAGTTCTTTTGGAAATGAGAGGTCCTGTCAAAGAATATGTAGAATAAGATTAATGATCTAGATCAAAGTAACAAAAAATGCTAAAACCAAAATAAGATGCAAACGTCAACCCATAAAAAATTAACCTTCAATGTCATGATATGCGGTCCGCATTTCCTAAGGACTGTAATCTCGGCCGTGTGTTGATGATCGGACGGTTATAATTTCAAGTTGTATACTTGTATTGAAAGGCCCTGTCTTAATATAACCATCAACATTTACCGATTGATGTAGCCACAACATTTTGTCACTGCAATCGATCTGTATTCATAATATAGTACATACCAAAATGTACAAATATATCAGGCCATGTTGATACATTTTCATTTCAATTAGTTTTCAAGCAAAGTAGCTATATACAACTCATCGTTTTTAATACACTTTGGTTATGGATTTCATTTCTTAGAGAAAACTTCTGAAAAGTGTTTACATTCATATGTGGTGGCAGCGTCCCTTTGTTTATTTGGGGATTGGCTGATTTGCTCTTTTTGTTTTCCTTTTCTGTTTTGATCGGAACTTTGTTGTAACTTTGTTTTGTTTCTTTTGGCACTTCTTGTGCTAGGGGTACAAAACTTTTGTTAATATATCTCATTTTGGCTTGTTCAAAAAAAAAAAGTCACAAACATCTATACATATAATTTTAATCAAAATCTAAATTTCATAAAAAATTTATTTATAACTAGCGGAAAGACAGATACTCACGTGCCCATCTTTTTGCTCTTTTTATTGTACTAACACATGAAGATTATCAACAATATTTTATAGAAATTTTGTGTATAAATTACAAACGATATTTTATATAAATTAAAAATTAAAAATATAGATATTTATGACTTTCAATTGTAACAAACTCAACAAACCATATTTAATTTTTATCTTTTTCAATTAGAACAATAATATAACAAATGTAACAAAATTTCTTATCTTTTTTAACTACAGCAATATAAAAAAAAATTGTTTAAGAGTATGATTAGACTGATCAAAATTTGTTATAGATTACATTGTGAAAAGTTAGTCCACGAAGAAAAAGATAAAGAAATTTTCAAGAAAATATTTAATTATTAGGAAAAAAAGATCATTAAAAAAAAAAAATCGTCTATAAAATGAGCAATAGAATACAATTATTTGCCACAGATAACTTTTCCCTTTCCTCCAAAAGTCCAAACCCTAACCTAACATTACGATGGAGATGGAGTCATCAAACACGATCTCTCTCAAAACCTCAGACGGCGTGGTTTTTGAAGCCTCACCAACTCTCACCAAGAACATGAAAACTGTTCAAGCCATCATCGGTGAAGGCGACGCCGACGTCTCCATCATTCCTCTCCTCAACGTTTCCTCCAGCCACATCAACAAGATCATTGAATACCAAACTCTCTCAGACGATGGCAAGGAGAAAGAATTCTCCGTCGAGGAACTGAATAACGATGAGTTGAAGGAGTTTCTTCTTGCAGTGCATTACTTGAATATGGAGAGTCTTTTTGAGCTTTTGACTGGGGTTGTTGCGGATCGGATTAAGAACAAGAGCGTTGGGTATGTGAGAAACTATTTTGGTGTTGATAATGATTTTACGCCCGAGGAAGAGGCTGAAGTTCGTCAAAGGAATAGTTGGGCTTTTAATGGCAATGAAGTCGAACCTGAGGAATGAAATAGAATCGTGAGCTTTAATGTTTACCTTAGAAATTAAATCGTTATTGAATTTAAACATAGGTTTTGTTTTTCTGGTGTGAATTGTGGTTGTGATGTTTTGAATTGATCATGAAAGTGTTTTTATCTTCTATTTTATTTTCCATTGTTCAACTTAATCGTTTTTTATGCGTAAATACTTTAAATCAGTTGGATGCCAATTGCTAGAAACCCTAATTTTGTGCGTAAAATGATTTCTACTGTTGGCTGCTAATTGCTATAAACCCTAATTTTGTTGGCGTTTGTAGAGAATAGGGCTATGAAGGATTAAGCTAGTAATGAAATATCTGATCAGAATTGTGAAATTGATCCAATTTGTTGAAGTTATAAACTAAACTCTAATCAAATTCTCAATCAGTTGGCTGTTCTTGATCTTGCAAGGAGGGGTGTACCTCCCCTTATTGAACGTTATTGTTTTGTGAAATCGAAGGAGAGTCTATAACAAACTTTGTCTGACTTTTGTCCCATGTTTCAAGTTAGTCCCTTATTTTATCATATTTCAAATTTGTCATTGCGCAACATTAATCAAATTGGTATCTTTGTCTCTTCCAATTAAAAAACAAATTGTCTCTTTGAAAAACTAAGAAACCACCATTAGCTAACTCTATTATTTGTTACTTCTACAAATTCTCATTAGTATTGCATAGGGGATCCACATTTGTATTGCATAAGGGGGAAGAGAAAAGTATTCCAACCTTTCCTTAAGAAGCTAAATTATCTCACCCAAATTGACACCAAGAGAATCGAACTTGAAATGTTAAGGAGAGGCACACTCTCAAATCCCAAGTCAATACCACTCGACTTTCTCAAGTGGGTCATAGGGTAACATTATTAACATATTCCTAAGTCAATCTTATTGATGAAGAAAAAAATCATTGTTAAGTCGACACATTATCTCACGCATTGTTAATGTTGGTGAGTTGACACATTATGTAACACATAGAATAATGGGGGACATTATGATACAATTTTAATAATAGAGGTTGTATACTCACTTAAAGGCAACAATATTGAGGACTATTTAGTGAAAATGTGATTTTTATACAGCAGGGATATCTACAAAAACACATCTCAATGATATACACTCTTTTGTCACTAATATAAGCAAAAGTTTATTTGTTAGGTTCATTCAATAAATAATTTATATAGTCTATATAACCACATACATCATTTATTAAATAAACCTAAAAAATGAATATTTGTTTATAATATTGATCGGATGGTGTATATGGCTTCCATATATATGATAATCACTGTTTCTATCGATGAATATAATAAAAATCGTTAGTTTATAAGAATAGATTCAATTAAAAATCGTTTAAGGTTGAGCTTTTACAAAATGGCCGGTTAAAGATCCAAGTTAACTTGTTATATTTTGGAGGATTTGTGTAGGTATACGGGTAAATCCTTGAGGGAAGTGCAATTTTATGCCCGTAAGGTTGTGTGCTCATGTGTTATTATTGGAGGTGTTCATCATTGTTTGTGGATTAACAAAAGTGATACTAGAGTAGAGAGGGCGGAGAGTGGTTGCCGGTGCACAAGGCATGATAATGAGCGGCTTCCGACATCTTTTAGACGAACCGAATCACATCGGAATTAGAGAGATCTTGAGGCCGTGCAGGTATGTGACTACATGGTTGAAGAAAGACTTATAAGAATTGTTTGGTACTACCTATAGCAACAAGTTGCATCTTCTTTTCGGTAGCTCATTACATAAGAACTTCATAGTTAAGTGTGCTTGACTTAGAGCAATTTTAGGATGGGTGGCCTGAGAAGTTTCTCAGAAAGCGTGTGAGTGAGTGGACAAAGTACGCTGAAAAGAATTATGTTGGTTTGTAGGATCAGTCGACAATACATAAAGTCGTTTGGGATTATACATCTACTAACTTTATAATTTAGAATATAAAATTCACTTTTAAATAGCCATATTTACCGGCTTTAATTATTTTGTCACATATTTTAATTTTATTTTGTATTTTTTTTTTATATTTTATAATATGGTTTAAAACTAGATTTTTTTTTTAAGGGATAGTTTAAAACTAGATATTAATGAAATTGTGAATCAAAAATAGAGAAAAATATGCGTTTTTATTTTGATTGTATTAAAATAAACATGCAATACTATTTTTCTTCAGATTGTGTTGGATTTTCGCTAGATTATTAGAAATAAAATAAGAATTATCAAGGGAGGAACATGTAGTTTATAACACAAACGATGAAATATAATTCAAGTTTCTCTTATAGGAGGGGAGTGAACTTTTTTTATAATATATTTTGCATAAGAGGGACAAGGAGTCTATATTTTAACAAAAGAGATGGCAGGCGTGTAATTATATATTGACATCTATAAGTCTTAGCTCAACTGATAAAAATGCTGAAATTGTTAGGCAAAACTTTCGAACCCCGAGTCTTTCTCTTGTGTGTGTGATTTTTCATCGACTCTTATCATTTTGTCTATCAACCAAAAAATAATTATATTTTGACATTATGGTGATATCTTATTAATTATATAACAAAGTTTTCTAAGGTTCGGGTCGACTTTTTGTTTGATTGGACGGTCCTAAAATTTTTTTCCCCTTAAAAACCAAATAAAACAATTCTTTTAGCATCAGTCAAATTTTTTATTTAAATAGAAATTTATGAATAAAAAGAAGAATATTAATCAAATTTTTGTGGTTCTTAAAATAAATAAAAAATTATTTTGTTGTGAAATAGTGTATCAAAATGCATAGAAATTATGCATAAATTATAATTATTAAAAATATTTGTTAAAACCCCTATGAATTAACGTTATGGTGGTGATTTTTCCTTTTAAGATACTTTTTCTAATTCCAAAAACAATAACATGTGAATTGAGAGTAATCGTCAAAAATAAACTGATAAATCAAAATACATGTTTCATACATGTTCTTAATTCAACATATCCTTACTCATAATTGTAACATGAGCATTCGACAGGTCAATTTTTGTACAAGTAGAATCCTAATAGCCATGATCATATATCTCTTTGGAGAAACCAATGAAAAAAATTAACAATTTGTTCATCCAATTGAAAGAATACTTTCGTTATGAAATGTGTCACATCTCTCGATTGCAACACCAATCTCATCAATGGTATTTAAGTTAAGTCAAGCTAGTTCTCCGTCTTCTTTTATTCTTAACAATACGTATATTGCCCTTAATTCTTCCCCACTTTGATAGGATATTTAAGATAAGGTAAGGACCCAATAATGAAGAGTTTATTTCATGAGGATGAAAGCAATATACCCATTCAATATCACCAAGTGTCTCCGGACCATAAAGCTATCATCTATGTAAGAGAAGTATGAGTGTTGTAATGAAAGATTCAGTTCTGAAGTCAAATAACACTAAGTATGTTGGTGTACATACTTATTCCAAAACCAAATCAATGAGAGACTCTATCCATTTACATTTGTTCAATGTTCCTAAAAGGTTGAGGAATATCAATGAAATTTCCTCAAATAGTTACTACTTATGCTATTTATCTCCTAGAAGAAATAGGCGGGGCTTTAACGTCATACGGTATTCCAAGTGTGAATTGAATCACTTTATAGTCGTTTCTAACACTATCATAATCAACTAGGTGATTGGACGATACATGCTGAAAAAATATTATTATTCAATAAAGTTGGAAGGAATGACCTTAAATTCATTAGTAGAAAGAACATTACAAAGAGTGTCATAATAGTAGCATAACCTATACTTAAATTTGTAAATAAAATAGACAAAAAATGTTAAAACGAGAAGGAACAACTAAACCAAAATTTGGTAGTAAGTGTCTTTACGGCATTGTTTAAGAATTCAAAAGTGATAATTTTTACATTTTAAATTTTGTAGTTATGACTTTGACATGTGTTTGACTTTATTTTCAAGACAAAATTTCCTTTTGTATATTCCTTAATTAAATAATGTCCTTGAAGCATTTGTAGCATCATAAATAAAGATCCATCATCAAAATTATTTCAAATACATTTGATTTAATCAACAAAATCCATTAATAAAATCATGAACAGTAAAATTAAAATTACCAAAAAAAAATGATAAAATAATTTTTTTTTATTATTGTGTTAATGATTGAAGCAAAAAGAAAATTCCATAGCTCAATTATTAGATAAAGTAAAATATCATTCATTGTGGTGGATAAAAGCCAAAAAGGTTGTTTTTTTGTTTGGTGATCATTTGTGGTGGTCGAGTCCATTGACTTGTTTAGGCATTTGTTAACCGCTTGTATCTTTTCTAGTAGCCTTTTTGATACACCTTGTGCTGAGATGACTGCTATAGCAGTGTTAATATAATCAATTTTTGTTTGTTAAAAAAAAAAAATTGAAGCAGCACACAAATAAATTCATAGATTTAGAAGAAGAAAAATGAATCAATTAAAAAAGTTTAAAATAAAAAACACAGACATAAGTGAAAAGTGCTCAAACAAAATTACGAACTTCAAAAAAACAGAAAATCTTTTCACACAAATTCTATTAGCAAAATCATTTCACACAAATTCTATTAGCAAAATCATTCAAACTAAGAAATTGATCACAAACACTAAAAGAAAATCAAAAATCAATATTCCGTTAATAATTGAAGTAACACCTAAGTGAATTAAGAAAAAAAATGAATCAATTATTTGAATCAAATCGAATTGAAGAGAAAAATAAAAAAAATAAAAATTTTCATTATTCCACTAAAAATAGAAGCAACACCTAAATAATTCATAGATTTGACAAATAAAATAAAACTATTAATCAAATCAAATTGAAATTGAATTCAACTCAATCAAGGGTTTGAGTTGAATTACCTTGAAGCAAAATCAACAAGAAGAGATTCTCGAAGGTTCTTCTACTATAAAGAAATTTGATTGAATCTAAGATTCAAAGAAAAGAAAATACACTGATCTTTTTTTGGGTGAGATTTATACAAAAACTACGATGAGAATAATTATTATATAATTGAATGTAAATAATATAATAATATTTTGGGCAACAAATGATGAATATAATAGTTTTTTTTATTTTTCTTTTGTCAAAAGAAATTTATTGTTATTTATGGTGGTTTTAACAAAATAATATTACTACCCTAAAAAACAATATTGTTTTTTGTTCAAATAAATTTATATTATGATGATAAATAACATTATGACGATAAATATCAATAAGTTTCAGCGACAATATATTGAAAGTAGGTAGTGTTTCTCGATCATCATCATTGGTAATGGGTTCCTCTGAGTCTGGGACACTGAGTGTGACTTTGATTTTCACAATATATGTGACAATGTCGTTGTTCTCTTCCTCTGCCATTGAAATTTCTAATGCAGGGAAGAGTTTTTTGTTAGTGACTTGATTAATTGTATAGAAGATGAAAATGGCGAGGTGAACGAATCCTAGCAAGCTATTTGTGCATGCACTGCATTTGAGTTTCTCAGACACTTAATTTGGGGACAATTGTTTGTACTAAATTAATTTTTCTTGTTTTTTTAAGAAGAAGAAAAAAACAAAACTATATTCATTCAAATTGTATATTAACAGAGTACATCATTCAATACTGCTTAGAACCTAAAATAAATTTGATAACAAACTCATGACATCCAAGTTAATAGCATACAAAATGCCTACAAATAATACAATAAAACTAAAGATGACCGAAATATTCATGGTTTCGGATCTGCAACGTTGACGTTCAAATCATTGATTAAATAATTGATCTTCAGTAGGAATCAAATGAACACGGGAACAGGATGGAATATCAAACAACGACGTACAAGCACCGAACAATACAACGCCGCACTCAGACGATGAATTACAAAGAAAAAACCTAGATCTATATGAAATTCACTTTTTTAGATTGAAATAGAGAAAAAAATACAAAGAGATGTGATTTCGGGTCAAAATTGATTGAAAACCACCCCCTCAATAAAAAAATGGAAGAAAAAAACTATTGAAAAAATTAGGGCAACTTGTTGGACAATAAAAAAATGGAAGAAAAAACATACTGAAAAATTAAGGTCAACTTGTTGGAGAGGGACAAGTTAGAGAGAAAGAGAACTATGATTTTGTTAGTACCCATTAAATAGTTTATTTTTCTTAAAAATATTAATTGATGTTTCCATTAAAAATTATTGAATAGAGAATAGAGATTCCTAAAAAGTTTACTGAGTCTTTCTTAAGAATCTCTATTCAATAATTTTTAATGAAAACATCAATTATTATTTTTAAGAAAAATAAACTATTTAAGGGCTACTAACAAAATCAGAGTTCTCTTTCTCTCTAACTTCTCCCTCTCCAACAAGTTAACCTTAATTTTTTTAGTATGTTTTGTCGTCCATTTTTTTTATTGTCCAACAAATTGCCCCTAATTTTTTCAATAGTTTTTTTCTTCCATTTTTTTATTGAGGGGGTGGTTTTCAATCAATTTTGACCCGAAATCACATCTCTTTGTATTTTTCTCTCTATTTCAATCTAAAAAAGTGAATTTCATATAGATCTAGGTTTTTTCTTTGTGATTTCGTCGTCTGAGTGCGGCGCTGTATTGTTTGATGCTTGTATGTCGTTGTTTGATATTCCATCTTGTTCCTGTGTACATTTGATTCCTACTGAAGATCAATTATTCAATCAATGATCTGAACATCAACATTGCATATTCGGAGCCATGAATATTTCGTCCATCTTTAATTTTATTGTATTATTTGTAGGCATTTGTATGCTATTAATTTGAGTGTTGTGAGTGTGTTATCAGATTTATTTTAGGTTCTAAGCAATGTTGAATGATGTACTCTATCAATTGCAATTTGCAATTTGAATGAATATAGTTTTTTTTTTCTTCATAAAAAAACAAGAAAAATTAATTTAGTACAAACAATTGTCCCCAAATTAAGTGTCTTAGGAACTCAAATGCAATGCATGCACGCACAATAGCTTGCTAGGATTCATTCACCTCGTCATTTTCATCTTCTATACAATTAATCAAATCACTAACAAAAACTCTTCCCTGCATTTGAAATTTCAATGGCGAAGGAAGAGAACAACGACATTGTCACATATGTTGTGAAAATCAAAGTCACTCTCATTCTCCCAGACCTATAGAGGAACCCATTCTTGATGATGATGATGATGGAGAAACACTACCTACTTTCAATAAATTGCCGCTGAAACTTATTGTTATTTATCATCATAATATAATTTTATTTGACCAAAAAGCGATATTATTTTTTAGGGAAGTAATATTATTTTGTTAAAACCACCATAAATAACAATAAATTTCTTTTGACAAAAGAAAAATAAAAATCTATTATATTTATCATTTTTTGACCAAAATATTATTATATAATTTACATTCAATTATATAATAATTATTCTCATAATAGTTTTTATATAAATCACAACCAAAAAAAAATTGGTTATTTTCTTTTCTTTGAATCTTGGATTCAATCAAAAAAATTATAGTAGAAGAACCTTTGAGAATCTCTTGTTGTTGATTTGCTTCAAGGTAGTTCAACTCAAACCCTTAATTGAATTCAATTCAATTTCAATTTGATTTGATTAATAGTTTTATTTTATTTGCTAAATCTATGAATTGTTTAGGTGTTGCTTCAATTATATATTAATAGAATAATTAAAATATTATTTATTTATTTATTTTCTCTTCAATTCATTTTGATTCAAATAATTGATTTTTTTTCTTCATTCACTTAGGTGTTACCTCAATTACTAACAGAATAATGATTTTTGTTTTTTTTTTTTGT
>Ga0228710_1001902_pt1 | contig 32252 bp, 26 predicted proteins | sample MedpolnodulmetaG_FD_177995 | JGI IMG/M metagenome (GOLD analysis project Ga0228710, IMG submission 177995) | Root nodule microbial communities from Medicago polymorpha collected in Santa Monica, California, United States - pink nodules | ecosystem: Host-associated > Plants > Roots > Nodule... | reverse complement strand
TTCCTTTCTTTTTGGTGAATTGTGTGATGATTAAGGGTGTCGATAATGTTCGTAATGCAGTGTTTTCCCACTTTTCTACTCACTACAAGTCTGTTAATGTGGAGCGCCCCTCTATGGGTAATGTGCAGTTCCGCACTCCATCTTATAGGGAAGGGGCAGGTTTGGTTAGGCCTTTCTCGGTGGAAGAACTGAAGGCAGCAGTTTGGGACTGTGATAGCTATAAATGTCCTGGACCAGATGGCATCTCTCTTGGTTTCATAAAAAAAATTGGGATATTTTGAAGGATGACTTGTTGCGTTTTCTTCATGAATTTCATAGGAATGGTCGATTGTCCGAGGGGATAAATAGCACCTTCATTGCTTTTATTACTCAGGTCGATAGCCCACATTGTTTGAATGAGTTTCGTCCCATTTCTCTAGCATGTACAAAATTTTGGCTAAAGTGCTTGCTAATAGGCTTCGGACGGTGATTGGTTCAGTTGTTTCAGACTCTCAGTCAGCTTTTATCAAAGAGCGTCGGATTCTAGATGGGATCCTAGCGGCTAGGGGTGTTCGCTGTCCGGTTTGGATCGGTTTTGAAGCAAAAACTCATCCGATTCAAAGATAAAATTATATGCGGTTCAATTCGGTTTTGGATGATTGGTTTTAAAAAACCGATCCGATCCGATTCAAATTAATGCGGTTTAATTTGGATCGGTTTTTGGATGTCCAAATTACAAATTTTAACTTTTTTTTATTAATAATAATCTTATAAAAATATGATAAAATGATAGGTTCGATACAAAATATAGCATATGATTTATAAAAAAAATAATAGTGTGGAATAATAATGATTGATTATCTTTAAAACATACGAAAAAGAAACAAAATTGATTAAATTAAAGTCATACATAGTATTAAAAGAATTAAAAAGAAAAAAATAATAGCTTAATATAATATATTCTAATTATAAAAATGGAAATATATATTAAAATATTTGTATGCGGTTCGGCTCGGTTTGGTTTGGTTCGGTTTTGAAAAATCAATCCAAAGTCCAATCCAATCCAAGCGGTTTTCACAAAATGTCATCCAAACACATCCAATAATATTCGGTTTTGTGCGGTTTTCGGTTTTAATTTGGATCGGTTTGGATTTGAACACCCCTTGTATAACTTTACAAATTAAATAAATGGCTGGGATAAGTAAAGAGAATGCCCCAAAAGGGAAATGCTTTATATCAGTTTGTTGTGATTGGCTGATTGTAGCTATTCATTGTTTATAGTTAGAGGAAAATGGCTGGATTAAGTATGTTGTTGCCCCTTATATGATAATAATTGTCTCTTAGCTTCCTTTAGGTGTTCAGCTAATGGAATAGTTCCAACTAGTGATATTAATTGCAAAGGACATCATATATTTTAATTTTTACGTAATCATAGACTATTGATAGTGAGGTACAAATGATGAAGTTCTATTTGAAGTACTCTGTCATTTAGGAAAGTCAGTATCCACTAACCTGAGAATGTATCTAAAAGCTTAGACAGATCACTTAATTTTCTATAATTAATAGTATTATACACGATATTCAGCTTTAAATCACTCAACAATCTTAGTTTTTACTACCAAAATCGCTCCAATTTCTAGACTTATGCACTATAAAATCAGATTTCCTCTCAAATTTGTATATGTCAGCTTGATGTTGCAGGGTACGCCGCTCACAATCTGCAACAGTAAGCTCTATCTAAATACTTACCCAAGTGATTATTTAAGACAATCAATGAAAAAATTGGAGGGGGAGATATAACGCATGAGTTGAATAGGAAAGGGCTGTGGACCGAGTGGCGTCTTAAAGGAGAAAGGGTTGGGGGCTTGAGATGCCCAATAGCAAGGGAAATAGGCAAAAAACTTTCATGCGCACTTCATTCTGAAGTTAATTCACTATTTTCCAGATCAACAAAAACACTAAAAGAAAGAAATTAAACAATTTAACATAATGATATAAGCTAGAACAAAATCATCAAGAGGAACTAAAATACAAATAACAGTCCAACATCAGCTACTACAACATTAACAATGTCCTAATAGTTTACATTAATTTTCACTTTGTCCTTCCTTCAATGTTACAATGCCATCAAGTGTACTCATTCGATTAGTCACATTCAAAATAACACAAAATTTCCTCGATTCTTTTTATAACTGACCTGAGTTTCTTTAACGGTGTATCTCTCGAGTAAGGTTTTCTTCTCATTGTCAGTCAGCACCTGATGTTCTGGCACAAGCTCGTGATATCTTATGTTAACCAGCAATTCAGCATCCTGCAAGCACGCACACACTAACAACGGTTACCTCAACCATTAACAACCACCGCAAAACTTGATTGATTGATCGATTGATGAATTACCTGAAAAACTTCCAAATGAAATTTGGAGGCAATATCAGAGATATTGTCCCGTGCCTGGTTAGTAAGTCTGGTCTGGCAAACGATGATGGCCCTGTAGACATTCTCGGAGTTCATGCGTTTGGTGTAAGTCCTGAAGGTGTGGACGCCAACCTTGTCATCCTCCGGGAAGAAGACATAAATCTGGTCAGAGGGATTGTCTTTTTTGGCCTTGTTGATGACAAAGTCTTCTCTCTGTCACGAAGCATCTCCACCGTCTTCCGGATCCTATACAGCTTCGTTATGTCATCTTCCGAAACCACCATTGTGGAGTCGCTCTTCGAAGTCCCTCTAATAGAAAAACAGAACTCAAGTAAGTATAAATAAAGAGGCAAAATAAACAAATTAGGCTTAATTGCAGTTTTAGCTCCCTAACTTTCCCAAAGTTGCGATTTTGGCCCCCTAAGGAAAAAAAAACTACAAAACAGCCCCCTAAGTTTGGCAACTGTAGCAGTTTTGGCCCCCAATGTTAATATTGACTCGGTCTACGCTGACGTGGCACCCTAAGTGAGGTGCCACGTGTTATTTTTTAATTTTTTTTTTGCCTTGGGGGGCCAAAACTGCTACAGTTGCAAAACTTAGGGGGTTGTTTTGTAGTTTTTTTTCTTAGGGGGCCAAAACCGCAACTTTGGGAAAGCTAGGGGGCTAAAACTGCAATTAAGCCAACAAATTAATCATAACTGGTATGCAAATAATAACCGTGTAAATTTTGTTTAGACAACTATTGAATCAAATCAAATCACATTATATAATCATAATCTCTTACAACAAGTATAAAAACCCTAATCTAGTGTTTGATTTTTTCAGTGTCTATTGTAATGAATGAGAAATTATATGAAGTACATTGCCACTAATCGGAGAAGATAGCATTTGGAATTCAAAAGGAAATCGGTAAATAAAATCGAGACTTACGCGAGAGGGAGACGGAACGCGAAGGGTTTTGATGAATGAATGGAAGAAAAGTGAGTGAAAAGATGCATGCGCTAGCAATCGGTGAACTGCGTGGCTGTTAGTACTATTTCAATATTTATGTAAATAGTTGCCCCGTGCGACCCACGGGCTTATTATATTTTTGGAGTAAATATTCCTCAAAATATTTAATTATATCGAAAAATATTAGAAACGAATCTTTAAAAATTGGAAACATATTAAGATAAAAAATATGATGCTATTCATAATGATTTTTTTATATCTTTTATATACGGCAGTCTTTTTCTCTTTCCAAAATTACACTTAAAAAATGTAACATTTTTTTATTTATCTTTTAAAAAGTGTAACAAATTTTTTATTTATCCTTTAAAAAACAAACTAGATAAGTATATATATACACTTAATTTTTTATTATCCCAATTATACTCCTTAAACAAATTTTTCTATAATAAAGATTGTTGTTGGCGCCATTAAAAAAAAAATTTAGATTATATTTTTTTTGTTATATTGTTGGTGTCATTGAAATAGATAATAATGATTAATTTGTTTTGTTATAATTTGAAAGAAAAAATCATTGTGCTACATCAATTTGATTTGACTTTTGTAGGTTTTGTTTGCATATTGACATTAATTTTATTAGTCAATGTTGCTGATGTATTGATGGTATGCTTATACTGCTTTAGGCACATTATAAAAGCTTCTCTAATTCAAATGAAAGGGTGTGACCATTCCAAGGCGTTGGAAATAATTTTCAACAAAAATAATGTAACTCAGAGTATTTCATCATTCATCTGCCCAAGAATTGGAGCGCATCAATGCCTTAATACTCAGAGTGTGAGTCATGTACGTGTTGATGATGATAGTTTCGATGATGATATACAAGATTGGAGTGCCTTGCTTGCAGTGTAAAGCGAAAAACTCAATTAAGATCCCAAGAAAAATACTACATCACGTCAGATGGGAGATGCACTTGCACCCCCGGGTTCAAGTATTTTTGGCAAAAGTTGAGAAATATAGGGGATAAGAGTGGCAACGCCGCTTCACGTGTAAAATCAAGTTGTTCTCGTATTAATAATAGGCGTTTCAAGTGTCAAGTGAGCTCTTGATGACATTGTAAATTATAAAGAGAGGGAAAAATGTCCTTAGGTGGTTTGCTCACTTGTACCATCATTAACTGTTTTATATACGGTGTTCGACATGCATTGTCTTCTTTTTTGTCAAAAATTTTCTTATATTTAATCATAGATTAGAAACTGAGAATGGAGGAAGAGAATATAGAAAGGAAATCATTCAAGGATATTGACTTATCTGATTCATTGGTGGAAGCTTTTGAAATCATTTTCTGTACTAACCCTTTACTTAATCTAGACAGTTTGCTATTTAAATAACTGAACATTTTGAAGCTCTAGGTAGGTTCTGAAATTAGTGTCAAGTGTAGTGTGTCGTGGTGAGTTTCTAATACATTTTTCCTACTTGATTCGTTATACATGAATTTTATGCCTCGCTCAAAACATAGGTTATGTTTGTTTTTGTTTTGTCCAATGAGGCATAAGCATACTAAAAAATCTATTTTGATTGGTATATTCTCTTTTTTCTATAGCTTGTTGGAAGGTTTGACATGTTACAACAATCTAAGACAACAAAGCTACCTCATATTAATTCATGATTTGATAAGAGATAACTAAATTTATAGAGGTTATGCATTTACAAGAACGAGATTGAGACTGTATTTTCTTTCATTTAATACTTATTAGTTATTATGGTTTCTATGTTGTTTTGAATTAAGCTCAAGTTTTATTTTTGACTAAATATACATGTTTTTTCCTTTAATTTAATGAATTTAGGTGAATCTTTTTGGTGGTCATTCATAGATACCGTTGTTTTGCATGTCAAGCTAGAAAATTACCACGACCTTGATTTGCCTTAATTAATTAAATAATATTTTTCTTGTGAAATGAAAGACATGTTGCTAGATGGACTATAGTTAATACTTAATATACATTTGTCAGGGAAGGAGTGATTTTTTTTTTTATTGGTAAGAGCATCTACAATGAAGAATTTTTGTGCTTAAATGAGTTTTACATGTACTTGTCATTCTTTTATAATTTTTTAATGATGGTACTAAATAAACTACTCTAATCCTCCAACCTACTACCTCTTAAAAATTTACATGACCATTTCCACTGATAACTCTATAATCTTTTTTTTTTTTTGCCAATAATAATAACTCTATCATCTATCAATAATTATAGGCTTTAATATGTGTCTAATCTTTAGAAATGGGGGTCATTTAAAAAATGATCCATGTAATCGTTAATTCTGGCAATCTGCCCTCCCAAATACTAATCATTTAAAATTTCGTCCATCTCCCCAATTAATCACTGCCACGTCACTAATCTAATGAGCTGGCACTGCTAATTGATTCAAACGCACGCAAAATGACCAAAAAGCCCTTCGTTGTTCCAGTTAAACAAGAAAGGACGAAAATACCCATGGAAGAAGAACAAAGCCATCACTTCTTTCTTCCCTCTCTTCTTCTTACTCGTTCTTCTCTCTTCTCTCCCACCACCACAAGATTCATCAACAAAACTCAAACTTCACTCCAAAAACAAGCATAAATGGCATTGTCACACATAAGATTCTTCCCTCACACACTTCTATTTCCTTCTACAAACTTCATCCAAAACTCAAACTCAACCATAACTGTTTTCTCTTCTCTCCTTCAAGCTCTTCTTCTTCTTCGTCAGTAGGCAAATCCTCTTCTCCTCAACAACAACAAGAATTTCTGAGAATGGTGAATCGATTGTTTCTTCTAGGTTACCGTAGATTCTTCTTGCCACCACCGGAAGAATAATATCATCAAATTCTGATTCACACCAAGTCTTCATTCTCTTAGCGGCTATGTTTTCTTCTTGAGGTAGTGGGTATGCGGCCATTCCAGAAGATTGAAGGTTGAGGATTGAAGAAGAAGAAGAAGAACCCAAAGATAAAGGGTCGTTGATTTAAGAATCAGGGTTGAGTTCAGTGAGCATGGTTTGAACCCATGAATATAGATTGGGATTTTTCTATAATTTGTTAGAGAAGTTGGTGAAGTGAATAGATTGGGATTTAGAATTTGAGTTGGATCATAGCAAAATGGGGTTTTTCTTTCTTCAGTTTAAGGTGAAGTTTAGAATTGGAGAAAAACTACCAAGTATCAACAACAAATTGTACATAATAAGTTGCAAAGTCAGAATAATCAGAAGTGTTATTTATCTTCTTCCATTGTATCAAATCGAAACTTCAAGGTTCCTGCATTAAAAGAAATCAATGAAAAGTTAAGCAGAAAATAAAATGGAAGGATTAAGGAAAAGAACAAAAGAAATCAATGAAAAGAAATCAACAAAAGATCATTGTTTTTGGTGGCTTATATCAATACACAAAATGTTTATAACTAAATTCACAATTCCTGTCACAATTGTAATAATTATATATGTTTATATTTTATTTTTGAAATAATTATATATGTTCATGTTTTTGACAAAGATTATATACATATTTATATGTGAAGTTTTTTTTTTTTTTGAAGGAATGTGAAGTTTTATCAGACGGAAAGAAACTTTTTTTGAAGGTAATTGCTTCATAGTAAATATTCCGAAAATATGAATTTATTTTACCCAAAACATATGTTATTATAACTATGTTGAAAGAACATTAAACACAAACAATTGGTGCTTCAGGAGGGTCACAAGTTCAACTCCCACTAATGCCATTTTTTTTCAGCATATTCAAATAAAATTTGTTATTGCTTCAGACCGGCCCGGTTCAGATAGAACCGTCGGGTCACCGGATTTTATCGGTTTTGGCCGAGTTGTACCGGTTCTCACCGAGTTGATTGCATAACCGATCCAAAACTTAGACCGGACCGGTCAGGGGTCCGGTTCACGGTTCAACTGGTCGAACCGACGGGTCCAGTCAGAGTTTTAAAACTATGCTTATATTTGTTACATGTGTTATTTGTATCGAAAATTGAGTGCATTTTTTAAAAGAGAAAAAGTTAGCCTAAAAGAGTTGAAAGGTATTTTTTTTTTTTGTATAAAATAGTTGTTTTTCTTGTTTGATTAAGTGAAGTAAGTAAAATAAGTTATAATGTAGAGTATATATGTATATATGAGACTGGCATCAACCCCATGGTCGGACCCATTTTACCATACATTAGTTTATGTACTATCTTTAGCTTCAATATTTACAACAAACAAAACAAATTGATCGAAGTATCGAACCCATTTAGCTATGCAATAATCTGCGCTTTATATATAAGGCTAATGTGTTAGGATAGAGTACAATCGGTGTGTGTAAATACAAATGACAATATGTGTCATTAGATGAGAGAACATATTCAACAATTGATCTATATATTCATCTATTTTATCAAAACTCTTTGCTAATTTAAAAGTAGGTCATTGTTGTGAATTCGGTTAAAAATCGCACCAATAAAATATTTGATGTGTGGAGTAAATTAATCAAGCAACCAAAATAATATGGGTGACAATTATAAACACAATCAAAAGTTGAAAACAACGAGAGAAAGAGAGAGAACACGCGAAATTTGTTTACCGGTTCGGTCCAATACTGACTTACTCTAGGGGGAGAGCAGCTATCTGTTCTACAATAATGATGAATTTCTTTACAAAGAGATATCCGAAGGTTACAAAAATCAATCTTCAAACCAAATTCTCTTCCCGTGACCAAGAGACTCAATCCTAATAGTGTTTCTCCTAGGCGATTCAATGGTGATTCAATCCCAACCCTATTATTTGTTGCCAAGAGAAAAACTCTACAAACTCTAGTTTTGTTGTTGGCTTTTAATCCTTATTTTACTACTCTCATATTTCATCTTATACAAGATATGCATTTATAAAGAAATATAACTCATAAATTTGGAAAGGATATCACGTTGGAGATACGTTTTTTTTCCTCCTTCAGCGCAAAATATATTTGCATCAAATATTCCTTTTAAAAAAATATTTGCATCAAATCTTTCTTCATGCGGTACAAAAATATATTTAATATTTACTGTCCATAAATATTTTTTCAACAACAATCTTCTGGAAGCATAAAATATATTTGAAATAAATCTTTTATATTTTTAGCAACAATCTTCTTCATCCATCAAATTTTGAGTCAATTTCAATAGTCATAACTCTGATAAACCCTAATATCCAACTCAGCTAAACTTCCGTTTATGAAAAAAATGTACCATTAGATGATAATACGTGTCTCACTATTTTATTGTAAATAATAATAATGCAAATCATGGCATAAAATTATTTTAGCTTTGTATATAATTGATTTGTTTCTTGAAATAAAATAGTACAATTTTAGACGCAACACAGAAGACTAGTTAAACTTAATAATTCTTATACAAATCATGCTCAAATGTGCTGTACATTTGAAGAAAGTTGTGTAAATGAAGACATTTCATTCACTAGAAAAATTAAAAGGTTTGTTTAATTTTAACGCAGTAGTATTTTATTTTCAATGAGAACGATGAAGTCTTGAAGAGATGTTAACGCGGGTCTACAAGTTTGACCATGCCAGCTTCCCTTTGTAATCTTCTGCACAATAATTGCTGGAAATTTTTTCATTGGTTCATTAGAATGCATAATGATATACTCCACAAATAAAATAACAACCCAGCTGTGTCACTAACCAACAAATGAAAATATACAAGATGTAGCTAACGTCTAGCAGATAAGTTTTTTGTGTATTGATATTTGTTACACCATTTTACAGGTGTAATACATATTGTCAACAAAAAAACAGGTGTAATACAATTATGTGCCCTATAGTCTACACAAGTGTAAATTTGTCTATTGATATACAAATCGACGAAAATTAGGAGGCAGATTAACAGAAGTCTTTGGCGGGCGCCGTTTGATCAAGAATGAGGGATGCATGTTCAGAGGATCCTACTTCAAATGATATAAGAAAGAAAAAAAAATTGTGAAAAGAGAGATTTACAATAAGATTTTATAGTGTGTTAAAGTTAAATACTAATTTACACTTCTAAAGATTTAACCATGAGTTCATACGAAAAAACTTGGTCTATAAATTCATGCGGTGACAAAATTTAAAAGTTTATCACGAGTAAATTTGTCGTCATTGCATCCCCGTCAGCTTAGCTTAGTTGCTAGGGACATTGCATAATATATGCAGAGGCTAAGGTTCGAAACTCGGACACCTCACATTTAATATATATGAGCTCCATCGAGTAGGCTACTTGACAAAAAATATTTTTTTTGTCATCTTTGCCATATTAGCTTATTAAGAAACTTTTTTGTGTTATTGCTGTTATTTTGTTTTTAAAGGGAAAATAATAATAAATCTATTTAACATAAATAATTATATTTAACGTTCTGTCGAATTGTGGTTCGTCATATTGAAGACGTCTAGCTCTTTCTACTAGACTCGATCTTTGTTGGTAGATTACAAACTTTTAAATAAATTAACATGACAGTTAAATAATTGAACTCAATTAGTTAATGAATTTCACTAAAATACGAATTGTTTATAAGAACATGAATTCAATTCTTGAGTGGAATAAATCTTCATCTGAATTTACTTATCTCCTGATCAAACTTCAAATTACCAAGACCTATTTTCCTAAGAATCGAAGGATATGAACATCAAAATAAAAAAGGAAAAGGACTAACATGACAAATCAAACGTTTAGAAAGATAAGACTAAGCTTAAAAGAAGAATAAGAATATGATAGATAAACAATAAGACTAAGCTTAAAAGAAGAATATGATAGATAAACAAGTTAATTTTTTTACAAAAGATAAACAAGTTAGATGACAAGTAACATGTCTTTCAATAACATTTCACTCTCATATCGTAAAATTATTTCAAAATATATTCAAATATGATTTAATGTTTATAGAAAGTTTTGTTCTCCATATACTATATCATCTATACTAATTAAACCTTTACATATGATTAATTTTTATTCAACCTATGTATACAAATTATTCATTTAAACAAATTATACTATAGAGTTTGCTAAAAAAAAAATATACTATAAAGAGTCAAATACAGTGCAACGAAAAGTTAAAATATTAAAAATTAAATCTATAAATACTTTATCTAAGAAAAATAATTGATTAAAGCGTATCACATTCATCTCTATTTATAATTCTCTTTGACATTTTTCACATATATTAAAAAAGTTTATGATATGATTAATGTCAATAGTTTGTGTATAACTACTACTATTTAATTGCTTTTGTGTGTATATGTATTCAATTTGACAATTTATCTCTGAACACAAATTAACATTATAAATTAGGGATATATTTAAAAAAAAAATGCATAAAATAATTTGCATTCAACTTATATTTAGGGGTAAATTTTTGTTCGAAATGTGGCTTTTAATTAGAGAGACTAACAAACCATGGTCCCTGAACTATGACTCTCTCATCAATTTAATCCTTAAATCATAGAAATATACTTAGTTAGTCTGTGATCTATATTAACAAACCATGGTTCCTGAACTGTGACTCTCTTCCAATATTACTATATATCATACAATGTTAACACATATTCCCCTCAACATGATCAATTTGATTCTCCAAACTACCTTGCAAGCGAAAGAGTTTCATGAGGTTGATTATTTGGAATTTTAAAGTTTGAACATGTGCTTTAATGGTTAGAGAGTTTGAAGAGATATAAACAAACTATAAGGTTGTTTAAAAATTGTCATGAAACGATCGGATAAATATCATTTCTCTCTGACTTTTATGCATATGAAACAGAAGGACACCCATAGCCATAAGCACATTGCCCGAGGTATCAATATGTGATTCATGATTTGTTTTTAGCAAATGATACATGCAATTATACCTATGTCCCTTATGCTTTTCTTTTGTTGGTCGATACCAAATGAAATGTCCCTTCTAACCAACCGTTGGATATCACATGCGCCGAATGGGCCCCTTCCAGACTGTTGAATCTTGAGAGCAGATTTTGAGAACTTACTTAACACCTACTCCACTTATAAATCATAAAAACGGTGCATAATTTGACGGTTTTTTAATCATTTAAAATTGCTTTAAAACTAAAAAAATACAGTAAGCATATAGTAATATTAACATCGGTACGTATTATTTAAATGCAAGTAGAAAGTATTTGACCAATAAAATACTGGATTTCCTTTTTCGTTTGTCGCTATGAAACAACAAATCTTTGTTATGTTTGATAACATGGGGTGTCTGTCATGAAAATTAGTCCAATTGATAATGAGTTGACTCTAATCTTAAAGGATGTTGGTTTAATTTCGGATGGTGAGTTATTCTATGAGAAGTCATGAGAGAAGTTTGGGATATCAATGTTAAGAGTTTCACATCAGATGGTCTAACAATGTGTTTATAAGTGAGGACAATTCTTACTTCACAAGTCAGTTTTGTGGAGTTGTGTTAGACCCAACCAGAATTTCTAAAAATTAACATGTTGATTTATGAGAACGAAATTGCATGAAGAGAATTGAACATCACATCTTATTTCAAAATTTTGAAACATTTGCGTTTATGAATCATCTCGTTTTTTAACACTTACTTTTCCAATCTACATATATCATCATATGAATATCCAAAACTCAACACCTACATACATGTTTAAAGAACTTCTAACATACATTGGACACACAATAATCTAAGTTCTACAAGTAGCTTGGATCTATCTAACTTCAATGAGTGTTCGAAACCCAACTCAAATAAATGTTGTTTTTTATTGAAAAAATATATTAAAAAAACAATATGTGGGCCACAAAGTCGAAGCTTCTTTACCCAAATAAGTTAATCCAACGGCTAGTGTTGTCCCATCTACCAGTGGGGCCCATATCACCAGATCGATCCAGATGAATCAATCTAACACCCGTTGATCATTTTCTGAGCAAAGAAACTTCCCTCTATAAATCTTTCTGCCACATTTCTCAAACCTCACACACAAACACAACAAAACAAAAAAATGGATCGTAAAAACGTTCTCTCACTCGCATTGATCTGCATTGTCTTCGCCGGCGTCGGAGGTCAATCTCCGTCGTCAGCTCCGACTACATCACCACCTACCGTCACCACTCCTTCTGTTGCTCCCGTCGCTGCACCTACCAAACCAAAATCACCCGCTCCAGTCGCTTCTCCAAAATCATCACCACCAGCTTCATCTCCCACTGCTGCAACTGTAACTCCGGCTGTGTCTCCAGCTGCTCCAGTTCCGGTAGCTAAATCTCCAGCAGCATCACCTCCAACCGTTGCTCCGGTGAGTTCACCACCAAAACCAGCTCCAGTGAGTTCACCACCAGCACCAGTTCCAGTGAGTTCTCCACCAACACCGGTGCCGGTGAGTTCACCACCGACAGCTTCCACACCTGCAGTAACACCAAGCGCCGAGGTTCCCGCCGCAGCTCCAAGCAAATCAAAGAAGAAGACAAAGAAAGGTAAAAAACACAGTGCACCAGCACCTTCACCGGCATTGGAAGGACCTCCAGCACCACCGGTTGGTGCTCCCGGACCTAGTCTCGATGCTTCTTCTCCCAGTCCAGCATCTGCTGCCGACGAGGTACATTCATGTCTCCTCTTTGCGTTTTTATTTTATTTTTATTTTGTGCATGTTTGATATCACTGTGAATTTGTCGAAATTAGTTTAAGTATTTGCATAATTGTAAATATTTTCACCGTTGGTAAATTTTTGCTTCAGATCTGGAATTTATTATTATAGTTTCAGATCTGAATAGTGTGAGACAAGACATTGAATGTTTTTTTAGCCGAAATTGAGAGAGACAGAAAACAGAATACATTTTTGCTTCAATGTAGGTTGAATTTGAACTCAAATGTTGTCTTAATCTTATGTTGTGGTTGTCACGAGCCACCATTGAGATAAATTTTGGTTACTCTTTTTGTGAATTGCGTAATTGTTTTTTACACATTCATGCATAGGACAATCATGATAGTCGGATCGAGAACAATTAGTTCAGATTAGGTATTTTATTATTTAGAAAAAAAATCAAATTTCTATTTAATTAATATTTAAACGGTTCGATCTTGATCTAATAATTATGATTGTTCTGAATGCAAATTTAACTGCATTGACCCAATTTGGTTTTGGAAGTCCAAATGCCTACAAGAACAATATATAGTAAAATCAGAAAATTTAACTGTTGCTATATATGTATATCATGATTTTTGTGAAAGAAATGTATCATGTTTTGGTCATGGTAGATTGCTAATAGCAGTAATATGAGAAAAAATTAATTTAGTCAATACTGAGATCTGAATTTTCTATATTGTAGAGTGGAGCAGAAACAATCAGATGCTTGCAGAAGGTGATGGGATCCTTGGCATTGGGCTTGGCTAGCCTTGTTTTTATGTTCTAGAGAGGAGATTTCATTGTTACTGCCACGATATATTCATCATATGTATCATTTATTTTCTTTTTTTTGGCCCTGTCTTGGGCTAACATTAAATTTATTTGCCATTGTTTTTTTAAACTCTTATTATTCTATTACATATTGGTGATGTTTTTGCCATTATTTTACACATTAGTTCTGCTTGCTTGTCCTTCTGTTTATGGCGATTGTCTTTGGTTTTACCCTTGTGGTTGCTTGAAGGGGTAAAACAAACACCGACACAAAGATCCCTTTCTTAGTTTCTAGTTTGTCTTTAGCTAACTTCCTAGTCTGGTCGTTCTTCTAATAATGGTATGCTATCAGATTATTCAATAACTTTAATAATAGTGGACAACAGATACCAACCATATCAATAATTTGATTTCAGTTTAACAATGCAGAAATACATGTGAAAAATCATCTTATAATGTAAAAAACTTTGGAATTATGCATGTACTTATTTTTGCTTACAAATGTACTATTTCATTTAAAGGGTGGTTCATGGTTATTGTTGTTAATTTATAACAAGGGTGTTTATATTCAAATCGGTTTAAATTAATTCTGCAAGTTGATTCAAATGTTTTAAAACTGCATTTAACTAGAATCAAATATTTCAAAGGAGTCATCCAAACCGAACTACGCAAGACATGATTTTTTTTTTCAGTTAAGTAGAACACACATATTTTAACATTTGAATTGGGTAAACTCTTACCTCAAAATTAATCCAAACCTATAAACCGCATTGTACAATCCCTCAGCTATGTACAACAAAATTAGTAAAATTTTATTTATGTATTACACGAACAAAAAAAGACGAAATTACTATTTTTGATGTGTTAGTTAAAATGGATTCTTTTATGACAAAAAAGGAAATTTTCTTATGCAAAAGAAAAACGACCCATCCTCTACATTTTGAGCTTAAAGTTGATTTAAAATAAGGGAAATAATATTTGTGCAACCATTTTGTAACAATTTTTGCGACATTTTTTTCTCATACTTATATTATGTTTTTACTTTCTCTCTAATCTCTATTCTTTGATTTCCGTGTTGATACCTACTTTTCTTTGTAAGTTTATAATTATGTGAAAATTGTCACATAAATTGTTGTTCAAATAACACACCTCTTAAAATAAACCCTTCATAACCCTAAATTTGGTGTTTTCTTATGTTGGTTGAAACATTATTCGTTCTAGACATAATTACTTACTCAAATCTTTGTGTTGTGAGAGAATTTGTGCTTTTATGAATGTTTGAAATGATTCAACTAGCCTTTCATAAAAAAATTATAATACTTCAAATTATAGCCTTTTATGGATATATTTAAAGATATATCTTTAAACATGTCTATGATCGTTGGTCCAATTAATAAAGAGTTTACTCATATCCTATAGAGACATGGGTTCAACTCTTGCTCTAGGCATGAGGATCTCATTAAATATATGACACTTGTTGTTTTTACATCTATTGTTTTCTAGAAACACAGAAATGATCCAAAAACTCAGCGGTAGTTAACTACCGTCGGTTTTCTAGTAGTCAATGGTAGTTACCGCTGAGGTATTTTTGGTCATTTTCATATATTTCTAGGAAACAATGGATATGAGAAAAGCAATTCTCTAAATATATTTATAAGTAGTCTCTGAACTTTGAAACATGCTGTGCCCAAAACTTCTAATATTAAAAAAAAGAAGCTTAATAGCAGTTTTAGCCCCCTAACTTTCCTAAAGTTGCGATTTTGGCCCCCTACAAAAAACTACAAAAACGCCCCCTAAGTTTTGCATCTGTGGTAGTTTTGGCCCCCAATGCCAATTTTGACTCGGTCTACGCTGACGTGCCACCCTAAGTGAGGTGCCACGTGTTATTTTTTTACCAAAAATTGGTCCTGGGGGGCTAAAACGGCTACAGTTGCAAAACTTAGGGGGCGGTTTTGTAGTTTTTTTTCTTAGGAGGCCAAAATCACAACTTCGTGAAAGTTAGGGGGCGAAAACTGCTATTAAGCCTAAAAAAAAACCTAAACTTTCATATAAAAAGAAAAGATATATCTTATTCGAGTATATTGATTGTGTGATGTCTAATATTGAAATTAATATAACGTGTTTGTGACAGAAGTATTACTCTAGAAAGACAATACCTCAATGGAATTAAATTTCTTACAATATTTGGATGATACTACAATCTATATAAGCTTTTAGTAAAGAAGACGTGCTAACCAATACCAGATTAAGTAATTCCCTAGGATCATGTATCATGTATGACTGTGACAAATAAACAAAGGCACGTTTTATGGTTTGGACAACTTGTTACGTACCACATAAAAACAGAGACCAATAAGCCTAAGAAGTAGTACTGGCTTAGTTATGAGTCGCTTTTAATGGCTACTGGCTGCAAGTCACCATTATACTTTCACGTGTTACATCCTTTAACATACTATAGTTGGCTTTCAATAATTAAAAAGTTTGATAAGCTTTCACTATCACATATATTTTTCTTGTATCATATGGACAATTTCTTCACCTTGCGGCTTGCTATATACTTATTATTAGTTGTAGGGTAATTCCTTTAATATTAATAGTTAAAGACGGTACCAAAATCGTGTTGTAGTGGGTTTTGCTTTAAGCACAAATCTACTAAAGTTTTTCCCTTTCATAAGTTTCCTTTGCTAGGAAGAAATGTTCAATCCCAAACTCACACTCAATGTTCTTTACTTCACCACCAAGGGCAGTTTGGTATAAAATAGGTTCTCACTTTATAATTTTCCTCCCCATAATCTCCTTTTTTTACACTTGTTTTTACTGGTCACTATTCTTTCTTTAACTGTAGAACACTATTATGCACGAAATTGATAACAAAAAGCATTAGTTACCCAAGAGAATTTAAGCAAATTAAAATGCATCATGTGTTAAGCGTTCGTATAACTTGCTAACCATGTCATTTGATGTGAAAAATAATTTGGGTTCCCTAACTTATGTCTCCTATGCATTGCCTGAATTTACTAGAACAAGACTTAAAATTGCAAATCAGAGTTTGAATATGATTTTGATATTGGTTGTCGGTTGATATAAATTTTTAGTTAAGAAAAAGCAATACTAACAGGTTAACAACTAATAATTATATAATAACTAATAATTGACTTACTGATTAGATACTTTGGCCCATTTTGCTAGACCAAAAATCTAACTAAATCTTCAATTTCTTATTGTTTAAATATAGGATCAACCAATGATTAAAAATCTTGAACAGTGGTATTATTTGCAATGCTGGAGTAGCTTGGAATTGACTGTTACTTTGTAACTCTTGCTCTAACCCATGTACATTTTGTGCATGGTTAGTATTTCGTTAATATATTTCACATTATTATTTTTTTAAAATAAATCAAGCTTTGTAACAATATTGGAAGGTGTTCCAGAATTATACTTGTGAAAAATGACCATCCAGGCTTTAGCTACCACCACCGACACAAATGAAATGAACTTATTGACGCCAGCGTGTGCTTCATTGTGCTGCTAAGGACAAAATAATTTCCTCACATCTTTTACCTTTAAAAGGTAATGGTCCGAGATTTCGACAGAAAATTTAAGTTGCATGACAAAGTTGTCTATGTCCTTATCGTAATGTTTTTTCTGTGGTACATTCTTATCGTTTATAGGCTTTAAAACATCTGCTTAAAAAAAGTTTTAAAATATCAAATTCAATGTTATCATTTTTTACAGTAAAAATAGTTTCATTAAAGAGCAGAAGCATGTTTAAACAGTGATGTGACAATTTCCAAAAACTTAATTCTAGAGATGAGCCGATGAAGTCATGAGTTATACTATACATAGATTTTGAATGTATAAAAAAAACATATTGATAAAAAAGAATATACATAGATATAACAATCAACCGAACTTCATCCATCCACGTTTAATGACAAAGGAAACGTGACAAACCAAATACAGATTTAGAAATTTTATCCAAGAAGAGGATGGCGCACATTAGGGAGAACCGAAAGGAAGATCCGTTGCTAAACCCTAGGGTTGGAGAAGAGCCACTACATAATCCTAATGCTGGAGAGGGAAGGGGAGGCCTTTGGCCACAACAAGTTATCATTATCTTCAGCTATAACCCCACCATAATCTTAATTGTTTATTATCAATGACTAGTGAATAGACTGATATAAGAATGAAGAGGAACATCCCCTCAAAACCAGAAAAATAAGAACACGAACCAAGTAAAAAGTCCATCCAAATAAACATGTAAGCATCATACTATACGAAATTGTGCCTCCGCCTTTTCATTCACCCGTATATTGAAATACCACAAACAAAATTGCATTTGTATATGATACAATTTCTAAATAACCCTTATTGTATTAGCTTCATTACAGGCAGTTTTATCAAGTGGCAAGCAAATAAGGTCGCACATAGCTTAGCTAGAGCGTCCATATTAGATTCTAGCCCCTGCAATTATTACTCTATTCCCCATTGAATTTTCGCTTATTGTTGCTGATGAAATTAAATAAGCCCACTTTCCCTATCAAAAAAACTTTACTGTACATCTTAACGGGTTTTTACACATCAAAATAGACAGCCTGGATTTTTGAAATTAAAATCTTGAACAGCAAGTAATTATGATTGTATAAATTGCTTGTAATAGCCACACTGATTAGGGAACCGTTGACCAGCAGCAATACAAAATGTAGCTCATAATGGTTGAAGCTCCTGCTCTGGAACAGCTACATGAACTGGCTTGTATGAATGCTCAGCTTGCTGTCTGTTTTTCCAAATTAAGAATATTCCCAAGGCCGACCCTCCAAGAAGCATTGTAAGCAAAACCGCTAAAGCCACAACCCAATAATATTGCTGCCACCAAGTCCTGCATCATCTCAGAAAAATATGTTAATAGCACCCAAAATGGTTATAGAATAAACCCCAACCATATTCAATTAATAGAAGATTTTAGACATCAGCTATATGCACGCATGAAAAATAGTAACCAAAATAGGCAACTGAAATAAGGAATGGAAGAAAAGGTTGAATTAACAATTATGCAGGTAGAATATTGAGTTGCCCATAAAGAACAGGTGGGTTTCCCACTTGTTGTCGCTTATTTCAGAGCAGTGCATACGTCGTGAAAGATATTTGTTTAAGAAACTAGTAAAATTATAAATATTTCCTCAAAGTAAAGACATTTTAAGGTTTTAAAAGTAAATACAGCATTATATCAACATTTCCAAATAATTCACCACAAACTGGTGAAGTCTAAAAAGGACATCACAAAGCAAAGATAATAACTATACATTGCGTGGAGAGTGTGTGTGTGTTAGAATTCATTGACACAGTCACACCAGGTGCAAGTCTTTGGATATTTACATCAGTGAATAACTTCATGTAAAATGTGAAACTAACCAATCAAATCATTGAACCATCTGATATTATTTTATGATCGCATATATCAAATTATAAATAATATAGAAAACTGTAGGTCTGTAAATTAATAGTGGACATTTACTTATTTTTAAGAAAACATATTGTAGCTTAAATTGCAATAGTGTGACAATGAACTGATTTCACTTTCTGTATGAATTTCGTATACCTAATCTGCTTCGTAAAAAAAATTCAATTCAATGGTTCGATTAATTAAATTCATTATGTACCGAAGACACGAAGACCAACACCCATTGTAAATGGATCCGGTTCCTCTCCCACGGTGCAGTGGTAGAGCAAAGTATTTTTTAGCTATTAGACAGCATACCACCGCATGCGGTTGCATTTTTTTATATAGGAAAAAGACATGCATGTGTGTTTTTTACAAAATATTAAATGTGGAAAGGAGCATATGACTCAATGCTGCAGCATGAATTTTCATAAATTAGTACAACATACTTTCCAAGTTCCTACTAATCTGAATGAGAAAAATTATATACCTCAGTATTGCATGCACTATAAATGATAAAGCAAGTATGTATACAATGATATAGGGAAGACAATTTTCTCTCTGGTTTCAAGATAGAACTTACCGTTTGGATGAAGGCTCAGCCTTCCAATTAAGCAACTTATAACTTCCAAATGTGTCTGGGAGTTGCATGTGATGTTCAGAAAGCCGGGATATCATACTCTGTAACATAAAAAATAAGCATCAAATTCAAGTGGGTTGTCTACACATAAATGCAAATGCACAAATGTCAACTTACCATTGCAGTGGTGTTAGAAAAGAAATCCGCATATGGCCTTGGGGTTATGACCCATCTAGAGAGGGACCCGTTTCCAAGTGAAGAAAAATTCATTAAGTGAACCTGTGAGCATTTCATAATGTCAGTATCATAAAGTAACAACAGAGAAAATTAGCTGAAAATGTTTAGTTTTCTTGGTACTTTGGTAGGCCGACACATGATTGAAAATCTTACGTCTAGGACCTACATATATCCCACAACCTACACCAGCCAACTGATTTAGCCATGATTGAATATGCATATAGTTAATTACATCTCCTTTTAGCATCAAATTAAAAAATAATACTTAAAGCTGTAACTAAGCACCAATATTTCCTGCACCTTGATGACCATTTTCTAACCTGTGATGTATTAACATCTAACTCATGAGCTATGAGTCCAGCCAACTCTGTAATGTAAGGCTGCATATCCGTGTAGCTCGTGTTAAATGAAATGGTGATTGTTATTTGAGCAACTTGGAGTTCACCTGCACGTTCAATCATAGGAGATTAGTTGTTACTCATTAGTGATAATATAAGCTATCCATGTTTAAACGTGATGTCTCTGTATATACTTGAAATAAAATTAGAATAGTAGGAGATAATATTACCTTGATGAAGATTATCCTGCGACGCAGATGGAGCAACCGAAGGTGCAAATGCATTAGTTAAATTTGTTACTTCTGAATTTGAAGGCACTGGTGATGGGGCATCAGAGGTGTGTAGTGTTTCCCATAACTCAGAACAATTTGTTTTCCAGAAACCAATTTTTGAATTCTCACGATCATACATAACAAGAGTGTTACGGACAAAGATACCTACACAAACATGAATAGTATAGGAATGATCACTAAATTAGCAGACAAATCCATACCTCATAAGCTGCCAACCTAACACAAAAACTAAGGAGCAATATTTCAAATCAGTTACCTCCTAAAAGAGTAGTTGGATCCCTTCCATTTGAGAAAACCCCCAGACAATATGCACCCCGTACTTTTGAATGCTTTATAAAAAGATGGCCCAAAGAAAAGTAGGGATTAGAAAATCAGTCAACCTGTAAACCCAGCTAAAGATACCAATGATCTTCTTATATAACTAACCCGAAACAAGTAATTTTCTGGAGACAGGGACAACTTGTGACCATTCTCAAACACCATGTCAACCACTGGAAAGCTTTTAGCGAGTTGAGAGACATCACTGAAATAAAAATAAATTTGAACCATTAATAAGCTGCAATCGGCTTGTGTGTTCACTACTTAATAATGATAGAGACATACATCCCAGCACCAGTAAAACATATATCCTTATAATTTGGATCAGGACCATTAATTTGTTTCAAAGAGTTGCGTTCCTTCATAATCTGCAAACAGATAAACACAAATGCAAACTTATCAGACATATAAGATAGTTTATCTTAATAAGATACTTTTTTGCTGTAAACACCAACAGGATATCCGGCCATAAATTATAATATACAATATCGATCAATAAACTAAACTATGAATGATGATGAAAGAATAAAAAGGAGTCTCCCCTGATAAATGGTACATACATTTGACTAATTCATTGAATCTTTTAATTCTATGAAGTGATTAGGAGGACATCCCACAGAAATGAAGACCAAATCACATTTTCATAACAGGTAAATTTAAAGCATTATTGTTTAAATCAGATTCCAAAATTAATGGTTAAAAATGACTCCAAATATATATTACATCTTGATCGGAAAATTCAGTGATTTCTGAAGAATGAAGAAAATAAAATAAAAAACACACAAATTGAAGCATCTTAAAATTTCAAGTATTTATATATCATAGAATAAGAATACCCAATACCTAGTATGGCATACATTTAAGAAGCTTGAATACATGGTACGATACAGATGTGATACCGCATGGATACGAGGATACGTGAAATTTTAAAGAGTAAAGATACAACACTGCAGCCAAGATAGATTAACAAATATCTATTCCTATCTATACGCCACGCAAAAAAAAAAAACGACAATGTTTATAATTAAAGGTCACATCAAGAATTGCTCATTAATGCATCAACGTATCAGTCATTAATATATGATCATCACAATTTATAAAAGGTTGCTTGTGATCATAAGACATGGACAGAATTACATATATATTCCCCACCTATATCTGAAAATGTTATTTCTACTATGAATGTGTCACAAAACAAGAAATTTTGTGTCTTTAGTTAATAAGACCTATCAAGATGTATCGTATCAGGAAGACAAGTGTGTCTTTTGTTCGTAGGAGGTATCAAAGATGTATCTGAGAAGTATCGGTGGAAATATTTCCAAAAAGAATTTAAAAATTATTGGATACTTAATAGGTACGTATCAGGAAGTATTGGACGCGCATCAAATATTTGTCGGACCCTGATACTTCTCCATTTTTGAAGTATCTGCGCATTAATGTTTTTGTGCTTCCTATTTGAATAACGATAATCTACAATAATTCAGGGTACTTTCAACAACAGTATTGAGGGAATTCAGTTTAGAAAGGTTGAATGGTATTTTAGCATCCCTTTAACTCAATGCTCAGAACAAACGACGATCCAAAGATTTTTTGGTTGTAATGAAAAAAGTAATTGAAATTTTAAATTTATCAAAGTAATTTTCCTGAACTGAATACGATAAATGTCCAATAAATTCATAAATCAATTGGTAAATGTTAAACAATTTAAGATGTTTAAATCCTCCAACTTCATAGTATATATCACTTAGCGAGACCAGGAGCATAATTGTAAAAGCAAAAGTATGTTAGCAGTAATATTTTGTATAACAGGCATATGATTCATCAACAATAACAAGCAGAGGCAGTTCTTCTTTCAATAATGAGGAATTGAGCTACCCCCTCAGTATGTTAAGAATTCACCATTTTACAAGCCTCATCGCCAATTTATTTCAACTCAACACCGGATAACGTAAGACAGACGACGCTATGTTTGAAATCAAGAAACGCAACTCAAAAGATTCTACAATGGGATTTGTGAAAGAACTTACAGCACGTTTAAAAGCAAGAAATGCAGCTTCTGGTAGGTATGCATAAGTGGTGCCACTATCCAAGACAGTTCCATGCTTCCCGTCAAAAACCTTTGGGTTTAGCTGCAGTTTCTTCCCCGCAACATGCATCTCCTTCAAATTGATATTGTAATATGGACTGTTGCCATCCCGAAACTAGAGTAAATGTGAGATTAATCAAATGCATTTTTTAAGAAAATGCATAAATCTCATATCTGTCAGATAAGGAATTTGACACACACCTTCTATCAGGATCTGAATGAGTAAATACCATGTCTTCAGGGGGAGATATTCCGCCAAGAATCATAGCACCTCCACCAACATCCATTCCACCATAGCATAATGAGAATGAATTACTTATTACCTTTTTATCTACCAACTGATCCATGATACTTAGATCACCACGACCCAAACCCATGATGCCATCAGCGCGCTGACTAAAGAGATCCCCCGTCTCATCGTTTTCACAGCCAAAGACAGCACGTTGAGGAGCAAGCTCACTCAAATTTCCAAAGGACACAACATCCTCACCAAGGACTCCACTGCTACTACTCATTTCAGCATACTGTCTATCATACATGCACTGGTTTGTGTCACCGTCACAGTTGCAATCTGGCGTGCATTTTACAGGTTGATAAGTTTCCGACAAGTCGGGCTGGAACTTCGGATCCTATTAAAACAAAAAATTAGTCACACAAATTCATTCTTGTTCAGATAAATCACAAGAATTCCACACAAATCGGAACATCAAAGTCTAAAAATAAAATTATTCTTTTCCGCAACCATTTCAAGATGGAATAAATCATTTTCCATGACAAAATTAGTACTCATAGCTGCCAATTGTCACTCCCTCCATGTTCTACTTCTCCAATTTTCATCGCTAATATAAAAAAGAACGCCCCTAGGCCGGACTTGGATCCTCTACAGCTGCAATCTTGTGTTGCAGCTACATTGACCGTTAGATTAAGAAAAAACAAAGTTTATCTCTCTAAATCCAACAGTCCATACTTTCTCTCTTTAAATCTAACAGTCCCTACCGCTGCAACGTCATAATGTCCGGGGTTGGGGGAGTAAAGAAGTATTCAAATTGAGTAACTTAATAACGGTCCCTTCATGCATTTTCTTCCATAATAATGACTCATCCACAAACAAATAGAATTGCATATTCAGAAACTTAATAATCAATCAATAAAATCATTAAATTCTAGACTTACATTCTCTATATTATTATCAACACTTGTGATCGAAGGTGTAACGGTGTCATGTGATTTCATTCAATTAATTCATTTTTTAAATTACTACCCATGTCGACGTGTCAGTGCAAGCTTACATTGATTTCTAAGAAAAGTGACCTTTTAAGAATGAATGATTATTACCTGGTGCCTACCACAGTGTTCACAAGTAGAACAAGGAACATAAGTAACAGTACTTCCCGTATCAACAATAAGAGCAAATCTCTGCGGAGGAGTACCGATCCAAAGCCGCGTAGTATAATACCTACACAATCAAATTTCGCAATCTCGTTTAAAAAAAATCATAAAGGAAATGAAATTGAAAGAGTCTATAAACTAACCCGTTAATAAGGAGATCGTCGTAGAGTCTCATACGAGCGTTAGGATGGCGTTTAGATTCGGATCTTTGGAGTTGACGACGAGGATTGAACGATGAGATGGAAGAATCGGGTGGAGAAAGATGAAGAGGGAGAATCATTGCAGGACGAGAAGCGTTACGAGTATTTGGAAAGAATAAGAGGTTGTTGGGATTAATAGAGAGAGTGAAGAGTGGAAGGTGTAGAATTAGGAAGAAGATTGAGATGAATTGAGTCATCGCCATGATTGAATTTGTGAACTGCGCACGCAATGGTGGTGATTTAAGAAGTGATAAGGAAAATCACAGTTAGGCTTTGAGTATCAATTGCGTCAACAACGAAGGAAGGAAGGAGAGAGGGAAGTTAAGCTATCATCATCAATAGTGTGTTGTTTCAATCAACGTTCGTTCGTTCGCTTTAACTCTCATTTACGTTCCTTCGCCTCAACTCATTCTTTCTATTCTACGTTCGCTTTCTTTTCTTCAACATTAAATTAATATATAATTAGGTCAACAATAAAATAATATGTCAAAGGCAATGAGACAAACCAAAAAAAGTTTTTAATTTAATTTATAATTTATGATTTTAGTATATATGGAGTTTTTTTTACACTATCAAATTCAAAGTAGATTTTATTTTTCTTGTTAGGTAAGACACATATTTTTTAGCCTATAATTTATGTTTCATTTCACTAAAATAATCATGTTTGTAAGAGCCACTTTATCACAAGCTTAGAACGTTTTTATAAGTATTTGACTTATATGTCATTTCATATTCATAAACTAGTTTAACCGTTAATTTTATTGAACACTACAAATTTAATCAATTAATTTATCAGCTATAAAATATAAGCTATCTTATCGGTTATTCGCTATTATTTACCAAATAGCTCATAATACACAGGCATGAAAACGTTCTGTTGTTTAAAAAAATTCAGGAAAAAAAAACATGCAAGCAACAATTGTACGTTGCTGGAGCGTGAAGGAGGAAGGATGGCAGGTAATTTACCTGCAGACTAGACAAAAAAAGAAAAAAGTTTGGAGTGGAGCTGGTTGTTATGGACAATAGTGACGAAGTGCTGAAAATGGAGATGATTACTATGTGATACGGAGCTAATACCAATGTTTTGAGGACAAAACAATCTTAACAATAGTAGTAATTGATTAATCATATGATAATACTTAGACAAATTATAGTTATACTGTTAAAATTTAAAAACTAGATTTTGAAAATAGTTCTGCGATTACAACTTGAACCAAGCTTGCAAAGTTTCTCATCAAACTCTGACAAACAACCCTCCAATGAATTTCAATTGGCGGCATCATAGTTCACAGTGTAATAATAAAATCACCCATGTGCTTGAGGGATGATATCAGCTTAATAACATGTTTAATTGTGCGTTTCATTTTTCATTCTCGCATCCAAAAGTTAAAATGACTGTGATTCCCTGAAGAAAGTAATTGTAGCTTCAAGTAGAAGCTTGTTTAATTTTGATATTGGACGTGGAAACAAACAGGTAATAAACTTTTTCTTTTTTTTTTGAAGGAAAACAGGTAATAAGCTATTTGTTCATACATGCATTATATTTGTAGGTTCTATCCCTGAGAAAAAAATTATTTACAATTTAACCTAAAAATAACATTCTTAACATCGTAGTCTTAAAAGGTATGATTACAGCTCCATTGTATATCAAATTTTACAGTAGTGCAGTAACATTAAGTTACTAACATCTACACTGACTTGTTTCACTGAAGTACAGACAACCAATAAATAAGTTACCACCACCCCCCCTAATCATTACAAGTTATTAGTTATACAAATAATAAGCATTAGTATGCTCAATATAATAATAGGGCAAAAATATTGATTAAAAATTCTTTAGCAGCATAGCATGTCCTACTTCATGATTTTGAGGATTATGTTGACTGCTGAACTTTGCGTGGTAGCTACTATCTCTGTGGCTGCTCAACTCTCCGTGGTGGTAACTGTCTTTGATCGAGTTAATCTTTGCCAAGGTGAAAACGTAACGGAGCTTGAAATAAGGTAAATTATGAATGCAACGTATGCCGCTGTTATTACGCACACAACAGTTGTGAACACTGCTCCACTCACTTCAGAGGAAAAGAATTCCAGCAAAAGATAGCCATTTATCACTATCACCAGAGCAGCCACAAGCCAGGAAACAGTCTGTATTGAAATCATAAGGAAATCATGAGCCGTGGCTATTATACAATTACCAAAAAATCAAAGCATCAAACTAAACACTGTCTGAACCAAATTGATAATGATTAAAAAAAATTAGCAAGCAGCACCAATCTTCATTGAAAAAATATTAATGAGGGGGTAGGGTACATGAAAGGAGGCCTTAAAACTAGTCTCTTTGGTAAGCATATGTCAATCTAGTTGAACTTAGGTAGAGAAATTATCAAAATCTCAGAGTCACGAACAATATTTATCACATAAATTCATTTCAGTTTTGAATTATCTCCAGCCTGAGAAGCAAGACAAAATAGGTCTATATTGGGATATTTCTAAATTATCTCCTTGTTAAGAGTCACACATTTGATGAAATAAGGCCTGAAATGTGAGTGGTGGACAGTCCTCGCCTAACAAGCCAGTTTGGTAGGGGTTGAGTTAGGCCGAATCCAAATTTTAACATGGTATCAGAGTCTATCCAAGATCCACTGGACCACCCACCATCGAGCCATTCGGGTCATGCTCAATATGTCCAACACTACGCGTGAGGGGGTGTATTAAGAGTCTCACATTGAATAACATAAGGTCTGAAATTGTGCATATAAATAGTGGACAGTCCTCACCTTAAACGCCGCTTTTGTAAGGGTTCCACTGGACCACCCACCATCAAGCCATTCGGGTCATGCTCAATATGTCCAACACTATGCGTGAGGGGGTGTATTAAGAGTCTCACATTGAATAACATAAGGTCTGAAATTGTGCATATAAATAGTGGACAGTCCTCACCTTAAACGCCGCTTTTGTAAGGGTTCCACTGGACCACCCACCATCGAGCCATTCGGGTCATGCTCAATATGTCCAACACTACGCGTGAGGGGGTGTATTAAGAGTCTCACATTGAATAACATAAGGTCTGAAATTGTGCATATAAATAGTGGACAGTCCTCACCTTAAACGCCGCTTTTGTAAGGGTTAAGCCCAACCCAAATTTTACGACTCATTCCATGTTTTATATAACAGACATATATGAATGTGCAAATAGAAAATTTCATATCCAATAAACTGACAATGGGCAATTAGTAGAAGCAGTTGAACCAAAATGCTAAGGAATCATCACAGACATATGTCAATCTTTGGTAAGCATATATCAATCTTGTTGAACTTAGATAAGAGAAATTATCAAAATCTCACAGACATTATTTATCACATAAATTTATTTCAGTTTTGAGTTATATCCAGCCTGAGAAGCAAGACGGAATAGGTCTATATTGGGACATTTCTAAATTATCTCCTTGTTAAGAATCCCAAATTGGATGAAATAAGGCCTGAAATGTGAGTGGTGGACAGCCCTCATCTTACAAGCCAGTTTGGTAGGGGTTGAATTAAGCCGAACCCAAATTTTAACATGGTAGTGGAATCTATCCAAGATCCATTGGACCACCCACCATCGAGCTATTTGGGTAACGCTCCAGATGTCCAACACTAAGCATGAGGGGTGTATTAAGAGTCTCACATTGAATGATATGAGGTCTGAAATTGTGTTTACAAATGGTGGACGGTCCTCACCTTACAAGCCGCTTTTGTAAGGGTTGAGTTGGGCCCAACCCAAATTTTACGACTCTTTCCATGTTTTATAAAACAGACATATATGAATATGCAAATGGAAAATTTCATGTCCAATAAATTGGCGATGGGTAACTAGTTGAAGCAGTTGAACCAAAATGCAAAGGAATCATATACCTTGAGGACAGAGCCAATCTTGAAAGTGCCCATTATTTGTTCCTTTGAAACCAAACAAAGCAAGGGAATCAATGCAAAAGGGATTTGCACTGACTGAAGAACATTAAGCCATTCATTCAAAACATCTAATGATTCCTCTGAAGAATCAAATATAAGTGCAACTATCATAGTCGGGACGATTGCGAAACTCCGAGTAATCAACGCCCTCATCCATTTTTTCAACTTCAAATTCAGAAAACCACCCATGATGAATTGTCCAGCATATGTACCAGTAATAGTGCTACTCTGACCAGCTGCTAATAACCCAATACCCCATATATACAGGATTGGGAATACTCCGCCTCCATACTTCTCCTGAAGGTACTGCCCTGCATTTACGAGACCGATCCTATTTGCTATTTCAGTACCATAAAAGCCCTTAGCAAACACAGTTGTGACAAATATATTAATAATAAAGGAAACAACGAGCGCAATGGTGGACTCTATGGAGTAGTAATTAAGAGCTTCTTGAACACGGCCTTTCTTTTTGGGGTCAACCTGCCTGGATTGAACAAGAGCAGAATGCAAGAATACATTGTGAGGCATAATGATGCAACCAACAACTCCAACAGCTTGTTGTATAGTTCTGGAGCTAAGTTTAGGAACCAAAATACCTACAAAGGCAAAATGAAAGCATGTATCAGATATGAAGCATGAACACACCTAGGAAATTGACTTAATAACGAAGACAATTTGCAGATGTTCAAACTTCAAATCGACGAAATAAACTGCTTACCAACAAGAACATCAACACCATCTGGCTTTGCTTCACCAAACATCCAAGCAAATGAGAGAGCCATAATAGCTATCAGAACAGCAAAAAAAGCTTCCAATTTCCTCACACCATAGTTCTCAAGAAAGAGAAAAATGAAACTGGAACAAGGCAACCACATAAAAGTTAAATGTTTAATTTTGAATAATATACATTGTTCAACAAGTACATTTGCTTCTTCCAATAGCTTCTTAAATGCCAAAACGAAAAGGCAACACAATTGATCATGGATTCATCAATATTTCTCGTATTCAACATAATAATTTTTTTCTATGTATTCTTTCCAATCCCAACAAGTTTACATGACATTTATGTGAGATTTCCAAAGTAATGAATCTAAGAAAACACTCTAAAAGGTACGTTTCTTCATGGATTTGAAATTCAAATTAATATGGTATGTTCTTCCAAAATTGAATGTGTTTAACCAATAACTAATGCTTTTAAATTGAATCAATTCATGAAAGAATGTAACTTTTATGATGGGACTTCAAAACTTGTTAGTAGTTGCATGTCCTTCTCATTGATTAGTTTGCCACTTGTTTTGCTTAAGATCAACATATTTTTTGTTTTGCTAAGTACCTTAATATAAGAATTCTTATTAATAGCTGAATATAATTACTCAATTTCTTGTACCAAAAAAAAAAAACTACTCAATCTCTCATATCAAAGGAGAAAAGAATGTGCTCGCCCTTCATCAAGTAATATGAGTTTCTCTATAAATAGAACAACTCTACATTCAAAAGGTCAACAAAACACATGTTTCTTATCTAAACTCTGTCAAAGCAAAAACTCTAAACCATTTCTTGTCTTCTCTTCTCTTATGCACAAATTGAAGTTAGGTAGTACTATTCTACAAAGTACAAACTATCACTGAACCATATGTTTTGATAGGGGCTGTGCAATCCATAACAAGAAACTTTAAATCTCAAAAGACATTCACAGTTACCCTCCTCTCACATGAAGTTTAGAAACTAAACTGGCAGGGGCATATGGAACCTAAAACTTAGTGTCTCTACACACACTTTGAAGTAATTCTGCAATCATATTCTTCATCTCTACTCTATTTATTGCAGCATCATCATCCATAGTACAACTAAAAAACACTATGACCCACTGTAATAATATCAAGAAAATCCAATTCCAAAACAATAATAAGATAATTTATCTATATTTTAAACCTTAATCAAATAAGATACTCCAAAATAACGTCATAAGTGGCCCAATAAGCTGACATCAGAGGCTAAAAGTAACCGTTTTTAAGTTTGCAGGGTCATAATCCAAACAAAAACCAGAAAATGCTATAGTTGCAGAGACTAAAATCATATTTAAACCTACTATAAATAAAAATTAACAGAATTGAAATTTGTAAAAAAACTAAAAACCATTTATAGTAAATGAAATTTACCAATCTAAAGCAGTAATGACAACACCAGCCCAAAGAGGAACAAGACCATTACTCAAAATCCTAATAGCAATAGCACTCCCTATAACCTCTTGAATATCAGAACCAATTAAAGCAACTTCAGTCATCAACCAAAGAACAATCCTAGCCCAAGTAGGATACTCATCTCTACAAAGTTCAGCCAAATGTCTTCCCGTAGCAACACCTAACCTTGCTGACAAAAGCTGAATCAAAAGGCCCATAGCCGTAGCCCACATAAGAAGCCATAACAAAGAATACCCAGCAATTGCACCAGATTGAAGATCTCCTTCCAAGTTTCCAGGATCCAAAAATGCTATACTCATTAGAAAACCTGGTCCACTGAATAACCATAGTTTCTTCCATGAAAACGGTGGAATTCGTACTCCAGAGTCCACGTCAGCTTCATAGGCTTCTTCTTCGTCGGTTCCGGCAACGACAACCTTTTCAGATGAATCATAAGCGGTTTCTTCTTCTTGTTGTTCTAACAGAGGTTGTTGGTGAGACATGGTGATGGATAATGATTGGCGTTGCGGTTACGCTTGTATGTTGTGTTTTAAGAGGTTGCTAAAAGAGAGGTTTGAAAATTGAAACCGGTCACTGTCGAGTGTGTGGAGTTTTGAGTTAACTAAATAGCTTCTCAAAATTGAAGGAATAAAATTGTAAATCAATTACAACTATAGATTATTCTTGTGGTCCCTTTCCCTGAAATGGGAATTCGTTTCCGATTTTTTTCTCCACTTTTTTCTTTTAATTTTTTATCTGTTATTGTATTATATTTTTATTGTTACAATAAAATATCCAGTGTTGTACAATAGTGAGATAACTGAGAACATAGTTGCACATGTGACCTCTCGCTTGAGAAAATTTTGTTCTTTTTTACACGAGTGGTGTTTTGACTTGGAATATAATTTTTGTTTAGTTTTGTAAATATTGTCTTTTTATATTTTGTCGTGGTCTTACATGAGATGAGATGAGGAAGGTCACTTGGTCAGTATCTTGGGTAGGCGCTTAAAGCACGGGATCCTTCCTTAATAAGGATTATAGTTAAAGACAGGGTCCTTGCTATGCGCAAAGAACTCTACGGAGCCGGAGCTCTAATTTATGGAGACCTTAATTATTTATAGGGTATGTATGAGTATAATTGTTTGAATGATTATTTTCTTTTGTTATGCAGATCTAAATCAAACATTTATTATTTGACAAAAATAAAGAGTAAATGGACAAGTTAGGCCAAACTCACACATCTATCAACAACAAAAATTCAACAAAAACAAATTAAAATCAAAATAATGCTTATTGTTAATTTGCAATTATTTAAATTATCATTAATTATTTTTATTAGGGACCGTTTTTAATATTAGAGTCGAGCCTCCAATTTTATTGGAACGGCCCTGGTTAAAGATTCTTCGTTGCAGAAAGAAAAAACGGGTACGTATTAGGTGATAGACTACTATATAAGGACTCTCTCTCATAGGTAATTAACAGGTCTCAAGGTTAAAATATATA
>Ga0228710_1001900_pt1 | contig 32253 bp, 9 predicted proteins | sample MedpolnodulmetaG_FD_177995 | JGI IMG/M metagenome (GOLD analysis project Ga0228710, IMG submission 177995) | Root nodule microbial communities from Medicago polymorpha collected in Santa Monica, California, United States - pink nodules | ecosystem: Host-associated > Plants > Roots > Nodule... | reverse complement strand
AACAAAATTTATAACCAATTTAATTTAGTTTTGATTCTTATTTGGAAAATGGTGGTGGTGTGAATTATTGAGTTTGCGAATTTTCTTAAAGAAAAAAAATTTGGGTTTTTATTTGATTTTGGGTTTGAGTTGATGACGATGAAGGAGGGTGTTGATGATGATAGATGAAGATGACAATGATGGTGGTGTAGTGATTAAATAGTAGGTTTAATTTTTTTTCTTAGGTTTTATGATGAATATTGATGAAGGATGAATGTAGATGAAGATGATGGAAGAAGAAGAAGAAAGTAAATAAATTAGGTGTTGGTGATACACTATAAAATCTGATAGACCTCCGTAGTCCAATGGTCTCTTTTTTTTAGAGGATTAAAATTATCAAAATTGGACCAAATTGAATAAAAGAAATAAGTTAAAGAACGTGTTTGAGAAAATTAAGACTTATAGGACCAAATTGAATAAAAGAAATAAGGTAAAAGACCGGCAGATCAATTAAGCTTTAATTAATATAGAAGTAAACAATCATGTTGGTTCATAAGTGTCGTCTTTGATCCCAAGATGAGATGGAACAGGTTTCTTCTAACTTAACTAAAGTCATGGTTTCGAATTGTGCATTGGGCATACAACAACGTTAAAACTCTTATGGAGAGCTTGTCACTCATTTGGGTCCCACAATGCTCGAGAAATCAATCTTTATAGTTACGCGCAAAGGATACCTGGTTAACACCCAAAACAAAGTGTCGACTTTGAATGTCTCAAAATTTACATTTTAAATGACTAACAAAATAAACATTTGAAGACCAAAGCAGCAAACTAGAGAGACGATTGGGATGTATTTCAATTTTAATACCTTTAGAGACTATACAATGACATCGTTCACATATTCAGAAATTAAAATGATGATTTATCATAAATCTATACTCATAAAGATAGTACCAAAAGAGAAAAAAAATACATTGGCAGCATATGGTGATTTATTATTTTTTTGAGTTTTAATGACCATACATTGTCAGCATTAAATAGTTTAACATTGACATTTAATATGTTTAGAACTAAAATGATTTAGTAGAAATCCCTCAACAAAAAAATGATGATAGCAATGTGATTTTGTTAAATCTTTGAGACGTTACTTTTTTTTTTTTAACATTTGTATTTATATATTAGTTAAAAAAATATGTTCAAAGTAAACTATGTAAATAGTGCATATTATAAAATTGTGACGTGTATTTTGATACGGAAGGAGTAGTTTACAGGCTAAAATTCTTAAAATGAGTAAGTGAAGATTTAACCATTCAAACTCCGATTCCTACATATTACAATTTTTTTATTACTTGAATTATACTCACAGAAATTCACTTTACATAATTTGAGGGCCATTCCTCACAATTTAGAGGCCTAGTTGAAATTTTGACAATTTTTGTTAATTTTTATTTAAAAATAAATAAAATTCAACACCACTTATAATGATAATTTGTACTTAAATATATAAGCATTCATTCAAACATGATTTTTATCTATAAATAGACATTTGTCTACGAAAAAATTAATATTTAATGACTATTTTATCGTAAGTAAAAGTGTTATTCTTTTTATTCTACACCCAAACAATTAAATCCGTATTCCTACAAATATTTGAGATCCGTATAAATTAAAGGTTTAGCTCTCTATAGCTCCTTACCCTTGTCAAGGGACAGACCACGTGCATAATTTCACTACGTTTACCACAAATATAAGCGGTCATCAAATACATATGTTTGATTATTTCACCTCCAAAATATTATTATAACTAATAGAAATGAAAAATAATTAGCTTTTGAGTTAGGTTGGAGAATTCACATCAACAATAATCAAACTTTTTCTCACTAAATAAAGTAAGCCACCAACAATAATCAAACTTTTTCTCACTAGATAAAGTCAGCTAAGTAGAGAATTCACAACAACCAAAATAAAAATAAAACAGCCTCACAAAAACTCAAATAGCAATCCGTAGACTAAAGAAGAAGAAAAAAACTCAATTGTCTGGCATGAGGGTAGCAAAAGAAAAACCAGTTCAGTGAAGAACCAAGCACTAACCAAAAATATTGTCCAAAAAAAAGCACTAACAAAAATAAAATGATCATTCATTAAAAGAAAATGAACATTCATTAAAAAAAAAATGATCATTCAATTATAATCTACCAACTGGCCTATAAGTATAATGAATTGAATGAAATAATACTAATAGTATGTCAGCATTCAAATTTTAGAATAAGGGTAAAGTGGGATATTTAAGTAAAGGGCAAAAATGGTAATAACATAATAACAAAGCAAATAACGATCCTTAACAGTGGTTACCTACGAACGAAGACGTCGAATGAAGGTTGAAACCAAAAGTCGCCACTCGACGGAAAAGTGGTCCCCACCGCACGCGGGGATAGACCAGCTGCAGGGGATGATTGCACATGACTACCTGCTGCTCACGTGCTCTACGTAACTATGCTTCTGTTGAAGTGAAACAGTAGCTTGGAGTTTTGCATGGTTCCATATTTTGTTTTTGGTACAATGTTTGGTTCCATTTACTACCAGAATATAAGAAGAGAAGAAAGAAGCTTGTTGAATTAATTTTCACATTCATTTTATCATTAATTTGATTTTCACAACGCTACTTAGACTAACAATCAAACTAGCCTCTCAGAGTATATGTAATTAAATTGAATTATTTTATGGTAATGTCTTACGCAAGATTTTGACGCTTAAAGCATTAACTTTAATTGCTTGACCCTTGGACCGACTATGCGATTGGGTTTTGAATATTTTACAAATCATCTAGATATAAGCATATTATACGATCTGCCGTCAATAGAAGGATAACGTCTCATGAGCAGCAATGGGTGCCACAAGCTCGTTGAGTTTACTGCAAAGTTCCTGACTTGGTTTGATCAAATCATTTCTTTGCTTTGTTATCATTAAAACATCAATTGTATGATATTGTTTCTAAATCAACTTGTTCTTATAATCTCTCCATTTTTAACGATGACAAACAACTTTACATACTTCCAATTTATATATGAAAAGTATGAGGGCGACTTATACATTAAGTAAGAGACATAATCTCCCTCTGAGTATAATGTTAGAAAGAACAAAACATAATGAAAGTATGAAGATGTAGAATGAGACTCGAGAACGAATAACTCGAGTCTATTGGATTCATATTCTACTTAGGATGTTAAGCCCAATGCAAAAATTTCTTACTTTTCACGGATGTTCGCATTTATAAATAAGAGTAAGTTGCAGACACATACGAAGACTCAAGGCTTTTGAGAATTCAAAACTCCATAAGATGTTAAGCCTGTTGAATTTATGTTCTTCTTAGGATCTTAAACCTAAATAGAACATTTAGTATTTTTTAAGGATGTAAAGTCTTGTCAAACAAGAGTGTGCAAATTTATGTAATATATGCAATGTAGAGGATGAATGATTCAAGATACAATGTAGGGAATAAAAATAACCAAATGATAAAACATAATGTAAAAAAAAAAAAAAAACCTAAAACATAAGAAAAGCTATACACATACATTGTTATCCTAAATATAAACCATCTAATTCTTTTACTGCATAATCCTAATTATTTTCCCTCCTACTATATTGTAAACAAAATATCTAATCCTAATGGTATTTTTGTCTAATCGAGAAGTAACCGGAAATTGTTAGGACACGAGGGGAGTCGGAGAGTCATCCACATTGGACGCAGTTCAACCATAAAGTGAGTTAGACACTACACTTCAACCCATAATTTCAAGACAACGTGTTTATATGTCATCTCACGTATAAAATGGTCAACCTCCACTATTCTAAACAATGTGAAACTTCTAACTGACATTTGCTACACAATAATCTCCACTTCAAATGTGAGCACATTAATTCATCATGGACATCCCTCAGGCGGAAGCTTTTGCATATGTGAACATTTGCTTGCGCCATTGTTGTCGCTTCCCTCAACTCAATGGAGTACGCCGCCTAAACACCTTGTGAGAAAGACTTTTCATATGAAGTGTATGATCGAACCCTTTTTCGAAAATCAACCTTGATACCATTGTTGAAATACGAGGAGACCCCGGAGATCAGCAACATTAGGCTCTAAGCAACAAAGTGAGTTGAACAATATTTCTTAACCCAAAGTTTTAAGACAATAAATTTACGAACCCACACACTTATAAAATGTTCAAAGTTCATTTTCGTAAACAATATGAGACTTCTAATACACATGACAAATTCATAACGTTCATAAAAATTAGGATGGAGTACTAAAATATGGTGGGACCAGAAGATATGCTATATGAGTTGGCCACGTGATGTAAGAAAGTGGGCAAGCATTAATCACGTGATAGAACGCGGATTAAATGGATAAACTGACATCTGTCCACTAAATTAAAAAGCATGCAAATCCATTAGCATAATCTACTCTTATATTATATGCATTGTATCGCCACTGGCTTAAGTCATAACTCATTCATCGTCATTGTAAATTTATTAACTATTCAATAATTAATTTAAAATACCTGTTTTTTGTGAATAATAATAGTATGTACTTCTGTCAAAAGAAGAAAAAATATATACATATCGTTTGTGATTATAAAAAAGAAAAGCCAGCAAAAGCCAAAGTTCAAAATTGTGCTGCTTCATCTTGCAATTTTTTTGTGTCATTCGTATGACTTTTGCAATTAGATTATATTATTAGCAAGAATGTCTCTATTAGGATTAGGATCAAATGAAGACTTGTGCAGAGACTATTAAAAAGAAGAGAGTGGTACGAATTCAGTAGTGATTATTACACGACACCCAAATTAAAATGGATTTGTTAACTAATCCCTAAACCGATTCCCTAGCAGAGGAATGTCAGCTTCCTTAGCCAGCAATCACATGACATAAATATAAAATATATATTTTTTCCAAATAGTAGTATTATTTATACTAGTATTGTGCAGTTCAGCAAAGAAAAAAAAATATTTGTATAACAATATTATCTTGTTATTTTTTTTGAAAGAATTTATTTATTTTGACAAAAACAAAACGATATTCATTCATTTAAATTGATAATTTACATCAGATAAAAACATTGTTAAAAATGTAAAGAGTGAAACTGCAAACAAACTCACAACACCCAAATTAATAACATACGACGACAAAATGCCTACAAATAATATGATAAAATCTAAGTCATCGAACAACAGAACGCCACACTTCGACGACGAAATCACAAAAAACACAAAAGGAAACACTTGATATATGTGAATTTAAATTAAAAGAAAATGAGAAAAAGATGTAGAGGGATGATTCTATGTCAAAAAATGACCTAAAACCACCCCTCCTAAATGAAGGAGAAAGAAGGCATAGAGAGAAGTTGGGTTTCTCTCCCTAAAAGTTGGAGTTATTTACATATGGTGGAAGGTTTTTGTTGAAAGAATCTTGTTAATTTCTTTGTCGCTTATGTTTTATTTGGACGCGAAATCAAAAGATGAAAAACAGTAGGAAAAAATTACTGTCAGTACTAAAAATAAATCATCTATTTATCTATAATAGGCTTAACCCAACAAGTTCAACAAGTGAAATCAGAGGTTGTTATGGTGAACATTTTCTATAATATTAACCGGGCTTAAACATGAGTTTTTTTATTTTTATTTTTATGAGTTTTTATGTGGTGTTTGTTACTCTGTCACATTAATTTTTTACCCATTTATATAAAGAAATTGTTATGTAACAAGTGAATCTTTTAATTTTCAATATAACATTGTTTAGTTTTTTTAATCTTCCAATTAATATTATTTCATCTCTCACACGCCAATATATTTGATTTTATAGTTTATGGTAGAGATAAATAAATACTCCAATATTTTTCTTTTATTTAAAGGTAGTTAAGCAAAAATATTATTATCTTTCTTTTATGGGGTATTAAGTTATTTTGATCCATGAATGTGTAATGAATAATCACAATAATCCTTCAATATATCAAAATTTTAAAATAGTTTTTGAATGTACATTTCGTTTGTCAAAATAGTTATTGACGTTGAAATAGTCTCTCAATGTTAACATTAACTATTTTCATATAAGAATTGATATAATAGTAAGTAAGTATCTATAGATATTGATATGAAAATAAATAAATATATTGAGGGACTAATATGATAATATTGACGAGACATTTTAACGTAAAATACTATTTTGACTTACATAGTACATAATCGTAGACGATTTTGATACATTATAGGACTGTTGTGACTATTTATTACATATTCAATAATCAAAATGACTATTAGTCTATTACCTCTTCTTTTATCTATAATTTCCTTTTGAACTTTATTAAATAATCAAATGGATTATTCATTGTAAAATGGGTACAAATTTCACAAGAGTGGAAAAGAAAAGGGAAAAAGAAATGGAGAAAAAGGGTGAAGTTCTCTATTCTTGTTTGACAGAAAAGGGAACAATTTGATAAATACTATATTCATGAGTGAATAAATAGACATTTATGTCATAAGTGCAACTTTTATCATAAAAGTGTGCACAGACCTTTTTTATGTTAGGGTACAAGTTTAATCAATAATTTTTTATTTTTCTGCATATAATCTGTGTGAGCTTCAGTGCAAGGCTCTTTAAAAAATAGATAGACATCCATTTGTAACAAATTATTGTCTACTCTAACATTTTCTCTTCATGTGATGAGATGAAATATTTGTTAATAAAACATTTTATTTTTCATTTTACCTTTAGTTATTGTGTCCTTAGAAGAGAGAAACACTTCCAGAGCCATCTTTTATTTCCGCGTTTTGCTAATTTTAAAACTAAAAACACTACTTGACTTAAAAAAATGAAAGAACTACTTAACAAAAAAATCAAAAGCATTACTCTATAATTAATCCTCTAAACCCGTAGGTTTCAGATTTATTGTTTCTTAAAGAGAGAGGTTTGTTCGTAGGAATTGGTCATTTACACAAAAAAAAGAAAAAAAACACAATGATTAGTTTGCAAGTTACTAGTACATTTTAATTTTTTTGGATTATTACAATATACTTTTCGCTTCTTATAAATAGGCAAAGTTCACGAAGCAAAGTGTTGCAACTGTTGTGCATGTATCTGACAAGCTGTCTTTATGTATCAGAACTCAGAATCTTCTCTTATCTTCGTTTAAAAGAAGAACTTTGCTTATATGGTCTTAAAAGTAATCATTTTCGCCATTAAAAGTGTCATTTGTAGTCGTAGTAGTCCAGCATAGATCAATGAATAATATTTTAAACTAACTGATATGAACCTCTTTGTTGGCCAAATAAATTCTAACGTTATCTCTAGACTTGAAACCGTTTGTTATTTATGATGTGTATTACAATCCCTCAAAAAAAAAAAATTATGATGTGTATTACAAGTTGATCAATTGGATCAATATGGCAGTTCTACTTAAAATATAATGATAAAATTTGATAAACTTGTTTGATTTGACTAAAAAAACGTGATTGATTAATTGTTTGTGTTGAATGAATTTTACAACTAGACCCTGACACGTGCGATGCGCGGGTTTGTTTCGATTTTCATATATAAGCATTAAGTTGACTATATTATTAGTTGTCGATATGTTTAAATGTATTATGTATAACATTTCAATAAAGACTACAATGAGCAAAATGCACCGAAGTTAGAACTCGTCATACAAAATCTAAACAATGAGCAAAATTTAAACAAAGAACTAATTAAATAGTTCAAAATACACATCAAAGGAAAAAAAGTTATTGTATAAAGTTAGTATGAGAAACATATCAAGTGATTCAACCATAGAAGCCTATAAGGTCATCTATATTTTCATTTTTCAAGACATGTGTCGTAGGAAAAAGGGGAAGAAATGGATGAAAACCGCAGACTTTTAGATTTAGATTGCGAAGGAGAGAGGAGAAAAAAGTGCTCGAAACTGTTTGGAAAAAAAGTAAAAGGAATTAATTGGTTCTTTGAAAAGGGAGTTTAATATTAGATATCATGTAGTGGAAGTCAAATGAAATCAAAAAAACAGCAAGTGGCTTGGTGGTTAAAATGCTTTGAAGAAACCAATATGGCTTGGGTTCAAATCTTCAAATTACGCATTTGTGAAAATAGTTGTTGCAGTGAGTTAGTGACGTTGTAAACATGAAACATGAATAAAATGATGAATTATCAAGTTCTATGTGCCCTTAATTGATTACGATACTTTCATGACCTCAATGAACCTAGGTGAATTTGAGAAATCTTCACATTTTTGTATTCGATAATCTTTCATTAAACTATCTGAAATCCGGCTAAACCTAATTTGGTAATTTGTTGTATTCGGCTAACAACTTCAAATATTATTAGATGTAAACAATATTTAAAAACAATTTTTTTGCCAACTAGTGGTAATTAAAGTTACCAAAATTGAGAGATAAAACTTAACAATGGAAGAGTAAAACACGAGTCTCCTGTCAAATGTTCATCGTAGAGAATTTCAATCCCTCTTTTCAAAACCCTTGGTTCCCAATGTTTTTAAAGGGAAGTTCTCATCCAAAGTTTTTATTTTTTATATAAATAATTTTCAAAGTTATTGTTATAAAAATAATTTTTAGTCAACAGGAAAAGGAAATAACAATAGAGTATTTGAGCGTGCCGGTATTACTACTTCCTCAAATATAATTGGCTAGAGAAGTTGGTTATGGAAGAGAAAAAGTGGGTGACCCGTGACTTGTTCTTCCTAATCCTAAGGTGTGGTGGTATGGTCCAGTGAAATGTGATGTAATTAAGAACAAACTACTTTTTTTATACAGAAAAATTAAGAACAGTATATTGGTTACGTAATGTTGCACACAGTCCTTTCGTTTATCTACACACGTGACTTGAGGTTTAGCTCACGTGGCCCCCATCCCTGTCCATCTGTATCCTCCACAGTCATAGAACTGACGAAAGTGATCGCTGATCATATTCTAACAATACAGTACATCTCTTTTCTTTGGAACTAATTTGTTCAATCCAATATATATTATATTATCTGATAATTTTGGCATGAATAACAGATTAAATCATCAATTTTTCTATATTTGACCAAAAAAATTCCCTGTTATGGAATTGGATATATGGTAGTTATATAATGAACTTTCTAGATGAAAGGTTATTATTATACTATTTTTTACCATAAGTAATCAGTATATATTATTTTATCGTCGTTTAACGATGACTAATTTTTTCAAAAAATCATAAGATAAATAATGTAGTTTTTTTCCTTTTCATATAGATTTGTTCATGCAATAACTATAGATTGAATCTCTGGTCAAGTGGTCATACACAAGTCTATTCGCTTTTCATTTGTCAATTATGATGATAATTGAATTAGTAAAAATAACCTATAAATTCGCAAGAAAGCAAGGTTATCGATCGAGATTTTTTAACCGCGTGAACATTTAGATTATACTTTTAAATTACAAGTCGTTTTGACTATTTTACGTAAATTAAAAAATAAAAACGAATAACCAAATAATTAAGAGTATAATAGAAAAAATAGCACTAACGTTTTTTTTATATTAATTTATAATTTGAAACTAATTTTTTTTTGTTAAATCAACTTATAATTTAAGCTGGAGGGAGTAAGACGTAAACTATAAACTAAAAAACGTATCTAACCACAGGCACGATTCTAAGGTCCGGCGAGCCTGGGCAGTTGCCTAGGCCCCGGCCCAAATTTTTTGTAATTTCTTATGTAAATCCTTTTGAATTTCTTTTATAAACCCCATAAATTGGACAATTTCTTTAGATTTTTTAATTATTTGTTTACAATTTCTTATGTAAACCCTATAAATGTGTTCAATTTTATTTTACCCAAACTTTATAATAATCATGGCTCCTATAACCAAATACCTTACTATAACCCATTGCAACTTTAACATTCATCCTTCTTAAACAAAAACTTATTTATCCAAAAGGAAAAGTAGAAAGATAAAGATATCGTCACTCCTCGCTGTCCTATTGTATCTTTGCATCACAACGTAAATGCTCGCCATGATTACCGGAGGGGCTAAAGAATCGTTTCATTGATCTATTGATCAATTGATATTTGTTTATTTAATTCAAAGTGAAAGAAATAATTATAAAACACGATTTAACAAAACAAAAGAAGGTAAGGGGAAGCTACAGGCCGGCGGAAAGAGAAGAAAGTCCGACACATAGGTTTTAAATTCACATGCCACTACATAATCAACTTAGGAATGTGACAAATTTATAAATAATATTGAGATTATTATATTTAAAGAGCCGTTTCTTTCAATTATATGCATGATAAATTAAACTAAGAAAATGAAATGCGTGGATTAATATGAAAGGTGCCAAATAATTAAATAAATAGCAAAAATGATATAGCCATACTGAAATAATATACTATCATTTATGAAACCCTAATTAAAGAATGGGGAATACAAGTACATGTTTTGAAGCAAGCAACCATATGTGTCGTTACATTTTAATTGCGTATATAAAAACCGCAATTAGTGGAAGTACATGTATTGTGCATGTATGTGGTGGGTATGAATGAGTGTGAGAGAATCTTGAGGACCTTGCACATGGAGGCATAGGGCAAAGCATGTAGAGAAAGTAAAGAACAAAAACATACATAACATTGTTTAATTATATGTTGATGATCAACAACATTGTTTAATTATTTTTGATGATCAAGATCATTGTTTAATCTAAGACACTTAAAAAAAAGAAAAAAAAAGAATCCCGTATTTGACGGCACAGCTAAAAAGATGAACTTCCATGCTTCAGAATATTGAGAAACCTGATTAGAGGTGATGCATCACGTGACATTTCTTCCTTCATTACCAACACATACTGCTTTTCCTCTCTGGCTTCATTCTTGATTTTCTATCTCTTGTGAATAAAAAACAAAACAAGAAAAATGTTTACTCATAGAAGTAGAGTTTAGCTTAATAAATTTAAATGCAACTTAGTTGGATAATATTGCTTGGGATCTGTGCACTAATCATCGTATCCATATTTTTATCTCTTTAATTTCATTTTAAGGACATCAACTGCTCACTGTTCCCATGTCAACGCTTGTTCTGGTCATGCTTTCTCCCCACGTGACTGTCTTCTTGCATTTACCATCACTACTACTAGTACTATATTTGTTTGGTACTAAAGTAGTTATTGCGAATGTCTTGTACTTATAGTAAGAAAATATAATTTCAATTCAAAAATATAAAAAAAATGAGATGTTTATAAACTGTATTGCTAGTGTGTATTTTAATTTTATATAAGTTACCTAAAATAAATTATTCACGGTATTTAATTTACATGTGTCTTTAAAATACAAATAGTTATTTGTTTCCTATTTAAAATAAGAAAATACCTATATTTTTTTTAAAAAAAAAAACTAGTCAAACCTAATTTGGTTCTTCTTTATTCAATTTAATCTCTCACAAAAAATAATAATCGATATAGTTGCTTGTGCTTTTATACGTGAGACAAATTAATTATTTTTTTAGGGGACAAATTTATCTTCTTTTTTTTTGACAAGAAATTGATCTTTTATTGATTTTGAGTAATTATAATAGAAACTAATTTTTTTTAGTAAAAATATAAAAAAGACTAATTTTTAGGTACAAAAGTTTTGACAAGAAATTGATCTTTTATTGATTTTGAGTAATTATAATAGAAAACTAATTTTTTTTTAGTAAAAATATAACAAAAGACTAATTTTTAGGTACAAAATAGAAGGATAATTTATTCCTATATAAAACTGTTAGAGATAATATATTTTTTAAAACAGTGATAAAGTTGTTTATTATTTTTGTGAGATTCTAAACTAGGAGAGCGGAGGAGCCGAATATGTTCACTGAGTTCAAGGTGGGGATATCGGGTTTAGTGGTGTCTAATCTCCGGTATGCATACAATGTTATTTTTGAATTGGGTTATGCTCTTTGAGTTAACTTTGTTAAATAGTTGTGTCACAAATGTTAATTTGGATGTAACATTGTTGGGGATGGCAGAGTAGTCTGGGACGTCCACGATAATTCGGAGATCCTGTTAAAATCTCGACAATTTTTCGTTTCAAAAAAATTGAAAAAAAAAATCCAATACCACATGTAGTGACAGACAACTAAGTTGTAGTTATGTATACTAGCAATGCTTTAAACATGGCTTTTACGTACCGACAGACATATAGGCTTTTATCTGTGGAAAATGCATAATTGACATCATAAGACTTTTACCTACGAAAAATAATAATATTTAGTGACGAATTTTGGCCCCAGGTGCAGGTTCTATTTTTTCTTCAAAATTTTAAGGGCCTTATAAACTTAAAGCCTTGGGAAGAGTGGTACTTGAATTTTACGCTTTGTCTTTTCCTTTCATGTATATTGGCCTTCTAGGGGGAGGATCTGAGCAAAGAGGTAACTTTGGCATCGCCCCAATCAAGCTAGTTTATAGATCGTGGAGTAATTGACTTGTTAGTTTGGGTGGGGTAAACTCTAATTAATTTTGCCGTTAATTCTATACCCATATTTTGCCTTTATTTTTGTCAGTATGTGTGTTAAGGTATGGGCAACGGAAACAATCACATGTCTCCAGAGAATTTTAATTTGAGGTCGTCTAAAGGTGGCCTACCAAGTTTTCACGAGTTCATTGGTTTAGGGTTTGCAAGACTAAGTGTACATGAGGCCTTGGAGTGCGAGAATTAAGTCTGTAAGCAGTGTTGGATGATTTATTCTAGAGGGTCGTCGGGGTGGGGGTAAGTGCATCATCTGTTTGGTGGAAAATTGTCATAGTAGGTGAGCATCATCTACCTCTTATTAGTTCTCAAAGTGGGTAACCAGGGTGGTTTGCAATAGGTTAGATACTTCCTTTAGAAGCAATCCCTGGGTGAGATCGGTAATCTAAAAGATCCTCTTTCAAAGTTTCTTCTTAGTTTTAGAATAAAAACATTTTAGGGTTAGGCTTTAGAGTAATTGGATGGGGATTCCTCGGTGTGGTACTTTAGATGGAAGAGACGACTTTTTGCTTTGGAGCAAGAGCTAGGTACCAATTTGATGGCAATTCTAGTAGATTTATCCCCCTCAAATGTTTTCGATCTTTGATTGTGGAAGCATGATGCCAAAAGTTTGTACTCAATTAGTTCAATGTACCCAGTGCTTTCATAAGCATCTTAGTTTATGGTCTTTCGAGAAGTACGGTTTTTAGCGAAGGTGTGAAATAGGCGAAACGAACGCCTTCTAAGCAAATTGTTTTCTCTTGGAAGGTCATACACGGTAGAGTTTCTACTCACCGTTGTATGTGGAAACATAGGGTAATAATGGATCTCATTTGTATTTCCTTGGTGTTTTGTGGGGATCTGGAAGAGCCTGATAGCTATTTGGTTTTCACTAATGACTTTGCTTCTTGGGTGCAGTATAATTTTTTTAGATGGTTGGGTTGGGAGTTGATTTTGCCTACATATTTGTTTTATTTCATTTGTATAATATCATTTTTTGTTTGCTATTTGGTGACTTCTTAGACCTCTACCATAACACACACACACTCGGAGTGTTGGAAATAATATTAATAATTAAACGATACTATTAAAAATTGAAAATGATCTATCAACCGGAAACATTCAGTTTTATAAATGGATCACTTATTATGAGATAGCAGGACTATATTCATTTTTTCTTTGCAACAAACATGGGGTATATTCTTATTTGATATGATGAATATTCAACTATAAAGAAATTTCATTTTATTTTAAAAATAATTAAATTAAATTTACTATATCACATAACAAATACGTTACACACTTTTTTATTTTATTTGCCTTTCCTTAAAATTTCTTGTATGTAAGATAAAATATTTATTTGACATGTACCCTTTTTTTTTTGGTACAAGAGAGGGACGAAGCCCAAACATATACCCTTTTTATTGTAACGATGGAATACAAAGTATTCTCATCTTGGGAAGAGAACATTTATACATATATGCGCAGGACATATTAAACTTTGGTCTAATGTTTTCCCTTTTTGTATTTTTTTTAAACCATCATTAGAGAAATACTATATAGTAATAAATTATTATAGCACAAGATGCGTATAAAACAAAAGAAAGAACAATCGAGACCTAGAAAAATAAAACCTAAAACAACGGAAAAGAAACAACACACCGAATGTTGTTTTAGTGAATCACAAAACAAAGAAAATTTAGTGGATTAAACTACCATTGATTCAAACCATACTTGAAACTTTTAGTCTTAGATTTAATCCACCACGAAATCTAAACTTTGACTTTATCTAAAATCCAATGAGATGCCGGTTCTTTATGACCAAATAGACGTTTATTGCGTTCTTTAAAAATCTCATGCACACATCAACTTTGTATGTCGAAAACAAGCTTGAGATTCCTTGTTATTAGAGTGAAACCCTCTAAATTGATATGCATGCAAAGAAGCAACATTGAAAAGAGCATTAGAAATGCTTGGCCAATTAATGACAACACGCGTAAATAAATGATCTTTTTTAGAAAGTATGTGTTTAAGGAACCGTCATGCAAATAACGACACCTCTAGATAAGCATATGCTAAACTCATTTGACAAAATATGATCTATATTGATCAAGTTGTCTAGACCAACTATATAAAACATTATCGATGTTATACATTTATTGAGAAATGTTAAATATTAATTAAAAGTCACGTTGTTGTGTCGTTTTATATTTATTAAGTAGTTAAATCGTTAACTTTATCAAACATTTTAAATTCATCAAGTTAACTTATCACCTATCCGATACAAATTCATATTATTAAATGGTTTATCAACTATCCCCTATTTTTTTCCATATAGTGCCTCATTTGATCAAAATTTTCTTCAAACTCAAATAAAAAATTGACTACATCTTATTTTCAAATATCTTAATGCAGGAAAAGCAATACAAAATCAGACAATTTACATCAACCAACAATAAAAATTGAAAATGATCTCGACTCTTAATTCAAGACTGAACATTTGATATAAAAAAATTTATGATGCAATTATTACACCATATTCTTCTTATATTGGATAAAAACAATCATATATTGGTTCAACATTCACCCTGACCCTGATATAGGATAAATGTTTCTGTGAAAGTACTGTGTGTACTATACTACATATGTATCTTATGGATTAAAGAAAATCCAGGACACAAATAACAGAATTATATTTTTACTGACACGACCTAATTAATTCCGTAATAAGGGATCACGGATTGCGTAAATATAAATTTAAAATATAGTACTACATCTGCTTAGGGATTGCCGAAGCATTAGAAAAATTGTTAACAGAAAACAAAGATAAATTAAAAGTTTTTCACACTACTTACCGTGTGTTTAAAGAAACGGCGACGTTTACACAGAATAAACCGTTAATTATTGACATAACTCCGTTACCCGCCGCAACGTCGTTTGTAAACGGAGTTTATTATTTAACGGAGAAAAAAAAGAATAGAAAGGAAATAAAACTGGATGGCGAAAACACAGAGCAGAGAGAAAGTATATAAAAACATCTTTCATCTCAATTATATATCAATATCAATTCTCAAACTCAACAGAGAAAGTTAAAGGGTCCGACCCGAGACCTCATCTTTCGCTGCAGTGCTCGTTTTCAGAGTAACATAAGAATCGATAGAGAAAAAAGTGATTATAAGAAAAAGCGCGGCACACAGAGAAGATAGCGCTCGAAGAATCTCTTCTACATCGTGCTTCCTCTGCTTCTCAATTCTCACTTTTTTCTCGTTCAACACTTCAATTACTCAATTATCATTACGGTAATTCACTGATTTCTTCAATTTCTTGTTTCTTAGTGGAAATTCGCACGTACTTGTGTCTCGTTGTTTGGATCTTTCCTTTTTCATTTTTTTTTGTAGAATTCCAGAGTTTGTTGTTTTAACTGAATTATGCTAATACGAGTCTTACTTTAATTAGAACTGAAAACGTGTTGAATTATGGAAGTTGATTTGAATTTGAATTATATGTAATGTCTGATTTCAGATTCTGTGAAATCTTAACAGGACGCTCTGCGATTGAAGATTTTGGAGCAAAATTGTGTTGTCTACTGACTTTCGTGGAAATCAATTACGAAATTTGATATGCATAAAGAAAAACTCGTAGATGATTCACAACGATAATTCGATCCGTAAGCTCTTGATTGGCAATTAAGGACGCAGTGCTTGAATTCGTAGTAATTTGTAAACTAGACGGAACGAATGTGTCTCCGATCTTCAACCTAACAAGAGAATTACAGTTTCTACTAAATTCGGATCCGATCGAAGCAGCGAATTCAGAAATAATTTAGTGTTGAAAAATAGTAACAGAATTGTGTTCTATGAGATTTGACCAAATTTCAAAATTCCGTTGAATTACGTACCAGAGAAGAGAATTGAGATTCAAGTATTGATGGAGCTTCCTCAAGCACGTTCTTATGGTGCCGAAGGTAGTTTATGATTTTATTATTATTTTAAAAAAGAAAATTAGTAATAATTTAATATGATTTGAATTAATATTGTTTGGATGAGATTTTCTGAAACTTTTCTGTGCGGAAACAGGAGCAGGGAGGAAATCGACGCATGATTTTCTGTCACTATACAGTAATTCAACTGCCGAACAAGATCCAAGGCCATCTGCTCAAGGTACTGTATAATTTGTTTTATAATTTTTGGTTATTATTATGCAAAATGATTCGGTGTGTGAGATTTTTCTTTCCTCTGTTGTTGCCATGTTTTTCTCTGTGACGTGGGGATCATGGTGTAAAACTAAAACTAAATATCTTAGTATAAATTCTACATCACGGTCAATTTTCTGCCAAATAATTCAACTGTAAATAAAAGCAGTTATACATCATGCTTGTTCTTGCACGTGACCTCTATTTAATCACAGGATCTGGGCCATGCTTCTTATTTATGGACTGCATATTAATTATAGGGTCTTGTTATCCATTGTGCAATGGTTAAGGAACACAAAAGTAACACGTTTGCATTGATTTCAACAATATTTTAACGTTTAAAAAGTTAAATTTATCACTTTTCACCATTTTTCTATATTATATTTTTATTTTTATCTCATTATCCAATGTACCAAGAGCAATGGTTAGCATTTTCCGTAATTATATTATTATCATTTTTAATTAACAAAATTTCCTTTGGTGGATTCCGAAGGATTTAACATCAAATGGAAAAGTGTAAATCATAATGTATTTTACACCGTCCGATAAAGTGTGCAGCATGAGGATGGTAGGGGCCCAATTTGATTGGACTTGTAGTTGATTTGACATTTCACATCAGGCTCGATAAGGATTGCCATTCCCGTGTGCGTGTGGTGTAGTTTTTCTGTTCTTTTCGTTTGCAAAATTACACCAATCTCAGTTCACCAGCGTTAAGATCTTAATTAAGAGAATGAAAATGAAAGACATGCATTTTTATTATTTCTCCAATCTTAGTTTTTTTCCCCTGAAAATCGAGCTTTTTTATGTGCAACTATAGTGATTAATATCGTTGAATATGATCATAATAAATGAGAAGAGGTTTTGAATTCAAACCTTTGTTAAATTGAAAGAAATCTTTATCATCTTATTCAAATGCACTTAATCTTTTTATTGAAGTAACACAACATGCACCTGTTTACCTCTTTTTGCATTTGAGGAAATCTGTAAGTTAAAACAATATATATTGTACCCTATACTGTGAGAGTTCCCTAAAGAATATAAAGATCTTGATATTTTAATTTTGGGCTAAAAAACCAGTATAATGGTATTACTATATTCCTTCATATGGACCATTGTAACAAACTTTCAATTGTTTTAAAATATAAGATCATATTTTTATTTTTTTTTTTAAAAATATTTGAAAAAATTATTTCCAAGTAAAATTTACTAGTATGTTTAGTAATTATCTAAAAATGTATCCTTTCATCATCCTCATTTTTCCATTATTAACTAATAATAGATAATATTCTATAAATAATTAAATAAATATGGCAGAGTAGAGTTTAAAATAAATTCCTTAAATTAATTAATAATACATGAAAGTTTTTTTTTTGACAAATAAAAATACATGAAAGTTATAACGAACAGGATTTGAGGATTGTATTTTAATATTAAAGTGATTCATTTTCTTAAATTTGATAACTTTAATTTAAACATGTTTGTAAATCAGAACTCAGCACTGATGTGTTACTTCGAAAACAAGATTTATATTACGTGTATGTAATAAGTGTATGTTGCAGTAACAAAAAGTTAATTTTACTAAGAAATTTGACATTTGTTGCCGTATTTTTTTGTCACATTGTAACAAATATTATTAAGCTATAAAATAAATTAGATTCGTGAAACTATTTAAAAGATGATCCAATATTTGTAAAAATAAAAAAAGTGATGTAATAATTATTTCATATTCACCTGAAAATAGTTTTTTATTTTATTTCGTATTTTACAAATCCTAAGAAATAGTTTTGAAAACTGGAAAAAGTTAACATTACTTGCCTGCGCACTATTTAATGCACTTGCTTGGCATATGCTCACGAGTCTTTTGCTTCATGCACAGAAATGAAAACGATATGTATCAGCTTTTCACAGAATCGTTTGCAAGCTTTTCGCAGTATTTGTGTGTTTTTTATTTTCAAAATTATTTCGGTTAAATAAAGGAAATTGTTTTACTTCCCTTGATCTGCATGTCATTATTTCCTTCTTTCATGCATGAACAGCAAGTTTCCTCAAGACCCATGATTTCTTGCGGCCACTAGAGGAGGTAGAAGCCAAATCCAGTGCCAAGGAAGAAGCCACAGATGAAATCTCATCGGTGGTTGAGAAGCAACCCCCTTTAGCAACACCAGCTTCAGTTGAGCACCTCTTACCTGGAGGAATTGGGACTTACAGTATCAGTCACATTAATTCCTGCGTGAATAATAATCAAAGGGTTCCAAAGCCAGAAGCATCATCACTTTTCACTGTGCATCAAGCAACTAGTGCTGATAGAAATGATGACAACTCCAACTGCAGTTCACATACTTCAAGCGGTTTCACATTGTGGGAAGAGTCTGAGATTAGAAAGGGAAAGACAGGAAAGGAGAATAATGTTGGGGATAAACCCATTATAGGAGGTAACCATGAAATATTTTTTGAAGATGTTAAGTAATAAGTATATATATTTTATTTTTATTTTGAATCAAGCAAGAAGTATTATTTAAATGGAGAAAAATAAGGATAATTAAACCCCATTTCAGCAGCCTACACTTTATGCTTTAAACATCCCATAGAATATGAGCAAAATTCAGAATAATATGACAAGATTTTCGACACTCTTTACATTTATATGAACCAACCCCAAGATACTAACACTTTAATTTGAGCTATTACATTAATTACAGCATCACAATTAGCTACTACCCCTTGAAAAACATAAGGACCGAATAATACAAACTAAATGAAAATTATTTATTATCTCATATCATAATTGAAAGAGTTTATAAAGAGAGACACTCTTAACTTAAAATAAAAATATGAAAGTAATAAAGATAGAAAATGTTTAGGGCGTCAATTTCCTGCATTCTCTTATGATTTCATATAACGTGCATGGACATATATACACACACACCTGGACTTGGAGTATATTTCAAGTAAATAAAACACTATACTTTGTCTAAAAGTCGTTGCCTAATAATACCCAAAAAAACCGTAGCTTTTACTGCTAGAATGGTTTTTGAAGTGATAATATTAAGTGTTCGATTTTTTCTTTCGCCAATGGTTTTGCCTCGCATACCGGATTCATTCATGAAAATAACTGATTGAAAGGGCTTTATTGATTTTATGATATAATTAATACTTGACCCATTATTTTAAAAAATGATCCAATCATACCTGTAATTATTTACCTTATTTTCTCAAAATATATTCCCTGCCAATTTTAGTTGTTTTTGTTTGTAACGTGAAATTATGCCTTTTGTCTACACCACGGATGAAAGTCATCTTAATTCCATAGCTATATAAATTAATCTTGCAACTTTCAATTGTGATTATTTGACCGAGAAAGTTTTCCGCTTCGAATATAGTGAAAGTACTAATTTATTTACAACATTTGTTCCAATTATTTTCTCCAACGTTCTTCATACACATGAATGATACTAGATAGACCGTGGCGGATTACCTGTCTAGCAAGTCAACTTCAATGTTAACTAGTTAGATTTCGAGGAAAAAAAATGTTGTATACTAATAACAATGATCAAATATCAATTGCATAGTATTTGCGACGGTAATAACATTTCGCAGCACTTTATTATGTGGCAGATTCTGCTGCTAAGTTAGGGCAGTGGACATTGAAGGAGCGAACGTCTCAATCGTTTTCTAACAATCATCATGGCAGCTTCAACTCTCGCTCTTCATCTCAGTAAGTCATATTACTTTGTACAATTTATTTTAACTTTTTTACTCGGAATAGTTGCCTTTTAAGATGGTTTATTTAATTAAATATATGTTTATGCTGAACTTTTTGCACTTGATGCAACAGGACAACTGGACAGAAGAACCAGAGTTTTATGGAAATGATGAAATCTGCACAGGATTGTGCCCAGGATGAAGAGCTAGAAAATGAAGGAACGTTTTTTCTCAAGAGAGAATCCTCGAATGTTCAAAGAGGTAATTTCTAATATCTCCTTGTTGAGAAAGGCAGTAGCAGGCACATACCTCTTTTAAGTTTTATGGCAATAAATTAGACTATTATGAGCTGTCTCAATTAATCATTGATAATAACAAGATAAATTTGCAAACAATCTATTAATCAATGATAATAACAAGTTAAAATTACAAAGAAAATTTAGAGAGTGATGAAATCATGAAAATATGAAATTCATTTTAACCTTCGTCACTAAATTAGTGATGAGGGAATCAGGAACAAATTACACTTGTTTTCCTTTAATTATAGTTGCCAAATTTATTTTTTACGAGGTTAACATTACCGGGTTATTTACAGGAGAACTAAGGGTAAGAGTGGACGGCAAGAGTACCGATCAAAAGCCAAACACACCAAGATCAAAACATTCTGCAACAGAGCAGCGAAGAAGAAGCAAAATTAATGACAGGCAAGTCTTATCTACTATGCTGATAGAACTTTTTCTGAATGTTACAACTTACAAGAGACACTTGCAAATTGTGATGGAGGTGTAAAAGAACTTCCCTTTTCTTAATTATGAACTGCATGCTTACTCAGTACTCACATAAATAGTTTAAGAGAAGAATTCCGTGCTATTGGGAGTAGTGTAACTGGTAGGTCCTAATGGTTAACGGGTATGTTGTACTGTTTTAGTCATAGTTTCATTCTTTTTTAGAAAGAACACAAAAGGTGTACCCTAAAAATGGCTTTTAGGAAAAGTAACAATGATTCGAATTAAGTGGACTATATTAGATTTATGGTTGATCTGTTAGCCTTGTTAGCCACCCTTTTACCGGGGTTGGGATTGTCTGGCTTTGGTGAGTGCATTGCATAAGTACTCAGCAGTTACAGGGCATTGTTTACTTCCATCATTACCTGATAGAACATTTGAATCAAACATGTAGGTTTCAGATGCTACGAGAGCTTATTCCACACAGTGATCAAAAGAGGGACAAAGCATCTTTTTTGTTAGAGGTAAATTCATACAGTTGGTGATAATTTTGTTTTTTATATGTATGTTTTATTGCTCATTAATGTTTAATCTGAATTATTTGTAGGTCATTGAGTACATTCACTTTTTACAAGAGAAGGTTCATAAGTATGAAGGTTCATTCCAAGGTTGGAATAACGAGCCAGAAAAACAGATGCCATGGGTAAATACCACACGTTGCTATCTTAAGCTGTGAAAGATTTTAAAAAACAAAATAATAGCTTCATTGATGGATTTACTATTTTCTGTACCTCCCGATCATTTTATGAGAAACATTTGAGTTATATTATTTGTCCTAATTATAAAAAACACTATTCCTTAGTTTTGATTGTCTGGTCCTTTATTTCTTTATAAACATGATCAGAGGGACTATCATTCAAGTTTGATGTCCTTGTTGGAATTGACTCAGCAAAGAAGATGCTTGTCTTGTTTAAGTGTGTGCATTAATTAGTATCACATAGTATAGCCTATTGTTGATGGATTTAAATTTAAATTTAGAAGTAATAACCATCCAAAAACTGATTCACATTTTTCAATTCAAAGCAGAGAAATAATGACAGGCCAGCAGAAAGTTTTCAACCTCGTGGCGCAAATGGTGGGTCTAATCCATCTCCAACATTGCTGTTTGCTTCAAAGGTTGACGAGAAAAACATCACCATCTCCCCAACAGCTCATGGGGGTATCCATAATGTCGAATCTAGCTTGAGCACAACAACTGCCTTGAAGACAATAGATCATCCGTCTGGAATAACAAACAAGGCTTTTCCAAGTCCTATTTCTTCCCAACCAAATTTCTTAACTTCAACCCAAATCGGAGGTTTAGGTGGAGCAGTGTCTCAGCTCAGACGTAGATTAGCATCTGATGCAGAGAACACCAATTATCAACCTTCAGTAGAATCTCAGACTATGACTTCAACCAGTGAAAAGCTGAAAGAGAAAGAGCTCACCATTGAAGGAGGTGCCATTAGCATATCAAGTGTGTACTCGCAAGGGTGAGTGTTTATCTTATAGTATTCATTTGATTAGTGTATAAATTAGAAGACAGTTTCTTTCCTTTATACTATTTTGAAGTTGTGTTGGACAATATGGATTCATCCCCTAGTGAGCAATTGTGGATAGAAATTGGAGATGTGGCAAGTGATTGTGGAAGACATATTCCATCCACAATCGCCTAATAATTCAATATCATCCCTGCTAGTGTATTTAATATTTATATATTCACCCTGCCATGAGGGTTAAAAAACTGTTTGCTGCATACTCATTGAATTCTGTTCTGCAGCCTAAACTTGGACTTAATTCACTGCCTTTCTCTGAATAGATGTGCACTTGTGCAATTCATGTTGCTGTAACTGCAATACTGTGAAAGTCTATAATTTTGATTTGCTTCTTAATAACTGTATTCATTCTTACCTCTTTATATTATAGTTTACATTTCTTCTGCTAAGATTGTTTGTAGTGCTGCCCTGTTCCATTCAAACAATTTATTATACAATATTGACACTACTATAAATATTTCCACAATATATGGATCAACCTAGCATGTTTTTGGAAAACTTCTAAATTCACTAAACTTCAAAATTTCTTCTTTTGTGATTTTAGAGAACTACCGATTTTCTAATCTCGAAATGCTTGCAAATGATAAATGTTGTAATTAGGATGCCAAATTGGTTTTTGTTAGTATTTTCATTTTTTTTTATCTCAAAGTAATTGTGCTATACCTGGACAGGTTGTTGGATACACTTACACAAGCCTTGCAGAGTTCAGGAGTGGATTTATCACAGGCTAGCATTTCCGTGCAAATTGAACTTGGTAAACAAGCAAGCCTCAGACCAAACATACCAATGCCAATGTGTGTTTCCAAGGTATATTGGCTCAAATTTCCCTCTTGTATAGTCTTTTTATAATCATTGCTAGTTTCTAACATTACATCAAAGCTCCACATTTTGAAACCATGTATTATTACCTAATCTGTCAATCATTTTCCACTAGGATGATGAGGATCCTTGTAAGAATCAAAGGAAGATGCGCTCTGGCTCTAGAGTCACTGGCTCTGAGAAGTCTGATCAAGCACTAAAGAAGCTGAAAATGTGCAGAAGTTAATTCAACCGTTACATTCATTCTTTCCTTAATAATTTTAATCAATTATTTGGGGTAACTTTTTAAAATTAATTTTTGGAAGGGGTATTTATTTCCTGTGCTGGATTATTATCCAGCATGGATGAGATTGACTGTACATGTAGTGTCTTAGTTTGTTGGGATCCTTAGGCTCCCCCCAACAAAATAATATGCATCATTTTAGTTTCTAAATATATATAATTATAGAGGCTTCCCATACTGATACAAGCAGTTTTTGATTCATAGCTTCCATTGTTGTAAATTAGTAAACTCTTGGTCTTTTATTTGCTGCATATTTTTTTAACATTGATTTTGGTGGTCTTGTGTATTATGCTTGAATTAGACCCTTTCCGTAGCTCATTATTTATAGCCTCACACCTCCATTGTGATAGCTAATAAAAATTGTACCTATTGAGATACCTTTCATGATTTGTTTTACTTGACCTTTTCTTGGATTGCTTCTATCAATTCTCTCCTTTTGTTGAACATCATATTAGTGAAATGAATCATATAGTATAATGAGTCAAATAGTTGAAAGGGGCAATATAGGAAATGTGAATGTGATGTCATAATCATTTTTTCTACCTATATTCTCCTTCTCTAGATTCTCGCTAATTCTTCCTTCTTATTGTAGTCATTCAAGCTTATACATTAACTATGAAACTTATTTTACTTCATCAATTCAATAAAACAGTTTAAGGATTCTACTTCATTTTAAGGTTTTACATATAGCTAATGGTTTAAGGTTGTGAAATTGTGATATTAATCCTATTATATGTTTGTTTTTAGCCCAATTGATGATCTCCATGCTCTCCTCGTATCCCAACACTTTTGATATAAAATTTATCCTATATAACATTATTTGTTTTTGCAAAATGTTGTTTTTTTCAAGTTATTTTAATGAATTCTTCCTAAGTTCTTTTAAACACATTTCAATCTAGGAGGTAAAATGTCACGGGATCGTCACTAAAAACTAAAGAACTTCACGTAGTTTTCCACTTCATTAATATGAAATTTAAGATAAGGTAAGAGCAACGATTTGTTAAAAACAAAGATTGTGGCTTGCCATCCATTAAGATTAGAATTTTAATCTGTGATCAATGATCAATCACTTTAAGCTGAAGCATTTGACACACAACAGCTGTCTTAGTTGATTAATTAATTAGTATTTTGCTTGATTATTGCTCTCGTGAAGTGGTGTTAATTTGAGAAAGAACATTGTGGCCAATCCTGACATGACGGAAAGCAACATCCATTATTTATGTAAACCACGTGTCTTCAAGGAAATCAAATATTTGCTTATGAAGTTCACGTATTAGTGTTACCAGTACCACTGTCAGCATTGGTGAGTGACCACCAGTGACTACAGACACTACTCAATGTTTAGGTGTTTGAATGGTACTCCTAAACAATAATAACATTAATATTAGTATATACTAGTGGAAACTTTCTCACTGTTGGGGTTTCTCGGATCATTCAAAGTATATAGTAATTTAAAAATTAGAAGCTAGAAAAGTTCGTGAGAATTTCCTTGGGATGCACTTCACATTCAATTTCCCAATAATAATGTTTTCTTATTTTCTAACTCGAGTATATATTATTTGTGCAAGAAGTTGCTCTCTATTCTAATTGTGTTTGGTGTGACAAAACAGTTTTTCAAAGCACTCAAACTCCAAGAGGAGACTTCCTAAATATGTTACCTTCAACTTAGTATAATATAAATCCTTATTTAGCAAGTCACCGATAGGATTCACAGTTTCAAAAATATGCTGTTTGATGAAAATTTCTGTCTGCCACATTCTTATGTCAACAAAATATGAATTGAATATGGTGATCCACTACTTCTGCTGCTTCATACAAAAAGGTAGATATATAATAACATCATTATTACAACGCACTAGTTCTGCACGATAATGCCCATACCCTCGACAACGAAAATGACTTAATTGCGGTGGCTGTCAAATATTATTTTGATTATACAATTCTTTTTTCCTCATTTTGCTTATGCAACTTCAGTAACGGAATCAGGAAGTATTGTCAAGAGGAGCTAAAATTTAACAAATGGTAAGCATCTACGTGCGATTAAATGCACACAGTCCATGTTTCTATGTATTGGGATGCATGCTAGTTTTTTGAGTACCTTAGATAAGAAGGAAAATGATAAAACCGACAAAAAAAGTCTTCAAAGTTGGCAGTACTAAAATTTGCTGGAGATAGGCAAAGGAACAAAAACTTTGAGAAAATCTTCTTCATGCTATGAGCTACAAATAATACCAAATCTCATAGAATGCATGACATGTTGCATAGTAGTAATAATACATACAAACCGGAACATCATTCATATATTGTTGTCCAAAACAATCACAATCTTGGCAAGGCAAGACGTCAAACGGGGCTATAAAACTTATTCACCCAACAACCACTTAACTCAAATAATTTCATCATTAATAGAATAAGCCAAAAATCAGACGGACCACATTTGTCTGGTTGCTTTTTTTGGATGCGTTTGTTACTTACTACCTGTCTCTGTTTGGGAACATAAGCCTTAAAGAATGGAAGCCTACTTTACCACCAACCTAGCTTGTAAGCTTACAAGACATCAACATGCGAACATAACTTGTGAAAATATAACTAGACTTAATGATTCAATTTGAAATTTCTAAATCATAGAGGTGACCTATTCAACTCCAAAGAATTGACTAGTTGGTGTGAACTGATTGAGAACCAATAAAATGATTTGTTAACATTAAACAAATAAACTAAAATAATATCTTATCTATAGTATTTGTCATAACTGATAAGGAGACAAATTCCTTTCTGATTGCGTTTTTTGGTTTTGACCTATAATTGCTCTTGAACTACCGTAGGTTGATAAAAATGTTTACATTTCGCAATTAGGATTTGTCTAGGATTAAATAGGCACCTCTTATGGTTGAGATATGAACCACATTTTTTTTTTTTTTGTCAGGTAGCCTAGTGGCTAGAATTCATCTTATAAGGTAAATAAGTGGAGTGTCCGGGGTTCGAACTCCGGCCTCTGCATATAATAATGCATTGTCCCACCAACTGAGCTATGCTCACGGGACTGAACCACATTTTTTAATCACTAGATAAATGAAAACAAAGTTGATAGCTGAAATTAATTAAGAATAATTATATCGAGGATATTTTAAAAATTTGCAAAGTAATCCCTAATACTTAAGAAGTTATTTTGCTAAATCATCCCACCTATCATTCCCAAAACAATAAAATTTGGAGGTGTTGCAATAATGCAGGAACAATCAACTTTTTTACTATATGATCTCAAAAATCACAATGACAAAAGTGTACACAAAAAAAAAGGTAAAAAATTCTATATCTTTATGTATAAAGAAAAAAAAATAATACCAGTGGTTTAAGCTTCCACAAACTGCAGATCCAGTAATCCAAATTTGTATATGAATATGAATTCCTCCGCGTACAATGATGTTTAAACTGCACTCACCCTGCAATGTCAGGGTGGCTACTATACAAGAATGTGATGGATTATTGCATATATTTATTATATAGATAAAAATATAAAGTATCCCCAGGCTGCTTTGCTTGATTAGAATTTTTGGGAAGGCTATCCCACTCCACCTTCTTTTCTCTATGTCTGCCTCTTTTCTTGATACAAAAAAGCCGTTGTGTTTGTTAAAACTGAATAGAGAGCTAATTCAATATATCTGTGGTAGAAAACCAAGTGTACCAGGAGATGGTACATGTAAAATTCCATTATTTTTCCAAACACATTTGTCACGTGCTACTCGACATATCATTTGATGGTTCTAAACATTCCTCTGGGTTGGAATAGAAATAATCCTCTTCTTTGGGCTTGTCAGGAATTACCAACCTTTTACTAGTGTTACCCATGCGATGAGCGTGTGATTCCTTCACGGCTGATGAAAATTGGTCCCAGTTCAGTACACCATTATTGTACTGATCTATTAAATCAACCAAGAGCTTTCGGTCCAATAAAATCGTCTTCTTGAACCCAAGATATCTGTACAAGCAATGGAGGATTGTCAATTCACTTGGCTAAGACCAACTAATAACATTATAACAGTAAGATCTGAAAACGAAAAAACTGCAAGTTGGTCTCTCAGAAGATGTGATTACAAAATAGGTCTGGTAAGAAGAAAAACAATTTTTAGTTTTTCAACGAAACATATACATTTACTTTGCAAGCATGAATGTTTCCAAAGATACATAAAAAACCGGTTTATTAAGATATTGATACTTCAGTAAAACTCAAATTTTGTTTATCTGAAGAGGTTTTAATGGAAAGTATCTTAAGCACACAAACCACAAATTTTACTGGCTGAACTGTACCTGCGGTGGCCTGCAACTACTTTGGCCATATTTCCATCATATGTGGGAACAAAAATATCACTCTCTAACGACACAAGATAATCCAATGCTGCCATCTGAGATGAATGATTTTGGAAGAAACGAAGATCGGATGGCTCCAACAGTGTTTCCTTCCTGACCTGTTTCAACAACAAAGCGGAAAGGCAAACAATAAGAACATGAAACAATAACATACGCAATTACCATGCAGCCTTTAGTTTAGCTAGAAAGTTTACCAATTTTGGGTACTCCTTTGAAAGACTTGTCCGTCTTCTTTCTCCACCATATATTTCACCGGCTGCAATGTAGATTTGAATGTTACGATCAATGTCAAGAGCCCTTAGCGTAAGGGCAGTCTCCTCGGGTGTTAGAGGACATAAACCATCTCTTCTTTTCAAGTCAGAATTAATTATTTTCTCTTTCCACCAAGGATAGGCATATCTGCCAAGCACAAAAAATTGAAATTTGATGAGGATTTATATCATGTCTCGTTGCAACATCCACGGTGATAGAAAAAATAATAATTGGACTTTTGGAACAGGTGAATTATGCAGTTTAATTATCACCTCATTCTTGTCAACTCTTCCACCTCATCACTGTTACAACCTTGAGTACAGCCAGAAAATGCTAACATGTCCATCTCATACCTAAGATGAAGGACCAGAAATGGACCGTTTTTCCTTAGAAGCTTGATCACCTTTCTGCCCAACTCCTCTATCTGAGAAGTGAATCTCAGAGCACCAAAATTAACTCTGCATCGCAGCTTCTGAATCTCTAGAGGTTGACCGTTATTGGCCAACCGAGCATCCGTTCTATTTAAATGGACAACTTTGTACTTTTGTATCAAGGGTAGAATCTACAAGAATAAATATGCCATTTGCTTTTAATTAGCAAAGGAGAAAAGGACAACATTGTAATCAAGATACATAGTGTAAAAGATACGATCACATTGGCTCGTGGATACTAAAAACTGACCTGGTTCTTATAGTAAGATATGTCGGACCAACTAACGGGTGGCATGCTGTAAAGGAAACCACGTTCCACTTTCAGCTTGAGTCTAGGAGGCAACTCTTTCAATATCCGCACCTCACCTCTCAAGGATGTGATAAAATGATCCACATCAAATATGTCTTGGAATTCACTGGAACATAAAAAACATTAAATGGTCAATGAGATGAGAGGGAAGAACACCTTCAACTCAAACAACATTGATAAGGTTTTCATTTGTCAATAAAACAAACAGCAAATGGAGTGAGAGACTCACCTAGGATCAGCCCAAAAGGATGTTTTATCAAGTTCAGGGACTACAAGCGTGACATTTAAATATCTGGCAATGGCAACCATGTCACATATCTGCACAGTTGAATTAAATAATCAGAAACACAAACGGAAACAATACAGGATAACTTAGTTGGACAATTACACACACAAATGGAGAACATAATCATGAGTTAGACATCTAACAATTCATTTAGTCCTCGAAATTGTAGTGTTAGACAATTCAGTATCTGGATAAATACTAGGGTCCTCAAAATTGCTTGATCACATTAGCCACTTTGAGGTGATCTCAACGGACTAACTTGATCAAGGATCAAGGAGGAATTATAATTTCAGATCAAATTAGCTAAAATCGTGATTCAATCACTAAAAAAAACCACATTGCACAAACCACTCACCGCTGCTCTCATTTGATTCAATCCTCCGTTGCACGAAACCATCAAGTATCCATTGTTTTTATAAACTCCTGAATTAAAACAAAACCAAAAAAAATGAATAATCATAAATCATAATTAAACAAGGTAACAACACAGATTAATGAAACAAGGAAATATAAACAAGTGCATGAAATACTCTAAAAGTAGCCAGCATCATAAGTAAACAACAATAAAACAAATTAGGAAAGTAAAAAAGGTACTAACTCTTGGGAGGAAGAATTGGTGGACGCAGAAACTGAACATTATTATTATTACTATCCAACGCTCTAGAATTTGAAGCAGAAGAATCCACATGAGTAAAACACGAAGGCCAACCTTTAAGAACTCGAGGACCCCACAAATCACCTATAGCTGTTAATTGAACTATACAAGTCCATAATATCACCGTTGTAGTTGCACGTATCATCCATAGTTTCATTCTACCTCTTCCCGAACCTAAACCCGAACCAGAACCCGAGCCTGAACCTGAACCAATTTTCTCTTTTTCTACCTTCAAACCACCCATCCAACCCAAATCTTGCCACTTGTAGTTATTGCTGTTACTCTCTTGTTTACACATCTTAATCTTACTTACTCAATTTTTTCATACCATAGACCCTATAAATGTAGATTTAATTAAAGAAATCTTCAAGATCCGTTGTTCAACGAAACGAGGCCGGATCGAAATTATCTTCACCAATGCAGACACGGAATACAGTATGAAATTCGGTTCAGGAAATTTGGCAGAAGTGAAACCGCAGCAACTAAAAATTAACCGCGCGGTTAATTTATTGATTGAGGAGGGAAATGTTGTTGAATTTGAGGAAATGAAGGTGAAGTGTGAGAGAAAATGGAAGTTGCTCCGGCGAAAAAGTGGTGGCCGGAGAGTGAAGAAAGAAGAAAAAAGAATGAATGAATATTATAGCCGGTAGTGAGGAAAGAGAGAATAAAATGCTAAGAAAGACATTCGCGCAGTTGACACATGCTCCTACACCTATACCTACAACCTTGCTAACCTAACCATGGTTAACTTCTTTGGATTGCTTCCCCTTAACTCGTTCTATAGTGTAGCACTATTATTTTATGATGATGGTCCTATGTATGTACTATAGTATATAAACCACATGTATATATACTACAATACTTTTTGTACACTTTATGATACAAATAAATAAATAAATTGATATGTTAACTAAAGAATATTGAAAATTTGAGTTGTGTATTCCAACTACAAAGTTTCACACATTGTCTTCATCAATTTATTATCATCATCATCGTTAAATATATTTTTAACTCTTATAAAATTATGATCTTTTAAGTTTAATCCCACAAACAAATATTATTCAACTTTAATCATTATTTACATTTTATAAAAACAATTTTGAGGATTAAAAATATTCATCTTATTTTAAAGTTTTCAAAATATAAACTATTCTTATCAAATGTAATATTATATAGGGACTAAAATTACAATTTAATAGGATTAAGTTTGAAAGTTCATGCTGCTTATATTCATTTTTTTCTTTCAATATGAAACTTATAACCCACCCTCATTAACCATGATAAAGCAAACTAACAAGTTCTCAAACTAATGGTGAATATTCAAAGGTTCTTCAACAAGTGAACAACATAAAGAAAACTTGGGAAACAATTAACACATAGAAGGCCTAAAGGCCAAGGTAAGAGCAAGCCCTAATAAGGGGCATGAATTCCATAAGAGCATCCACGATAAAGATATATATTTTTTGTACTTAAATGAGTCTTACGTGTATACATCACTCATTTATAATTTTCTAATAGTAGTACTAAGCACTCAATTTCTCCAACCCATCATCTCACACAAAAATTTTAAATGGGACTCACTAATCAACTATCAATAACTTTTTTTTTTTGAAGAAGCTAAAATGAGATATATTACTGAAAGCCTGAAGATTTCAGCACAAGGAGTGCCGAAAACCCAGCTGAAAGAGTATCAAATACAATACAACAATAAAAACGGGGAACAAAAACAGGAAAACTAAAAAAGAGAGCTACCCTGTTACAAAATAATTCTCAAAAAAGGTAAAGGGTTTAACCACCAAGAATGGTAGGAGAAAACAAAACTAGGACGATTTGCTTTCAGCCACCAGTAAGATTGAAGCTTAACTTTATCTAGCAATTGATTAATCGAAGCTTTTGTTTGGTGAAAAACACGAGCATTCCTTTCAAGCCAAATCACCCACACACAAGATAACCATATAAGCTGAAAAGCGGAGCAATTGTTTTTTGAAAAGCCTCCTAAGGTGCCAAATTGATATAGATGGTCTGGCACATGTTCAAGAAACACTATGTGGTAACTAAGCCAATGAGAAATACCATACCAAAGTTTACCAAAAAAATCACAAGAGAGGAATAAGTGTTTTGCATCCTCCATCATACCGCATCCACCCACGC
>Ga0228710_1001899_pt1 | contig 32263 bp, 14 predicted proteins | sample MedpolnodulmetaG_FD_177995 | JGI IMG/M metagenome (GOLD analysis project Ga0228710, IMG submission 177995) | Root nodule microbial communities from Medicago polymorpha collected in Santa Monica, California, United States - pink nodules | ecosystem: Host-associated > Plants > Roots > Nodule... | reverse complement strand
CAAGGGGAATTTTGTAAAATCATCTATGTCTTTTGTATCTATGTGCCTCTTCTCTACCCTCTCACCTCATCGTTGTTATTCTTCTTCTTCTTCTTCTTCTTCTTCTTCTCTGTCACATACACTTACAGCAAATCAATATCACCAGAGAAGGAAGCATGGTGGTTGTCGTGGGATCCAAGAAGAAATATGATGTATGGTGGTTGAGATTCGAGTGGAAGAAGCACAGTGGTGGTTGTGTGTGAGTTTGTCGGAGAAGAAGGATAAGGTGGTGGTGGTGAGGTCGACGTCGGTGATGGTTGACGGCGACGATATCAGAGAGGCATGCTGATGGTGAGACGGCGTGGCGGTGGCGAGGAGATTTAGCGACAACTGGATGAGTAGTATGGGGTAAGAGATAGATACAATGGGAACGTTGGTGGCCAATTGGACGGCGAGTCGGACATGGTGGCGGATGAACTCGGTTGTGAGAGATTTGCAGAGGAGAGAAAGAGAGAGCTGCAAAAATAAACATGAGAGGGAGAGATAAGTTGTAGGGAAGAGAGAAGGAAAAAAACAAATAAATTTTAGTATTTTTAAACAGTGTTATACAGTGGTGTCTGCATTGTGTTTCTATTTTTGTGTCCAATTATCATATCTCATAAAATTTGGGTTTGGTCCCTACACTTTGTTTTGTTTGGTTTTAATCCTTGCACTTTATAAAAAATTTGATTTTGGTCCTTGCTGGTAGTTGATTGTTAAAAAAAAGTCAAAATTAACCGAGTGTCACGTGGCCCAATAGCTACATGCCAAGTGCACACAGGAAAAATAAATATTTACAATTTTAATTAAATAAAATAAAACAATTGATTTATAATTTGTTTTATTATTATTATTATTAGAGCTTATTGTTCTTCATTTCTTTTACAACAATGCTTTACAGAGGGTTACCCTAATTTCCCCTTTCTCATTCTGTTTTCCCTAATCCAAAGTTGAGGCTTTTTTTATTTTTGTTATTCGCTTCTATTATGGTTTAATTCATAATCTCATCTAATTAAGGTTTTAATTCGGGATTTGATCGTATAAACTCGCTTCTATTCTGTTCTAGTTTAGTTTCCTTTATACAATTCGAACTGTTTCTGTATCAAAAGCGGATTTTTTTTTAATAAAAAGGTAATTATTCGGTGTTAATTGGATGCTAGGTGATAGGTAGTGTTATTTAAGCTGAACTCTGTTATTGTAAAAGCTGAATGCTTGAAGTGGAGAGGGTTACACAATTCATTTTTTCTTAATTATTTGCTTTAGAATGAAAATTTGTTCAATGTGTTGTTAACAAGGGGATAACTGATTAGTTAGAACTTATGGAAAAATGTCTGTACAGTTGATTTTTGCAGCCTGTTTACTGTCAAGTTTATCTGTTGTGTTATTTTCGTATACTTTCATATTTATTTGATCTAATAATAATAACAAAACAAATTATAAATCAATTGTTTTATTTTATTTATGGACAACTTATGTACAATTCTTTAGGTGCTTTTTGTATGGTTCTTAACTAAAAATACAACTTTTTTGAAGATAACAAACTTTGAGAGAATTATGGATTTAAGAAAATCATGGTGAATTTAGTTAAGAATCATGCGAAAAACACCTAAGGGATTGTACCTAAGTTTTTTCCTTATTTAATTAAAATTGTAAATATTTATTTTTCTGTGCCTGTAATGATTGGGCCATGTGAGACTCAGTTAATTTTGACATTTTTTTTAACAGCTAACTAACAACAAGGACCAAAACCAAATTTTTTATAAAGTGCAAAGACTAAAACCAAACAAAAAAATGTGCAGGGACCAAACCTAATAAATGTTGTAACTGCAGGGACTAATGACACATTTAAGCTTAAAATTAAACCACTTCTTGACCATCACATATATTATATAAACTTGACTCTTTAAAAGGACATGTATAAACATAAACATGACTAACGCAGCACAAATTGATGATAAACTTTGGAAGTGGTGGTCCAGTCAATTCTTAAAGTGATCCTTGGTCTATAATTTAAGTTGTTGAGACTTAATTAATACTGCGTTTGTTAAATAAATATGAGTTGGTGTAAAGCATTCTAAGCATATGCAATTATGATTTTTATATCTTATTGATGAGAATTATGATACCATATTGATCATCAATTAAGGAAAATCATAAGATATTAGTAGAAATCATGACAAACAGCATTCTCTCGAGATCTTAAGGATATACCGTGACATTGATTGATAGTTAGTTAAATCTTTGGCTTTTGATGGAAACAAAACTATAACTAAAATTGAAGGGGGCAATTCCATAAACTTGACTTGAAAAGGAAAACTGTAATAAGTTTGGAAATTACCAAACGAAAATGAAAAAGGAGTAAAAAAAGTACAAAAGGTGGTAATAAAGGGAAATGGGAAAAAATCTCTCTCAAATAATGAAGGAAAAGAATGGCATAAAAAGAGGGAAAGAGAAAGAGTGATTTGGATATTTTTGTAATGAAAGAGATAGAGCATAGAGAATCCCAAAGCTAAAGCTCAGAGACAAAGACAGCAGAGGTTACTGTTGGCACTCCCTGGCCCTCCAGTGCGACCAACTAAACTAATTCATTTATCAATTATTTTTGTTGATAAAATTCATTTATAAGGTCTTACTCCTCACAAAATTCAATTTTGTATAGTTGTTGATTTCAATAAAAAGTGAGATGATTTTATTGATGTTTTAATATATTTCTATAAAATGAGTTGAAAAATTAATTTGAGTGTAAAGTTCTGTTATAGAATAAAAAAAGTTTCAATTTCAAACTTCAATCTATAATCAACCAAACATACACCAAAGTAAATAACTTAATAATTTAAAGTGTAAGACAAAATGTATTGATATTTCGGAGTTTGATAGAAAATGCAAGTAAAAATGTAGCTAAAAATTGTTTTAACTATCGAAAAATATATTAAGTCTGATCAAAGATTGATCCAATCATGACAATGATAAAAATTTATTTATCTCTTATGTTTACTTAAATGTCATGAAGGAACTTGTTAGTATTGTTGTTTAAGAAATCTACACATAAAAAAAATAAATTTGGTAGATAAATACTTCCTCCAGTCTTATTTATAAAAAATATTTGACTTTTTTAATTCATTGCAAAAGTTATGTATTTGGTCTGCATTTTATACCAAGTACATTAATTACTCAATGAATCTAAAAAGTCAACTTTTTCTTATAAATAAGACCGAAGTAATTTTTTTTATAAACATACATCATTAAATGAATGAACCTAGAAAGTAAATTTTGCTTATATTTAGAAACGGAGTGAGTAGACACAAATCAAAATGACAACATCTATTAAAACAATAATTGATCAATTTTTTATTTAATTTTTGAAGCATGATTAATTTATTGTAAACTTTACTACTAATTGAAAAAGAGTCAAATTAGTTAGTTTAAGTTTGGAATTTCTACGGTACACTCACAAAGTGAGGTGTACCGGTACTCTCGCTTCATAATTTTATAAATTAACGATCATTTTTCATGTAAGAAATAACTATTTTTCAATATTTATATTTTATAGAATATCATTTCGTAAGAAAAAACATTATTTCATTGTTTATAAAAATCATAGTAATTTTTTTACATATTATCATAAAAAATAATCAATGTTCTCAATCATGTGATAAAAATTTTAAAAAAATTAATTTTATTTCGTTAACACTTTAATTTTGATGAATAAGATTTAGTTATTATAATTATAAGTGATAAAAAAACAATATTTTTCTTCAAAAAACAACTTATTTAACTATTAATTTAAAGAATGAGTGTACCGGTACACTCAAATATATTGGGTGTATCGTAGAATTTGCCTTAAGGTTTAACCAAAGAAGAAAAAGAGTAGTCAAATTTCCATTTATTACACTCTCTTTCACTCATATACTCTCTCTCACTACTCTCCACTCACTCCATCTTCCATCTGATATCATCATCTTCCACCCTTTCTCTTTCTACCTTCTTCCCATTTCTCATTTCCCTCTTTAGAACCAAACCCATCAATTCAACCCCCTCAAATATTCTATCTTTCTGCTTCAAAATCAAAAAACCCACACTCACCCAGATCAACAAAAAAACATAAAAATCGACCAAATCGAAATAAAAAAAAACAAAACAATGAGAGAAAACAGTCCACAAACAACAACAACACCAGATCTACAAAGAGGAGGCGAGATCGCCGAATCATCAACATCAAACAGAAACCGAACCGGTTCATCTGAACCATATCCCGGTTCAACAGAAAACCCATCACCTTTTCCAGACCAAGTTCTCGAAAACGTTCTAGAAAACGTTCTACACTTTCTCACTTCTCGCAAAGACCGAAACTCCGCCTCATTGGTCTGTCGTTCATGGTACCGTGCGGAAGCCCTCACACGATCCGACCTCTTCATCGGAAACTGCTACGCACTCTCCCCACGACGCGCGGTGGCGCGTTTCAGCCGCATCAAATCGGTTACTGTTAAGGGTAAGCCGAGGTTTGCGGATTTCGATCTGATGCCTGTTGATTGGGGGGCCCACTTTGCTCCTTGGGGTAGAGAGCTTGCTCAAGGCTATCCTTGGCTTGAGAAACTTCATCTTAAACGGATGAATGTTACTGATGAAGATCTCGGTGTTATTGGCGATTCGTTCGCCGGTTTTCGTGAGCTTTTGCTTGTTTGTTGTGAAGGGTTTGGTACCCCTGGTCTTGCTGCCATTGCTTCTAAGTGCAGGTAATTATAATCACCATAATTAGAAAGTGTTTATTGAAATAATGTAGTGTTTGAGATTTGATATCAACATTCAAATTGTGATTTTTTATATATTGTGTAGTAATTAAGTCAAATGTAGTCTTAATTGCAATTGCTTGGACATTTTAGTGCATGCTTGAATTGACTGTGATTTTGGTAAAAGTTACTTTTTGGATCTTCAGCAAATTCAGGTGTCACGGTAGTTTTGTTAGATTCACGTCATTCCAATCATAGACTAAAATTTATTGTTGTTGTTCAAATCAATCGCAGCAGTGTTGGGTTGTATATTTGATAATTAAGAAAGTTGTACTTTTTAGTTTGTTTGATGGGAATATTTGGGTTTGATTTGTAAAACTGTTGCATGGAATGAATGAGTGTGTTTTTTGTTGTTGTTGTTGTTGGTGCAGATTGCTTAGGGTGCTGGAACTGGTGGAATCTGTGATTGACGTTGAGAATGATGAAGAGGTGGATTGGGTATCGTGTTTTCCGAGTGAGGGACAAACTCATTTGGAGTCTCTTGCTTTCGATTGTGTTGAGTGCCCTGTGAATTTTGAGGCATTGGAAAGGCTGGTGGCTAGATCGCCTAATTTGAAGAAGCTTAGATTGAACCGATCTGTTTCGATGGTTCAGCTTCATCGGCTAATGCTTCGCGCGCCTCAGCTCACACATCTTGGAACGGGTTCGTTCTGTGCGAATGAGAATGTGGATCAGGAACCTGATTATGCATCTGCTTTTGCAGCTTGCAGATCGTTGGTTTGTTTGTCTGGATTTAGGGAGATTTGGCCTGATTACCTCCCTGCAATTTTTCCAGTTTGCGCGAACCTGACATCGTTGAATTTTAGTTATGCTGATGTTAATGCCGAACAGCTGAAGTCTGTTATTTGTCACTGTCATAAACTGCAGATATTGTGGGTAGGTGTTTGTGTTGTAAATTGTGATGTGCCGATTTGACTGCATTGTGAAGGAAAAAAATTTACTCTTGTTTCTTTTGTCGTGCAGGTCCTTGATTCAATATGCGATGAAGGCCTTCAAGCAGTGGCTGCAACTTGCAAGGACTTGCGCGAGCTCCGAGTTTTTCCCGTGGATGCAAGGGAGGAGACTGAAGGTCCTGTTTCTGAGGTTGGTTTTGAAGCCATTTCCCAGGGTTGTAGAAAATTGGAGTCGATTTTGTTTTTCTGCCAGACGATGACGAATGCAGCTGTGATTGCTATGTCTAAGAATTGCCCAGATCTCGTGGTGTTTCGTCTCTGTATAATTGGGGTGTATCGTCCTGATGCTGTGACACATGAACCCATGGACGAGGGTTTTGGTGCTATTGTTATGAATTGCAAGAAGCTCACACGTCTTGCTGTATCTGGCTTGCTGACTGATCGATGTTTTGAATACATTGGAAGGTATGGAAAATTAATCAGGACATTGTCCGTTGCCTTTGCCGGAGATACGGACCTCAGCCTTAAGTATGTACTTGAAGGGTGCCCGAATTTGCAGAAGCTTGAAATCAGGGACAGTCCATTCGGAGATGGAGCTTTGCGATCTGGTTTGCATCATTACTACAACATGAGGTTCCTTTGGATGTCGTCCTGTAAATTGACGCGCCAAGCTTGCCAAGAAGTTGCACGAGCATTGCCTCAAATGGTTATGGAAGTTATCAACAATGACGTGGAAGCGGTCAACGATATCGAAATATTGTACATGTATCGATCTCTTGATGGGCCGCGAGATGATGCTCCAGAAAATGTTACCATCCTGCATTAGACATTCCAATTCATGAAGATTTAAGTTTTTTACCACTGGTGGCTGTTCAGTGAAGAGGGGGATAGAAAAATAGCGAGAGGGACAGGGAAGATTTAATTTCAATGTTTTTATTATTGTTTTATTTTTCAGATGTGTTGTTGTATCATCTGATTGTAGAATTTATTGTTGTTGTTAGCAAATTGTGAGATGGTTAATAAATGCTAGAATATGCATGGACCATGTAGTGTCTATGTCCTTCGTTTTCTGAATGTAGAATGATAGATTTATTAATTATGTGTGGAAAGTGTTATTCAAGTACACGTTGGCAGGACCCCCCTTTCTTCATGTTGTGTTTCCATTTCACATGTCTTGAGGAATCTCTTTTTGAATCCAAGAGTGGTGGGGGATTTTGATGCTGGACTCAACTTTTGTGCTGTTATAAGAAACTCACAGTTGCAAGATCTCAGCCATTGAGTGAAGATTAAACTCGATTTGTATTATAGCTTCAAATCACAATCTAAAATAGGAGTCTTTTGATATTTATCCTATAGTCACGAAGTGTGGAAAAATTTTGTATTGTGCATTCATGAAATTCATACCCAAGTATACCAAATGTCCCAACAGCTTTTTACAAATTAATACCTCATGATATCAAATATCACAGCAACTTTTTACTATCTCAGGTGTATCTATGATACCCTTTTGAGGAGCATGGCTCTTTTCATTGCTCACTAACCTTATAAAACCCTCATAATTCTTATGCTTAATTGGTTAACATTGTCTTAGGTAGTAAGAGTAATTTGAGCAAGTTTTGAAGATATTTATACATGAATAGGTTGATGTGAGGGGGGCAATAATTTGATGGCTGGTCTCTTCTCTCTCTCTCTTCTCATTATTATGAGAAAAATCTATCTCCTTTCTCTTGTTGGTATTCAGTCTGGCATGAGGCAGGATGGTAAAAGCAACCCAACACTAAAGTGGGATCTGACTGTACAACTAAGTGATGTGAATCAAAGCTTTGGCTTTCTTTTTTGTCTATCTATCCATTGGTGGACTGAGAAGCCAATGGTCTCTCTTTTCCACAGGCCCTCTTGCAATTGGTCATTTCCTATCTCTTTTAAGTGTCTCTGACCCTAAAAAATGTATCATGAATCAAATTGCTTTTGTGAGAGGATAAGACCCTTGTAGAAGAAAATAAAAATAAAAATAAAAGAACACTTGGTTCGGTTCTCATTACTTAGCTTGGCTTATCCAAATTGCTGATGGTGGGAATAGTCTCATAGATGGCCATTACAACCATACATTACTTGTCTGTCTTTTTAACCATATCCTTTTTTTTTCCCTTCTGTTCAAGTAGCCATCACTGTCTCCAAGGGAAATAAGGAAAATTGGAGAAAACAAATTGATAATGAACCTGCACAAACATGGAATTTAGATTAAGATCGAACGTTTAGATTTCAATGTAGAGTTTTAATCTCTTTAAGTTTAAAACTACAAGCTTGAAAACTGAACTGTTTGATCTTATCCAACGATCATCGATGTAGTTGACTGCATGCAGTATAGTCACAATTGTGACTGTGACCACACACAATCTAAATCCACACATATATATGATTCTTTTCCACTGTCACACATGGTTCAATTATAGTCGTTGGATTCTTTTGAATAACTATTTTGAATGGTCTAATCTTACCTACTATCCAGACAACAAACCAAGTCCATCACTTTTTCATTAAATTCAAGTCAAATTGCATGGTCGTAAATGACTAAGGTATCAACATAACCCCAATCCATTCAGGTTTTCACATGCATCATACTATTTTCTAAGGCACACTTATAACACTAATAATAATTATAATGAGTTGAAGTTCTAAAAAGATTCTTTGGGCCAGTTGGTAAAGACCCATTTGAGGTGTGTCCCACAATCAGATCATTTGAGTATGTGGGCCACGTGTACGGCATTGGGGTTGGAATAAACTAATGCCTTTGTGCATATTAAGATATATATTATACAATCATGCATTTATCAATAATGATATCATGGTTGATTAAATAATGGTTATGAGACAGAATGCAGAAACTAACGTACAAAATAACAACACAAGGATGCCAACAACTAGTTGGCAGTGGCAGTGGGTGGTGTTGGAGCATTGGTGGGAGAAGAATTTTTTAAAAAGGGTCGGTGAAACCAAAAAGGGTTTTTGGGTTTTCACAACTTTTGTCTGTTAATCCACATTTCATAGCTGATCTAAGCACGAGGTCAACCACTAAAGTATCATGTCCTGTGCTATACCACTGGATTAAGATCCTTAATTGTGCGATTATCTTATTTTAAATTACTTGAACTACAATTCTCTTTTAACACTATTTCCAGGATTGGTCTTCACTTTTTTTCCAACTTGGCTTGTTTTTCATTCCGGATATAAGTAGTATTCCCATTTTAGATTTGTGGCATACTAGATGTTTGATACTGACATATCTAATTATATTTAATTACGTTGATTTGTTTTCAAAATATTATCAATGTCGACATATTAGTGTTTGTGTCTACGTTAGTGTTTCACCGCTATGAACAACATGGATGATATATATAATTTGGAATGCAATTGAGACATGCTATCAATATACTTTAATAAATAGTAAACTATATTTTTCGTGAGCCCCTAATATTAACCAGTGGAAATGGAGAAATTGTTGAGATAGGAGGAGAGTACTCTGAGATGGTGGTTAACAAACACGACAATGAAAGAGAAAGGTGACAATTATTTATAGAGATTATGACACTCAAGTCAGTATGTGATTATGGTGAGAAATGAAACTCGTAAGAAATAACACTTGAGGTGGTAACTCAATAGTAAAAGCTGTTAGAACATAGTGAATTCAAGTGTTTGTTGGTCTCACATTCACTCAATTGATCAATTTAGGAGAATAAGTTTAAAGAAACTCTTGGAAAGATTAGATGAAGAAAATTGTACTTTAAAATTAAATGCATGCAAGATCCTAATTAGAGCGGGTTAGAAAAAAATGATAGCATCTTAAAATATTTCCTACTAAATGTTTGAGTAATAAAATGAAGAAGGATGGCAAATTGTTTGTCGTTAAAGGAAACTCCCCATAAAAAATTAAAATAATTTGATTTTGATGCATTCACCGTTCATGTGTGACGTATCATCCTTAGCTACGACAAGGTCGACCTAATAATTTTTAAAAATAAGTGGGGCTTAAAGCAAAATTGAATATATGAGGTCTTGTAAAATCTAATGAAAAATAATTTTTTGTCGAGGGCCCTAAAGTAAGAACTTTATTGGCCTCACCCTTAAGCCGGCTCTGAGCTGCCGCTAGGTACTGCATCTAAGTGGGTTGATTTTTTGGTGATGTCCAAAGTTCGAACCCTGAAACTTGCATATATTGTACATTGTCCATACCAACTGATGTGTCTTTTACCATGTCCCTGTGTTAGTTAGGTAGCTAATGAAATTGAGATTTTCATTTCCTCTCAAAATAGAGAGGATCCTGACTTTGTTAGAACACAGTATTGATCTTATACTTACTCAATTGGATCAATTTTGGAGATAAAGCTTAAACAAACTCTTAGAAAGATTATATGAAGAAAAAATTGGATCAATTTTGGAGATAAAGCTTGAACAAACTCTTAGAAAGATTATATGAAGAAAATTTTGTTTTGAAATTGAATGTACGCACACTTGCAGACTTTCTTGCTTAGCAAGTTATTAATACAAGCATTCAATACACACTAGTTTGCGATAGAGGTAGTAAGACAACCAACTAACTATCTTAACTAAATTCATCACTTCAATAAGAGTTTAATATTGCAACTTATGTTGAATTCAAAATCACTGAGACAGTTATAAAATGATCATTAATACAACTTTAATAAAAAAAAAATCCCCAATGAAAATAAAAACTCATAAGAAACGTACACCACAATACTTTTGTGTAGTGATTTCATTTATTTACCATAAGTTGTCACGTGGCGAAGTGGTTATTTGCGTTTGTGTAATTACGTTGTTTCTAGGGCTTTGAATTTTGTCTAAAACAAATTGGTTTTTGATTATTATTATTGCATCAAATTAAAACGTCTTGGTTCAAGCTCATAAACCTACAACCTTAAATTCACCTACCCTCTTATACTAAATTTGGTTTACAATGGATTTTCTAACATTAGTGTCGATTTTGTAGAATCTCCAATATGATATTTGGGTTGTAGAATCTCCAATATGATATTTGGGAACGCTAGAATCTTATATGTATGTGAATATCCACTTAACTTGAATGACAATTATTGTATCCATTAGACAATTTAAGGTTCAATGATACATTAAGAATTTGAAGAATTTTAATACATTTGTATTCGAAACCAATAAACTAACTATTGTTTTAATAAATAAAAAGCTATTTGCCCTATTTTTGTAATTTAGGAAAGAGTATTTCATAGAAGAAAAAAAACATCATTTTATTATTTACGAGTATTATAGTAATTTTTTTTACATTTTTTCATAAATTATATTTAATGTTCATTATTATGGTTCTTCAATTTTTTTATTATTATTATGAGTAATAAAAATTTAGGAAGAATTAAATTTCAGGCAAAATTACTCTAGGGGTCATTTGTCTTATTTATTTGTAACACTTAAGTTTTTTATCTTTATTTTTTCCCATTTAAGTCCTTTATTGTTTAGAAAGTACACAAGGTTATCCCCATTTCTCTTTTTTATTTGTCAAGTAGTCTATAGGCGGGAGCTCACACATTTTAAATGTGGAGAAGTAGGGTGTCTGGTAGAGGTGTTCAAATCCAAACCGTTCAAAAATAAAATCGTAAATCGATCCAAAAAATCAAAAACCGCAAAAAACGAATATTTTTGGATGTTTTGGAAGTTGTTTAGTATAAACCGCTAGGATCGGATCGGATTTCAGATCACTTTTTCAAAACAGAACCGCAAAAGTAAATATTAATACTTATTTATTCTTTTATTAGTATTATGTTGTTTGTTGATTTTTAATCTTATATATTACAGTAATTTAATTTATATGTTTTTTGGTGGTGGTCGGGGTTTGAACCCCGGACCTTGCATATATTATGCATTGTCCATATCAGCTGAGTTAAGCTCATGAGGTCATTACTTCGTGTTTAAAAAATAATCCATAATTTATATATTATAATTTTAATATTTTAATATATTTTGCAACAAACCTATTATTTGACTGTGTTTTTGTAATATTAACGTTAATAAAAAAAATTATATTCTTAATATATATATATATATTTTATATTTTGCATTTTGGATATCCAAAAACCAATCCAAATTAAACCGCATATATTTGGATCAGTCCGGTTCAGATTTTTTTAGAATAGTCATCCAAACTAAATTGAACCGCATGTGATTTTTATTTTGAATCAGATGATATTTTCCCTCAAAACCGATCCAAGTTCAAGGTTCAAACCCCGACCCCTACATATGTTATGCATTGTCGCTACCAACTGAGTTAAACTCACATGACCCATTTACCTTTTTTAAGACATATATAGAGTTTGATATGTTCGCTTGAAGTGAATTGGTAAATATCTACCATTTATTTTTAAGAGACATATATTATTTAGAGAAATACTCACCTGAAATGAATTCAAGAACTTTTTCATACTTGAATAAGTTTAGTAGCACATGAAATACTCAAATTATACGAGAGATGTATTACAATTTATTTGGCTCACTTGATAGTGACGATTATATGAAACTCCTTGAAAGATTTCATTTGCATAAGACATACTATCAAAATTATTGAAAAGATGACATTATTTGTCCATTTTAAGGATATGGAAATGAATTTCTTATAATCGATTTTATGATAATCGTATAAATATTATTATAACTCCTAAAGAGATTCTAAAATTTCTTATATAAAGGTTGATATGAACAAATCTAGTTGATTATGTAATAGAATGATTGTGATGTCACTTGATGTGAGTAAAGGTCATGTCCTCGAGAAAATTGTGAATAATTTGAATTGGTCAGATATTGAAGCAAAGTCAAACATACAATTTGTATCTTACAGAAACAACAATATCATCCGATTATTTGAAAATCTTAGCAAGTGGTGAATGCTCTTTGTTAAGGATTATGATTTCACACATACAAGAAACTTGTGGTTTTCTAATTTTATAAGGAGACTCATCTACAACTCAATATGAATATAATATCTGAAGAAATGCTAATTTGGAGAAGAGCATGAAGATATACCATATTTTTCTATATAGTCACCGTCAAATAAAGATTTGGGGTAAATAGCATAAAAGATTATTTGACCTTTTTCATGTCACATAAAATTGTATTTATGAGAGGGAGACACAAATTTGTTCCGCATTCTTTTTTCCTTAACCATGGTTTTATCCCATTGGGTTTTCATGGTAAGGTTTTTAACGAGGCAGATTAAGACACAAAAGTATGTTGTATTCTTTTTCCTTCACTAGAATCTTTTTCCATTGGGTTTTTCTAGTAATGTTTTAACGAGGCATATACTTGATGGACATCCAAGGGGGAGTGTTATGAATAATAAAGTTGGTGGATGTCCATTCTTGATCTTTCAAATTTTTATAGCTCCCATTAATGAATGAATTGTTAGTGCTTTTTGATTGCATGTGATCATTCACTTGCTTATTTGTATCCTATAAATAAGACTCATGTTTTGATGTAAAGATACACTTGAGAAGTAATACAACATACGCTTTTGTTATTTTTTTTATCCTTTCACTCTACTCTTCTATGTTGTACAATATCTTGCAATACTTTGGATCAATTTCATAACATATAAGATTTTATTAAGTAACTCCCTCATCATATGTAATTATTGTCTTGTCTTTGTTTCTCAAGTGGTTCTATTCTCCTTCGTGAATGAGAAATGATATTTGAATAACTATTTTTAAACAACTTTTGTAACAACTTTATCTATCATACTCTCATTGTACTTTTATTCTCTCTCTCTCTCTCTCTCTATATATATATATATATATTGTTATTGTCCAATGAGAAGAGAGAAAAAAAGTTGTCACAAAATTGTTTAAAATTAGTTTTTCAAATATATAGCATTCCTCTAATAAGAAATGTAGATAATGACATGAAAACCAAAACAATATAGAAAGATAGAATACAATGAGAGAATTAAAGAGAATTATCTTAAAATTTGTCGCAAAATGATTGTAAAAATATCATTTCTCATGAATATTATGCGGTTTCTCGATTATATACACTAGAATGGTATGCATAAGCAACTATCATAGAAGAGATTATGAAGATTTATCGACAAACATAGTTATGATATATTATTATCGTTTTATTTTTCATGATACAAGTGTTTGTTCACAAAATAGTTGTACAAATATAATTTCTCATAAATATTATGCGGTTTCTCGATTTTGTACACAATAATGGTATGCAAAAGCAACTATCATCGAAGAGATTATGAAGATTTATCAGCACATATAGTTATGATATATTATTATCCTTTTATGTTTAATGATACAAGTGTTTGTTCATGCACATATATAAGAATTAGAAATGATATCTATACAATCATTTTGTGATAACTTTTGAGACAACCATCTCTCTCATACTCTTTTTGTGTTCTTAGTTCCTACTCTCTGTTGCTTTGTTTTTCATGCCAATATTTATATTTCTTTATATATTATCTCAAAATAGTTGTTCAAATAACATACATCAATCTTCATAATCACTATCCTAAAACCACCATAAAATACACTAAGGTCGTCATAACTTTTTCTACCTAAAGTTACCCAATCCATATCACTAAAACCACCATAAAATACACTAAGGTCATCATAACTTTTTCTACCTAAAGTTACCCGATCCATATCACTAAGGGTTGTTTGTTTAATTATTTTTTCAATGAACATAATATTCATAAATTTAAAATGCCCTTATATTTTTTTTTTGTTATTTATTTAGAATATTTATATAAAAAAAATAAAATCCTCAAAACCCTTTTTTTAAATTCTCAAAACCTTTTGAAGATTTTCGTACATTTTTTTTTTGTTGTAAATTCTATTTTTTCTTACAATTTTTTTGAAAGGCTTTGGCTGTAGATATTCTCTTTGAAGCATACACAAGTCAAAACCATATAAAATTTCCACATATGGTTAGATCACATGTCACTAGGAGTTAGAAGTGTTAGAATTTCATATTTTACTTTTAGTTGAAACCCATGGTGTCTAACAATCCACGAATAATCTTGTCACCTCATATATACGCTCATTGAAATAATAAAGACATGCACTGATCATATTAATTGGCTCTTGTCCATAAATCACCCATAATACACCAGTCAAGTCACATTGTCGGCATTTCTTTAGATAAGTGTTGTTCGTCTTAACCCCTCAAAAGTTTAATCACAAAATAGATAGCCATTGAGGAAAAAAGTTTTCAAAAGATGACACTTATAGAATCATCCCCTGCCTAAGTATCTTTGTCCTTTCTTAAACATAATTTGAAAATTTTGGAATGTGAGCATTTAAGAAATGTGCAATACTTTTAACATGTACAACAATATGGTACACACTACACATAGAAAAGTAAACACATTCTTAGCATTATAAGAATGCTATTATTTTGTGTCAAAAAACAAAGAATGCTATTATTCTTAAAAAAAGGAAGAAGAATGCTGTTAGACTCAACTTGATGGACGTGGGGGCCCACACTCCTTTGAACAAAATTGACAAATGGGTAATCTTTTAAGACCATAATAGATGGTTACCCTTAGTCTTAGGGTACGATGTTGACATTTGTGTCATTAATGTTCTTCAAATGGCGCGGATCTTGTTATGTGATATATGCCACAATATATGCTTATAGCTCAATCAACTCATCAAGTCGATTAAACAGCTTCCACCACTAATGAAAATATCTAAAACCAAGACTTCAAGACAAACAATAGCATTCATAATGGTAGGTGGTTTGCTTGCTTAACACCAATCTAAATAAATACTTCTATTGTGATTTGTGGAGTGAAATTTTGAGTGCTTAAAAAGAATGAAATATATCTCTTTGCTCTCTACTTTTTTTTTAGGCTTCACATAATAAATTGTAAAAACAAATGGAATTTGTTGAAATATAATCATATAGTATAGGGGAGATTCCATATTGTCTAATTCTATGGCTTATAGGTGGACCACAAGAGATAGTTGGAAGAGTAACCCGATTTTTCCTAAAAGGTGGTGTACCTGCAAGCTCTTTAAAGCTCAAGTTAGTGTATAATTAACTTAAAGTGAGAGTTTCAAATTAACTTGTAGCATGAATTTTGGGGACAATTTACTTGTATAATCGAGGTAGAAGGGTGATTTGGTGAGAAAGATTGTTAGTTCTCGTAACAAGGTGAGGAATGTGTTGCATAATAGACCCATGCTTTATCAAGTACAATAGGGGATTATAAATGAGGATAATAGACCCATGATAATCTAGTTTATGAATAGTGTTAGTCTAAAATACAAATCTTAAAAATGATTGAAGAAATAAAGAGCATTCCAACAATTTGTTCCTCTAGAAATAAAGAGCTAACTCCGTCCAATCTCAACTAACTAATAGTATAACTTTTTATTTGTAAGTCTTGTGTATTGGTGTCTATGTACTGTATACTTTTTCAAAACTAAAAAAAAAGTATATCTTTTCAAGAATGTCATAAAAAATTGTTCATGTGCGTTTAGAATTCATTATAGCGAAGACGGAAGACCAAACTTATCATTAAAAAATAAAGTGCTATATATAGGCAGGTATGGGGTCACTTCGGGTTGAACAAATTGAAAATACTACTATTATCACATAAGCATGACTATCAAGTACTACTATTATATATACCTCAACATATTTAACGACAAAGAAGAAGATGCATTAAACCTGAAAAAGGAAAGAAATGTAATTGCTGATTTTTAAATTCATTGTGGAACCCAACTTTTTCATATGCACGTGCCCTGTACAGTTTGAATTATAGAATGTGAACGACATAAACATCCTATAAAAATATCCTAAAATACGTTGAAATATTTCAGATTTTAGAATCTGAATATGACGTGCGAGAAACTCATATGACAGAAAAAATAATGGCACTATAATAATACCAACAAAAAGCCTATAGAGTTAATAACCATACAAACTTTTGAAAAAGTTAACCCCATACTGCACAATTTTACTCCTAAATGTGACTAATCTCAAAGAATGTAAACATAAATGAAAGAATGCAAAAATACATGAAATGATGCATATGTGTATGTGAAAGAATGCAAATATATATGTGAAATGATGCACATATTTGTGAAGCGTGAAAGAGAATTTCTATAAATTTGTGTAACTTGAAGGAAGTTAAAAACTGAATGTTTAAATATCATGTCTCTTTCATTAAAGTTTCTTCGACAATTAAGCATAAAAAACAGATCATGAGAAAAAGTAGACAGAAAGGAGATAGGTTGAGAATCGGAGGATCTAAATTTTTACTTTCTATCATCATGGATGAAAATACACTATTTAATGTCTTTACTATGTGATAATCATATATTCCAAAATCTATATGGTCTATAGTTTTTCTTTAACATAAACATCAAAGGTGAAAACTATAACTTACATGAGCCATTAGGCTAGTCCCTAAAAAAGAAAAAGAGCCATTAGGTTATGGAATTCTATGATTATGAGGTATTGTTAATTTTTCCTTAAATTATTATTAACCGAATGTATGGTGTCACTAATGTTGGGATTATGATTTTCGGTTTATAACTTTATATGCAACACAATTTAAGGACTTTATGATTTTACGCTGCACTTAAATTAAAAGAAATTTTTTGTTGCATCTGAAGCATTTGTTACGCGTATGCATGTGCATTTGATCTCTCTAACCAAATTTACATTGTTCCTGTACGTGGACAATTTAACAAATAATGGTTTTCTATAGGTGGTTTTATGAATTACATTGCGGACTCAGAAAATTTACCAAGAATAGAATTGAATTCTTAACACTTATGGTCATGGATGATATATTGGTTTGTGTTGCAAATATTTATTTTGTCTCAACATGTAGAAGTATAAAAGACAAAATAGTGTCAAATCTATGTACAAAAAGTATATTTTATTGCATATAACTGGCATAACCTTGGTGAAAAATACATACAAGAAACAATATGGATTGATCATGTTTCATTCTGCCATAATTTCAATAAACTTACTAAACCACTCTTCATTCTAACTAAATGAAAAAATGAGCCTTATTCTGAAAAGGAAATTCTTACCATTATTTTTATTATGCCATCATCTCTTTATTTTGCATATTAACCCTCGTTTTATAGATGCATTCGACAAAGAACACCCTTAACTGATAAGAACTAAGAAGGTCTGACCATATCAAATTAGGATATTCAAATTATATTTTGTGATAGCACAAGAGTATATAGTAATGATCAGTCAAAAAATTAAAATATTAACCTCTCCTTTTGAAGAATTAAAGCTAGTATAGGACTGCCACTAAAGAAAGTCACAAATTCTCAAATGGCTACAAAGTTAGTCAACAAGATACATACATATAGGGGTGTCTTGTCTTACAAATGCATGCGGAGAGAAGAATTAATAAGCGGAAAGGTATGTCTAGGTGGGGGGGTTTGGATCATTGCTTGGCTTTTGTTTCATTATTACAATTATACTGATTCAATAATATTATTTTTGATGTAAAAAAGAAGTAAAATAATGTTATTTTGATAATTTTTTATTAATTGTCCCACACCTTATATGTATATAGTACATATACAATTTGATCTTTTAGTTACTTATTTTCTCTCTCACTAAGTCACTTTAATAGAACCAACACGAAAATTAAGGAAGCGTAGCGGAGATGAAGATGTTGCGTCGGATGAATAGTAAGACTAGATGAGATAGAATTAAAAATGACACTATTAGAGAGAATTGGGGTAGCACCTATAGTAGAAAAGATGATATAAAATAGACTTAGGTGGTTTGAGCATGTAGAGAGAAGATCGATAGATGGTGCAGTACGAGGAATAGATCAGATGAATGAGAGTTAGATTAAAAGAGGTAGAGGAAACCTATAAAAACTATAAGAGAAACTATTATGAAAGATGTAGAGGCTGATGAGTTATATCTCTTTGAAAGAAAAAAAAACTAATAAGTTGGATCCAAATATTGTTTTAGATGAAACATTGAGGAATACAAGGGTCACACCCGGTGAAAAGAGAAAAAATAAGTGATGAGGTGGCTCCAATAGATGAGAGTGTGTCCAAAGAGTGTGTTAGAGGGTGTGTCCCTAGCATCCCTAAAAAAAGCAATAGTCACTTTGGTCCCTGAATGTGTAGTGAGTAGTCACAGTAGTCTCTCAATGTATAAAAATTTCAAAATAGTCATTGATTGTGCAATTCGTTAGGCAAAATAATCTCTGATGTTAAAATGTTTCATTAATATTGTCATATTATAGTCCTTCAATATACTTACTTATTATCATATCAATTCTTATAAGTATTTACTTATTGTCATTTTAGTCCTTATATGAAAAGAGTTATTGTGAGCATTGAGATATTATTTTAGCGACAAAGACTATTTTGACTAAGAGAGTACACAATTAAAGACTATTTTAAAATTTTGATACATTAAAACACTATTATAACTACTCATACATTCATGGACCAAATCAACTATTATCTCATAAAAGTTTAAAGATCACAAAGCATAGGTTACATCACCAATATAGAGACACTACATATGTGCTCTGTGCATCTAGATACAAGCATAAACTGATTTTATCAAACAATAATGCACTTTGAATTTGGTCTTCCATGGATTAACTCCATCCATGCACCTCATTCCATTTGTACATTCTATTATATACCCGTTCTTTTTACCCAACATTAGGTGTCTTACACAACATTCAACCTAGAGCCTTCCTTGTAGATGCTATTATACACTTCAAAACAAAAGTTCTTTTAACCTCAACAAAATAACATACATGGACCGAAAACTATAAAAGCAAGCATTTGCAATTATTTTAACCCCAGGTTCAAACGTTATTTGATTAGTAATGAGAGATATTTTGTTTAAATCAGTATTAAAGATTTCCCTTTTCTCAATCTGAATTTTGAAAAATATATGTATATGTATGTGATCAATGTTTATTTTGAATTTGAGCTGGTGACAAATGATCTAGTCAGAGAGGAAAAGAGATGAAAAGGAAAGGTTCAGACTTACTTTCTTATTTGGAGTAATGGAAGAAGCATGATAAAGTGAATGCAATGTCTCTCTATTGTTTTGCATAAGGAATAAAATGTTCTTTAAACTATCATTTTCAAATCAAGAGCAAGTATATTTTTAAACTTCAAACGACCATCACAAATTATGACTTATACTCTTAATAACCTAAGAAATCTAGACTGTATTCAATCAAAACTATTGAAATTGTCCATTTAAAAGAAAGCATATTGATGAAAAAATAATCACCTATTTGATGATCATTATTAGTTCTAGGGAAATGCTAACTTGTGTTTTTGAGACACAAGTTTAGAAGTTAAACATAGAAACATTTTCTTGAAAATTGTGGATTCAATGTATTAAAAATTAAAATTTTTATTTTTTCAATACAAAAGTTTTTTTTTTTGAAGGAATATACAAAAGTTATATTTTAATTCCCTTTTTAGCATCATTGGATAAAAATGATAAAAATTAATATCAACAAATACAAGAGTTTTTAAAATTAATATTAAATATGGTCATTTAGTGCTTAATAATTGCTATCTTAATAACTCTTGTATCACATAACATCCAAATATCTGCCCCATTTTTCTCCAAAGACCAAAGCTAGCGCTAATTTCCAACTTAATTTATGATCACAAATGACTTAAAAGGAGTATTGAAGACAAGATCTTAGAGGAATGAATGGAATAAAAAAGAAAGAAAAGGAATGGAAATTGTTTTGGATTATATTTATATACTACTTGTCACAATCAATCAGCGATGGACATTAAAAATCAAGGAAAATGATTGGTAGACCACTCATATTTTCATATCACCCATACACCCCCACATATTTGAGAGGAGAGAGATAGATGAATGGAAAAGGAGACAAAGTGTTTGTGAGGTCTAGGCCACATATCACATGTTTATGTGGAGGTTTGAGTGTGTATGCCACCTATGGATGTGCATGTATCACCACTCAAAAATCAATTGCAGGTGGTCTATGAGAAACAATTACATCATTTTTGGCAGTAAGATAACAAATCAGCAAACACATGCTATGCTGATATATCATTTTTTTTTTTGTCCCTTTCAAGTGTATGAGGACCTCTAAAAAAGTATTTATCCATAGTTTCTCATATTTCTTTCTATTTTGAGTTCGTATAACATCTCTTTCATCTTTGGTAGTATCCAAGCCATATACTCCTAGTAGGAAAGGCCAAACTTCTGCCCTTATACTAGGATCAACACCTCCTCTGCGAACTCTTTTCAGAAATTTTATTCCACGATTGCGGATTCTCCCGTCAGGAGCAAACAAGATTTGCCATTGTTGAGGAGAAGGACCCGTTTTCTTTTTAACCCCGTGGATTGGTCTGGTGATGTAAGACTTGGGACCTATAAGTGTATTATTCTTTAGATCTCAAGTTTGAATCATTGATATGCTAACAATTCATGCGTCTTCAACCATTTTATATAGGGTTTTGCTCTTGCTTCAATTGCCATAATATTAAAAAGAAATAGATGAATGTTTTATAAGTTTGCGAAAACTAAGAAATTTAGACACACATATATAGCGTATTTTTTGTCGGTTAGAACTACATATTTCAATTGTAAAAAAAAAAAAACTACATAATTCAGGAAATAAAGTTACCAAATTTGTATACTTTCCATTTTTGATTAATTTCAAATACTGATACACACCTAAAGAATCCAACATAAAAAGTTGTAATATATATAACCGTTTCTATCTAAAAAAAGAAAGTTAATTGTTTCTTACGTTTCCCACGAGAATTAACAAAAGTTTTTTTTATGTCTTAGTACCCCACCACCACTCTATATAAATTGTTCTTCATTGCCTAAAGTTTTGATATGGCTCGACTAGTACTAGATGCTTAGACTTTACAATGTTGGTGATAGTGTTAGATCTCTGCTCAAACAGAATGCATTCCAATTTGTTCTTTTTTTAATTAGAAGCATATAAAAAATAAAATTTGTCAAAAACTAAGCATAGATACTTGCACACGTAATTTGTAGTGAATTCAAATTGATACTATAGTATTAAACCCCTTATTATAAACACTCTAGTGAATATTTAATAGGTATGTTCAGCTGAAATGGAATGTGGTGACATAATTTTTTCTGTAAAAAATAAAACGAGTAACATAAATTCTCAATTTATAAGTCACAGTCATGCACGCACGTGCGCAAACACACACATATAGAAGGAGGGTTCAAATTACCATTTAAAAGTTATGTTCATTTTCCTTATATACTACTGAAACTAAAGACACTCGTTAGTTTCCCATGCTCCGTATATGTTCACAACTATAAGTTTGTGGTTTCCACTTTGCACGAATAGAAATGCATTTTGTGAAATTTTTGTATCGATAATTTTTAGTGTATAATTTTATTTATTGAATCTAATATAAGGAGAATAAAATAAAATTAGGTAGCTTTGTGTCTCTGTATGTGTAAGAACTAAAGTGTACATAATCTTAACGTAAATAGAAAACTTAAAATGAATATCAAAGCCTCTCAGTATCCTTCAAGCTTCATAGCTTAAGAGTTTAGAGAGTGAGAAAGAAGAGAAGTTAATATGAAGAACCTGAAACTGCAAATTCTGATCATTGTCAGTATCTTCTCCATCGCCTTCTGTGATTACGCCCCCTCCCCACAGTACCCTTTCGTCAATACGACGTACTCCCCTCCTCCTCCTCCTTTGAATAATTCTCAACCTTATGGAATTACCCCCCACTCCCCAGCCCTTTACTTTAGGAAGGTGGTCATACCACTTATCGGGCTTGTGGCCCTTTTTTGCACAGGGATAATCGGGATTATCATTTGGTGTTTGGTGAAGATTTATAAGAGGAAGAAAATGGAAGGACAAAGAAGAGGAAGAACTACCACTACTTCAGCAGCTTGGCCAACTTGAATCATTTGAATTGTCTTTGATTCTAAATTCTATAAATTCTATGTAATTTGTTTCCCCAAATATTAAGAAATGTCCATAGAATATAAGAAAAATTAGCATAACTTTTTTGGGGTAATTTAATCCTCCTTACATATATAAGTGTTTGTGTACGTGCGTGCATGACGGTGACTTATAAAATGAGAATCGTTTTATTTTTGACAGAAGAATTTGTGTTACTCAATCAGTTTTAGTATTCATCTATATTTTTTAAACTTCCCTAAAAAAGTTATGTTATTTGGATGTTATGTTATATAAGATAAGATATAAAAGCAAGATAGCAAGCAACTAGGTATATCAGCTACTAGGTGGTCCAAAACATATATTGGAAGGTACATATCATCTTTCTGAAATCCATTTCTTGGTTCATTTTGTCTACTTCGTTTCATCACAATAAGGGGAAATAACCTTGAAAGGAAATCTATTAAGAATAACCATGTCTGTTTCTGTTAGAGAGCTAGAACAACTTTAATGAAAATAAAAGAAACAAAGCAATAAAAAGTAAAGAAGAAAGAAAGATAAATAAACTAAAGAAAATAAAATAACATTTTGATTCATTTGATTGATTTGGATAGTGTGTCAAAGACAATATATAGGAGTGATAATGCATAGTAACCCTAATGGACCTAAAGACTAAAGACCTAACTTAAAGGCCCAACTAACAACAAAGGAAAGACAAACTAACATTATTTTACTTATAAACTAAATAGCTAAATTATTCATTTGAGTCTAATATCACTCTCTAGCAGTTTCTGTTTCTACTCCCTTCTCCGTTCATGTTTGTTTGTTATGTGAATAAAAGGAAAAGTAGAACCAGAGAAGGAGATATGAGAGACCGAAGGAATGTAGAATTATAAAGTTTTTTTTTTTCCTTGACTGAAAAATTATAAAGTTATCATGTAGTAATATAGATAGTAAGATGAGAGAAAAAAAGTTCAAAAAAATATATGAATAATACTTCATTTTCTTAACAATTAATCTTATTCAATTAATAATTCAAATAGTACATCTCAAAAAAAATTCAAATAGTACATCATAATTTTAAAATAAAATAAAAACCATCCTATTACTAAACACGAATAGAGGGCCATACTCATGTCGTCAGTTGTCAATGTTGTATTTCTTTGACGTCGTCCTTTACGCAAGTACTTAATTGGGTAAAAGTAACAAAAATATAAATTTAATAGTTTAAATTATATATTAATAAGAAAAAGAATTTAATTTCTATGCACTAGTTGTAAAGTTATTTTACACATGCATACAATCATGTGACAATACGTGATTAAATACATATCTAAAATCAAGTTACACTATTGACACATATTAATTGAATCTTAAGAAAAATGAATGAATCAAAATTTAGTGTGCGCGCAGACAAACACACATATATTATATATCAAATTTTATAGTTCTAATGTTAATAATAAAAATGAGAGAGATTTTGATTGATAATTATACATAAGTATATTTCAGAAAATTTACAGGGCACGCTCGTAAGAAATAGGGTAGGAAAAGTAATAGTCTAAAAGAAAATCATTCCAACCCAAAAAGCAAGCACCCAATAAAAGAAAATCATACCAAAGATTACCGCAGAGGACTATGAATGAGAAGTAGTTGAAGCTTATATGAGAACCCAGCTTGATCAGCTATGGTCCCAACTATAGTAAGCACTAGTTTCTTTATAGTGAAGGTGAAACCAGGCGGAGGAGCTGGAGAGCTCCCGGTTGATGAAGCCACGAATGTTAGTTGAAAAGCTAAGGTAGCAAGGTTTAAAACCTTGCATAACGCATAATTTTCATATTATAGAAGTTTTTTTTTAGGGAATATATTATAGAAGTTGGTATGTGTATTAAAAAGAAAAGAATATATAAGTAGACCTTATTGTTCCTTATTTCATTCATAATAATATCACAAATACAAAGGAGAACATCAATGAAAATATGAAAATTAGTTTAAGATGTGACTTATCTTACTAATACATGAGCGACCATATCGATTTATCTTCTAATACACTACATATATACCTAAAAGAAGTTGAGAGTGTTTATAATAAGGGGTTTAATACTATAGTAGATATTAATATTTAACAGGTATGTTTATTTGAAATGAAACGTGGTAACATAAATTTTTCTGTAAAAAATAAAACGAGTAACATAAGTTCTCAATTCATAGCTTAAGAGTTTAGAGAGTGAGAAAGAAGAGAAGGTAATATCGAGAATTTGAAACTGCAAATTCTGATAATTGTAAGTATCTTCTCCATCACCTGTTGTGATGACCATAATCATAGTTGCACTTATTATCTTCCACTTTGTTGCACCTGCCCAAAGTGATGACCATAATCATAGTTGCACTCATAGTCGCCGCAAAATCCCTGGGTTAACACAACTTACTCTCCTCCTCCTCCTTCTTCTCCTCCTCCTCGTCCTTTGAACGATTCTCAACCTTATGCATTTACCCCACACTCCCCAGCCCTTTACTCTAGGAAGGTGGTCATACCACTTATAGTGCTTGTGGCCCTTTTTGGCACAGTGCTAATTGGGATAATCGTATGGTGTTTGGTGAAGATGTATAAGAAGAATAAGATGGAAGGACAGAGAAGAAGAAGAACTACCACTACTTCAGCAGTTTGGCCAACTGTAAGCATAGAAACTTAACTATTAGTTTAAACTTGAAATAAGATTTATAAAAGTTATCCAAAAATCCAAAAATGATAATAATAAATTTGTTATTACTCTATCAAAACAACATTTAGAAATGGGTGCAATTGAATAATTTGAATTGTCTTTGATTCTAAATTCTATGTAATTTGTTTCCCCAAATATTAAAAAATGTCCATAGAATATAAGAAAAATAAGCATAACTTTTTTGTGGTAATTTAATCCTCCTTACATATAATTGTTCAAAAAAAAAATCCTCCTTAAGTGTTTGCGCACGTGCATGCGAGTGTGACTGTGACTTATAAAATGAGAATTTATGGTACTCGTTTTATTTTTGACAAAAGAATGTGTTACTCAATAAGAAGTTTTAGTATTGATCAATGTTTTTTTAACTTCCCTAAGAAAAACTGTCTTTTTAACTAATCTAGGACTAGGAGTATTTTCATTTAACTTGTGGATGAAGTATGAGACAAAACAATGCAATCTACTGCTCCATCTATTTCAAAATGAATGTTGTTTAAAGTTTTTACACACATATTAAAAAATGCATTAATTAAAAGAATGAGAGATGTTATTTTATCAAATTATCCGAATCAACTATTGATTTACATAGAAAACCATGCTATTTTCTAAAAAATATTATACTTCTCTCCATAAATATTTCCGTTTGGTGTTGGTGAGACCTTGTTTTTATTATATTGCAAACTTCATGCAGCTTGTATCAGAAAACGTGAAGGCAACACAATTACATAGTGCTTTACTGTCTGAAAAGCAAGCCTTAGCTGGATAAACTTCAACAGATTAATTCTTTGATAGAAAATTCAAAGATTGCAAATAGTGAACAGGTCCTATTTTCCTGCTACTTATATATTAACTGTGCCGCTGCTCACTTTTTAAACAATTATTTGAACTGAGCAGATCGAATGCATTCTATCAGAAGCCTCTAAATGTTCTCAAGATGAAAAACACCTCGCAGCCGCCCGAGAGTTTGCCAGGTGGGAATTAGCTGATGCTGAGAAAGAGTTGAAGTTGCTCAAGTCTGTTGCTTCAGCTTCAGAGAAAGAGTACAACCAAATTCAGAAGGATGTGAAGCTTCTGAAAAGGAATTGGATAGTGAAAGGTATCTTTCTCTCTTGGTCATTCGATCAAGTCTGGATCTGGCACAGATTTTTAAACAGCAGTATTCACATCAGGGTTCAAACTACCCTTTTCAAAAAAATAGAGTTTGGTTAAACTTGTAGATTTAAGATGACATATTTTTGCAGATACAAAATATCAAACTGATCCATCTTTTGAAGAAGTATATCTCTTTACTCATCTAGGTGAAATGCAATTGTGTGCTATGTCTGGATTCTGGAAAGTTTGTGACAAAATCCGTGTTATTGTTATGCATTGATGATATGGTTGACATGGAAAATGATTATCTCATATGAAATGCCTTCTTAATCAGCTAAACACATACTCATCCAATTATGTCATTCAGAAGTTCACCGAAGAAGCTTGAGGAAGAACTAATGGAAGTGAACAACCAAATTGCTGAGCTGAATTCTGAAGCCAGAGAAACTGCAGTTCAACAACTTGAAGAAGAAATAAGAGTTTGTAAGAACATGATCAAGTGTACTGTCTGTTCCGACCGTCCAAAGGAGGTAACAACAGGCCAACTTATCTAACTGCAGTTCTTGCTTTTATGGCAGTTAAGTTAACTTGGGAGTGTTTGGAAGAGCTTATTTTAACTTATCTACACCATAAGCATCTATATTTGTGTTTGGATGCATTCTTAAGTAACTTATGACCTACTATTCAAAAGATGTTTTCAAACTCTGCATTGTAGCTTACAAACAAGAGCTAAATTAAGTTCCCTGGTATAGTTTATTGAATGAGTGCTCAATTGAGCTATTTACTCACTTGTTTTCTTTGGTATTATGATTGCTTCGAAATGGATAGATTACAAAACTGCTTTGGCGCCTTTTCTTGGACTTGCATTTACTTAGCCAAATCTTTTTGAACTTTGTAGAAGGCTAAATAAAACTTGTTGCAACAGCATTATTCAAGAGTTTAATCTGTATTTGGCAGGCTGTGATTGTGAAGTGCTATCATTTGTTCTGCAATCCATGTATACAAAGAAATCTTGAACCTTGTTAAGGCAAATGTCCTGCCTTTGGAATAGCATTTGGACAGAGTGATGTTCCCTTTGTTAAAATACAAGACTCGCTCATGTGATGATACCTGTGGTGGTTAATGTTTTGGATCCTTTTTCATTGTTGTTTGTCCTCGTTACCTTGATAGTTTTAGGCAAGCATTTTTTATAGACATTGATGTTTCTTGCACTTGTTTTGTAGAAAAAATTTCAAATGTCTCATAAATTCAAAACTCACGGGCAACTCACAGTGATTTTTTCTCCATTAATATTAGCGCTTCCAAATTAAAAAAATAGATAAAAATAGTGTTTTGTAGTAATTTTGTCAATGTATATTTCTTAATTTTGCTTCCTAAATTTTGTTTTGTAGTTATTTTGTTCACTTTATCTTTTGCTTTATTTCCTTTACTAAATGACTAATTAGTGTTGTATTGCTTAAAACAATTGCGCGAATCATATTCCCAATTAATAATTACGATTATTTTTGATAAAAAAAAATAAAAAATATTCATTCATGATAAATTTATATAGTACATTGATATATAAAAATTTAAAATCGCTAAAAACAGAAAGAATGAAAAAATTCACAACATTCAAGTTAATAGCATAAACTAACATGTATAAATCTATATTTTAGATAAACATTATAAGGATAGGTAGTAACTCATCTTTGTTCTACATTTTTTAATCCTTAACAAATTGAAAGAAACACATGGCTGCATCATGGGTTTTCTTTGATGCTGTTAGAGGAGCAAGCAAAATTCTGTTTTGGTAGAGTTAAGGTATGAATAAATCATGTTTTATGTTGTTACAAGATGCAAACACAAGGGTAGGATTACTTTCTGGTAGCATTGCAAATCGGAGGTCAATGAACCGAATGGATGATACCAAGAAGAGAAATTATTGGTTATTTTGGAAAAATAAACCTTATGCTTTTAAAAGTTCAGTTCTGTATGAATATTACTTTTGGCAGCTTTGGATGCACCGCTTTTGTATACTTCTTTTTTTGTTGGATGATATCATATAACTTACAAGTATTTAAATATGAGCATATGTTGTATGGCTTTAAATAGTAGATTTGGAGACAATAATTTGACCACTGTTTGGTTGGATGCTCTTTGATGCGAAAACATACATGTTATAGTCAAACCCCATAAATTAACTAGCTAATTGCATGATGCTCAAATCACAGAGTAATAGCCCCTCAAAAAAACAATCAGAGTAATAGATTAATTTATCATTGGTTGATTGTTTTTTGTCTGAAAAAAAGGGTTAGACAAGAATTTGAATCTTTCAAAAGTTACATTATGCTGCAGAAGAAGCAGGTTGCCCGAGGAAGTTCTTTCTATTAGAAATACTAGACTTTTCATCTGGCACGGGTCAAACAAAAATTGCCAAATTTGTTTGACTCTTATAACCCCAAATTATATGAAGAGTGTGAATCAGTTTCGTTTAGGCAATGCTTCTGCAATTTATTTATTTGGACAGATATAGAGATTATGAATATGTGGATATGGTATATATAGGCCAAAGTTTTGACATATGATATTAAACTTCACATAAGAATAAATCTCTGATCAAGAAAATCTTTGAAACAGACTGCAAACAGACAAATATAACCATAGGTCAACAACTTGGAAATTTTAATTAACCACAATAGATCTCTTCTTATGTCTTTAATTTGTCAAAATCACCAAGCTATTCGGAATAATTACAGACAAGACAGCCTTAGTCAGACCACATAACATATCATAAAGTCGAGAGCTGACAAAAAATCTGATGAGATATTCTTCTTAAATAAAAAAAATATGTAGCTCAATCAAACTATATTCAAAACCATATACAGATTTTGGTCACTCCAAATCATATCAAGAGTGGAGAAAAGTTACAATAGGAAATTGCATATATAGATTCAAATGAGTAAAGTGCAGGGCATTTGAGCAGCAATCGCTACTAATTGTTATCAACACATGCAACAATACACCACAAAGGTGATAGCACACAATTATAGGACCAGTAATAGCACAAATACAAAAATAGACAAGAAGGAACAAAAACGAGTGAAAGAAACAAAGGGACGTCAAAATCAATGACAGAGTAACACTCGCTCGCCGTGTAGTTCTTGAAGCAGAAGAAATGAGTGAAAGAAACTAAGGGTCTTCATTCACACACGTGATGGTCCTTAATTTGATGCACGATTTAATTTCATTTCCCGATTTGCTATTGAAACCAATGACAAGGATCATCCTCGACATTTGCATTCTTTTATGTTGTATAACCATACATAATAGCAATATGTTCTGCTTCTTCAAAAACCACATTGTGGCAACGATTCAATCTCGTTTGACCGCTAACACTTTTTCAGGCGCAATAATTCTCAGTTGGTAAGCTTTGGGGTGATTTTATTCAGTAATTCAAATTCTATACCTAAGGCATGTTTATTCTCAGTTCTTATCCACAACACATAACATTATTTTATCGAGGTATACAGTTAGTAAACTATACAACCTTCTTTCAAATAGAATACCTACTTTAACTATGCCATATATTCTTTCTTCTTTTCTTTTTTTTTCCTCTAATAAACTATACCATATACTCAATAACAATAATTCAAAAGTAAGATATTTTGAAACCTACAAAAGATTTCAGAGTTCTCTCTTTACAACAAAGCTACAAAATCATGTCATATGAGTCGTCAAAAGAGACCTCAAGTAAAATCTTACAACCAGGGAGCTGTCTTTAAATTCTTAAGTATCATTTTCTAGACATTTTAGACCAAAAGTAAACTACAAAGAAACAAATTAAAGCAAAACAAATAACATGAACAATATGGTTCGAACCACTTTGGATGATGCTCTTGTTCAATCTTCTTAGATTATTCTTCACTCCAGCTTGAGCCTTTATCATTGTCATTTGCTGTATTAAAATAGAAAAATTCAAATGTTAACGAGATGGTTGGGACATTTACCTACTAAAGAGTACATAAATTGATCAGTTACTAGGACTCAACATTCGATAAAAATCAATTTTACTCTATCGTTTTAAATGACAAAAGTTCAAAATAGAACAACAGCATGTATGACACGGTTTTCTTTTCCTTCAAACTCTTAAGACCCGTAACATAATATTAAGTTGACCCTAATTGTCTAATAAAAAATGATTCCTTCCACAAGATTCAGCTTTCAAAATCTAAGGCCATCAACATTTCAAGAGTAAAACTATTTCTCCTAAATATGGCAACAACTTGAGTTTAAGCCAACAGACAAAATCTAAACAAGAGATTGTCTAGAAATTATGTACCAGCTGTTCCAGAAAATCTTTCTGATACTTCATTTCTGTCCCTATCTCCTCAGCAACCTATACCAGAAATATTTGATTTAGCATGACAACAAAGGAAACCAAAAAGAAAAAGAAAAAAGAATGAGGAAATAAGTTTAGATACACTATATAATTTCATCAAGCTGGTTTCAATAACAGGAATTGTAAATTTCTCTGTTATTGGGCGACCCACATTTGTACACTCTTCCAATGTCAACTCAATTCCTATGCGAGAAGCGGTGTCCAGATATCTCACGTCAATTAGAGATATGAACAAATCAATCCTTATAAGGCTTGGTCAATTCTTACTTTTTAACTAACTTTAGGGTTTAAGTTAGGCCTAACCAAATTCTAAAAGGAATAATTAACATAACATAATTTAACAAGTCAAGCTATCAAGATTAAAGAATTCATAATTTGCAACTGAAAATTTAACTTAATTTTCCATAAGTTACCACATTATCATGCAATATATGTTGCAATTATAAGTATTTTGCTAAATATTATTTTCTGGAATGGGGAAAGAAAAAGTCAGGTAGCATATATAGTAGTATATACATATTACATAGTACAACAACAAACATATTCATATCGTTCTCTTTATTGACAATTTACTTGGAGACAAGAACATGCGCATATTTCTTCTCCAATAAGTAACCTAAAAATTGTAGATAGTTATATCACATTCTGAGTTCAAACTTCCAAACATTAAGGGTGTGTTTGGATTGAGGGTTTAGGAGGGGAAGGAAGGGGAGGGCTCATTTTTATTTTTTAAATTACGAACAATGTAAAACATTTTTTTTTAAATAAATTAAGTGTTTTTGAAGTATTATATGATCATTTATCATGTTGTTAATTCAATTTTCAAAAAATCAGTTTACATTGTTCGTAATTTAAAAAATAAAAGTGAGCCCTCCCCTCCCTTCCCCTCCTAAACCCTCAATCCAAACACACCCTAAGATTCCGCCCATTTCTTGTGCAGTACTGATAACACGGAAAAAAAAGGAATGAAATACAAAGACAGTGCACGATCAAAATGCAAGGAAATGACAATATGATACAATACCACAAAAGAACTTTTTAAAGTTTGTCAGTACAATATGTTATCACCTGTACTTACAAGTTGATAACGAACCAAACGAACAATAATCCAAAAATAAGAGTGATATTTATTAGCTATAGCTCATAGTTGAGTTAATTTATGTAGGTATCTAATTGAACCTTAATGAGTAATGGTTTTCATCAATCAAGGTTATCTTATGCAAAACCCTTTGGGTTGGCATGGTGGTGTTGGTTTGGACGTGCTCCTCCCAAGGTCTCAAGTTCAATTTCCCAGTGCCAATTCGGGCGTGCTACTCTGACTTTAAGTAGGCCCCGCAAGTGGATGGTGGGATTGAACCCTTGGATTACTCGGTCTTTGGGCCGGATATCAAGTTCAA
>Ga0228710_1001898_pt1 | contig 32270 bp, 17 predicted proteins | sample MedpolnodulmetaG_FD_177995 | JGI IMG/M metagenome (GOLD analysis project Ga0228710, IMG submission 177995) | Root nodule microbial communities from Medicago polymorpha collected in Santa Monica, California, United States - pink nodules | ecosystem: Host-associated > Plants > Roots > Nodule... | reverse complement strand
TATATATATATATATCGCCGTCAAATGTCCATCTTTTAAATCATTTAGCTGCTAATTATTAAATTTGATTTTTTTTAATCTTTCAGGGTCTTGGTCGCAATTTTTTGAGGCATCTAAGGAGGACCCGGCTACTGGTCCATGTTGTTGATGCATCTACCGAAAACCCTGTAAATGACTACAGAACTGTCAGAGAAGTATGTACATTGTATTTTATGATTTAGATTCAAGTTTTTTCTTGGTTTAACAGGTTTACTTGAAGTTATGGGTGTTTGGTTTACGCCCTTATAGACTCCATTATTTTTTTTAAGAAGCAAATATTAATAATATATCACCAATAGTGAGCAGCACAAGGTATGCTAGGAATATACATAGCTTACCCCGCTGCAAAAACGATGCAGACAATGTGTTAGATTTAATCCCCATCACTAGAAAAACCAACACGCCTCAACGCACAAAAAATCCCAAACTAATCAAACGAGTTCCGAATAATCTTATAGATTGCATTCTTCTAACAATCAGAGAAGGGGGATTTGGTTCCTCTAAAGGGATATTTCACTTTTGAGGATAAATTAAGACCTCTCAACCATTGATATGAAATTAAAAAATTGAAGTTTCAACACATCTATGTTTTACCATCCATGTATACATAATGTTTGCCGTTGAATTTTTAATCAAGTTTTTAGTCAAATGCTTGGAAGGGAGTTTAATTGGTCTATTGCCTTTATTAACTCTGATAATTTACCTCAAAAACAATCTATTGATAGCCACAAATTTGCTGTTTGTTCTTTATTCTTTCCTCTTTCTTTTGCTTTTGGATTTTGAGTCATCAGCAGGAAGTAATTTGTGCATAAAATTTAGTCAGTTTAATGTGCATAAAGTAATTTGTGGTCAGTCCAACTTATCATTTCCCTCATGTTTTGGAGTTTTTAATCTTGCTCATTCTCTCCATTCTAATTCTGTTTTGCAGGAGTTGCGCATGTATAATCCCGAGTACCTTGAACGACCATACATTGTTGTTTTGAATAAGATTGACCTGCCAGAGGTATGTAGTTTCCTACTACTACCCTCAATCTGAGTTTGAGTATATCTTTTAATTTCCTATTATTTTGTAAAGGGAGGCTCAGTGCATGGGGCTCCCATCATTGCGGAGTCTAGTGAGGGTCATACATTTAGCCCCTGGGATGGGAGGCTCTGTTTCTACATCTAGAACCCAAGGCCACCTCGCCACATGGCGTCTACTTTACCATTGCGCCAAAGCTCACCCTTCCATATTACTATCTTGTAATATGAAAAAATAAGTCACACAATAAAAATGTTCGTTAATTTTAATTTCAGGTTGAGGACAGGCTTCCAACATTGACTCAAGAAATTATGAGAATTGGCAGCAATGGTGCAGCTTCTGAACCAAAACCAAGCTCTGAAGTTTCGGCTCAATTATCGTCTGAAGAAAATGACCCAAAGGAAAAGAAACTTGAGGACTATCCACGACCTCACTCTGTTATTGGAGTTAGTGTTCTGTAAGTGCTTGATGTTTTGTGTCATAGTATTTCTTTTCTGAAGGGTTTTCCTTTGTAACTTTTCATTTCACAAATAGTGCTAATTGTTTAGACAATTTATATCATACTTTTCATAGTACCCAGTCGGCTTAGGTCAAAATTTTATGTTGCCTTATTGCAGAAAGCGTATCAAGGTTAGCGAGATGTTAAAGGAGATAAGGGCTGCTTTAAGGCAGTGTGTTGATTCCAAGGAACCGTTGGTTTCTAGTGTGCCACGGTGAGATTTGCGTCCTATACTTTGTCAAACACTTGCAGTTCAACGGCGCTTTCGGCAAAGACTACTCATAATTTGGTTCGGGTGTTAATTTGACATTATCAGAGAACAAAAATTAAAAGAATTAACTCTGGTTTTAGAGGAAATACTAATGTGATGTCAGACCTTGGAAGTATTATCAAGTGATAGTCCAATCCTGGACCTTAGATTTTGTTACTAGCAAGATTGACAATTTAGCATGTAAATATATCAGTTGTTGTAAATTGTATCAGTTGTTGCAATGTTAATATTATTGATATTGATATATTCTTAGGACTAGGAAACATTGTACTCCATTGAATATTGAATTTTGCACACTGAGTCCACTGTTAAGTTTGTCTTGCCTTGTGTTCATTTTTCTCCAAGTTATTTAGCTTTTGAATACCGGCAATTCCATGAAATGGTAGCGACGCCTATTCATGGATCAATAGTTGTAATGTAAATTGTTAATATGGTCATCAACTATATTTTATTGCATCTGTTTGCAATATGTCAATTGTTTCCATATAATAATAACCGTATCTTTGACACCTAGAAGCAAAATTGTGCTCACAGTTACAACTTATAAGCTCTTGTTTTTGTTGAGGAACTTGGAATTTAGTGCAACAGAAAATTTGGTCAAAGATCAAATTGGAAGTTTACAATGTACAACTTTCCTTAAACAAAAGTTAGTCAATGAGAAATAAAACACTCTCAGGAATTGGGGTTTGAATTAGGTGCAGCGCAGTGTGACTGCACACACACATGCATCTCGATCTTGGACAGTCCAAAATTAGATTATGGTTTTTTAAAATCTAAATGCTGAGATTAAAATTTTGAGTGTTTAATCTTAATTAGACGACTAAGATGTGCGTAACTACATGTATTCCCAAGGTTGTGTCACATAGATGTGAATGCACACAACCTTGATTTGACCAAACAATGTCTTGATTTGTTTGGTTCCTTTTGAATACCCTTTACTGCACCCCTTGAGTTTGACTTTGCGAAGATAAGGTTAACTACTAAAGTTTTATACCATTTAAAGCTATTTTAAATGATGTAGATGTATGACCATATTGTGTCATGTACTCTTCCACTACAAATGTGATAAGCCTTATTGTATACACAAGTGTACTAAATAGTTTAGTCTACTTATCACTTGGTTGTTTCTCATTACCTTCAAAACTTGAGAGTAGAACAAATTTCTCCCTAAAACTTTGAAAGTGAGGGGATACCCCATTTTTCATATGGTATCACTATCATGAACTAATGACCCTCTATTAATAGATTTTTTTTTATTGAACTCATAAACAAGAAAAAGTATAGAAAAAAGAAATGAAAATAATATTCATTTAGGAGAGAATTGTAACTGTTACATCAAATAGTATATTAAGATTTTTATAGTCAATTAGACCAACTAACTCCAAACCAATATATACTGATATGTAATTAACTTTTACATCTCTAGTATCTATTTTGATCACAATCACTCAATTCAGTTTTATTTATTTATTTATAGGTACAGAGAAGTGCACTTGGAATATGTTATGCAAAGTTCTTTTATGTTTAGACTTTCAAGAGATATATTCCTAACCGAGGCATAGAGGAACCACTTTGAATTTTTAACCTCAACAAACAAAAAGAAAAGGCACAAGATAGTATACTAGTAATGTAGTGCACAATACTACTAGTACTTATCATATCAAATTGAGATTCTTAAATCTGAACCTTAACAAAATAAAAAGGTGATACACACAGGTGCAATGCATAATGGTTATTATCAATATTGGTAAACTCGTAAATGTGTCTGCAAGTGGTGTAAGATTCCAATGAATCTAGTTAGTTTTTGGCTCTTTTACTAGCCACATTGATGACTGATTCCAATTCTCTTGCACTTTCAAACACCTGGGATTGTTTCTTTCCACGTACAAAGGCTTCTCATGTGAATGTGATTTTTGAATACTTATCTTCAACCGTTTCCTCCAAACGTCACCGAACCTACCCAATAGTAAATGTCTATTATCCAAATCCACATTACTCTCTCAAAACAACAACAAATATATAATAAAACACAACCCTTTAACCATCTATCTATAATACTTTATTATATGCTACATTCATTCATTAACTATGTGATTGGACTCAAGTATATAACGAGCTCGAGTTAATAATATGTCGTTTAAAAACCCTAGTTTAAATTCTAGCTGAAACAATTGTCGACCATACTTTACGTACTCTTTGGCCGATCTCTGAATTACCAGACCTAAGTAAATATACCTACATTCAATTAATTCATGACCCTTCATTAATGATTTGAAACAAAAAAAAAGAAAAAACAAAGGAAAAAGGGAAATCAAGTGAGAATTTTGTTCTTGAGAATTAAACTATATAGAAAAGCTTAAGCCAAGTGTGTACAAGATATATCAACAGTAAGGCTAATAGTTGACACGGTTAGCCTTGTTCATGATGACAAGTAGCAGCTCAAACTCACTAAGGGCCACGTTTCATATACTTGTATTTAGCACATTACTACACATTTGTTTTCACATATAAATACCTTACTCTAATTCTGTTTTGGTACATAACACACACTCAAATCCATCCACATTTTCATTTCTCTTCTCTGTTGAAACCTGACTGTGTCATACACAAACACTACACAAACAACAGAAACAGAAGCTGAAAAAAAATGATGAAATCAGGGATGGGAATAGAAGAGAGAAAACAGCTGAAAAGGCCAGCACAAGCAAGTTCAAGAAAAGGGTGTATGAGAGGTAAAGGAGGACCTGAAAATGCAAGTTGCACTTACAAAGGTGTAAGGCAGAGAACATGGGGAAAATGGGTGGCTGAAATCCGCGAACCGAATCGCGGTGCTCGTCTTTGGCTTGGTACTTTTGAAACCTCTCATGAAGCTGCTTTAGCATATGATGCTGCAGCTCGTAAACTTTATGGTTCTGATGCAAAACTTAACCTCCCAGAACTTTCTACACCCCCTCAAAATACTTCATCACCCTCTCCTACACCACCTCAAATGCAACAACAACATCCTCATATTCAAATTCAACCCAACAACAACAATAACATTAACAACAGCTTCAATATTTGTAACAACATAAACATGAACAACAACATCAACAACAACAACAGTCCTGTTTTTGTGTCTCTGTCTTCTCAACAAGTTAGTGGTGATATTACACCAATATATAGCAGTGATAATTCTGTTATGTCATTTCCATTGGATAGTACTATTACAAATACAATGGATTCAAAGGGTATGGAGATTAGTGATTCATTTTTTGGAACAGTGAATTATGAAACCATGCCAGTAATTGATGATGATTCAATTTGGACAGAAGCTGCTATGTCTTTAGATGCTGCAATTTCAATGGATTTTCCAATGATTGTTGATGATGCTGATGGAATTTATAATTCAGGTGCAAATTTTGCTGAAGTTGGTGCTTGGGATTCTCTACAAACTCCATGGTGCATGTAAATCAACGTCAACAACATCAATCAAATCAAACTCAAACTACAAAATTAAATATATCATCATGAAATAATCATATATAAAATATAGTGTGTGTGAGTGTATATATAGATATGGTCTTGCATTAGGTACATGTATACTATACTATAATATACACATAGTATAGTGTGTATATATTTATGGTACTCCTTCCTTTAGCTAGGTACATAAGGAGTGAAAGATCAATTAGTATACTATAAGTAGCAAATATGTTACATGTATGATAATAATGTGTGTTAAACTTGACTAAAGTGAAGACCATGACATAGTGATTTTGTTAGCACTTTTGTCTTGGATCTTTGTAGTGTCAAATAGTGTATATATTACATGGTGTGAACAAATGGTTATGGATGAATATGGTGCTTGATTAGCACCATGTTATGTTATATTTATGCCAATAGTCTTATGTACACTAGTATATTAGACATATGTTTTGTTTAAGTCATTTTAAGATATCCCTAAAAAAAAAAAGTTTGATTTAACTAACTAGATGTAATTGCATAATTTCTCATTTTATTTAAAAATATAAAATCAAAATCTATTATGTTTTTGTATAGATAGATGTTGCAAGTCAACTAGTATATTTTCTAAGCCAAGCTATATATTTTAGCTTAAGTCAACTACTTTTTCTTAGAAGTCATATTCTACCTCCATAAAAAATCTATAAATGAAAGAGAATCCTGAATGGATCAGGGGCGGAGCCCTTTATGGGCTGGGGTGGGCCGCGGTCTATCCGAAAAAATTAAAAAATCAATGACCATAAATCTATTTTGCGATATTTTAAACAATTTTGCTATGAGTTTAGTGTTCAGCAGATTCAAATTTCTGCTAATTGGTTTAGTGGCCCACCTTGAAAATTAAAAAATTAAAACTTATATGTCTATTTGGCAAGGTTTTAAACAATTTTTCAACGGTTTAGGTTTTCGGCAGTTCGAAAAGTGATATATGTGATTTTTTTCATGCTTAGATTTGGCTGGTTAGTAGAGGTTTACAGACCTTTTAATTTTTGGAGGTTACCAATTTCTTTTTTATTGTCTTGTCAACTGAAAATTTCTCCAATTAAGAGTTGTATTATACAAAAAAATTTATAATTGATTTATTTTTTTGAAAGCATCAATCCAAGCTTTTTAATGCTGGTTACTACTTTAATTTTAAGTTTGCATATTATTGTTTATAGTTTATTTTAGCGGTCCACCCAAACTATTTTTTCTGGCTCCGCCACTGAGTGAGAACAATACATTTTCTCCAAACTCTAAAGCAAAACAAGACTATTTACACTTTTTTTTCTCCAAAATTTAAAGCAAAATAAGATTATTTACACTTTTCAACAAATAAAAAATTACCTCAAAAATATAATAATAATTTAATAAAAATCAATGCGCACGTAAGCGGTTCAAATTTCGGATTTTTCGGATTTCTTATGCATTTGTTCAAAGTTTCGATTTTTAAATTATGCATTTAAAGGTTTACAACTATTGATATATTTATCCCTAAAAAAAAAAAACTATTGATAGATTTACAAGGCTTTTGAAACAAAAAAAGAAAAGGTAAATGTACGGTTTTTGGGGGTAAAAATTAATGTAAATGAATTTGGGTGAATGAGGTGTTTGAACTTAAAAAGGCCTCACCTAGTCAAAGATTAGTGAAAAAACAATGATGGTGTGAATTGATTTCAATTGTACGACAAAAATCAAGGTTTTGATAAGGAAATTTTGGATAACATATATTCATGGGCGGTTTTACCCCAACAAGCCTCGGCACATGTCCGGACTTAACTCATACTTTCTTTGTATCAATACAAGAAACTTGACATTTAGTGACAACTGAAATCCGTCACTGTAGGGTTGATTTCTGTTGTAAAAGTGACTCAAAATTGAAGTTTTGAATATATCAAAATCGGGGCTTGAATGGTGTTGTCTGGGGCCTGAATTTGGTTGTGGTTTTTCAGCCTGTTGGTACGTGAAATATCGGTGGCCGAAGAGCAAAATCGGGGCCCGAATTTGCCAACAGAAAATATAACAGAAACGTATTTTTAGGCTGAGATTTGTTCCAATTTTATGAGGGATACTTTTACTATAAATATAGACTTTGTATCAGAGTAAACCTTGAGATAAAGAGGACTGAAAACAATGGTTTAGATGTCAACAAGAAAACTAGGGTTTGTATAGAGTTTGCTCTTGGCAACAAACACTAGGGTTGGGGTTGATTCACCTTGGGAAACACTATTAGGATTGAGTCTCTTGGTCACATGAAGAGATTGAGACTTTGGGCAGAATTAGCCGGGAGACTTATTCTTGTAACCCATTAATATCTCTTTTGTAAAGTTACTCATCATTATAGTGGAACGGAGGGGTGCTCTCCCCCCAGACTAGGTCAGTATTGGACCGAACTGGGTAAACAAATTTCGTGTGTTCTCTCTTTCTTTTCTCTCATTGTTTTCTACTTTTGCTTGTGTGTATAATTTCCATACACTTTGGTTTGATTGTTTGATTATTATTTGCTCCACATATCAAGTATTTTATTGGTGTGATTTTCATCGTATTCTCAACAATTTCCGTAGCTAAATGTGTCCGTTTATACATCATCTTTACATATTTTCCACCTTTACCAATGGACAAAACAGCCGGTCATTCTAAGAATATCATTTTAAAAACATTAAGGACATCTACCTACGGTTGCGGTTGTCACTAAAACTTATCATTGTTTTATTTTTTTTATATATTTTTTATTCTACTATAAATTTGGAAAGTACATTTACCTCCTAATTTTATCCAGCACATCATTGGCATGCTATATTTCATCTCTTTTATTTCAAATTATACTTTTGTTGATAAAATGACGAGCATATTTTATTTTGATTTATGACTATTTATATATTATATCACATGTGAATTTACAGTTAAAATTTTGCTCAAACTCTATGAAATTCCTGCTCCGCCACCGCATATATCGTTGCAAGCAAGATTGACAATTTGACATGTAAAGTTGTAATAAGACTTTAAAATATTTATGTAACATCCACGACAAGGTATATACTAAAGGAAACATTGTTCTCTATTTGCAATGTTAATATTATTTGTATTAATATATTATTTGTATTGATATATTCTTAGGCCGAAAGAAACATAGTACTCTATTTAATTGAATATTGAATTATTCAAACTTAGGCCAATGCTACGTCTATCTTGATTGTCTTCATTTTCTCCAAGTTATTTAGCTTTTGGATACCGCTAATTCCCTGAAATGGTAGCTACGCCTATTCATGGATCAATATTTTCCCTACATATATTACTAATTTGTCAATTGTTTCTATATAATAATTGTAGTTTTGACACGTAGACGCAATCATGCTTATAATTTATCAGATCTTGTTTTTTTTAAGAAGAATTTGGAATTTAGTGCAACTTAAAATTTGATCAAAGATCAAAGAAAAAGTTAACAATGTACAACTATCTTGAACTAGACAATAACACACAAGTTAGTAAATGAAAAAAAAGAAGAGTTATGATAATAAGTGTCCTTAAGAGTTAGAATAGTTGTTAAGGATTCAAAATAGAAAATAATTGATAAGTTTTATGTATAAAGATATCATTTTATTAAAACTTTAATGTGTTGAATATGCTATACTCAAAATAAAGAGGAGTGTTATTTGAACAACTTTTAATTGACAACTTATGGGGACAACCATAATTTGTAAAGAAAAAATAGGTATTGCACGAAAATCAAAGCAATAGAGAGATAAAGTAAAATATAATGTGAGTATGAGAGAGAAAGTTGTAGCAAAAGTTATCACAAAATAGATGTTCAAATATCATTTCTCCAAAATAAAATATCCTCTTTGAACTTGAAATTTAGATTGGGTGTATTGTGACAGCGCATAGTCACATGTATCTCGGTTGTTTGATTAAGATTGAATGGTCCAAATATTTAAACAAATTTTGATTCTTTTAATTTAAAATATTAAACTTAGAAATTTGAATCACTCAATTTCAGCCAAATTATCAAGATGTGTGTAATTGCTTGTAGTCACAATCCCCGTGATTTCACACTACACGCACTCTAAGATTATGGTTTTGGAAAATGTAGATTTGGACAAATGAACAATATGTTGGTTTGTTAGTTTCCTTTTTCATACCCTTTACCTCTTTACCTTACCCTTAAGTTTGACTTTGGAAAGATAAGGTGAGCTATTGTCACTAATTTATGCAATTTAAAGCTACTTTAAATGATGTATGATCGTATTATGTCATGTACTTTTCATGTACAAATGAGATATACCCTTTGTATGCAAATAATGTACTAAATAGTTTAGTCTTTTTATCACATGGTTACTCCACAATACCTTTAAAACGCACCGTTATTTTGTCACGGCTAGTAATACAAAGAAAAACGGAAGTGCATAAAGAAAAAGCAAACAAAAAGGAGAATTATTTTTCTCTTATTCGTACTATAACCAAGAAATTAAAAAGAAAACAAAAATAAGCGATTTACTTGATATATATGATAATGGCCATCCACAATAGGAGTATCTTAACTCCATATGCATCAATACCTAACAAGTACTTCCATTGTAGAGAAAAGAAGATGAATATCTAATGAGAAGAGTGTCTCAAATAGATACTCTCTCTCTCTCTCCCTCTCTCTCCCTCCCCCCTCCCTCTCCCCCGGGTCCCATTTCCTTTAAAAATTAAAATATTAAAATAATATACAATTATTGATAGATAATTAGTGGATCATGTTTAAAGAACTTGTGTGAGGTGCTTAGTTGGAGAGATTGAATATTTATTAGATAATACAATTAAAAAATTATAAATAAGTAATGTGTATACGTGAGACCTATTTAAATACTCAAAAATTGGTTTCTCCTGATCTAATGATCCATTTAAATAGCCTTTTAAGGATATGATCTTGGGAACTTTTAGTTGATCAATAACCTAAATTTCCCCTAATGTACTCAAGTTGTTTGTGTCTTCACAAGAATCAACATGGCATGTTCGCTTATAGCCTCATGGTGGCAGTATATATATTAGAAAGTAGAAACAAACTTTGTATACTTGTCTCTCTTTTCCTTCTTTTTTTGTATCAATCTCCATATACTTGCTTTATATCGACATAAGACCATCTTTATTGGGAGGGTCTTAACCATTTAAGACCTGATACCTATTAGGTAATCCCAATGGGGAGAATCTTTTTCAGGATCTTATAAGATCCGGAGTCTTACTTAAGACCCTCACTTTTAAGCGGAGCCTGTACTCTTTTAATATTAAAAAATTGAAATATAAAGATATAAAGTTATTGATAGTTGATTAGTGAGTCCCATTTAAGAACTTTGTGTGAGATTTGAGTTGGAGTGATTGAGTGATTATTAGGTACTACTATTAAAAAATTATAAATGAGTGATATGTACATGTGAAACCTATTTAAAAACCAAAAAATGGATGTCTCCAATGTGGATGCTCTAATAGATTCAAAGTAGTTTGGGATTTGGGTCATCCTAAATCCAAATGAACCAGACTATGCAAGTATAATTAGTAAATCGATAGTATAAGTGAGATTTGTTAGATACAAATGAATCATGAACTCTAGAAAATCACTATGGTAAAGCTTTGGTAGTAGCATGTATTTGAAAATTGATTTCGTGAGAGGGGTTTTAGTTGAAGTTAAACGTTAACATTATTGAAGTTGTATTGTAGTTCCAGGTATATTTGTGGTTGAAAATAAAATAAAAATTATTACTTAAAAGCATACAAATATACTAAAATAGAGATTTAATATTTATAGAATCACTTTTCCCTTTCAAAATCTAAATCACATGCACACGCCCTCGACCATTTCTTTTCACTTATTGCATACATCACAAGACATTTTTTATGTTTCAAATCGAGCTTGTTTCTTGCAAAGTCATTTCTGACACCCACTATTAGCTTTAGTAATTAATTACTATAAGGGTGCTTGATATTTTTACCAGCATGCATCTAAGTCATTATGTAGTCGTTTTAATTGCCATGAAATAATTACCAAAATGATGACTCCGTTAAAGAGTCACAATTTGTGTCTTATCAACAACTTCATGCTCACCAATTACCATACTTTTGAAACCAATTCTAATCTTGAGAAATTATGTGAGTCATTGTTGTGCCCTTCCATGTCATGATAATGATGACTATATATATATGTATTCTCAAAAAAAAAACCGTAAATCAAACCATAAATAAATAAAAATTCGAATAAGAAAAACCATAAATAAATTAACTAACATATATAAAAGCATATGGGACTAATATCACAAGGCTCTAGGCCCCCACTATTAGTGACATCCACTATTACAACATTTTCCCATAAAAAAAACTCCCAATCTAAATAATCTACTAAGAAAGCATTTGAATAAAAAGAAGATATCACAACACACACAAGCATGGTACCATAAGGTAATAGTAATTAATTCATTGATTGATCAAACATTTTCTGTTGATGAAGATAGGAATGGTTGAGTGAGTGATGCTTTAGCGTGGCTTGCGGGTCTAATGATGCTATGTTCTGTAGTAGTTGATGATGCAATTGCAAGCTGTTCCTTTGCAAATTTCTTCTCTTCACTTTTACCCCACAACACAAAGTATAGTCCAGCTACTATCAACACTGCACCAATGATCCTGTAATATAAAAAGGGATATTATTTTATGAATAAAGTAAAATCAAAAGGGAACAAAAGATAAAGTTGATGTTAATTAATACAAGCACACGAGACATGATCTTCCATTCAATAGTAGTATATCCTATGATGATTTTTTGCTTCAACTTTTCTAAGTTCTCACCCTAAGTTAGGTAACAAACTTGATCACAGGGATATGTGTGTCAATATATTAAAAATTAAATCAAATAACAAACTTTATATTAATCAAACCAAAATAAAATCACAATCCGATAAGTTGTTTAGTAAATACAACTCAGATGATAAAATACCCTTTATCTCACTTTAGATCATTTCGGAGGCGGTATCATTATACATAAGATACGTGGCCAAAGTTATCAAGCATTCAAAAATGAAATAATTGCTTTGTGAGTGTTTAGGACACAATTTATCATAAACATTTGAATTAAGGATCGTAATTAGCTGATTCAAAAAAAAAGGATCGTAATTAGGATTAGGACTAACCCGCCCAAGTAGAACTCTTCTCCTAAAGCAATAGAAGCCATGATGGCTACAACAAAAGTTTGAACAGGTTGATACACTGCAACAAACACTGGACCTCCTCTGTCTATGCACCATATTTGTACTGCAAATGCGATTCCAGATGCCACCACTCCCTGCAAATTAATTAATACATGTTTAAATAAGTGGCCAAGAAAATTTCTGAAATTTAAAAAAGTTGATGTCCTATATTGATTGCATGCAGTCATACTTGCATTCAGATGATCTGGATCGTCTAATATCCATAAGAGAGACAGTCATAGATCCTCTGACTATAGAATCACATGCAAGTTTGACCGCATGCAATTTATATTTGAAAAGAAGGGGACCAAAAATACATTTAAGACCGATAAATACTAGTAACTTACCGCGTATAAAATAGTGAAAGCTTCTCCACCGGAGTGAAAAATCCAAGCCTGAGCATTTCTTTCAAAAACCAAAGCAATAAGAAGAAATTGCAAGAGTCCAAAGAAACATGTATAGGAAGTGACAGAAAGACGAGCGGGGTACTTCTTAAGGACAGGTGCTTGAAACACAAGCCAAGCAGACCAAGACAAACAATGTCCAATTAGGTAAAGACATCCAAGTGTCCAATTTTTTCCCTTTGCATCCCCAAGTGACATTGTCCCAAAATCAATCATTGGTGTTGTTGTTGTTAATGTTGTGCCACTATTTAAGTGACTACTTGGACTATATATAGTTGGTCCTTGATATAATGTAATCACTGATGCACCAATTACACAAAATATTGTTCCTGCTACTTTAGCAATTCCATCTTTTCTATTCAGTCTCACTTGCTCTATCCTGTTGATGAAATTTTGAATATGATTTTGTTTTTGTTAGCAATAATAATATATTGTTTAATTTGTCACATAATATGAATTTTTTTTACTTGCCTTAGTATGACTGCCATGAGAAATGTAATGGCAGGGACTGAGTTTTGTATTGCTGATGCAAAGGTAGGGGATGTGTTATCCAACCCAAGCAAGTAGAAACCTTGATTTGCTGTAATCCTGTTTAATTCAACATATATAATTATTAAAGTTATAAAGGCCTTAATTTAATATAATGATTATTTACAACTTTCGAAAGCGAATTTAAACTATATTCTTTGAATTTATAAAATTAATTATTAAAGGTATAATGATTATTTTATTAATTACATATAGTTGATTAAAGTTTGCATGGTTTTATGCATAATTAGACATACCCAATAAGTGCGAGAAAAAAGAACTGGCAGAGGAAGTTTAAATTAATCGGTGGTCTATCCTTCCTGAACAAAAAGGAAAAGAAACAAGTAGATGAGAATCATAGATAATAAATAGACATGTACACAAGTAAATTACTAAATGCTAGTAATATTTTTTTAATCATTTTAACAATTAATATAGGATTAAAAATGTTTTTAATCCCAATAAAATTACATATCTTTCAAGTTTAGTCTTATAAAACTTTTGATAATAAAATGGGAACTAAAAGCATCCATTTTTATAAAAGTTAACAACTTTAATTAATAATTTTTTATGGGGACTAAAATAATAAAATAAAAGAGAATGTTATCTTAAATAGTAAATTTTTATAAAAATTGATGAATTCAATATATTAGAAATTGAACAATTTAACTTTTTCAATAAACATTTTCTTAATTAAGAATCATTAAAAAGCATCATTCGGACACTTCTTAACTAGACCTAAAATAAATATGATAAGTGTTAAGACGTGCCTTAAGAGAATATGCTAAGGAATCCAATATTAAAAAACTGTATGGTTGAAAAATTTCATGTATAATGTACGAAATTTCATAGATGAATAATATTAATGAAATTGTTAGAGGAATTGTGCTAACTTTTCCAAGAAATAAGCAAATGGAAGGAGGAGAAGCAAAGCAATGATGTTCCTATAGACAGGGAAAACAAGTTTGCTAACTCCCATGTTAAGTGCAGCTCTTGAAACAACATGGAAACCAGCATAACCAAACTGCAGGGCCAACATGGCCACATGCAGCTGAAATTTTTCAGGAATAGAACACCACATTCTCTTAGAAGAAGCTGAACCTGAATCAGCCATTGTAGAATAATTGAATTAATGTGTACTATAGAGTATAGACTATATAGCTTGAATTTTGACCAAATAATTGAGACCTAGCAAAAACCAAACTAGTGTTGGTTAATTAGCAAAAGAAAGGTAGGAAGTGGTGAAGAGGAAATGAAAGTAGGGGGGATATAAATATAGTGTAAAAAGGTGTATAGATTACTAAGGAATAGAGAGGTAGGGCCCACATTAGTCCTAAAATGAATTTGTGTCAACTGTTGGTTATCCTTTAATGTTTTTTGATTGTCTCCCACATTCTTTTCTTAATCAATTCTGTTTGGCTGACAAGACAACCTCAACCGCACTTGGCTTCAAATTGAAAACAAACAAAACAAAACCATAGAGAAAACTCATGCCTTTGCAAGAATTGACCAAATAGAATATACTAACTTAGATTCTCTCCCTCTCTTGTATTGCATTTCTTAAATAAAAATATGAATAATTCATATTTGAAATGTGGATTAAACATCATGTATCAATTTTTGTATGAAAGAACCAATTTACAGTGCATTAGAATCCAAAGTTTCTGGTTGTGTATTAGAATGATGTGAGAGTTTTAAATGCCCGAACCTTGATGGAGTCAATTTCGATTTCATTAAGGAATTTTGAGAGGTTATTATAGCTAATTCGGCCTAGAGTATTGGATTGTTGTTACTCCCAACGCTCTTCGGTCTCCCTAATAGTATCTTCATTATGAATTAGGTGGTGGATGAGGCGAAACACATGAAGAAATATAACTCATTTTGTTTAAGTTGATTTCAAGAAAGCTTACGAGTCTTTTGAATAGAATTACCTAGATATGGTGATGGTAAAAAGTAATTTTCCTGTTTCAGTTTTTGTGAATGGATGTCGTATTGAAAATTTTACGATGAGTTGCGATGTTAGACAATGGGGTCAACTTTTTTTCTTTTTTATTCTTGTTAACTGTTGAGGGATTTAACTCAACGTTACAAGCCTGAATTGATTCGGGTTTTTTCAAAGGCTTTTTAGTTAAAAGAGAAGTTGATTTCAGAGTTACTCAATTATAATTAGTAGATGATACGTTGTTGATGTGTCCAAACTCAGTTAGTTCGTGAAGGTGGAAGATTCTAACAAGTTAATTAGTTCGATGATAATTTAGTTGTGGTGTTTGAAGATGTCGGAGATACTTCTTTTTCGCATGGCCTGTGGATTAGGGTGTGGTGTTGGGGGAGAACAGTAGATTATTTAACTTGGCGATGGATAAAAATGTGTCAATTGTTGATACATTCAAGAATTAGTGCAAGGTTAATAGAAGGGATTGTTCTTAGAGGGGAAATCTTTTTCAAGTGAAAAATCGATCTAGTTATTCCATCTAGTTTTTGTGTGTATTTCCTTGTTCTATAACTCTTTTGTGTGTGACACTATATTATGTATTGGACAAATGAGTGTGTTTCTCATGATTAATTAGTAGTATATGATAATTCTTATGATTCTATGTATTGTGAGATTATTATCTGGAATAAGAAGACACCTTGGAAGATGTGTCTTTTTGCATGGAGACTTTTTAATAACATTCTAAACTTGAGAATTCTTAATTTTTAAAATTTAATTCAATATTCATTTATTGTACGATTTAAGAAAATAATATTTCTGATAAATTCCTTTCAAAAAGAAATATAAAAATCTCTTTGAAATATATGTAAGAAAACAAAATTCTTTAAAATCCTAACAGGGTATTTTTTGGCACACACGAGTGGGTACTGGTGGTGGTGGACTGGATACCCCATGCATTCTCAACTGTCACCCTTGTTAAAGCCTAACCCCAACCTCAACCATTGGTTCTCCTAATTGATGTTACCCCACACTACTAGCAAGTAGCCACTAGCCCACTATGCTCTCTTCTTTTTCCAAATCAAAAACTACATTATTAGGATCAAGTATTTAGTATATAGCTATGTGTACTCAAGAATATGATGAGTAGATGACCATGTACTAGCTAGTATCTTCTACTTTAAGATTGATAAACAAACGAGAATAACAATTACCTAATCCTAATATAATTAGCTAGTGTGGGCACTAAATTGGAGATGGATTTAAGGTCATGTCAATGGAGAAATCCGGATTGTATGTTTGGTCAAGCAGTCAAGATATTTATGGTCGTTCAATTGAAACTGGACGGTTTTGAATTTAAAGCAGTTTTTTTAATCTAAAATATAAGCTTTAAATTTGGACAATGTGATCTCCATTGGTCGACAAAAAATGCATCTCTCAACCCAAGAATTACATGCAGTTTTGACTTTGACGGCATGCAATCCAAATCCTTATTGGAGTAGTTGTTATGACTAGAATATGTTAAGCATAAAACTCAAGTTGCATGAGATAGTTTTGATGATGAGTCATATCTAATTTTTTTTAGAAGGATGTAGATAGATTCATTATGGTCGGTTGATTTATTAGAATATGAATATTTATGTTATGTTTAGCTTGTATAATTAGATAATTGGTGAATACAATAATTAACAAAATTTTAAGACAATTGATATATGAGTCATCTCTCTTATATATTGTTCAACATCAATTCTTTCATAAAATGCGGAACTTTAACTCACTATTGACATATCACAACAATCTCTCTCAAGAATGAGCCTATCCACGTGCTTGATTCAACACTAGGGATCACTTCCGCTCTCCCATCAAGTCCAACCGAACTCTGATACCATTGTTGAGACTTCATAGGAGCCTACACTAGGTTAGATAATCACATTAGGCTAAGAGTAATTACATATGTAAGGATAGACATCAACTCTCCCATAAAATATTGAACTCTCCCAAAACCTTTAAAAAATAAGTATATGAGTCATTTCATGTATATGTTGTTCAACATCAACTCTCCCCCAAAATAGTGAACTTTAACTCACACTTGACACATCTGAACAATTATTTGATTATTCATATCCACACAAACACTAGTTTCAAGGTATTTCCGAATTCCACATTATTCACCACAGTAAAGCTCATAGCAGACAAAACGAAAGTGATGAAGGGTGAAAGGAGGAGAGGTGAAACCCTAATGTACATGTTAGCATGGTTCGACTTGTTGGGGAGCATGAGTTGTTCATGGTGCTAGATCAAGAACGTGGAATGAACTCACACTTGAGGGAGAGATTCTTTGGTGTAGCAAGTGTGAGTTAAAAGTCCCACATTACTTAAAAATGTGAAGGTTGAGCTACATATAAGTGAGAAGGTTTATAAATGAATGTCTTAAGATTTTTTACTAAGATGTGGTGTCCAACTCACTTGTATAACGCTCTTACCTTAATGTATATGATCGATCAGGCTCTCATCATGGTCCAACACCGTTGACACCGTCTCACAATTCTCAATCTTCATCGCAACATTCTATCCATTCTCTAGCAAAATTTACACTCTCATTGTTTTCCTTCCATTTATACTATGTCAGTTTGGTCTGATAAACTTTCCACCATTAAGTCATCAGCCGCACCTCCGTGCCCAACCCATGTCAATACCGAGTTAGGATCCTCTCCGTTTAGTATCATTTTCATTTCTCTCATTTGGATAGATAAAGAAACAAAGAATTTAATAAAAAAACATAAATAATTAATAGTGGTGGAATCCACTTAGTGGTAAGTAGAGCTGTCAAAACGGGCTGGCCCGAATGGGCAGCGGGCTTTTTTGGGCCGGGCTAAAAAGCCTGGTTTAAATACATGGAATATTAGAGCCCGAGCCCGGCCCTATACGGGCTCCCAGGCTATCGGGCCAGCCCTCACTTTTTTTTTTGTTTTTTTATTCTTTAAGGACTTGCACAAGCTAAAAAAAATTAAGAAAACAGTCACTTGAAAATTGAAATAACCAGTTGATGTACAAATTAATCACTTGCGACTGTCATGGTAAGCAGGCCGCCGCTATATGCCTGGTGATTGTGTAATTCCTGGACGGTGTGGTGTTGGTTTAGGGAGCATGTGTTTTTTGCTACTGCCATAGGCTTCTTTGTTATATGTATACTTAGCTTGTGTAATGTCTATTGGTGAATTGATGCTAACATTAATTTGGTGGATGTGCAGTAAGCATCTTATGTTAGATTGCTACTGCTATATCAGAGGCTTTTGTGTTTTTTCTGCTCAGCTTGAGTGGATTGAGGCCATTAATAATATTAGCTGTTAAAAAAAACTGTAGAAATAATAGAACTTTAAAAACTATGCCTTCAAAACCACACCAAACTTAACCCACTTGTATTTTTTTCTGGGCTGTCGGGCTACCCATAGCCCGGACGGGTAACGGGCTTTTACGGGCCGGGCTAAAAAGCCCTGGAAAAAGTCGGGCTGCAATTATTAGGCCCAACCCTACATTTTATTTGGGCTTTCGGGCCGGGCCTTGACAGCTCTAGTGGTAAGATCCACTATCGATTTTTTTTTTGTACTTATCTTGCACTAAATGACATTATCCATTTATTTTAAACAAATGAAGAGAGTCGTTACTCGTCAATACCACTTTTTGAGATGCTTGGAGGCATCTTGAAAACAAAACAAATCCAAAAAAAAAAAAGTAAAATCAGAACTAGGTATTGAAATTTGGGTCTAACTAATCCTTATTTGGGTTTAAATCATTCGTACGAAATCAGTTTGTAATGTGAGGAGTGTCTTCTCTTTAAAAGATGGTCTGAATATTTATTAGATTGTATTAGAGTCTCCCCCAAAATTTATTGGGTCACCTATTGTCAAGTTTCGGCTAGCTATCAGGTCGCACACCATTTATATCCATGCATCAAGCTCAATAGTGATGTGCGTAAGAGAGTATGTTAATGAGTCTCACATCAAATAAAAGATAGTCTAAACATGTTTTTATAAGAGAGTTGAATTCTCACTTCACAAGCCAATTTTACGAGGTTGCGTTAGATTCCACCACAATTTCTAAGACTAGTACCATGTTTGTTACTATTTTTTTACCATCTTTGTAAAAGGTGATAATGTGAAATTGATTATAGAAAAGGAAAAAGTAGCAGCCTGCTGCCAATGCCGGGATTCGTTTTCCTTTTACCTTTTAATAAACACTACGTGCTTTATTTTTGTCAAAAATATACGTGCTTTCTTTTTTATTAGTTGTTAATTAAGAGTGATAATCAATGAAATAGTTACTAGTTAATTGAGCAGAAAAATCTAAGGTCACTTTCAGTAGCTATAGATATTAGATAAGAAGTGTTTGCACTTAGGTTCCCACTACCAAAGTTAGCACAATGTGCGGGTTGTTGGCTTCTGAAACGAACCTCCTTACTTTAAGAGACATGATGCCTCCCCTAAAATGCGACCATCATCATTCTTAAATTTAAAAGAAAAAAAGCATAACATCTCACACTTTTTGATCCTTTTTCCAAAAAATTAAAAGTATTTTGCTTACACTTACCTTTATGACATTGGAATTAAAAATATATTTTGGATTAAAATTACCATTTAAAAAAAAAATTAGTTTGTCAAATTGAATATAGCACTTCTAACACAATATTTTGATATTTGGTTCTTTACAATGTGCTGACAACTATCAATGTTTTAAAGTCAGCAAAGAAAAATTTCAAGTTAAAACTTCAAAAATAATTTTAGTTTTATTTTAATTAATTGGTGTAAGTCTAATATGGGATTGGGGAATTGGTCTTATGACCCATTTTTTTAGGGATTTGAGAACTTTCTTTAAACTATAAGACTTTCTTTTAAAGTTCTCGTGAGAGTTTAACTCAGTTGATAGAAATATTATATAATATATACAGAAGATTGAAGTTCAAATTCCCGACAATCCACTATTCACCTTAAAATGAGATTTTTAACCACTAAACTACTTAACAAAAAAAATTTATAGACATTAGAGTACTTAAAAAAATCTCTCATTTTACAAGTTAATGAATTAGAATTATCTATGAGAATGGTGAGTGGTACTGTCTCCTCTTTGATTCTTGAATTGGAACCCTAATTGAGTTTTATTAATAACTTTCTTCTTATTGTAGCGATTCTCCTTTGATTTATAAATCACCCATGGTTGTGGTCTCTTCTTCATACATCTTCTCAACCTATTTCATTTATTAATTTCCGTCTCTCCCATTTCGTTCGTCACTTTTTGATTAAAGGATCACTTGATGTGATCCTTCATTGTGTATGGAAGCAACTAAATCCATAACAAACCATCAGTTTTGCAACAAATGAAAAAATTTATAAATGGAGAGGATCTTGACCCTATCACAACACCCACTTAATTTAGTATGATTGATGTTGTTTTATCTTTATTCAAAAGAAAATTGGTTGTGTAATATCACCATTAATTTTAAGCATTGTTATTAATTTTTTTGACTCAATTAAGCATCGTTAATGGTATGTTATCATTGTGTCAAAATATTTGCATGTTTATCATAATGAATTTTTAAGCATCATTTTTAAAGTGTTCTCGTGATAATGAAATTTTAACCATTGTTAGCACATACGTTTAGGTTTTTTAAGCAACAAAAAAACATTTTATTTTTTTTAGGGGAAAAGCTTGGCGAAAATTTTCATATCATAAATAACGTTGACATTTGAATTTAAATTAATCATAGAATCAATGGAAATTGAAAACACAAACTTGGTTGTGATGCTTACATCATCTACATTAGACATGTTTTGTTGAGGCTCAATGTGTTTAGGCAGGGACGGATCTAGACATTCGGTTTATGTGTGGCTAAAATTTAAGAAAATAAGTGACGCAAACTATATGAAAAATAAGAAATAACATTGTTTGATATAATACAATTACAATGGAAATTGTCTTCTATCCATTTGTTGAAAATGAGATAAACTAACATCGATTCTAATTTTTAAAAGAACATTTCTTTCTATATAAGTTACAAGACGGTCAATTAGCCACCACTCACTTATTTTGTTACATAGTTGATTGTTCACAACTTTTGTAGCTGAAAAAACATGTTCAACACTTGCAATTGCTACCCACAAAAGCAAAGCCAACTTCAAAAACTTTAAACCACAACAAATGTGTTGCACTTGTTTGTTTCGTACGAGAGAGAGAGAGAGAGAGAGAGAGAGAGAGAGAGAGAGAGAGAGAGAGAGAGAGAGAGAGAGAGATGTTTTAATATAGTTGTGTGTTTTATTTATTAAACAAAAAGCCTTGGAGAGTGGATGTGTAGTTTTAGCCACACATGGCCACACAATGCATTCGCCCCTAGTTTAGGGTTATACGAAGAACAACCACAAACTCCATAGATGCAGTTGATTTTTCATTAAACGTAAGAGTCTTGCATTCACAATATTTGCAAAAGTGCCAAAGATCTCGTAATGCAGTTTCTCTTTGATTATATCCTAGGATAATTTTGGAAAAGGAGTTTATATGTTCGACAAATTTAATACAAAAATATTTTCTAAATTATTGTATTTTCATCAAGAATTTTATATATAAGAACGAAACTACCTCTCAAAAAATATAAGGACGAAACTAGTATATCTCAAATATTTGCAGGTTGGTCCAAGTTATAATTAAATGTACACGTGTTTTGTAAATGAAGGTTGGTCTAATTGGCTCCTTCTCCGTTAGGGGTGAAGATCCTCTCCATTTCCTAAATAAATGGATATTGTCAATTACTATAGTTTTGAAGTAAATATGTGATATTAATGTTTTCAATTCTTGAAATATGTGCATTAATATCACATATTTACTTCAAAACTATAGTAATTGACAATCTCCATTTATTTAGAAAATGGAGAGGATCTTCACCCCTCCGTTAGAGCGTAAATTCAAGCACAATGACTCATTTCATTGTTAGATAATTAATAAATAATTTTTCCAACGTTATATGAACTTTGATGTTTGCTTCAACCACAAGAGACTTTCGGAAACGAACTCACATAAACTTTTTTGCATAAATGTACAAGAATTTTTTTTGGTTAGAGATTTTCTCATGAGTTTTGCCTAAGTAATTCATGTGCGAGCAGTGCTATAGAGCGCGAATGAATAGCTCGGGAAAATTCAAGAATGCATATGTGTATAGCGTGAATTGGTGAATAGTCCGAATTTGGTGGAATAAAGGTGCCAATATTTTTTTATTTTTTTTGTATCAACATGCCACAGTTATCGGGACAATTTCGCTCTACTTCATTCGGGAAGTTTAGCTTTTCCCTTCATGTGCATACTAGTATATCCTATAATAAAAATCTGAAGACCAAAACTGAACCAAGCCCAGGATGTTTGTGTTAATTGCATTTCCACGAGTTTTCCATCTTTTGGGTTGCATAAGTACACTGTGGATGCTGACATCTATATGTTTATTGTGCACGAGAGAATCTTCAAAAGATCCACCCACACACACACACCACACCAGCATCTATGACCATTCCTCTCCCACTGTTCAAGCTTGTTACCTCTGAATTTTGGTCTCCTCTGGAACATATTTTGCTTTTTAGGAAACACACACTCACTCTCCTGTTTGTTGCTACGGTTGGTTGACTATTACAGTATTACTAGTACTGTTATTTTGAATTGCATCACCTTTGGACAAATATGAAAAGAAGATAACTCTGTCTATGTTTGTTTCTTGCATCACTCTTTGTTTGTTGCTGCGGTTGGTTGACTAAAATTAGTGTCACTTAGTCAATAAGTCGTAGTTCAACTGACAAAAATATTAAAATTGTTAAGTTGGATGTTGTGACCGAGGTCTAAACCTCAACTCTTTCACTTGTATGTGTGCATTCTAGAGTGACAATTGTTATTAGGTCTACTATAACAAAAATTAGTGTAAGGTAGGTCTCGAATAAGAATCTTGAGTTGTTAGTGTTATATTGGATATGGTAGAATTGGTTGACAATGTTGTACTTGTTTGACCCTCTATGTACATCAAGTATTTATCTCATGTGAATAGTATAATTGGGCTCAAGACTAAGATATATTGAGTTAGAACAAATTATGATTTGTTTTCTAAAAAAGAAAAAAATATGAATTTAATGTAGTTTAGAATAAATTTAATTGATCAATAATCTTTTCTTGTCCATTTATTTTAATAATTTAAAACAAGAAAGAATGATGAAATTTGAAATTGAGAAAGAAATTGAAGAAAAGAAAGAAAGGTGAACGGACACCAATGACGTCTTGTGCCAGCCCCTTATTAATTACTAATATCAAGTATAGTAGTAATGTTTTGGTAAAAAAAATAAATTATAGTAGTAATGTTTTTTATCGGAGGGAAACAACAAAAAAAACAAAAGACTAAGCAACTCGAAGCTTAAAAACTCCAGAAGGGGAATCGGCGAACAAGATAAAATCTAGCTGCAAAGGAGGAGAGGTCCATATCTTCAAAGTGCAATGTTGCCAGCCCCATGTTTAGCCCGTCAATCAACACATTCATTGTCTTCCCTCAAGGTGTGGGAAAAGGAAACCAGCCAAGGAAAAGTAGAGAGCTTTCTAATAAGCGAAAGAATAGCCATATTAGGGTGAAATTCATTCTAATGGGCATCAACAATCAAATCCAAAGCCGCTTGAGAATCAAATTCCAAATTAATAAATCGATAACCAAGATCCCAACCTAGTTGAAGACCTCGCAAAATTTCCGAGAGTGCAGCAAACAAATTAGATGCTCTACCACATGAACCAGAAAAACCTTGAATCCAACTCCCATAATGATTTCTTAAAAGGCCGTTGAAATCTCCATTGCCTGGATTAGTAGTAATTTGTTTTGAAATGGAGTTTCATTTCTTTAAAAGTTTTAAAAAATAATTGTTTTTTTCAACACAATATATTCATTTATTTCTATTCCTTAACCTAGTAATTTGTTTTGAAATGGAGTTTCATTTCTTTAAAAGTTTTAAAAAATAATTGTTTTTTTCAACACAATATATTAATTTACTTCTATTCCTTAACCTGTGGTTTTTTTAAAGTATATATAATCTTCTTTTTTTTCAAGTAGCCTGGTGGCTCGAGTTCACATATTTTAAATTTAGAGTAGTGAAGTGTTCAGGGTTCGAACACTGGCACCTGCATATATTATGCAATATCCCTACCAATTAAATTAAACTCAGGGAAACATGTATATATAATCTTTATCGTGTGCAATAAGGACACTTATTTAAAACAGCCCTAAATATTTGTTGGGCATGTAAAAAAAACAATAAATTTATCAATATTTGAACTTAATTAATTAATCTCTCTGTCTTTGAACTCGTTTTTTTTATAGCAATCTCTTTGAACTCTAAGAGCTGCATCCAGTCAATTGATACGAATTATTAGTACGTAATAATAATGTTATATGAAAACAATAATATCCACTGACCTGAGTGACCTCAAATCGCATGCATGTGTCTTTGGTTAAAGAAGTTTGCATGACACAATGAGAAACATCTATGATTAAGATATTGAAAAAAGAGAGGATTGAAAGGAATCAAATCAAATAGTATCACTTGAATTCGTCCAAGGGGCACTATTACTCTCCATGCCCAGACATGATGTTGAAATACTTGATTTTTGATAACATAAAAGCCAACCTTGTGTGCTTTTAATTAACTGTTACATTCATTGCTTAGTTAGCAAAATTAATCAACATGCACACTTAATTCGGTCATATTAGTTGCTAATGTTTAGTTATGTTGGGGACTTTTATACTTGTAGGGAATGAATCTTATCAACATTTGGCAATAAGCAAATGCTTTTACACTTAAAATTTCTAATTAGGTGTCGATTTTATAGATACGTGCAACATTAAACATTGGATGGCATACCCCCCTTGCCTATTCAAAGCTCTAATTAGGTTTCAGCCCAACGACTAATTCAACACAATTCAAAATGTAAAAAAATGGATTTGATTTACTAAAAAAAATGTGACATAGTGACCTGATTTAGAGTACGATATCGAGCTTTAAGTAATCATTCAGAGATTTTGTCTCCACGTCTTAAAATATAACCTTAAACTAATGGATATATGAGTAGGTTCGCTCCAGCATGATTAATGGCTTAAAACAACTTTTATTATGTGTTTTTTTTAAAATAAATAAAAATTACATAAGACTTTGTGAAGGAAAAAAAATCCAAATTTTGCGAAAGTCATGTGTTGAAACAAGGAATATACAGTAACTTCACCTTTATCAACTCAGCCAGGGAAACATGGTCATGATGCACAAGTGAGATAAATCTTAACACCATACACAAGCAATTTTCCACCATTGAATCAATTATATGGTACACAAGTGAGATAAGTCTTGCAACCATTTTGCTTTGCATGTTCGACAAATTAGTAAGGAAACCTATGTAACGAAGTTATTATGTTATATATTTATAACCAAATTGAACTTTTTTACAGCCTTATTTCGGTCCAAAATTTAAAGGCTTAAAACCCAACCTTAAATTGCATGACCCGTGAACTGAACCTATATATGAGTCATTACTTATATGTTGTTCAATATTCATTTTTCATACAAGGTGGAACAACCGTAACTCACACTCTATATACGAGACTAAAAGTCATAAAGATTCTAATTGTAATTTTATGTTTTGTAATTACGAAGGCTAATATAAGAGATCAAATTCTATTGCTACATATTTGTATTTTGAATTTTTGAGTTGAGTGTACGAGTCTTAAAAACACATTGATATCACATGACTGCCAATCTCAACTTGGATGGTGAGAGGCACATAGAGGGAATTTGTAATCAAACAAACTAGAGAAGTTTCCATAATTTGGCAAGATCCCTTCCACTACGGGTCCTATATGTAGCACTTGCTTGGCACGTTTTTATGATATATTGCTGCAAGATAAAACACCACTATGGATTCTTCATTTCTTTTTTGTTTGGAACTTTTGGCACATAAGGGTTCCACCAGCACCAGGATAAACACCACTCCAAACTATCATGTAAAACACATACAAAAGTTAGGGTTAGTTGTAGCCATGTTTTGTTTTGGTGAATTTAGTGCCCCATATTCACATGTGTATATGTCAAAATTTAACTTTAAAAAAAAATCGTAAAAAAGGTTGGTATATATATAATAATATACCACGGGTTTTCAATATTTAACTGTATGTTTTGAAATTTAAAAGAAATAGTGTTGTTAAAGGAAAAATTGTAAAAATAAATAAATATGATATATATGTTGGAGTTTTATTTAGTTATATTGTAAATTTGTTTAAGTTTTAAAAATAATTGAGTTGTTAAGAGTAAATTTATCTAAGAAAATGTCCGACCAAAATAAGTATTTATGGTTAATTAACTTTGTTGTTTAATTTTTTTTTGAAGGGTTGTTGTTTAATTTATATGATAGTATAAAACAAACAAATAATAAAAAAAAAATATTCAATTGATAATATTATAAAATGACAATTAAAATAAGATAAAAAAAAATTCTGCTTTATTTTTTCCTAATTTGCAAGTTTCAAAAGTTGAGAGCATTTTTTTTTTTGACAAAAATCAAAAGTTGAGAGCATGTTAAGCAGGTGTATCACAAAATGTAGCTCAATTTGATTTCGTTTCGTCTACGATTGCCAACTAGGAATGGTTTGCATCCTAGGGGTGATTTTGCCACACCATAACTTTGTTTGTCCATTTTGTTTCCATGGAGATTAATGAATCAATTTCACATCTATTTTCTTGTCCTTTTTAATTTGTTGTACTATGGTTGGGCATTGTTGGTGCTCCCTCCCCATGATGCTAGTGTTGGTGATCATTTTTGGTTAGAAGCATATACAGGAAAACTGCTTAAATATGCAAATGGTCCCTGTAATTTAACGCGTTTTTGGTTTTAGTCTTTGTATGTTTTTTTGTTCTAAAACAAACCATGTAAGTTGTTAACTTTTTGGCTTTGGTCTCTACCGTCAACTTTTGTTAAAAAAACGTTGTGCTGGCAAACGGAGGCCGACATGGCAAAGGTTAAGATGGCGTTCGTGGCTTACGTGGACTGATAGAATGATAAGTGAGTAACTTGAGGGACCAAAATCAAAAACGCAAATGTTCATAGGCACGAAATTGAAAAAACGTAAATATCAAAATTTCAAATTTAAAAACAAGATCCTCTTCTTCTTCATCCCTCTTTTTTCTCTTGTTCATCTCCCTTCCTTGCCAATTTCGTTATCTCCCTAGAAAGAAAGGAAAAAAACCACCCCACTGTGGCAATATCTTCTCATTCCATAGCTAAATCATTTTCAATTGAGTTGCCTATATGTGGGTTCAACAAAACCATAAGGATGTTCATTTCCAATTCAAATGAAAACCCTAAAAGGACTCAAGTTGCTCATGCTTCACAAACTACAACTGAAATTGCTGAAGACACTCAGCCTACCCAGACTGCAACCGAAACTGCTAAAGTCACTTAGCCTTCCCAAACTGCAGACCTTGAGTTTGAAGCCTGTTAATGCAACAAATCCTCCTAATATAGACTCTGAGTTTGAATCCCTTGCTACAATCTCAACCAAATATGAATTACAACACATCCAATTACTAGACCTAAACCAGTTAAGTGTTTCTGCATCTTTTATAGCACTTTTAATTATGTATATAACTTTATTACAAATGATCTTATTATTAACTTTAATTAATATATTATAGATTAAGAAAACTCAAGTAAAGTCAACCAAGGTCTTGAATCAGAATAATGTTAGGAGAAGTGGTAGGTGTAGAAAACTGAAATGTGTCAATGTTCAGGGTGATGGAATTAATGTCGAGGTACCATTGATAATTGATGATCAGCTTACCCAACCTGAGAGGCCATAAAAAAGGCCTAGGAGAGTTGCTCAGGTTGGTTGTAGCTCTGCAAACATAAACAATGCAAGTGAACAACTGTGTTTGCCTTTTTAAGCCATGGATTTAAATATAAGGTCAGGTGTCTAATTGTGTTTTCCATAACTTTTCTGCTATGTGACAGTCAAACAACAATGTGGCAACTGCCTTTATACAAACCTCTGCACAAACTCAGTCACACAACATTGGGGATACGACCTCTGCACAGACTCAATTACCCACCAATGAGGCAGCCTAAACAAAAAATTAAACATATTAAGATTTTAATTACATTAAACTGTTCGAAAATTATACAACAAACATAGTATTATATATGTCAAAACAGAGTATTATATTTTCAATATCTCCTTTTAGGGTTTTTATTTGAATTGGTGATGAACATCCTCATGATTTTGTTGCACTCACATATAGGCAACTCAATTGAAGATGAATTAGCAATGGAATGAGAAGACATTGCCACAAGGGGGTGGCTTTTTTTTTTTCTAGGGAGATAAAGAAATTGGCAGGGAAGGGAGATATGAACAAGAGAAAAAAGAGGGATGAAGAAGAAGATCTTGTTTTTAAATTTGAAATTTTGATATTTAAGTTTTTTCAATTTCGTCCCTATGTACATTTGCGTTTTTAGTTTTGGTCCCACAAACTACTCACTTATCATTCTGTCAGTGCACGACTCCACGTAAGCCACTAACGCCTTCTCAGTCTTCGCCACGCTAACCTTTGTTTGCCAGCACAACGTTTTTTCTAACAGAAGTTGACGTTAGAGACCAAAACCAAAAGGTTAACAACTTACATGGTTTATTTTAGAAAAAAAAAATATAGGGATTAAAACCAAAACCGTGCTAAATTACATGGACATTTTACATATTTAAGCCTAAGAAAAACACTCTTCATTGGCTTTTGGTTGTTGCGAAACAAAATACTGTTTGATGCTGGAGTAGATTGTGTAGGGATATTTGCTCATATACAAGCAATAACGTGAGGTTGGTTTAAACTTTATAAGCATTCAATATGATTTAGTATACTGTTTTGAGTGCACCGTTAAAAAATTTAATGTGTTGCGCCGATTGTTAATACTCACAATTTAGCTTCATTTTGTCGTAATCTAAAGAAGTAAACGACATTAATTAGTGTGTTTTGACTCTAATTGAATCCTTCAACTATAGTACCTTTTTGACCATACTATATATTCGATTATGATTACCTCTGTAGGAACTTAAGTCATCGTCTAGGATTTCAATCTTTACAAATTAAAACTCCTTTTTCAGTCTCTTTCTTTCTCTGTCTGTACTCTATATTGCTTTATTTACCTTTAATAATTAAAATCCAAGAAAGCTACTATCATTGTTCCAACGTTGTACTACTCTGCATCATCATCTATTTTGAATCAGGCTGATATAATTGATATGTATTATTATCTATTATTACTTTTGAAATAATCCTAAATCCTAGAATGGGAAAATGAGAAACGGTGACAAGTAGAATAAAGAGCAAAAGTAATTTTAATGTATGTTTGAAATCAAAATAAATTTGATGACATCGTAGTGAATTGTTATGATTTTGTAGAAGATACATACACCCATTTTATTGTAAAAATTATAATGATGTAACGTGATTATGTGAAACTTGATGTGTGAATATAAAATGCAGGTGATCTAATAACGAAAAAATTAACAGAGCATGTGGTTGAATGGATTTTGGAGGAGACTATGATATTATCTTAAAATTTTTGGACTATTAACATAATCTCTCACATTCAACATGTTTTTGGAGCCCACTATTAATGCATAAATATAAATGGTGGGTGGCCGAATAACGAAAACATAATAAAGAAGGTCGTCCAGTGTAAAACTGTTTTGTGGGGTGAAGATTAGCCCACTTATCAACACATGTTTTTACCTGAATAATGAATAATTGTTTTGTTATCTCTTATTCATTAAAGTTAACCCGAACGCAAAATGTTGCCCTAGATTTAAACTAACTTCAATGATTAATTTTACTGTATTACCCTTATTTAATTTAATCAAAATGTTATTTTCAAATGCTTCTGAAATCAAAAAGAACATATCACTCCTAAATCCAATCCAATCCTATTTTCGCTCCTATTTTTTTGAAATAAGAGATCGCTCCATTACCCCTATTTAATTTAATCAAAATGTTAATTGTTATGGAAATCAAAATAAACAAATGGCTCTTAATTTTTCTCCTTAATTTTACTAAACAAATAAACAAATCCTCTTATTCTTATCTATAACAAAAAAAACAGCAGATCACTCCTATTATTTCCTTTTATTAAAAAACAAAACAAAATCATTTCCAAACTAAATATCAAGAATCTCCCGAACGCAAAATTTTGCCCTAGATTTAACCTAACTTCTTTGGTTAATTTTATTGTATTAACCATATTTAATTTAATCAAAATGTTAATTGTTATGGAAATCAAAATAAACAAATTGCTCCAAATTTTTCTCCTTAATTTTACTAAACAAATAAACAAATCCTCTTATTCTTATCCATAACAAAAAAATAGCAGATCACTCCTATTATTTTTCTCCTTAATTAACATACCTTTTTTTTCTTTGATTATTTACTAGATACTTGGTTATGCTTTATATATTAACTTGAGCTACTCAATACCGTAAATTATATTCCCTATTCCCTTATATGCTTTCCTCCATCTAACTAATTCATTTCATACTTCAAATCTCAATTGCTCAACTAACTCTAATTCTATTTTAGAAAACATGGTCGCAGAAACATTGAAACTCTTTTGTCGTATCATTGCCTAACTGGTAAACATTTGAACACATATTCCTTTAATGTAATTATTTTTTTGTTGCGGTTTATACATAACAAAAATTCCACTTTCATTCTTTGATAGGTCCTCTGGTGAAAAACCCAGTTTCAGAATATGAAAAGGAAATCAACAACCTAAAAGTGAAGTACAGAACATACATCGTCGAGTATGACCTCGATAGTATGAGTATGCGTTCCTTTTCGTTATAATATATAATATATATAATGTTGTTTCTAAAATTATAAACAGATAGTTGTTGTGTAAGTTTGTTCTTTGCTGCCTATATTAGTTGTTTGCACCCTTTCAATTTTATTTATCTGTTTGCATGATTTTGAATTTTCAAGTGGTTGATTGCTTTGTCTGTCTATATTTATCTGTTTGCACCCTTTCAAAATCGCATACTCACTCTCTAACATTGATAAAAAAGAATGAACCCTAATTGTTTGTCAAAGGAATTTCAGAGATATCAATTCTATACTATATATTTTTTGCTATATTATATGTCAACAATATAAATGTTTAAAATAGTGGTGTTGTTGTTTGCTTCAATCTATATATCAGTTTGAAAATAAATAGTGGTGTTTTTTGTTATCTGCCTATGAAAAATAGTTATGCAAGGACATTGAAAATACCAACAATTTTGCATATTTCATTGGAATGTATTGTGCTCTCAAGTTTTTTAGTAACCGAGTTTCTGTCATATTGTTTTGCTGGTGATAAAATGAATTTGCATTGTGCATCTGCACTGCATGGGTGTAAGTTAAATAAATATTGTAGATTTTGTTGCATGTCAATAAGTGTAGGTTGTGTGGATGTTTCTCGCTTTTGTGTGCTGTCTTTAATCTCTATACCTTTTAGTGGTGTCTTGATTTGTTTGTATATAAAAGGCACATCCGTCAACAACATTGTTCATAAGCCACATATTTGCCTAATCATGAATATTAGTTCTGACCTGTTTGTGAGTTTGTCTTCAGTGTTCTTTTTTTAAAATTACGGTAGGTTTTGCCTACCATAGTGTGATAAATATAATAAACAGATAATTTAAAACGACCATCTGCCTGCTTGCTCATGATTTTGTTGTTTTCATCAGGGTGTCGTATGCTTGCCAAGAATGTTTGGCGGTGATTTTGGAGATCGGATTGGACGCTTTGCAACATTGAC
>Ga0228710_1001897_pt1 | contig 32276 bp, 28 predicted proteins | sample MedpolnodulmetaG_FD_177995 | JGI IMG/M metagenome (GOLD analysis project Ga0228710, IMG submission 177995) | Root nodule microbial communities from Medicago polymorpha collected in Santa Monica, California, United States - pink nodules | ecosystem: Host-associated > Plants > Roots > Nodule... | reverse complement strand
AGCAGACTTAACAACACGCTTTTGGCCATCATCGTCGTCACTGTCATCAGCATTACCATCAACGTAGTATTTGCTTTTACCGTTTGGATCTGTTGGAGCGGGTTCAGTATCACTGGGTTCATCATCATCAATATCAGTGGGTTCATCGTCGGTATCACTATGATCACCACCCTAACAATAGAAAAGAACATATTATTGCATTAGATGAGACAGTGAGTGAGTGAGTGGGTGAGTGAGTGAGAAATGAACATACCTGGTAAAAGAATCTGGAAGTCATGGTAGGTTCTGCGTATATGAAATGAAAGTAACAACAGTGTCAAATCATAGCTCAATTGTGTGTTTATCGAATAACAATAATAAACAACAAAGTCGAGGAGAATTAAGGTTATGGCGTACCTCTGGAAGATGGATGCTGAAGAACCCTAAATCAACAGCAGATTAGCCGCTGCTACAAAATCGGGAAAAATGGATAGATAGATAGATACGGTGTTCGGCTTTTGTAGTTTGGGCCCTTTCAATTCAATGGGCTCCGGATGTAGACCTTCTATCCGCACCCTAACCTCTTTTTTCCATGACAACTTGTATACCTTTTATTTTTTAAAGGAACAAGCTGTATACAAATTAAATTAATATAGGGGAAGAAAACCTTCTCTTATAGATATTAGTCGTTGCAAAATGAGAGTGAAAACTTTATACTTGACGTGTTTAATGTTATATGTTTTTCCACAATCAAGAGTAAATAATATTTTTTTTTTTTAAAAAAAAGCTAAATTAGCTCACTCAAATTGGCCCCGGGGAGAATCGAACCTGAGACCTTGAGGAGGAGCGCACTCTCAGGTCCCAAGTCAATACATCAGACCAGCCCAAGTGGGTTCAAGAGTAAATAATATGTTGATAGCATAGCATGATATATGTCAAGTGCTTCACCTAAAATAAATAATATGCAATTTGACAATGATGATTTCGTGTTTAACTAAAAAACGGCAGTGGACGTCTTCAACAAAGATCGAGAAAATGATATGGAATTTGGATATGTTATTTCACATTGTATACATAATTTTCCCTCTTGGTGTTCAAATTCTTGTGTTTAGTCTAGTCAAAGACAAGTAAATTAGGTTGCTCTGCCTCACGCGTTAGCAAGGGTAGCCGCATGTTCAGTTAACTCTATTGCTTATCTTGATGAACCAACATGTAGAACTTTGATTCTTATTAATGAAATACTATAAACATTTTACCTTAAAAATAAATAAATAATATCATAAAACCTAAACTAACCCTATTTGACGATAAACCTGTAAAAAAATCCAATTATTCGTAGATATAATATTACTACATATATCAACTTTTTTAATTGACAAATCATGATAGGGTTCTAAAATAAAGTTCTTTCCTTGCACCGCCTGGCACATTGAAACTCTTCTTTAAGAGTTTTCACCGCAGCTCTCATGGGTCTTATGCATATAATGCACGTTCCTTGTTTGTTTCAACATGATTTGTCTTGATTTTCTCTACTAAACTCGTCATTTGTTCGTTGTCATGACTACCTTTCCTTAATCTCATAGTGAGTTCAAAAATATCGATGGTGTTTAAGAAATACCCTCATTCTTTATTTTGTATTGTTGGTCTCTTTTTGATTGATTGTCTCACACCTCATCCACCGTTTCTAAATATCGTTCATATAGTTGTGATCTCAGTTGCATAATTGACCCATAAACGCTCCCTCGAAATCGACATGACAACTTTGCGTGCTTGGTCATTTCATTTCACCATTCTCCGGTTCTAGATGTAAATGCTCGAGTTAGTGATTTTATGTATTTCTTATTACGTTTCTTTCTTTGTTTGTTTTCACTGTTTTTATTTTGTTTCAAATTTGTAATTCGAATGTTTGTTGAAGTGTATAATAACGACGTGTTTTGTCGATATCATATTGAGTAAACAATTTTGTGATGTATAACTGGATTGATCATGTAAACATTTATAATCGAATGAGCGAACATCAATAATTTTTTTCATGGGCGGACGAGATTAGTTGATATCAAAATTGTGGATTTTGCATTATTTTTTTTATCAATAGCTATGAGTGGAAAAAGATAGTTTAGATGTCGACCTTAAGTTTTTGGTCTGTTAATTTATCAGCGACTTATAAAATGTTGATGTGTATCGTTAGCGTGACTTTGATTATTTTAATCATTAACAGTGATCTAAAAATAAAGATAGAGAATCCTTATATTATATGGTCAATTTGGTTGTACGATTATTGTTTGGGCTTAGTAATCATTTTTGCTATCGAATTTGTAATCTGAAATGACAATAATATTCAATTTATCGAAATTCTAAAATAGTTTATGGTTGTGCACTATGTAAGTCAAGACATTAATCTCTTGATATACTCATTCATTGTCATATTAGTCTTTGTATAAAAAATGAATGTCATTAATAATGAGCGACCATTTTAACTTTAAAGATTATTTTGATGAACTAAATGCACATTCAAAAACTATTTTAGAATTTGTATATATTAAATGGCTATCAGGGTCGCTCATTAGATATTTAGAGTTTCAAATAACTACTTTTCTTTATTATTTTTAGCATTTTAATGAATTTAATTTTTGAATTTAAAAAAACCTATTTTCCTAAGAAAAACGTTTTTATCGGCCTAATTTATTTGTATATAAAAATAAAAATGGAAAGTGGGTAGAGCGAAGGTGGAAGAAGCAGTTACAATATATACAAGTGTGGTCCATAAAAAAAAAAAGAGTAGAATAATGAATGAATAGTAAGTAAAGAGGGAAAAAAGAGTAAAGTAGATTGAATTTGCGATCCATCATCGGTTCAAGACAAGAAATGAAGTGAATTATGCAACTGCTTCTTGCTTCTCATCATCGCTCCTCCCCGTTGCAGTTGCAGTTGCAGTTGCAGGTACCTACCTTTTCATAATTTTGATTAGATCTGATCTCATCAAATCTAATTCATGTCTTTATTTGGTAGTTAATTTGATAGATAGATAGTATTATTCGAGTGAGTGAGTGATTATGGCGTCTGCTAGCCTTGGAAATGGCGGTATTGGCAGCAGTTCAAGGTCTGCTGCTGCCTTAAGAGCTGCTTCTTCCACTTCTTCTTCCGTCGATTGGCTTGGCAGAGAGATGCTTCACATGAACCTCAATCGTGATCATGACCACGATGACGACGACGACGACGATGATGCCAGAGATAGTGAGCCTGACATCATTGACGGTGTTGGTGCTGAAACTGGACATGTTATAAGAACAAGCATCGCTGCACGAAACGGTCAATCTAAGCAGGTCTCTCTCTCTCTCTCTCTCTCTCTCTCTCTCTCTCTCTCATTTTTTCCATCATTTCCTATTGGGAAACTAACTCCTGTCCTGTCCCGTGCTTATATTATGTCACCATTTTTCTTTCACAGAATGTTAGTTATATTGCGGAGCACGTAGTTGGGACAGGCTCTTTTGGAACTGTTTTTCAAGTAAGGCATCTGTTTGCTTGCTTTTCATATCGTTTGCAAATGTTTTGCTGTTATCTCTATCTAATCTATATATCACACACAAACATCTTTTTTCAGGCTAAATGTAGAGAAACAGGAGAGATTGTTGCCATCAAGAAGGTTCTCCAGGACAAGCGTTACAAGAACAGAGAGTTACAGATTATGCAAATGCTCGACCATCCAAATATTGTCGCCCTCAGGCATTGTTTCTTTTCAACCACTGACAAGGAGGAGCTTTACTTGAATCTTGTGCTTGAATATGTTCCTGAAACCGTCAATCGTATTGCAAGAAACTATAGCAGGATTAACCAGCGAATGCCTTTGATATACGTGAAACTTTATACGTACCAGGTATCTAGTTACTTCCCTGTTAGTTAGATTTCGGAATGGAAAGCTGCAAGTACATATACATTATACATGTAAAATTAGGAAGCCACCGTCCCCCAACATATTTGATGACTATCATATTTAAATATAAATACATTCTGCACATAGCAAGATATTGTAAAAATAATATATGATCAGCCCATGAAAACCTAACTCTTTTAATTCCTGTCTGATTGTCTTTCTCATATTCATATATTACATTTCTCAACTTTAGTTTTATCTCATCTTAATAAGTTGAATTCGGGTTTCACACACGCAAAGAGTCATAAAATTTATTTAAAAAAAAATCATAAAAACATTAAAAAAAAAAATCATAATTGATACCACTTTTTATTACGGGTGATAGACTTTTAGAAGGGAAGGAAATAAAAGAAGTATAAAGTTTACACAGTTCAAATCGCTGGTCGTTTTTTTTGTCGGTTGATTAATTTCTTTGTTCTTTTCTCTGCAGATATGCAGGGCCCTTGCTTACATACATAACTGCATTGGCATCTGTCATCGTGACATCAAACCTCAGAACCTACTTGTAAGACATTATTTGAATAACTGAATTTATCTTACTTGGGACTCATTAAGTTTACTAAATACCTCATAATGGGCTTGTTAACTATGATATTGTTTTTTCACATGCTAATTTTGAAGTTGAAACATTTCAACACTCTTATCAATTTAAATCGACACTGAAAGGAAACATTACTGAGATGACCACAAAGAAATAATTAATGAAAGATTGTTTTTACAGCTTGTTTGGTTCAGTTTGCATTTTATTTTTGGTTAAGTGCTTGCCTGCCTGCTTGCTGCTATCCATATATGTCTGTGCATTTTCAAATAAAGGTGACTACTGACTTACTCTTTCAAAGATTTTTCAATTGTAGTTTACTTTGACCAGTTGGTGATGTCTTCAACTTTTCTCTGGTGTTTGCACCGGAATGGATAGTTTTATGAATGCTGCCGGGTTTACTTTATACACTACACTATTTATCCTTGCCAAAGAAAACTCTGGCAAATGGTTGGAGCCCCAAAACTGGCTTTATACCCCCAATCTTGATCAAAGAAACTGGTTTAGTATGTGAAGGACCTACTACCTCAAAACTTGAACTACTAGTTGGAGAGACAAGCCGTACAAAATACGGCTTTATATTACTAAGAGTATACATGTCACAAAGCTTTATGCATGCTAGTATCTTGTGTCACTGTTTTCTGGTTGAAATTAAGATTACACAAATCGTCTCTTTTGTTATTATCATCTCATTTTCTCTGCCAGAGTCTGTTGTTTTCTATCGTGAATGATATGTGAAGGTTTTTGAACCTTTACTATAGCAAGGGAAATACAGAACAACTCAATTAATAGTATCATCTATTGTATATATCCGTCTAAAAATTGCTTGCAAAACAAACCTGAGTCTGGGGTACCTTTTTTTTTCTTCTTCCATGTTTGTCTCCATATAATTGCTTGTATGAGATGATGCCATATGACCACCATGTAAGAAATCTGACACGTAGAGGAAAATACAGGTTTTCTTGAATAATTAACTACTCTGGCTTTCTCTGCGACAATGGAAAATTCTTGCTAGAGGATAATAAATATTATTATTTTGGCCAAGTATTGAACTACAGGATTGGATTTAAATATAGTCCTTTTTAAGGGGCATATCTGTTCCTTCTCACTGTCTTCGGACAGTCAATTTGAAAGTGCTTAACCCAGTTGGAAGATGATACAATATATACCAGTATACCCGTGTTTGCATTAGTCAGTCAGTTACTAATGGTTGTTCTCAAATGCATGTTCTCTTGCCAGGTGAACCCGCACACCCATCAGCTGAAACTATGTGATTTTGGGAGTGCAAAAGTGTTGGTAAGATATAAAACCCATTGAACTGATGGTTGACGGAAGTTACTTTTCTGCCCCTCATGTTTCATTCTTGTTTTAATTCATCAGGTGAAAGGAGAACCTAATGTTTCATATATCTGTTCAAGATACTATCGTGCCCCAGAACTTATATTTGGTGCCACTGAATATACAACTGCCATAGATATATGGTCAACTGGTTGTGTAATGGCCGAATTACTTCTTGGTCAGGTGATTTGACACTCCCCCCTCAGTTCTTTGTTTTTCCATCGTCTTTCTCGTTTTCCTGAAATTCCACTTAAATTGCAGCCCTTGTTTCCTGGAGAGAGTGGAGTTGATCAGCTAGTTGAAATCATCAAGGTGGCGATTTACCATCAATGTTTTTCAATCAGTTTTGATTTGGCCATGCAAGCATTATGTAATTCTTTCATATTTAATAAATGTGTGAACTGTTTTATCTAGACTTTATATGTACAATAAATTTAGTTGTTTCTGTCAGCAATTGGATTTGTTCCTATACATTCTGACTCAATGGAAGGGATATTTATTTTGATTTTGTGCAGTTATTTTTAGTCTTGATAAAATTTCTCAAAGCTTGATTATCTCTCGTTGGTTTGACCCTGGATCCTGGTAGAGTAGAGAAAAAACAAGTTTTACTTTATTTTGCAGTTTAGATTTCTCTAGTTCCTGTATTGTAATATTGATATATTAGTTTCGTAACTCACTTTTCCCCATAGAAATCACAAGAAATTACTTACTATTCCATTTCTTGTTATTTCAGGTTTTGGGAACTCCTACCAGGGAGGAGATTAAGTGCATGAACCCAAATTATACTGAATTTAAGTTTCCGCAGATAAAACCTCATCCATGGCACAAGGTTTACTCTCTTGTGCTTTGCTTGCATTCTGATGTTTATTGTTTAATGCTTGTAATTTTTCAGGATTTAGGTTAATTATTTTATGCTTATTCTTTGTTGGCAAGTTAGATTCTAATATATGTTGAGGCTGTATTTCTAATGTACTATTAACATTTAATATCTTGAATGGTGATTGTTTCTTGTGTGATAAAGGGATATTTTTCATGGAAAAAAGATAACGACGTTTCGTATAAATGCGAACGAAGCATAATCCTTTCTAGAGTTGTATTTCCTCCATATCCCCCGACAGTTTTAATTATATGAAAAGTTAAAATAAAAGTAGCATTCCTTCCTTTCCTACTATTCTTCATTTGGGGTGATAAAAACAAAGCTAGTATTGATGAGGTTGTGTACTTGTCTTCTTTATGAGGAATGTGTTTTGATATTATTTTATGCCATGGGTGTTAGCGCATTGGTGGTTGCTTAGCGTTGTATCCCAAAGGGACAGAGTTCAATCCATAGTAGGGACTGTATGGCCTCCCCCCTCCCCCTAAATAAATAAATAATAATAATAATAATATTTCCCTTCCCCTACATTACTTAATATAATAAATCAATAAAACAGTACTTTAATCTGACTTGTCTTTCTGAACTTTACCTCTGCATTACTTATTTTTCTGCACTTTGATCTCACTACATTTTCTCTCTATTTGATCCATGTACATGTGTGCCACATCCAAGTCTTACTTCAATTGTACATGATATAAATTGATATGGTCCTAGTCCTGAGTTTTTATGTCATTAGATAGATTTGAGTAGGAATCATGTCGTCAACTATTTATTTTCAAGTTTTGTATGTCCATCTCACCCGATTGTTGATCTGACATGTGTTGGGATCAGTGTTGAAAAATATCAAGGACCATATGAGATTATTGCTAGATCAGTGTAGGTAGGTATTGATGGCATGTCTTAGTTCCCTATCCGGAGATGCTAGGAGAGCTGAACACTAGTTTGTTAGCAATCACAATTGTTCTAGGCTACATTTTTCAAAGTCAGGGATAGGCATTAATGGCTGGGTTGAATTCATATTATTATAAATTGGTCTCAGTAATGCACATGGGTCCGAAGTTATTCAGTTTGAGCAAATGCAAAAAATTCTGTGTGTATGTCCAGCTTACATTATCTAAAAGATTTCTTGTTTGCAAGAGGGATTGACTTTGACATTATCCTGATTTGACAGGTCTTTCAGAAACGTTTGCCCCCAGAAGCAGTTGATCTTGTCTGTAGGTTCTTTCAGTACTCTCCTAATTTGAGATGCACTGCTGTAAGTTTAACTTCCCCACATTTTGTACTTGTATTCTATTCTTGTCTTGTATGTACAATTATTATTGGAAAATTATTTGATGCTTGCCATCTTGTGGCTGCAGTTGGAAGCTTGCATTCACCCCTTCTTTGATGAATTAAGGGACCCAAACACCCGCCTTCCCAATGGTCGTCCATTGCCTCCGCTGTTTAATTTTAAACCCCAGGGTGAGTCTAAGTGCTACGATAGGCTCAGAGACGAGCACAATCTAAAATTGAAGTTCTCTGCATATTTGGTAGGTATCATAGTGGGCTGGGCAAAATCACGGCACCGTGATTTTGCCGAACTACTGCGGTACCAAACAAGCTCTTAAAAACAACTCTATTTAAAGCAGTTAACCATTAATATAATTGTGTGAAACATTTACATGATTTGTTAGTAAATTGTGTTCAAATGGATGAAAGGAATTAGAATTTTTTTCTTTTGGTTCCCTAGTTTGGGTCACCAACTCCCCGAGTCATGATCATAAAGGAAATTGTGTGTGGTTCAAATTCTGCATACACATAATACACATAACTTTAAGGATGAGTTTTTAATTTTTTACCAGAAAAGGATGAGATTTATGATGGTTGGTTTTTAATCATCAGTTGTAACCATATCTCTGGCCACAGGAGTGCACAATACAAGGTTTTCATACTCGTTTTTTTTTATTTGTTGGACAGGTTTTCACACTTTGTTCTTACTTTTGTTTTTGCATTTATAATTCTACATTCTTCCATATCTTACTGTATTATTTATTATTCGCTTGTTTTTGCCTCTAGTCTGTTTTAGAGTAATAGGATAAACCTTTGGAGAAACTATGAGCCTCTTTTTGATTAGAAAAGCATCGTCCTTTTTATTAAATTTTGTATAATGATGTTTTAACCATTTTCTACGTATATAGTGTATTTGCATGGAGAAAATAAAGTGGAAATAATGTAAAGTTTTTTACAATTATTAGTGCAGTAAGATGACTTATATGTTCATTGGTGCAGAACTTTCTGGTATTCCACCTGATGTCATCAACCGGCTTATTCCAGAACATGCTCGCAAACAGAATTTATTTATGGCTTTGCACACCTAGCAAATTTATTTTTTTCCTCGTTGCTTACTAGCGGGCTGTATATCATCTGGTGTATCTGAGGAAGAGTGCTACAGAAAGAGTTCCTCCTAGGATTACATTTTTAATATTGTGATTCTATTTTATTTTTTCTTGTCAAAGGAGCTGTTTTCTATTCTTGCTCAGGAGTGAACGTTTTCATGTATGTTTATCGCAGGCCCTTTTGGTACATCCTATCTTATATAGAGTGTAACTTGACAGTGTTCTTGATATAAAGTGATATACTCTGTATTAGTTTATAATATATTTTTATAGTTTTTAATTTAACATCTGACGAGCCTCGTATCGTATGACTGAAATAATTTATACCACCCGGTTATGTTGTCCAATACCATGAGGCGAGACACGAGAGTATAAAAAAATAGGGCAAAATGACGATTTTACCTTCGTAAGTGTTTGTGTTAGGTCACAGACACATTTATGTCGAACTTACTTCACACTCTCTATGATCTTGCTTTTATATAGTTGATGTGACTCTGGTAACTATCAGCTAGATCAACAATGAGGGAATATAATATACTAGATGTGCATAAAGATGAGACGACCGATCCCGTTACCTCAACAGTTTGGCAATCAAACCCACAAATCATATTTATGGAACCATGATTCCAAGCAATATCAAGATCAAGACCATGAGAAATTACTTGAAGATGGAATCATAAGTTGAATTTTAAGATGGATTAGTTGATTTGATGATATAATTACTTGACACAGAAGACTCGCAAATTAGAATATTATATGAAGTTTCATTAAAGATAACGTTCTTCTCTTTTTGATCTCTTGAGGAATGACATATTGTTAACTTTAAAACTCTATTTGCTCATTGATAATAAAGTATATATATATTTATATTTGCGTAAGAAGTTGACACAAATAACAAAAGTAGTTAAGTTGATACAGTAATAAAATTAAATATAGCTCGCATATGAAGCAAACTTTTTTAATCAGATTAATTATTTTTATACCTCAAAAAGTTATGTATATTTTTAGTTTAGTAGTTCTTACCTGTTGAAATCCAAACCAAACCTCAATCGAAATACTTATACTTCATTTCATTGAGAAGTATTTTAATAACTTTAATTTTAAAAAAAATTGAAATATAAATGTATGATGTGTTTGAAATAGGGTAAATATAAATTATGTGATGGAGCATGAAACAAATTGGCGGTTGGTGAGAGGATGAAATAGAGACCGTAGATTAGAAATGAAACGCGAAATGATGAGATGGTTCTAGAATACGTGTAATGATATAAGACGATGTAACCAAACCTATCCATCCTCACCAAAACAAAACCCTTTTCATTTCCATTCATTATAGTTTCACTCTTTCTCTTCCACTTCTATCCATTTGGTAGTTGTTGCTTCTTCTCCTTATCCTTCAAACAACTCCAAATTAGGGTTAGGGTTAGGGTTTCATCATAAACTAAAACATGGCTTCCTCAAGTGCTGCCCAAATACACGGCCTCGGTTTCTCCCCACTCCGAAAACCTTCTTCTTCTTCTTCTTCCACTTCCAATTCTTCCTATTCCAAAACCCTTTTCTTCGGTCAGCGTCTCAATTCTAATCACGCCACCTTCCCTCGCGCCGCATTCCCCAAATTATCCACCAACAGGAAGCCTTTCACCTTCCGTGTCGTCAATGAGAAAGTCGTCGGTATTGATTTGGGTACTACCAATTCCGCCGTCGCTGCCATGGAAGGTGGAAAACCTACTATCATCACCAACGCCGAAGGCCAGCGTACCACTCCGTCCGTCGTTGCTTACACCAAGAACGGTGACAGACTCGTCGGTCAGATTGCCAAGCGTCAGGCCGTCGTTAATCCCGAGAACACCTTCTTCTCTGTGAAGAGGTTCATTGGTAGGAAGATGTCTGAGGTTGACGAAGAGTCTAAGCAAGTCTCTTACAGAGTCATTAGAGACGATAACGGCAACGTCAAACTCGATTGTCCAGCTATTGGAAAATCATTTGCTGCTGAAGAAATTTCTGCTCAGGTACTTTATTATTATTATTATTATTATTATTATTATTATTCTATGTTCTTAGGTTAATTATCTCATATAATATACTATAGGTGTTGAGGAAGCTTGTAGATGATGCTTCAAAGTTTTTGAATGATAAAGTAACTAAGGCTGTAGTCACTGTGCCTGCATACTTCAATGATTCACAAAGAACTGCTACCAAGGATGCAGGCAGGATTGCTGGTCTTGAAGTTCTTCGAATTATCAATGAACCAACTGCTGCATCCTTGGCTTATGGTTTCGAAAGGAAAAACAATGAAACCATTTTGGTCTTTGACCTTGGAGGTGGTACTTTTGATGTCTCAGTGCTTGAGGTTGGTGATGGAGTGTTTGAAGTGCTCTCTACTTCTGGTGATACACACTTGGGTGGTGATGATTTTGATAAGGTTCTTCCTTACTCTTTACCACTATTAATTATAATTATATGGTTATGAACATATGTTTACTACTGTTTCCTATTTTCATCTTTTTGACTATAGAGAGTTGTTGATTGGTTGGCTGGAGACTTCAAGAGAGATGAAGGTATAGACCTTTTGAAGGACAAACAAGCTCTTCAGCGTCTTACTGAGACAGCTGAGAAAGCTAAAATGGAGCTTTCATCCCTCACTCAAACAAACATCAGGTATTTGCTTTCTCATGGACCAATCTTTAACCAATTCTTTTAGTTTACGACTCTGCCTTTCAATCATTTACTAATACACGTGTTTTCAGTTTACCGTTCATAACTGCCACAGCAGATGGCCCCAAACATATTGAGACCACTCTTACAAGGGCTAAATTTGAGGAATTATGTTCAGATCTTCTTGACAGGTAATCATAATTTACTCAATCTTTTGTTACCCTCTAATTTTGAACTGCTCTGCCCCTGATATTGAATGTCACAAAATGATTTTCAAGCTGATAGTATATTGTTGCTTCCTTGAAGAAGCTTTATTGCAAAAGCTGAATAAATTAGTAATGCTCGTATTGTGTTTCAGACTCAGGACACCAGTGGAAAATTCTTTGAGGGATGCAAAACTCTCAATTAAGGATATCGATGAGGTGATTCTTGTTGGTGGATCAACACGTATCCCTGCTGTTCAGGAGCTTGTAAAGAAGATGACTGGAAAAGATCCAAATGTCACTGTCAATCCAGATGAAGTGGTCGCCCTTGGGGCTGCAGTTCAGGTCGGGTTAGCTTCTCTCATCAAGGAACAAATTGATTTTTGTTGTTTTTTCTTTCCAATTTTGATAAGTTACACTGAAGTGGGAGAGAATGATATTTCTCTGGGTACTATATTATATTATATTTGTTAATTATTATTATCAGTATCCTCATGTGTATTTTTTGATTGATTTAGGCTGGTGTCTTGGCTGGAGATGTCAGCGACATTGTGCTGTTGGATGTTTCTCCATTGTCCTTGGGTTTGGAAACTCTAGGTGGGGTGATGACAAAAATTATTCCCAGAAACACTACCCTTCCCACTTCAAAATCAGAGGTTTTCTCTACCGCAGCTGATGGACAAACCAGTGTAGAAATTAATGTCCTTCAGGGTGAGAGAGAATTTGTTAGGGACAATAAATCTCTTGGTAGCTTCCGCTTGGACGGTATTCCTCCTGCTCCCCGTGGGGTTCCGCAGATTGAAGTGAAGTTCGACATCGATGCAAATGGCATTCTGTCAGTTGCTGCCATAGACAAGGGCACAGGGAAGAAACAGGATATTACCATTACTGGTGCCAGCACCTTGCCTGGTGATGAGGTATATCTTCTAATCTTTCATTGACTTGTATAATTGTTTGTAATCTTTATCTGCTTACTATTTCTGGAGGATTTTTTTGTTACACCAGCATTGATGTGGGAAGCTGTTCCGGTGTTTATAATTATCTCTTGGATGATGTTACAGGTTGAGAGGATGGTCAAGGAGGCTGAGAGATTTTCAGCGGAGGACAAGGAGAAGAGGGATGCAATAGATACAAAGAACCAGGCGGACTCTGTTGTCTACCAGACTGAGAAGCAATTGAAAGAGCTAGGAGAAAAGGTACCTGGCCCTGTGAAAGAAAAGGTGGAAGCAAAGCTGGTAGAGCTTAAAGATGCCATTTCTGGTGGTTCGACCCAAACTATTAAAGATGCCATGGCTGCCCTCAACCAGGAAGTTATGCAGCTTGGACAGTCTCTATATAACCAACCCGGAGCTGCAGATGCAGCAGGACCTACACCACCTGGTAGCGAGTCTGGCCCCTCAGAATCATCTTCAGGCAAGGGAGCAGATGGGGATGTGATTGATGCTGATTTTACTGACTCTAAATGAGTTATAGAGATTATTTAATAGGATTGTTTTTATTTTATGCTTCTTCCGTGCTAAATTGGTAGTGACTTTTGTCAATGGAGAGCGAGGGTTTTATTATAATTAGACTTTTCCTATAGGTGCTCATTGACGCACGTTTCTGTATCTTTGGAAATTTTGTCTGTGAAATACAGGTATTATTGTGGATGGAATTTACAGTCTGAAAATGTCCTAATTTGATATGAGAAAAACTTGAGATGATTTTTACAAATACCTACTAAGATACGAACCTGCATGATTTTACAAATGATTGTTTGCATGTTAAACAGAAATGATGCAACTTTGTATAAACGATAGTGTCACGGTCGGCTAGATTGGACGGTGTAGGTGACGTTTATTTTTTATTTTAGCCATTCTTAGTTTGCTCTAAGCACTTTTATTTTAGCCATTCTTAGTTTGCTCTAAGCACCAATTTGCTATACAAATTACCATTAGCGAGCCGGAAAACAGTCTTCTTTTTAAAGCTTCCCACGCTCGAGGAACTCTGGTCCAATTCCTCCTCTTGGTATTCTGGTTTCTCCCGATGGTGTAGATATTGTGTTGCAAATTCATGAAAAACAGGGGGAGGGGCTATACTTATTTGACAAATCCAACTTCCGAGCCTGTGATGAATAACTCTACCCTTACAACCATCAGGTATAGTATTTACCCTCCTCGTTATTCTCTTTTAATATAGTAGAATACATGATTTTTTTTCTTCTTCTTTTCAATTATACCGTTAAATTAATTTGTCTTCCTTTAAAAATAAATAATTTGTCTATAAAAATGTTATATTGCTGGTGTTATTGAAAAATACAAGTATACTAAAATTACAAGTATACTATATGTTACAATGTGATAGCACAAAATATCTATATCTACGATTTAATCAATATCGAAATTTCTTAAAAACTATTATGTGTAGTATACACGCATTAACGCAATAAAATGAGTATAGAGAATGCTAGTTAGTACTGATAAACATTAATAACAACCAATTCTCCAAACAATCTAATCTCCCAGTGTCTTAATCTTTAATCACAATACCTAGTTTGGAAGAAAAATAATGAATATCATTATTTACAATTCATTGATTTACATGCAACACCAGACAACCCTTTTGTTCAAATTTATGTACTTATGAAACAAAGAATGTAATTAGTTTGTTGTGAGAAGGGAGAGGAAAAAAGTGATTGTCATTCCCATATAGACATTCTGGGACTTCGGGGGACGGATTGAACTCTTTCAAACTTAATATGACCAACAGAGTCATCCTGGTATGCATACGCTTTATGTGGTCTGTTTGCCGTGGAGTAATAGTAATTAATACCCCTACTGCTGCTACTCATATTATTATCTGTCATCATGTTCATATTCATATTCATTGGAGATAACCTTCCCATCCCCATGCTTATCCCTTGTTCTTGTATGGGTCTGAATGGGTGATAATGACTACTACTACTAATACCATGATCGTGCTGCTGTTGCTGCCGCTGTTGGGGTGGTGATTGTCTATTATTGTTGGTGTTTGTAATATTAGATAAACTGGGCGAGCTTCTCACCCTTTGTATTGTAACCCTACCCTTCAACTGCTGCAAACCGTGGTGAAAGGGCGAGTCTGTGTTCGTATGCTTATCCGGGGAGATTGATTTTGGTGAAGAACATGCAGAGCGTGGCGCAAAGTTAGACCTGGGGCTTGTGCGGACGATTCCATTGATGGCATCAATGTAGCGTTTCTCTAACAAATATGGTTCAACAGATAGTGGATGTAGCCCTGGTGGTTGCCCTTGCATTTGATTACGGCTGTTGACCAAAAGTGGCTTCAAAGGAAATAAAAATGCGCGAAGCAATGGGGCTCCTCCGGTCTCATGCCGATCATGTTCCTCAATCATGTGCTTCAGATCCTCATTTGTTCTAACGGACACCAATGCATCAAGCTCTTCAGGGATTACCTGGTACTTTAACACCACTTCTCCATCAACCATGCCACTCACCTTTTTCATCATATCTGATAACATACAACATTATTACAAACACACATTATTCATTTTCTTTTTTCATTACATTCTGAGATTGATAGAGGAAGAAAGGAATAGAAAATGATTGTTACCGGAGAAGGTGACGTCGCGAGGGACACAAATGACACGAGTCTCCCCGCCCACATACTTGAGGACCCCATCGGAGGATCGTGGTAGAACCTTTCCACCATAACTGCAAAGGAATTTTACTTTATTCTTTGGAGATTCGTCCCCTGTTTTCTCCATCTATTGTTATTATTTGTTTCTCAAAAGTGTAACAATGGAGAGTGATTTTGGGATCAAAGTAAAGGAATAGATAGATTAGATCAGATCATAGGAATGGATAAATATAGTTTGCTATTTATGTGCTTTCATCTTTATCCTATTTATTATTAGCATTTCTCTCTGTTTTTTCCCCTCTCATAATAATCAACTTCCCCTACCAAAATTGAATGCACATTCGACGTAGAAAATATCTTCTCCTCTCATATTTATTACCCTTTGACTTCATATATTTTTACTATTTTATTTAGTACGTTAATTAAAAATTGATGACATTGCATTACATTCTTAATCAAATTCTTATCCACACAGACACGGCATTACTTTTTTTAGCAATGGACAACTCCAAGTCACTGTTCTTCAAACAATTACCATTACTATTAAGTTACTAATAGTTTCCTCTTTGGATTCCAGAAGAGGCATGGCATTCATTATTGGATTTGGATGGTACAATGAATGAACTTTGTTATATTCGATTCCAACCTATGCTTTACAATCACCGAAAAGATCTCATTGCCCTTGTCGTGTTAATTGATGATGCACGTGTATGTGTATGTATGTACTCTTTCTTCTGCATCCTTGTTTCTTTTTATTTTATGTCACTTGCAACTTTACACCTTATTATTATTATATATGATTATCACTTGATCAAATTTGTTTTTTTAATCTTAGGGACGGTACACATACATACGATTCACTTTGTTGTGTAATATGATTATTATATACGATTAATTTGGTTTTGTAATATGATTATTATATATTATTAAGTAAATCTATCTAGGATTAGTATTTGAGAAACTCTTGGGTGAACACAAGGATTTGGACCCTTTATTTGGTCACACACACATAAAAAGAAAAAAGTAGAAAAAATAACAATTAAATAATCATCAATTTTTAAATGATTATAGCATGTCTATTTTTTTTTGTGTGACCAAATAGAAGGTCTAAATTCTTATGTCCATCCAAGAATTATTCTCTTGTTCTTCTTGTTCTTGGAATGAAAGTAGGCCATATAATATAATATAATATAACATAACAAAACCTACTTTTGCTTTTTACAAGTAGTAATTAACAAGGATGAGTAAAGGTATGACTGACTAGGGATTCTGCCAAAATGTAAGTAAGTAAGTAAGTACTTGAATTATGGAAAAGAAACTTTTGAACAAAAAATAGGAATAAACTTGTCACTAAATGAGTTCTATGTTCCCTTATGAACAGTTAATTCCACTTTGAATCTCATTATTATCCCATAATTAATACAATACTAAGTAGCTAGCTAGAGTCCAAGCAGGCGCTTACAGGCTTTAAGGATCTTGCCTCCCCTCTGTCTTCTCTTCTCTGTCGTCTTCCCATCACCACCATCTATGTTTATGTCTAACTCATGATCTGATGCTATTGCCATGCTTTGATCATGGATCCTACAATATCTCTCTGAAACTGATGAAGATCTTCTTATTGAGAATGCCCTCTTCATTGTCGCCTGAAATCCAGAAGCAGAAGAAGATGATGATGAAGAAGAAACTGAGCAGCTCCTACCCAATATCACCCCAAATCTCTCTCCTTCACTCTGACTCTGACTCTGACTCTGACTCTGAGGGGGACAACAATTCTGGGCCTCCTTGTTATCATTAGATTCTTGTTCATCATGCTTGTCTGCTCTCAGATTGGTTGGGGGGACAGTTTTCCTAACTGGTTTTGGTGTTTGAGGGAATGAGAAAAAATCAGAAAAATCTATGGATCTTGATTTGTGGGTAGTAGCACTACTACTATCAATCTTAGAATAAGCATTCATTTTCAGATGTACTACTACAATATATGTATAGTAGTAGATAGAGGTATAAGAGAAGAGAGTGTGAATGGTGGTAGCTATATAACGAGGAATAAAAAACTAAATAATTGTTTGACTAAATTGTCGGATTCATGAAGGAAGTGAATAGTAGTAGATGTGTTGTGTGTGTGCGCGGTTGAATTGAGACCTCTCTTTCACATGATGATGACTCACTCACTCCATTGTATTGTATTGTTTTGTTGTGTTGTGTCATCATAAAGGAAAGGTAGATTTAGAAATTAGATTTGAGGTAAATTTCCAAAGTAAAACATTCCCAATGCGTCATCAATTGCAGTTTTACACGCATGGTCAAAGTAGTAATAAATTATTGACGGTAAGGTTTTAACCATAATTGTCGGTTGACGTAGGAATGCCAGAATGGGTTGGTAGTACATTGGAACTGGAACTAACGTGTTCTCATGTGACGTTTTCGTCGATTTTGCATCTAAACTCAACTCACGATTTTGTACTGGTCAATTAAGTTTGACCATAAAAATCAGCACGCTTAATAATTATTTTTAAGAAATTTTGCATTTTCACATATGCATGTTTTGAGATAATAATAAGAGACATGGTCACGTTAACTTGTGCCCTTAAGACACAAGTTAATAAGCTCATAGAATTAAACATGAATGTTGTCTTAAAAATATAATATTTCAAATTTCTAAAATAAAGAATACACAATTTTCAATAAAATGTTTCTATCTTTAATTTTTTAACTTATGCCTTAATGACATAAGTTAGCATTTCTCACATATTACCGACAAAACATTTTTCTTGTTGAGATTTAAAATAAAATGGAAAAAGTGATTTTCATTATTCATCTCACGTAGTCAGTTGGTCGTGGGAGGAGAGGAGGTAAGGTTCTGAAGAAAGCTTGTCCTTTGTTTTGAACCAATCACACACTTTGGGTAAGTTCGCATGGTTAAAGTCTTAAGAAATATTTTACCCTTTAATATTTCACTACACACATTTTGTTCACTAAGGACATGCATCAATGTTTTGTTGCCGTTTTTCATGTAAAACATCTATAATATGAACTATGAAGGATGCCAGTAGCATAAATATGCAAAGTATAATCACGACCATCAATAATTAGGTCAACTTCTTTCAAATAATCACTCTCACAAATAATGTTGTCGTAGCCTCCTGTACTACAAAACTCAAGACATATCTAGATAGCACGCAACTCAGCTAATAACGCATCACCTCCAACATCATAGTGAGAAAAACTAAACTATCCAATCTCATCACGGTTGCGAACAACACCACCAACACCTAAGCAACCAGAATCTTCTAAAAAGTTACCATCAATATTGAGTTTGAGTGTACCTTTCACACCGAATCTTGAATACGTCAATGTTGATCCTAAAAAATAGTATTGTTTCTTCAACGCTAAGCATACCATACTCCTCTAACAAATAAAGTAGTATTGCATACCATATATATGCATTATCCATTTCCAAGTGAGCTTAGTTTACGGGGACAGAATTTAAAATATATTTTACATTTCATATGTATACTTTTCTAAAAAAAAATTCATATGTATACTATAGTTCACTAGTACGTATACAACAAAACCTCTGCTAACCTGAGATTTACAACATTAAATATAAAAGTTTTAAAAAAAAATTATATTTTTAGTTTTTGAACTTGTGTCTTAAAGACACAGGTTAGCATTTCCCTTTTCTTTTTTATTTTTTTATCAATTAATTTTAGACTGTGATTACATGGTTTTAAAAACTTGAGAGTATAAAAAAATCTCTGCTTTGAATTCATAAAAATATTGTGTTAAATTTACATAATTATCCTTACCATCAATGATATAACAAACGGACATTGAATAATTTATGCAGTGGCAGGATTCGAACCACGGACATCCTATTTCTCCACAATTTCGGCATCACTCCGGTCATAGCATCCGGCCTAACAATTTTGACATTTTGCCAGTTGAGCTAGGACTTTTGGATTATATATTTTCTAATTTAATTTTGATAGAGATGTTATTGTAAAAATATCATTGATACATAGGAAAGTTTAGAAGGTATCAAGGAAAGACATATAAACGGCTAGTCTTATAATTTAGGGACAAAAAAAAGAAGATAAATATAGAAAGTGAGTCTTATTTACATTTTTTATACTTCATCAATGATTAAACTCTTGGGTTTTTCTTCGGCAGTATATTAGTCTCTTGGTCATAAAGATATAGTGTCGCTAAGAAATGTATCAAGACACTCTTTAAAAAATTTAAATGAAGATATTATTTAATTAAAATTGAAGTATTTTAATTTTCAATGACTTTTTTTTTTTATGTAAACTAGGTATCCTTCGCGTGTATCTACGAAGACTATGCACTCGAATCTTATGAAATTTAAACGATTGACAAATTCTCTTTAATAATTTTCAATGATTTAGATACATAAATTTTTATAAAAACTTATTTTTTTCCAATGAAAACTCTCCATTTAAGATGTTAAAAAAATGTAATGGGGAATTCGTGCATTTCTAAAAAATTATTGTTGTTATGTTGGTTGGTACTTTGTGGCAGTGCTTTTGAGTATTAGTCATCAGTTCGGAAAAGTCAACTGAACATTACTCATCTTATGATTATTTTTATTTATTTAAAAAAAAAAAGTTCATTTTTTGGTTAATAAGAAAAAAAGATAATTTATCACACAATAAACAATTTGAAAAATGAAAAGTGTGTGCAGTCTTGTTGACAGGCTTCATTTTTTTTCTCTCTCCAAACTTAAAAATCTAATTTTTGGTTTAGGGTTTGCGAAAATCTCTCAGACGCACTCATCCGCAAACAGTGATTAGCTGCGTTCTCATGCACTCTGTATGTTTCTCTTTCTTTGTTTTTTTGCTTTAAATCTGCAATTTTTGTTTTGTCCTTCTCTCTTTGCATGTCCTTTTGTTGGTGTGGGACATCAAATTTGTGTGTTGTACACTATGCACAATTTGGGAAACTTTACTAATATTATTTATTATCGTTAATTTCAATTTTTCAGACTTTATGTTTTAGCTAAGTTTTCTAATTTATTGAATTAATATGATATGATATGATATCAGTGAGAGTGATGTGTGAGTTATTTACTTAGTAGTATGGCACCTAAAGAAGATGAAGCTCATAAAGCTGCTGAGATTGCTATTGGATCCATTGGTCGTGGTTACGATATTTCTTCTGATATAAGGCTCAAGTTTTGTAAAGGAGATTCTATTCATTCACGCTTGATTGAGATAGTTGAAGATACTGATGTAAGAGATGTGGTTTTACCTGGTGGAGTTTCCTTACCAAATGTTTCCAAATTAATCAAATGTGATAAAGGCGAACGCACCAGGTTCAGGTCTGATGTTTTGTCTTTTCAACAGGTAATCTTTTTATTCCTTCCATTTCTTTTGTTTTGTTTTCAATTCTATCTACTGCTCTTGTTTGTGGCAATGAAATCTGTTTTCAGAATTATCTGTCCTACTTGCTTTGCTTTAACACTCACCCTCCAAACCCAACAAGGGTAGCCTTAACTGGTAGGATTGAAGTGAAAGCAATCCGATTTAATTTTTGCCGGTACCTCTTCCTTGGTAGGACATTTATAGGCAACACACACACAAGTCATTTTGGAATCATAGAGCTGCTAAACTTCTTAAGGCTGATGATTTAAAAATTTCTGAATGGTTTCAAAGGAGCAGAATGAAACTTTTTTTTTATTTATGATTCATAATTTAACGGTGGCAGTGATAACATTTCTTCTTGTCAATAATTTAAGCAATGTGTGGTTTGTCTCTCTTTCACCAGTTGTTTGCTTCTTTTCAGATGACTGAGCAGTTCAATCAGGAGTTGTCTTTGACTGGCAAAATTCCCTCAGGGCTTTTCAATTCAATGTTTGAATTTTCTGGGAGTTGGCAGAAAGATGCAGCGCATACCAAGACCCTTGCTTTTGATGGGGTGTTAATTACACTTTACACTGTTGCATTGGAGAAGTCTCAGATGGTACTTTGCGATCATGTTAAAGAAGCTGTTCCATCATCATGGGACCCACCTGCATTAGCAAGGTGAGTTGAGCTTTGTTAATGAAACTATCTTCGATTTCTATGTCAAGTGAAGTATTATTACCCTCTGATGTATATAGCCAACAAGGGTCGGCTTAGCTGGTAGGGTGAAACTGAAAGAAATTGGGTTTGATATCTGTTGGTAGTCCTTCCTTGATAGGTAATATTTAGGCAATGCACACACAGTTCATTTTGGAATCATGAACCTGTTAAATTTATAACCGCTGTTCATTTAGATTTCTCAATAGTTTTGAAGAATCAGAATGGAATATTTCCTTTATTTTTTTATTTATAAATTAATGGTGGTGATGAAATTTCTTTTTGTGAATAATTTTTTTGTTGACATTTTGAGATTCAATGTGCATTTGGCTCGCTTTAAACTGATTAATTGTATCACTTAGAGTTGTATCTCCATTATACGAACTGTTGTTATGCTCCAGGATTTATATAACTGCCGTGTATCATGTATACTTTTTTCTGTAGTGTATCTGTGATCTTCAGTTAGATTTTGTTTTGTTATGTCAGCATAATTTTACTTATGCTTTACCTTATTTCTGCTCTATCATATTCTGATTAAGCTGGGCATTGTTGGTGCGTTCCAGCTACAATCCAATTTTCACTTGATTAAAACTTATGTTGGCAATTGACATATCTCCTCGGGTTTCAGTTATTTTTTGCATTTAAAGTTAGAATATGATACTTGATAAATGGTTTTAGTTAAATTAGGACTGGTTTAGGCCTGTAATCTTCTCTTCAGTCTTAATTTAGTTTATACTTTATAGGTTCAATCTTTGTATTGACTTAATGCAACAATTCCGTTGAGGCTAACTAAAGAGTGCAACTTTAATTGATTGTCCCAGAGGTTATCTAATTCAATTAGGACCAACTCTCTACCCAGCTCCCATTTATTTTTTAATCCTATTTGGACTCGAGACTCTTGCCAACTATTGTTTTTCATAATTAACCCAGGTTTATCGATACCTTTGGCACCCATGTTATTGTTGGTATGAAGATGGGAGGAAAAGATGTAATATATTTAAAGCAGCAGCACTCATCAACTCTCCAACCTGCTGATGTTCAGAAAAAATTGAAAGAAATGGCAGATAAAAGGTTTCTGGATGCCAATGACCAATATAGCTCAGCGTCTGATCAAGTTTTCCCAAATGAAAAGGTTTGTGAAATTAAGCTTTTCCTTTTCAGGATATGTTAAAAATCCCAATATTGAGAATCATTATTATTCATTTTTCTTTCACATTTCTGTGTGTGATGTTTATTTATACAGATTATGACTAATGATACAATTCGTGATAGAATATCTCTTCATTTATTGGCAACTAGACTCTCTTTATCGCAAAGTACTTACACAATAAGAATGAAATGCAAATAATAAAAGCAGTAGCTAGCTTTGTACGTGCCAGTTTTCCCACATGATTTTCCTGCCCCAATGAGACTTCAACTAGGGGTTCATAGTATTTGTTTGAGGCTTTCAGCCACATGTAGGTTATTAGTTATATATTAGAGTCTCTGAATTTTCTGGAATTAAGCAAAGAATTTGAGACCTAGATCCAAGAAAACATGCGACTCGAGTGGAAGTTTAAGCGGAAAAACTATTATTTACAGCAAAAATGATTTTTGAAATAATCTAAAACAAACGGCCCCAAAATTTGTGCTAGTTTCATTGCTTAAATAAGCTATTTTTGATTTGTAAGGTTTGTGAATCGTTGTGCCAAATTAATTGATTTCAAATGATAATCTCTTCTTTGTTACTTTAGTTCATATAAACTCTTGTTAGGTTGGAGATACCCTAACAATTTTATTTTCCTCACAGTTTGGAATCAGGACGCAGAGACTAACATTTGCTAACATTAGTCCATCAAGTTCTTATTCACATAAGGAGGTATGCTTAGAACATTTACGGAATGTTTATATATTTATAATAGTACATTCTTATATTTATATTTACAATAGTAGTTGTCCTTATATTATTTTTGTTTTTGCAGGATATAGTAAGCTTTTGCAAGAGGAGAGGTGGAAGTGATGACAAAAATTTATCGCATAATCAGTGGTTGCAGACCGTTCAGTTGGAGCCTGATGTGATCTCAATGTCCTTCATTCCAATTACCTCTCTATTGAACGGAGTTCCAGGGAGTGGATTCTTGAGCCATGCCATAAACCTTTATTTACGATGTGAGCAAAGTTGCTAATTTTATTTGCATATATTCTACATGAATGACATTATTACGTTATTTTTATTTATAACTGTTGCCTGTGATGTTTTGGGCGAAGCTGTTATATTAGATAATTGCCCGGGAATAAAAATTATTAATAAATTATGTATTCCTTATATGTAAGTAGGGGGTTAGGAGGTAGTTATGGTTTGTATTTGGTAGTTTTGGAAAAAGTTCATTTTCTGTTGAAGTTTCGCAACTCCTGGGCAGCATGTTGCTATAGTTTCTGTAAAATTCTTAAAATTCCCTATATAGCATATCTATATTCTCTTTCCTCTAGCTAACTATGCCTCTCAATTGTTGTTTACAAGTTAATATCTCGCCTAAAGGGGGATTCGACCCACATAAGTAGATCACTAGGAACTTTCAGGAAGCACTTTAGTTTTTACAACTAACCAGACCCAGGAACCCATAATGCTTGTTGATGTTTTATTTCATTTTGGAGTTAAATTTGCTTAGCTTTGAATGAGTTTATCATTGTACAAAATACTAAGCATCTACCTCCAAAACCAAATGACATATCGTTGGAGAAATGTGTGTGCTAGCTTTAGGAGTGTGTATAGATGGCTCCCACAAGGACTTGAAAAATGTTGAAGCATTGCTTTGTTGTAATATTAATTTATTAAGTATTGAAACATATGGACACCCTTATTACAGAATGGTAATTTATGATTCATATAGATTTAAGCCTGAATTTTGATTTCATGAAATTAAATTCCCATGGATCACCCTCTTTTAAATTTGTTTCCTTCATTGTTGACCGATTATATGCAAATTACATGAACCAGTTTTAAATGTTTCATCATTCTGCATTGATACTTACAGATAAACCACCAATTGAAGAGCTCCACCAATTCTTGGAATTCCAGCTTCCCAGGCAGTGGGCACCTGTATTCAGTGATCTTCCTCTTGGTCCTCAATGGAAGCAACGGAGCTCTGCATCTTTACAGTTTAGCTTCATGGGGCCAAGGCTCTACGTGAACACCATACCGGTAAATCTTTATTCCTCTGGACGTCTAGGTATTCAGTGGCAGACTGGAAGTGCTTCGTCTAAACATAATAAATCATGCTCATGTCCTTTGGTTTCTGTTGGAGGGAAATTACTAGATCAGTTTGAAGAAGCTTTTAGGATTTGTTTATATTCACATGTAGTGGAACCTAGTCTTGCAAATAAAGATGCATCTTTTTAGTTCATGCGATATAAAACTAAAGTACTAAGCATATTTAATAGTTCGTATTCATCAATTCACCGTATTTTAACCTTTAACATTCTGAAGTTTGTTGTCATTTATTGATTTGGTTCTGTGTTCTGCAACATTTATTCTAAAGCCAGGAATACTTTTCATGTTATAACAGGTTGATGTAGGTAAGAGGCCAGTGACTGGTCTCCGTCTCTATCTTGAAGGTAAGAAAAGCAATCGGTTGGCCATCCATATGCAACACCTTTCATCTCTTCCAAAAATCTTCCAGCTTGAAGATGATTCAAATGAAAACTTCAGACGGAAGTCGTATGATAAGAGATTCTATGAGAAGGTACAATGGAAGAATTTCTCTCATGTGTGCACTGCTCCTGTGGAATCCGAGGAGGAGCTTTCAATAGTAACTGGAGCACAATTGCAAGTTGAGAATTATGGCTTTAAAAATATACTCTTCTTAAGACTTAAATTCTCAACTGTGTTGGGAGCTAAGGAGGTAAAACATCCTGAGTGGGATGGGTCTCCCGGGCTAGGGGCCAAGTCAGGACTTATATCCACTCTTATTAGCCAACACTTCACAGGGGCTTTTCAGAAGCCGCCTCCTCGTCCAGCAGATGTTAATATAAACTCAGCGGTCTATCCGGGCGGCCCTCCTGTTCCTGTACAAGCTCCCAAGCTTCTAAAATTTGTTGACACAACTGAGATGACTAGAGGACCGCAGGAGACTCCTGGTTATTGGGTTGTCACTGGAGCAAGACTTATGGTTGAGAAGGGAAAAATTTCTTTACGGGTTAAGTATTCTTTGTTGACTATGATATTACCGGATGATGATGACGATGTTGACATGTTGGATGATCAGTAGCTGACTTTGTTCTTCGTTAGGCCTTTCTTGCCTTCATCAGCAGAACTAAGTGTTCATTTTTTAGGAGGGAGAGGTTTGGAAAGAAAGGAGGGTATTCGTCATCAAGATAATTGGTTTTAGTTTTCCTAATCAGGTAGGGTGGCCTTTTTACTGTGATTAAAACACATGTGAAATCCATGAAGAGATACATACAATGGAGGGATTTTTTGAAGAGATTGATGTGAAGGGATAAGTTGTAAGTTATTTTAGGAGTGTAGGGGCTTTCCACTGTTGTAATTTCGCTTTTAATGTAGACTTTTACAGTCCAGAAAAACGACTAGCTGATTTAAGTCCACGGGTCTCTGGCGAATGATCTTCCTCTTGTTTTGATTAGATCACTTGGAGAAATTATATTGTAAACGCTGATTTATATCAATTTAATACGTTAAAAAATTATGTCTATTTTATTATTCTCATTATTGATTTGGAAATTATAGACGAACTTTGGTGATCAAGAAATGGTAAACTACATTAGAGACTTAGTGTGTATATAATGGTGAAGTGATCTATGTTAGAATGTTTTTGTTCTAGAAGCAACTTTCATATTTAATTAACTTGGCGTAATATTTTTGCTTCTAGTCGAATTAAAATTTTGAAATGAGCATACTCTCAATGGTTTTAAAGCCAGAACAGGGGAAGTGAGGCATACAAGTGGTTAAAGTGAGTTAAAAAATGCACAGATAGATAGGATAGAGAGTATCAAGAAAACATAATGTCAGGTGAAGTCTTAACACTAAAATGAAGGATGTTTGGTAAAAATAAATGAGAAAATAAGTAAATAAAGGATGTTTTGTTGAACTTCATTAGAAAATTGTGTTGCAGTTTGACAATTTTGAAGAGCATCAGTCATCATTTTCTCATTGACTTTGGAGAACAGCCTATTGGAAACAACATGGCTTACATTATAGATATCTAAATATATCCCAATAATCTCTTAGTCTCTGTAATAATGTATACAGATAAATCGATTAATAACATTTTGTAGGTTAGAAAAATTTGTACTACTAGTTGTTAAATACAAAATGATGTTGGTGAGAAGGCCAATAAGCTCTTTCCCTTGGACAAGGCAGAGGAGCAGGCTGGGCAATGTAAGTAGGATATTGCTGCCCCGGCATCAACACCGACAAATCACATGCATAAGACGATGATAGAACCTGTAATAATAAATAAACATACACATTATACATATGTTAAAAAGGTAAAAAACACATGAAACAGGTAGTAAAAGGAACTTACTGATTGTGCATTTCCTTGTTTTGTGGTTGGTAGTGAGTGGTGTTCCTGATAAGTTGGAAGCATAGATTCTGGCGTGGAAGAAAACTGTTGTGTGGGTTTAAACAAATGTTCAAATATGGCCATTATTAGAAACATTGAAATCAAAATGGCTGTGGCAACAAAACCGAATGATATTGCACTCATAGAAGTACCAAAGCTTTTCCATGGACCTTCCTCATCAACTCCTCCCCCTGTCTGTGAATGTGATGGACCTGCGTTTGAAGCCGTGTATACGTTCCACATCTTTGATCTTTCACTGTTTAAATCGCTCATCCTATTCAACCTGTTTTGTCTTTGTTCTAATTCTAAAGAGAAAAGCAACAGATATTAAAGAATCAGACAGAATAACTAGGATAAAAAGCCAAGTTAGATGAGCCTTAAATGTTTTGAGAATATATAGAATAAACTTACAAACCTTAAGTTTTTCACTATCATGTGAGATCAGAATGAAGTGTGGTTTTCCAATTTCCTAAATGCTTCACACAGACATGATACTAACCACTGTTAGCCAAGCTTTATAACCAATAAAAAAAATGTAAAGACAAAGGTGTATGATGAGAATTGTATTGCTATTGGTACACCTTTTTCTAGTTATGTTTATGATCCTGATGCTTAACTTAATGAATACTATACAATACATACCTTGTCAGATGAAGCAAACTTAAAGAAATAAAAAAGAATAATGGGCCTTGCTGTCTCAAGAGGCAGAACAAGAATTTTAAATAAATGCTTTGCTTTTAAAACATAAAAGTGACACTCATATTTAAGGATGGATTTCATCTCATGTAGTCTAGGTTGTTGTAGTTAATCCAAACCTTTAAGTCACATGAATAGTGCCTTGTGGGACAAGTGCAAGCAATTATTTCCAACCACTCCTATTCCTATTACATTAGATATGACAACATTCCTTAAGATGATTATTATATCCATAAAGAAACATCAAATTTTATGATAAACATGACTATTCTTTAAAATTAACATATATCAAAACACCTAATAAAAAGAAATAGTTGCGGTTTGGCAAATACAATTCAGATGGTAAAAAACTGTAGAGACATTTTTGATATGTTAGGGTCAGTTGGAACATGCGGTTCCACACTTTTGACACTTACTGTGTTGTGTATGTGAGAAAAAGAGATACCCGTGAGTTTGGGAAAAACAGGAGACATGAGTCTTTTGATGACATCTTTGAGGATTAAAGCCTAAAGTCTCTCATTGATATTGATAGTAAATTAAATTAATGTTAATTAGAAGCGTAATCCCTGGCCTGCTACATAAGCATTGACATGTAATGATGAGAAAGATTGCGATATGAATCTTTGATAATCTCATAAAATCTGCACTGATCATAGATGAAGATATTATTATAAAAAGAAGAGAAAAAGGCTGCTTCAGTAATAGTATCGTGCAATACCAACTCATACATACATTACATAAAAATGGATAGTAAATGATTCTTACTAATAAACAAATAATAATTAGGAAAAGGAAGTTGGACAGCTAAGAGCCATGATTGTAGTGAAGAAAGAAATGTGTTTATACTTTATAAGGAAAAAGGTGCAATGCGTTGATGTATTGTAGGCCACTTTTATTCCTCATGTCAAGCACAAAATAATTAACCTAGTTAGTTTTTACCAGAATGAGGTCAAAAGTAATCACTGAAAAGAATGAAGCAATAATGAACACAAAAATGATTAAACATCAGTGTCAACGAGGCAATGACACTGTCTGTCTAAGGAATAAGAAAGCTTAACTAAAACTACACTCATATGAATTTGAGAAGAGAATGGAGATGCAAAAGACAACACATTCAGGGTACAGTACAGTACAGTACAGTACAGTACGTAATAATAATAATCAATTGGTGTTAGACGACATATTGTATGAAAGTGAAATGAACAACCCATGGGCATGGCCACCAATAATAATTATTGCTAAGTTGAAAATCAGAGAAGAGTGCAAAATTTGAAAAAGAACAAAATTACAATACACACAACAGAATAACACATGTAGTGTTGAATTAACAGCTAAATAAAAGTTGTGTTCGCCATTTATATGTAAGAATACATGTTTTTAACAAAAGAAGGTGGCCCCATCCATCCCCATGAGTGACAAGATAGCGCACTAAAGAAAATAATTTGTAAAATATATGGATTTCTTTCTTCTAGTCCAAACAAGATATATAAGATATAGTATAGTAATTACTGAGATGATGAACATTGAACATGAAGGGTAGGGAGGGTGTGCTACTGATGTGCAATCCACTGCTTATTTTTATGATAAAAAAATAATACTTACTTTACATACATCTATCTCATCTCTATCACGTTTATGCTCTGTAAGTTTCATCATCACATTCCCATTTCACGCTCCCTTCATGCAAGTTTCACAATTCACATTATTATTGTAACATTATGAAATATCACTCTCTTGCTTGCTTTCCTTTTATAATACATTTTTTAAACAACCAATATTAATATTTGTTATTTCTGACTTTGTTATCACTTCACTCACCTCAGATACCACAAATCATCCTTATATATTAGGTTATGCTATATAATTGTCAAAATAATAATAAAAGAAACACAAAAAAGTCTTGGTATTTAACATGGATTGGTTAATTCTCTATTTAATGTTTTATGCGTATGTGATGTAATGTGAATTGGAATTGCCGCCGGAGCTCAAGAGTATAAGAACAAGCTAAAGTTGCATCAATGACAATGAAATGGGATCCATGGAATGTTGTTTTTGGATTCCCAAACTGTTAGTATTTTGGTTTTCCAAATTCTATTTTCTTACCGAAGTTGTTACTAGGTTGAGTCACGACCAGGTCCCTCTCTTTAAGACGTTTCGTGGCACTGCCTAAAATTGTGCAAGACACACTATCAACCACGCCGCCTCCAGGATAAAACAAGTCCAACTACAACTGTGCGGTTAGCTACTGCACCGTAGAAAACCGTTCGAGAATTACACCTTCAATATGGTACTAAGACCACTCTTTTAATACTGAAACCAATATGGTACTGTAACCACTTTTCTATGGTGTTGAGACCACTCAAATATGGTGTTACCACCATTCTAATTTTTAACTTCTTCAAATATCAATATGACATTTCAACCACTCAAATATAGTGCTACGACCATTCTAACATCTAACTTCTCCATGAATTGAAGAAGAATATATATGTTTAAGATCATTTTTATTATACCGAAAAGGGACTATGATCTTAAAATATTATTTATTCTAAAGAGACATAAATAATTGAAGAGATTATCCTCTTAAGACCATTCTTGATTCCGAAGGGACAATATACCGAAAGGGACTATATGGTCTTAAGAACACTTTTAATTCCGAAGAGACAAAAGGAGTAGAAAAAGGAGAAGGACTTGTCAACACAAGTCGAAGGAGAGAGAAGAGAGGAAAAACACAGGAAGCATCAACTGTGAATTTCAGTGTATGGAATGCACTGTGTGAGCTCTTTATTTATAGAGAAAGTGAGAAACTTTGGGAGCAAGTAATTCTCATATTAAATCTAGTACAAAAATATCACAAATTGAGTATCAAAATATATCATATTGAATTCAAAAATATATTATTCAATACATGAATATATTATTGAGTACAGAAATATATTATTGACTATCAAAATATATTTCAGATCATGCACTAAAATATATTAAATTGTCTACCTAAATATTTCAGATTGTATTCTAAAGTATTCTAGAATGCGTTCCAAAATATTTTAGCTAAACTTGGGGACTAAGAAAAACACTTTCTAATAATGATTAAATTAATTATTTAATTTATCATTTCCAAATAATAAAATATATATCAATATATATTTTTTCTCTAGTGCTTACTTCGTTCACTTAATTATGTACCCATATTATAGGTACATCCCCACTATATAAACACTACTAATGTGTGTGTTCAATCCGATGTGGAACTTCCACTTTTTTCAATTCACACAAAACTAGTTCTACCCAACATGAGAATTTGTATTTAGTCTTTTAACTCAATTTCCACACATGTTTCAACAATGGAGTTACTTAAAACACAAACAAATGAGTCAAAATAGCCCATCAAATAAGTTACTCGTCTAAACATGTCTTTGTCCATATAAAATAATCATCATAGGGTTGAAAATGAGATGAGCCGAGTTGAACTTTGCATAACTCGACTCGATACAGTTTGATTCAGCTTAAAACTTTTGCAGTTTAATACAAATATATTTTTTAGCTTAAACTCGACACAATTCAAATACACAAAAAAACTCGTTTCAACTTGTTAGCATGAGTCACATAATTAAAAAGTCATCATTTTTAGATTTTTGATCTTTTAAATTAATAATTTTACAGTTAACGCACACAAAGTATCATCAACTTCACATAACTCTCTCTTTGTAAAAAAAAAGATTTACATAATCCTCATCAAAATATAATCAACACAAAGAATCGCAACATAAAAATCTAACCATCACAAACATATATAACCAACAATTAGAATAAATAGAATTAGTGAACAATTGTAATATTAGCCAAACAATAGTAGAATTAGTCAGACAATTTCCAACACAGCGGCAAACAGGCCCAAACATAATTTTTATAGAACAAAACAACCATAATAATATTAGTTCAACCATAGATTCTCAACAGTGTTTGATTAATTAATTAATCAATTATGGATCAACATTAATCAATTATTATGAATATAAGTTATGGTTAATTGATGAATTTTGTTGGACTTTGTTTCTGAATAGACCATGGTGATTGCTTTTTAAGCCCCCCTAAAATCTCCAAAGGCTCCCTAAAATACCGAATTTGCCCTTTATACAACATATGGTAGATATATACCGAACTTGTTAGGAAGATAGCTACGGGATGCTCAATTACAAAATCAGGTAGATATAATCCAGATTCGTTAGGGAGATAACTTCATAATCGCGTGTTGAATTTAAATTGCGGTGTTCAACAGCAGTTATTATATAAGACACAGCAGTTATATAAGACAAAACACAATTTATCAACTCTTATTTCCTCTTTTGCACTCCACTTGAATTTTATTCTAAACTTTGCAATTTTCCACAAGGATCATACCAACAAACAGTGTTAACTTCACTCAAT
>Ga0228710_1001896_pt1 | contig 32280 bp, 19 predicted proteins | sample MedpolnodulmetaG_FD_177995 | JGI IMG/M metagenome (GOLD analysis project Ga0228710, IMG submission 177995) | Root nodule microbial communities from Medicago polymorpha collected in Santa Monica, California, United States - pink nodules | ecosystem: Host-associated > Plants > Roots > Nodule... | reverse complement strand
ATATAAAAATATATATATTTTATATATATATATATATATATATATATATATATATATATATATATATATATATATATATATATATTACAGTTTCTTTGCCACCAATTTGCGTTTTTTCACGAAATAATATTTCGCGACATTACGCATTTTCCTTAATTTAATTATACATTCTTATTGAAGTTGGTGATTCTAATTGTTGTGCATGATTTACACATCTTAGAGATAACAAAGGTTTTACTGAAGTTGTCTTCAAGTATTGCTTAGTTATTTGTAATAGATTATTGAGCCTGTTACATATTTCTATTATGAGCAATGCTATTTAGTAAGAATTATTTAAGCAAGAAAGAGAAGAATCCACAAAAATAGGGGATTTGATCAATTAGGTTCCGACTAACCATACATGGGGGTAGGGGTGGTTATTATTTGAAAGAGTTAAATGCTGCCACGTACAATTCTTGCAATTCTTGTACACAATCTCCCGTAACATTTAGCAATTTCCTTCTATTATATTTCTCTTGATTATACAAAGAGAACTGCTATATGGTACGAGAATTTTCAGTGCGAATTTTGATGAATTCAAATTACACGTGCAAAAGTTGAATTATTTCCCTCTCCCACGTGCAGCTTCGACATTTTATCAAAAAAAATTAAAAAATAATAATACACCCTTTATAGAAAAATGCAAACCAAACAGTGTCATCCTCTCGAGCGTTGTTATCTGCTTCATTTTTTAACAATCTTTTAATTGCTCAAAAAGATATGACAGTAGACTCTAAGAAATTCATTATGTTTGATGTATGAAATCCTCACTTTACTCTTAGTTAGTTTCATTTGTTAACATGAAATACATAAAGATGAAGTATCTTATTAATAGTCATTCGAGTTATGTAACAGTGAAAACCTTGATGCCTAAATTAAATATAGAATCATCTTCCAAATAATAAGATACAAGCTGAAAACCCACCAGCATTAGGGGTGGTTATGAAGGTCGTATATTGAATTTTCTGCAAGCTGAAACTGAAAACTGCTTGAAATTATCCCCACTCTGGAACTCTGTAAGACGGGAATCTCTGCAAGCACTTGAAAACATAACGAACACAAACGCATGTTAAGGAGGAGGTTCCTGGTGGATCAACAGTGTCACCATGGGTTAATATAGGCGAGGCGGTTGTAGAGATACTGGTGATTGTCGAGAACGTAGTGTAGTAAAAGGACTAGGTGGTGTAGCGGTGTGGATGTTCATATTTGGAGTTGGATTTTAGTTGAAATTAATTTAGAAAACATATGCTAGGTCAGTCATGGAATTTTGTATTCTATTGTTCGCACCACATACAATTTTTCTAATACAAATTAACCACATCATAAATCTGATATATTATTTCTCACATTTTTCTTGCGTTTTGGTCTTAATTTCATCTCTTAACCAAACATGAATAAATTAGATTTAAAAAGTTTGTAAAAAGGAAAATAAAAAGTAAAGTGTGTACGAAATAGTTATGCCAAATTTTTGCACGTTTATCTTTGAAAGAGGAATGTTACTAACACTCACTTTTGAACACTTACTCTTTTTGTTGTGAATTCGGTCAATTCCAAACCTCACATCAATGAAATTTAGATTCGTGGAGCAAGTATCAATGGCAACCAACAACCAAAATAACCACAAGCAACAACAACAAATATAGACTGAATCTAGAAACCAAGTGCATAGCAAAACCACAATCCAATCAAAGAATAAACAAGATAAAGAGAGTAGAGAAAAGATAACAACATCAAGAAATTGTTCACTCAGTTCGGTCCAACCATGACCTACTCTGGGGGAGAGATTGATCTCTCCAATCCACTATCAATGAGTTCTTACAAAGAGATACAAATGGGTTACAAGAAATTAGCTTCAACAAGCTCACAAAGAACAACCCTTATTTCTACCCATTTTTCCAATCTCACCAATGAACAAGACACTCAATGATTTTCACTCACCCAATGTGTCTACAAATGTTCCCCAACTCTAGAATCTAACCCCCAAAAGAGAACCAACCCTTAACCTTTGATTTCCTAAGGATCTTCTCTTTTGGTTTCACAAGACTCACCCAAGTTTCTCACAATTGACTCTCCACTCATGTGTTTCCCATCCCCATGAATCTCTCCCCAAAAGGCACCAACCCTTTCCCAAGAGCCACCTCTTTTGGTTCTCTAAGATTCACATCTTGAAGCTTTGAACCTCACCCAAAGACCCTCAACCTTTAGTATCTAAATACCCTAAAAGTTTTCTCATTTGGTTTCCATGAGATTCACCAAGCTTGCTTCAAAAGTGGGTCATGGAATGCTTAAATAGTGTTCAGGATCACGTAGCATCGTACTACGATTTTTTCCATCGTACTACGATGGAGCAGGTAACAGTACAATATTCTGCCTTATCCACAAAATCGTACTACGATTTTTTCAGTGCCAACACAAACCTGAACATCCAAAATCGTACTACGATGCCTTGCATCGTACTACGATGCCTTGCATCCTACTACGATTTTTCCAGAACTTCAACATCCAAATTTTGAGTCAATTTTCAACACTTTTATTAGATGAAATCAATGTATGTCCCACCACTTTGTGTAGGTTCTATTTCCAATGTGTAGACTCACAATGCTTTAAACCAATAAGAGAGTAAGTATTAAATAGAGTGTTAAAAAGAGAGTGTTGCTAGCATTCCTCATCTTTGAAATTCCAAAACCACACCATAAAGGTATAAGCTCATCTAATAATTAGTTTAAGGTGGATCCTACCTGATTATTGATTAATTCACAAATAATATTAGTAAGGGTTTTTCTATCATGTGCAAATTTGCACATGTAAAGAAATTTAAAATGGTAAGTTTGTTTTGGATTTTATGTATTATATATTAAATAGATAACTTTTTAATAAATAATTGATGTTTTTCAATGAAAAATTACTACTTTTAGTTTCGTTAACATGTGTAATATTGCACATGTTAGACAAACCATAGTAGTATACACCTTCTTGAAGATATATTTGTTTGCCATATATCTCACTTATTTTAATAATAGTATTTTTTTTAAACAATTTAATCAAGTAGTTGTAATTCTACTATATGAAACTAATCTCAAAAATAATTCTTCTATAAGCCACATTATGTGCGTATAATCTACAAAATTAAGAACACTAACCTGACAGTTGTGTCTTTACCACCCACAATTTGATTTGGAAAACAGGAGCCAACTCTACTTGTCTTATTTTCCTTAAAGAAAATCTCTACTGATCTTAGTAAAGAATCACCACAATACTAAAGAAGCCATTAGTAAGATTCAACAAGTTTTATTAAAAAGGAGAACTATCTCACTCAACATTCTCATTAAGAGAGCAATTCTATTTCATTTCAAAATTTTCCTCAAATAAGGTTACAAATGCTTAACTAAAAAAAGTTTATCCTAAATCTAAATAGGTCATAAATGACACCATTCTTTAGGCTTGTATTAGGTTTACATAATATTTTCCTAAAAGAAACCATTTTTCAAGCAACGGCTAAGCGTTCTCTGTAATGCAAGTCAATAACAAGTGTTTTTTTGTTGGTTTGGTTGTCGCATATCTACGGTGCCTTGTATTGTTTCTTTTTCGCCCTCTTGTCAGAACAAGTGTCAATCTGCATCTACAAGATTCAAGGATCAGAAGCATCATTTATGCATCTAGTGTCAACTGTTGAGTGTAATTCAAATACTCTAGTTAGTTACTATTTTTGTTGGTTAATTTTAGAAGTTAGTTGCATCCTAACTTGTAGTACAAGTTTGTCATGATTTATTACTCAAGTTAGCTATTGTATATGAAAAAACAGTTCACATAATGAATCAGATACTTTCAGTTTTCATTCACTTTTCATAACCTCTCTCTATTCTCTCCTCTTTCTATTCTCACTTTCATCTTTGTGATATCTCAACAATAGAGATTTTGCTCCAATAAATTGGTGTCCAGAGCCTATCTAGTTCGTGTTGCGCAACAATGGATTCCAATGGAAACTTTCCCGCACAGTTACCAAAATTGAAGACAGATAACTAAGACAAATGGAACGTTCAGATGAAAGCGTTGTTTGGCTTCCAATAAGTGATGGAAGCAATCACCACCGGTGTTCAAGAGATTGGAGTGAAACAAAAGACGCTGCAAACATGACACCAGAAGAACTTCAAAGTACTTTGGAGGCTAGAGAACTAAGATTCACTAAAAAGAATGGTGAAAAGAACCTTGGTCAAGCACTGATGGCCCAGTTTCGAAAGAAGGGTGGTAATGGAAATAAATTGTCAAAGAATAAGAACAAATTCAACACAAGTAGTCAGAAGGGAAATGACAAGCCTGAATTCTCTAACAAAGGAGGAGGAGGGTCTGATCATTTCAAGAAATCACAGAAGTTTGATAAGAAGAAGGTGCCATGTTACAATTGTGTGGAAATTTCGATCACTTTACTGGTAAGTGCTGGTCAAGAAAGGGTAAAAAGAAGCAGTGCAGTGATGATGAAGCATGTCCAGTACAAGAAGAAAGTGATTATGGGTCAGATTATTGTGTTGCTAATTGCCACCATTAATGAAGACTCATCACAATCTAAAAACTTGTTCTTTGACACTGGATGCTCAAATCACATGACCAGTCACAAGGAATGGCTAATATATCTGAATGCAAGAAAGAGCAAAGTAAGGTTTGCAGATTATAGAACACTTCAAGCTGAAGGCACTGGAAACTTGGTGATTAACAAAGAGAATGGAAATCATGTTATAATATAGAATGTGCTCTATGTTCCAAGTATGAAGAGCAAACTTGTTCAGAAAGGATTTGAAGTTAATATGAAGAACAGTCCATTGTCCATGTATGATGCCAATCACAAATTGATTATTAAGGTCCCTTTGTCCAAAAATAGGACCTTTCAAATCAATATTAACACTGCTGGAGTGAGGTATCTAAAAGCAATTGAATCTATGAATAAATTTGGATATGGCATGCCATATTTGGCTATCTAAACTTTAGAAGTCTGAAAGAATTAGAATCTAAGCACATGGTCACATGATTACCAAGATGTCCCTGGAAAAATTTATGAAGTATGCATGGTAGGGAAGCAGCCTCGTAATTCATTCAAGTCATATCTTCCTTCCAGAGCAAGTAACTTGTTATAAGTAGTGCATTCTGATGTTTGTGGTCCATTTGAGGTACCTTCACTTGGAGGTTACAAGTATTTCATTTCTTTTGTTGATGAGACAGGTAGAATGATGTGGCTATGTTTGAAAAAGCAAAGAACAGCACTGCCTTTTGGTGACCGTCGACGGCTTTTGCTAGTTTTCCAAGGTGGCTTTTAACTCTTAACAGCACCGCCTCCTTTATCCCTTCCGATCCTTATCCTAGACATAGTGGTGGTTGGTGGTGGTGTGTTGGGTGGCTTTGTACTCTGCACCACCCCTTTCCTAGTTGGAGTGTCCAAATCGGAGTCCGTGTGCAGCCGGGGTTGTTATCGGAGGATTTGGGTTGGATTGCGGTGCTTTGGGGTGAGCTTTTGGGTGGCAGTTTAGGTTGTGTGGTGGTGGTGATGTGGTGTGAGGAGGTCAAGGGTTTTGGGATCCGGGAAGTGCTGTTCAGATCCGCCGTTTTTACTCCACCATTGGTTCTCTTTTACTACGGCAACGAACGCATTCTCCTTGTCACAGGCGACCGCCTTTTTATGATCTGGGTTGTGGTTCCACTTCAAACCGGCGTCGCTGCCCGTGTTTTGTTGTTGGATTTAGTCTTCCTCTAGATTTATGTTTGTGTTGTTACTTGTTTCTTGGTGAGGATGTTTTGGCGTCATAGTGATGCAGTGATGGTGGTGGTGATGCGCGGTGGTGATGCAGTGGTGGTGGAGGTTATTCAATTGTGGAGGGGGTGGTGATGCGTGGTGGTGGTGAAGTGTGGTGGGGGTGATGATGGGTGGTGGTGGTTGGTGTTTTAAGTGAGGAGGTGGGTGCTTGTTGGGGTGATTTCCTTTAGAAGCAACCTCTGTTACACGGGTCCATGTTCGTCTTCACTAGCTCTTGTTTGTGCTTTTTGGGTGGTTTAGGTGTTTATGGAGTTTGGAAGGTGTGTGTCACGCTTTGTTGAGCCTTTTCCTTTTTATTTGTTTGTGGTTTAAACTTTGCATGCCATGTCTTTCGTCTTACATATTGTGTGCTGGTTTTCGATGGGCCGGTTCATTTGGCTTCGAGATTGGGAGTCGGGGTCTAGCTGCAATATTTGTTTGACTTGATTTGGTTTTTTCTCTGGTGTATCGGAGGCGAGGGGTGCCCTGCTAATTTGGTTCTATAGTCTGGTAGGCCGATCAATTTTGATTCGAAATTGGGAGTCAATTCTTTGACTCAAGTTGGTTTTTGGGCTTTGTGTTGTGCTCTTTCGGTGGTTCGGAGGTCGCGGGGTTTGTGATAGCTGCATGATCCTTCGGTTAGGTGCTCTTCGAAATGTGGCTCAGCTTGGGTGTTGGGGTCTGCGAGTTTTATTTCGAGGGTGTTCTTTGTGGGTGAGTAGTGACGATGGGCGGTGGTGGATATCGTGTTTACAGTGCTTGTTTTTTTTGGAGTCTGTTTTAGGTGGTGATGTGTTTTGGTGGGTTTATCTTCAGGGGTGTTTTTATGTGGTTATGGTGTACCGTCTATATGGCACCATTTGTATCTTGTTTCGTCCATACCTTGCGTCTTGAGGGGATGGCGTTTAATAATATTTGCCGATTCAAAAAAAAAAGAGTGAGAAATCCATCAAGATCCTCAGGACTGGTGGTGGACGAGAATACACATCAAAAGAATTTGAGCAATTTTGTGATGAGCATGCCATTACTCATGAGGTTACAGCACCATATACCACAACATAATGGGCTAGCTGAGAGGAGAAACATAACAATTCTCAACATGGTGAGTATGCTGAAAGAAAAATCACTGCCTAAGTTCATGTGGGGAGAAGCAATTGCTACTGCTGTGTATATTATCAATAAATGTCCTGCTAAAAGATTATCAAAGATGGTACCTGAAGAAAAATGGACAAGAAGAAAGCCTACAGTGAGTCACCTAAGCATTTTTTGTGCTACAGTCATATACCTGAGCAAAGAAGAACCAAGTTGCAAGACAAAAGCAAACTTATGATCTTAGTTGTTTACCATGCAACTGGAGCGTACAAATTGTATGATCAAGTAAATGAAAGGATTGAAATCAATAGAGATGTGGTGATTTCAGAAGCAGATAGTTGGAGCTGGAAAAACAAAGGGACTGATTCTAGTAGACCAACATTATACTGGACTGAAAATGATAATGCTGAAATTGTAAGACAAAATGTCACGGACATTGAACATGCAGAAGCATATAATGGTGATCCTGAAGACCTGAACAATCACAAAGGAGAAATAGAAGACCTCCTGCAAGGCTAGATGAGTGTATAGTTACTCTTGATAATGATGTCAATGATGAAGGAAACTTAGTTCATTTTGCATTATTTGCAAATATTGAACCACTAAGCCTTGAAGAAGCTTTATGTGAGAAAGTGTGCCATGAAGCAATGATTGAAGAATTTAAGGCTATAGAAAAAAAATCAAACCTGGTACTTAACTAAACTATCATTTAACAAGCATCAAATTGCAGTAAAATGAAAATGTTTTTTGTTTTGTGTTTTTATTCAATGAATTTGAGATGATTGATATGGGAAAACTAAGCTACTTCCTTGGTCTGCAGTTTCATCAAACAAGCTTAGGTATTATATTGCATCAGCAGAAGTACATGAGGGAAATTTTAAAAAGATTTAATATGTTGGGGTGCAATCCTGCAGTCACACCCATTGAGGTTAATGCAAAGCTGGAGAAAAACATGGAAGAGGAACCATTAGATAGCACATTGTTTAAGAAAGTGGTAGGTTCATTAAGATAACTTTGCAACAGTAAACCAGACTTGTGCTTTGTTGTGGGAGTTGTAAGTAGGTTTGTTGATACACCTAGAAAGTCACGCATGATAGCAGTGAAAAGAATACTGAGATATGTAACATTTGAGTGTAATTCAAATACTCTAGTTAGTTACTATTCTGTTGGTTAGTTTTAGAAGTTAGTTTGCATCCTTACTTGTAGTACAAGTTTGTTATGATTTATTACTCAAGTTAGCTATTGTATATAAAAAACCAGTTCACATAATGAATAAGATACTTTCAATTTTCATTCACTTTTCATAATCTCTCTCTATTCTCTCCTCTTTCTATTCTCACTTTCATCTTTGTGATATCTCAACAATAGAGATTTTGCTACAATATCAACAAGGCAGCAAGGGTCAGTAATGCCTCAGGTATCAATAAAAGTTAGTAAAAATCAAAAGTCTGAAGTATTCATTTTATCATTCACTTCATTAATGAAGAATAAGACTTGATTGTATTTTGGTCACTTATATTTATTTTAGGTTTTTTGTTTGTTCCTTATATTTTAAAAGTTTTAAGTTGGTTTAAAATGTTACTACGTTGCTATTAGTTTGTCCCTTCGGTTACTTGGTCATTTGATTTTCTGAAGTGGCTAAGAGATTGCACACATGGACACACATGGATATTACATCAATAAATTAATTAAAAAAGTATTTTTAAATTTTAATGACTATGTTTTATAAACTATTTTAATTACTTCAATCAAAAGAGAAAAGTTAGAAGATTAAAACTAAAATTCATCAAGTGGTGAAATTAAGTTTTAGAGTAGATCATAAAGGTTGAAAGTGGTTTATACCATTTGAACATTTTTTTAGCTAATAAAAAATATAGGAAGAAGTTTTCTTTAAACTTCAACGGTATATAGTGTCTAGATATGTGCTTATGTGTGTTAAGTGTACAGGTAAAGCTTCAAGATAAATTCAAATTGATTTTCAAATCAGTTTGGATAACATTGCTAAGGAAATAGTAGTGCAATGTAACTCTTCTTTATTTTCTGTGTCAGTTTTATTCTTGCATATTTTCTTGTCATTTAAGAGTCCATAAGATATGGCATTTTCATATCTTTAATTAGTAGAGTCGTTTATTTTCATTGGGATATTTGTTTCCACTCTTCTTTTGTTTAATGTCTTTAATCTTTATGTTCTGTTCTATATATATCCTTTGGTCACTATTATAAACAAAAATTGATATTTTATATTCATTTAATAAATGATGTATATAGTCTTTAATATATACCACATACATATTTATTGAATGAACTTAAAATATTAAATTTTACTTATAATAGTGACCGAATTGTGTACTCCCTCCGTCCCAGTTTAACTGAGTCAATTAACCATTTCACACAGATTAAGAAAAGTGTTATAAATAAAAGAGAGAACAATGGTTTTGAGTGTCTTTGTCAAGTATTGTTGCATTCTTCTTTATCATAAATGTAAAGTAGAATATATTGAATTGAGAGTGGTGAAAGTAAAATTAAGAGCATTGCTATTTATCTAGAGAGAAATTATCCCGATTGTATCAAGAATAGCAATTAATCAATCACAATTGTGCCTGACCACAAAACAAGGAAGGTGGTGCTATAAATTAGGAGAAAATATTGAGCAAAAATACTATCGTGAAGCTTTCGGGTAGAAATCTCTCGCTATAACTAGAATTACGCTAAAATTAATTAGAGTTGTAATTGGAAAAAAGTAATTAATGTTGTATTGAAAAGTGAAATCGGTCAAAATTCTTGGAATAATATTTTTTTTCAAATGGCTCAGTTATTATAGGACGGAGGGAGTACTATTTAATCTTGTCGATTTCACACATGATTTTAAAACAACATTTTTCGAGGGAAATACTAAGTATAGCAAGGATATAAATTATGTATTGGAAATTGTGTTAATTTATTTTTAGAAAATTTTTAAAAAAAATTTTCTCAATAAATATTTATTGTCATTTGTGGAATCCTTAACGTATAGACTCATAAATCATGTATTGGAAAGTGTGGCAATTTATTTCTCAAAATTATATAAAAAAAAAAAAACTTATGCCCCAGTAGTACAAGTTTATAAATTAAATAGAGAAGTTTTTTTCTTGGAAATGATGCATTTAGTATTTTTTTTTTTTTTTAAAGAATGATGTAAGTATCTTAGAAGTTTAATATTTAATCTTTTTAATACAAAAGTTGACTTTTAATTTCTTTATTAGCTTCTTAAATTTTTTTGTATAAGCCAAGAGCAAAATGACATGAAAAAGAATAGTGTCCAACTAAGTTGGTACTCTACTCTATTCGGTTGTCAATTGATCATATATATTATTAAAAAAAGGAAAAAATTACATAAAAACTTGGGGACATGGAACCTGACTGAGTTAACAACCCTAACGGGCAAAACTAAAAATAAAAAAATCCACAAAGTGGATCCAACCATAAACAAATCTAACTTTAAGCGCAGTCCAATGTTTGGCAGATGAATCGATCGTCAACACGAAATCGGTTCACGTACCATCAACTCCCTGCAACAATGACAGCAAGCATTGATGACTCTTTCGAGTCCATACAGTCTCATGACAATCAATAGGATGACTGGGATAAATAACCACAAACAAATGCTTGAGAGTGGGGGTGGATTCGACCGCCAACACGGTAATTAACAAATCTACGCGCACCAACTCATTGGGGATGGCAATGGGTGCCCAATGGACAGGGTACTATAGTACTCATCCCCATACCCACGTTTGTAAAAAATACATGTACCTGTGCCCGTACCCTCGTGGGCAACAACTTTAGTGTCCTTCCCCATACCCTATGGGCACTTAAGTGTCCATACCCGCACCCATTACCCACACTTTAACCATGAAAAGACAATAAAAAACAACACAATTTTAATAAAAACCATGATCCAAAAAATTTCAAATCAATTCATAAAATAGTATGAATCGTAGTATTTAGTCAAATAAAAAAACATCTAAAATATCCCTAGAAAGAAAGAAAAAATAGATACCTTACATGAGTTATACGTTAAAAAGTTGCACTTGCATGTTAAAGTCATAATAAATTGTTACTAAAATTTTTATTAAGTTGTATTAAGTTGTTTTAGGTTTAGGGTTAGACTTAAGTAGTTAAATAAATTAATTAATTGTACACCAAAAATAAATAAATTATTTATCATATTATATAAATACATATATGCGGGTTACGGGGCTGGGTAGTACAGTGTCCATCCCCGTGCCCATACCCAATCAAATTTGCGGGTAATTACCCATACCCATACCTGTGCCCAAGAAAGCGGGGTTTTACCTACCCGTAGCGGGTTTTGCGGGTGTCCATCGGGGCTGGGTTCAATTGCCATCCCTACAACTCATCATCAGCTTAATCAGCCATTTTTGACCCACAACAAGCTATCATACAAGCACAACCGAGACACAAGACTGAATTTCATCCTTTCATCAATGGAAAAGGTGTGTAAAAGAACCAGAAACAAGCCGAATAAATCAAACTCATTTTTTAATATGTATGGTGTATGAACTACCGCCAACACGGAAAAGCTCACGAACCATATAAGCCCCCTGGATAAATCACAGCAGGCATTAAAAGCCCTTTCGAGCCTAACGAACTCCACACGAAGCATTACTCGATCTGGAAAAACTGAAACCACTGAAACCACGATGAGTTTTGAAACGGAACCTGGATACGAACAAACCAACGGACCTACCCTCATGGGTTTTGTACACCACCGTGAGTCAAGACAGCCCCGCCGCGTACCAACAAACACAACCCCGCTTGGGGTTCAAAACAATTGTCAGAAACAAATTAAACATATAATGAGTTTTTTTGCAAATAACTTATTTGTTTACATTGAAAAAGACATTAATAGTCTATTTAGTATACAATCAATTATGAATAAAATTAACTTTTTAAAACGTGTTGTGCCCAACTTTTTTAAATAGTTATTGTCAATTTTTATTTTCTTTGTTATTGCTTTAGTTTACATTTCATGTAAGTAAAAATTATTGTGTTTTTTTAACATATTAGTTAAGTTTAGGGTTAAATTTGTTTTTAGTCTATAGAACACTCTCGATTTTTATGTTAAGTTCTTAATGGTTTATTTAATTTTAGTCCTTAATTTGCTCTTATCAAGATTAAATGACCAAAAACACTCATTGTTTAGGCAAAGATTGAATAATTTTTTTGTAGTGACGAAACATAAAAAGTTATAATTTATTGGACTAAAATTAAATTTTTCTTTAAAGTTAATATGTTGATTTTAATAATATTTTATTTTTTCTTTAAATTTGGCCCCTGCATTAAATTTATGCTAGCTTCGCCGCTGCGCAGACAGTTCTCGCATTTGGAGGTGGTACGGAGGATAGAAACTCATCGCACCACCGCCACAAACCACTACATCTCTGCGACTTAAAGGGATGGAAGGCGGTTTGAAGTTTGAGAGGTCAGAGATGAGATTTGAGAGAGGCGGCTCCGTTCTCAGAGAAACGATTCTGCGTTTTTTCTCCTTAACTTTCGCCTTAAAGCACAAGTTATACTTTTAGAACACAAGTTAACATGATTCATCCCACTAGTTTATTCCTTCTGTTTTTTCACCCGAATCCCATTTGGAAAACCGGTATCTCTCACTTTTGTTGAGTCCTTGTAATAGGAAAACCAGTATTATAATAAAAATTATTCATGTAGTATGAATTAGAAATTGAATTTGTTTTTTTTTAATCTTGTATATATTTGTTTTTCATCCCTATTACGTACATTATGTGCTCTCACACACACACTGTTTGTATTGGTGTGTGTTTTGAACGGTCCTTGTATGTGTTTAGTTTGTGTCCCAGATTGAATCTAATTTTATGTAACTAGTATATGGTTTTATGTTCGGTTAGGTGTAACGAACCTCAATGCATTTACAAATTCAAAATAATATTAGCAATACCACCGGAAATTACATCAAAAATACTGCGAGAAACATGAGATAAATCTGCCCATGTAAGAGCATGAATGCTTTAGTTTGCTTGATGTCTAGAAAAAACAGCTTCATAGTTGTTATAAATTTGGAGTAAAATTTTACAAGTTTGCAAGATTGATCCGAGCGGTTTAATTTGTTCGAATGCATATCATCAACAACCATTTTGCAATCTAGTTCAAAGATCACATCATGGTGTCCTAATCAAATAGTCCATTTGAGGCTTTGAAGAAGTCCCCAGGCTTCACTTTCAGAAGGTGTCATGGCAGCCCTGCACACGTCTGACATTGCACCTAGAAAGCTTCCAGCTCCATCACGCTAATATGCCCTCATGTAACTTTTTTGTTGGCATGAAAACAGCGGCATCGACATTGCATTTGAGGAAACTGGCGGGTGGTGGCTGCCAAACTGCAGCATACATTTGTCCTTCGTTGCTTGCCATGGAATCAGATCGGCGAGCATGCTGCCACGCCTCAAAACTCCACTCGCACGTTGGAAGACCTGCTCCGGCGTATCATTTTTATTCTCACATAATTTAAGTTCCTCTTCAATAAGCTCTAAGATGTCATAGCAAAGGTAACCAATTGAGATTGTTTTAATTTCTGCCACAATTGAACAAAGACATTACTAAAACCTTCGATATGCTCCCTAAGATTAATGGCCATAAATTCAACTTCCTCCAACAAGTGATGCTATTCACAAAACAAACGAACAAGTGCGAATTATACAGTATATAATTGGCAAACTACACAATTTGGATCACAATCTACTCCTTTACTAGTCAATGTTTGCCTAAACTTCATCTCTATCTTTCGCAAGGCTATAACATTGATAGCTACAAAACAGAAAAGTTTTCATAAATATTGTCCTACTGTTATGTAAGCTTCTCACATGTCAGTTATTTTGTTTAATTAATCGAGGCTTTGCATGCTGGTCTCGAAGTATACATAACCAAAGTACATAACCAGAAATTCTATAGCTCGCTTCTAAAAAGGTTGAACCAATAAGAACAGACAGGTAAAAGTAAAAACGGTAAAACTGTGAGATAAGATAACAAAATGTTGCAATTGGACTTGCTATATATGCTCTACACAACAAAATGCAATCTTTTCCGCAGCCCCAGGATGAAGTCATCCCAAAGCTTAGAAGCATGTAGCAATTGAATGGAGCTACTACCATGCCATTTTTATTCTATCATTCAGCTTTAGTATCACAAAAACTAGAAGTAATCCAAAATCCAAGATACGTTGCGATTGAATGATATTATCCATTCCTGCTCTTTCAATAATGCTGCAGTTATTGCAACTTAAAAGATAGAAACAATCACAATACTGAAATACACCTTAAATTGGTGAGTTTGATATACTGTAGAAATAAATTTATGAATCAATGGACATGCATTGGATACACAACGCAACAGTTTTTGGGCAAATATCTCACCATGTGCAGAAAAAGCAAATGATTTGTCTGTGGTTGTTAATTGATGGTTACCGGGTTCACAATAGTTTCGATATGCCTGCCTTTCTAAGTATGCCTATGTTTTAATATACTAATTGGTACTCTTCAAATTAAATTGGCTTAGAATATTAAAAAGAACACAATCTACATGAGAATTTTTTCATATATCTACAAACAATGAAAACACGAGGCTTCAAGAAGAGTGATTGACATTTGACAGTCAGTTATAAAACAAAAAATTGAACCACAGTAAAGATTAAACTGCTGGACATGTAGAAAACAAAGTAACAACTTATTAGTTTATAAGAATAGAAAAATATTGAAACACTTATAAACCTTTCATCCCAGGTAGCGGCAGAACGCAATTGTCTTCCTCTCCCTGTGCATACAATTTTCCCACTTCAAAAAACACTTTCATCTTCCTTTTCATTCTTCTTGTTTTTTGATTATGCATCCTCCTTTCATATTCCACAATCATCCTTGTTCGCTGAGTTTGATGTATACTATAAACAGCATACCCATGCACTCGGTTTCGAACAAAGAAAAATGAATGCTCTGTCGTTGTCTTTCATCTTCTTTTGTAACAAAGAATGTTTCCTGAGTTTGTTGGCATGTTCGCTTCAATGTTTTCAGCTTCGGCTGTCCTAGCTGAAATGGGACTCTTTTGAAATATGACAAATGCTGCTTTGTCAATCTGTTGAGTTTTTCCATTGCTGAGCTTTGTTCATGGTGGCTTGCTCTATCAATTTGTTTCCTTGCATCTTCTACTGATGCAAACATTTTTTGCTGAGTTTGCAGTCTTCTTTAGCTATCCCCTAATTTGTAACTTTCTGAAAATTAAACAAACTAATGTGTCGCAGTTTTCAACTTACCGGGAACTTGTACACACTATGAAATCATCAACAACTTGAATTTGACTACATAGAGACAGTTCTTGCCGACAACGTAGCACTGATCAGAACTTCAGAAGTAACACTAAAATTGAAAAGCATTCCCAAACTGAGCCACAAAAATCTCACTTACCAGAATCCTGTACTCTGACTTGATAGTTCAATGAACATTCCACATTAGGGCATTACATTAAATATCATCAAGGTTCTAATTCTATCACTCGTTACTCCACACAATGTTTTGTTAAATATCATGCCATAACAACTCTATTATGAAATTGTGAAAGATGCAAATCTTTTTTGCCCTGCTATATCTTTCATTCAAGCAAATGATTAACTACTACTTGCCCAGGAGTAAAACTTATTTCCTTAAAAAGATGAAATTTGTCTCCTCAATGAAAATTCTATTTTATAAACGGATCGCAACAATATATTTACTATTTAGCACCCAAATCCAAATCTTTCTAATTGATTTCAAGCAAAAAAGCATCAAGAATTTACCATCTGCATAAGCATTAAAACCAAAATCTAAATCATTCCAACTTATTATCATATTCTAACTAGTACTAGTTTCGCACCACTTATCCTACATTAGTACATAACACTCAATAGTTTAAAAAACTCAATTCCTACCAATTTCATAATCTTAATCAAAATTCAAAAACAGTAGTACCAAAAATTTGCACAGGAGATCGATCAGTTGCAAAGACATATATATATATAATTCACATAATAGATGAAAATCCATCCAATTTCATTAATAACATATAATTTTCACTTTATGTCGAAAATAAACATAACACACAATCTACAACAACAAACATATTCATCAAACCACATTTTCTAATCCATACAACACACCAGCATACTTCATCAGTTGACCATCATCATTCCCAAAGAAAACTTCCTTGATCTTCCTAAAAGCATGAAGAGTCAGCAAACTGTCAGAACCCGCCTCATGAGTCTTCCCAACAACCCGATCCACATTCAGCATCTTCCCAACCCTATCCAAACCACCATACAACCCCTCACAAAACTTCGCCAAATGCTTCACATCATAAACACTCTCCCCAAAGAAAACCCTAATCAGCAACAGAAACTCAGCAAGCTCTTCAGGCAAAGCATATTGAGTCAATGCCTTCACCAAATATCCGAAATCATAACCGCTATGAAATGTCACCCAGCTAACCTCCTCATTACACACAAGTCCAGAACTCATCATCAATTCAGCAAATCTTCCAGAGTCAATCCCAAATTCCTTATTTTTCTCAAAATCAATCCCCTGACTCTTCAGCAATTCAATAGACTCATGCGCGTGAATATCACGCTCTAAGTCAAAATCACTGAAATTGAATTCCCAAATCAGAGACTCCTCAGAGCTTCCATTTCTCAATTTCGGCAGATTACCATCAACATCAGATAAAGTCAGACCGACTTGGATGAGATTAAGACTATCAACATTCGCCCTGAGGACAGAGTAGTGGGCAGCAGGGGTTCGGTGGTAAGATGATAAGTCGGTGATGCCATCAGGGAGGATGACGACACCGGGAAACTCGGTGTCCATTGAAATGATTGGATATGAATCCACGAATGCGCGGATGAGTTTGAACTCTGATTCGAGATTGAATGACCACACCTGTCGGATTGAGATTGATGAAGCAGAGGGTTTTGCAAAGAACATGTTTTGTGAGAACATTCTTGAAAAACTGTAAGAGAAAAATAAAAGAAGATCTGTAAGATTTAGACAATGAGGCTTACGTTTTATACATAATAATCTAGTCAAAAAAAAAAAGTGAGCAATTAATTTATATACACTTTTTTACATTTGTCGATATCTAAAGAGATATTTTAGGAACTAATATATAAAGTGGCACTTTGATGTGATTTGATTTTATACATATGTGAAAAAGTTTCAAATAATCAATGTAGAGTAATGAACCTCATAAATAATACTCCCTCTAGTCAATGCAGAGTATTATCCATAAGGACAAATTTTATTTAAAATTTTCTTTTTAATTGTTATTTATATAATATTAAGGAAAAATTCAGTCAAAAGATATATATACTTCTTCTGGTGACTATTATAAGCAAAAAACAATGTTTTAGATTCATTGAATAACTGATGTATGTGATATATACTATAGGCCAAATGCATCAGTTATTTTTATTTTATTTTTTTGGTCAGGTAGCCTAGTGGCTAGAATTCACCTTATAAGGTGAATAAGTGGGGTGTCCGAGGTTCGAACCCCGGCCCCTGCATATAACAATGCATTGTCCTACCAACTGAGTTATGCTCACAGGACAATGCATCAATTATTTAATGAACCTAAAAAGTGGTTTTTTGCTTATAACAGTAACCAGATGGAGTATATAATATTAATAAGAATAAATATATTATTATACAATTCAGTCAAAATATTATTACACTTTGAAAGGGAAACCCGGTGCACTAATGCTCCCACATAGCAGGGTTCGGGAAGGGGTCTCACTATTTGATGTATTGTATGCAGCCATACCATATTTTTACGCAAGAGGCTGTTTCCAGGACTTAAACCCGTGACCTTTCAGTCACATGACAACAACTTTACCATTGCGCCAAGGCTCCCCCTTAAGATATTATTACACTTTGATATAATATTTTTTCAAACTACACAATTTGAATCACAATCCACTCCTCTACTAGTCAACGTTTGCCTAAACTTCATCTCTATCTTTCACAAGGCTATAACATTGATACCTACAAAACAGAAAAGCTTCCATAGATCTTATCCTACTGTTCTGTAAGCTTCTCACATCTCAGTTATTTTGTTAATTAACTCAGGCTTTGCATGCTGGTCTCCACATATATATAACCAAAAGTACATAACTAGAAATTCTTTAGCTCTCTTCTCATTTATTTAATTCTATAAAGGTTGAACAACCTGCTTGATTATGCAGAAAAAAAAATTTGAAAAAATAAATCAAAACAGACAGGTGAAAGTAAAAATGGTCCAACAGCGAGATAAGATAACTAAATGTTGCAATTGGACTTACCATATATGCTCTGCACAACCAAATGTAGTCTTCTTCGCAGCCCCACGATGAAGTCATCAAAGCTTAGAGATATGATACAGTTGAATGGAGCTACTACCATGCTACTTTCTTCCATTATTCAGCTTTTATTTCCCAAAAACTAGAAGTCATCCAAGATACATGTTGCAATTGAATGATATTATCCATGGATCAATGGAGTTTGATAAACTGTAGAAATAAATTTATGAATCAATGGGAATGCATTGGATACACGACGCAACAGTTTTTGGGTAAATATCACACCATGTGCAGAAGAAGCAGATATTTTTGTCTACAGTTGTTAATTGATGGTTACCGGGTTGCCAATACTTTCTGATATGCCGGCCTTTCTAAGTATGCTTACATTTTAATATACTAATTGGTAATAAAGCTGGCTTAGAATGTTAAAAAGAACATAATCTACATGAGAATCTCTTCATATATCTACAAACAACGAAACTAAATGTTTCAAAGTAAAAAAATTATCGTTTAAGTCATGCATATATTTGTTAGCAAGAAGAGTAATTGAAAGTCAGTTATAAAACAAAAACATGAGCCACAATAAACTGCTGGACGTCTAAGGGAAAAAATAACAACTTATTAGTTTATAAGAATAAATAAATATTGAAACACTTGTAAACCTTTCATCTGAGGTAGCAGCAGAACACACTTGTCTTCCTCTCTCCAGTCAATACAAGTTTCCCGCTTCAAAAGAAAAAAACTTGCATCTTCCTTTCCATTCTTCTCGTTTACTGATTATGCTTCCTTCTTTCATTTGCCGCTATCATCCATGCTGCTCGAGTTTGATAATTTGATCACTCGCTCCTTTTGTATTCCATCTACATCTATTTGGAACTATCTTATGTACACGGTATACTCATGTAGTCAGTTTCAAGCAATGAAAAATGTAATATGCTCTGCCGTTATCTTTCATCTTCATTTGTTACAAAGAATGTTTCCCTGAGTTCATTGGTACGTTCGCTTCAATGTTTTCAGCTTCTGTTGTCCTTGCTGAATAGATGAGACTATTGAATCACGAAAAATTATGCTTTGATAATTTGTTGAGTTTTGGCATGGCTGAGTTTTGTTCACACCGCATGCTCTATCCATTTGTTTCCTTCACTCTTCAACCACTAAAACAAGTTTTGCCGAGTTTGCAGAGTTCTTAAACAACAAATTGGTACTTCATCATAGTTTTCAAACTTACCGCGAATTCGTAAACACTAGGATTTCATCAACAACCTGAATTTGACTACATAGAGACATTCTCACATGTAGTAAGCCTGTAATTATCCGGACAGTTCTGACCGTAGCACTGATCAGAACTTCAGAAGTTATAGTAAAATCGAAAAACCATTCCCAAACTGAGCCGCAAAAATATCACTTACCAGAATACTATACTCTAACTTGATAGATCGACAAACCATAGATAGTTCATTCCTTATTCTACATTAGGGCATTACATTAAATAGCATACAAGTTCTAATACTATCACTCATTATTCCACACAATGTTTTGTTAAGTATCATACCATAACATACAACTTCATTTAGAATTTGTCAAAGATGCGCATCTTTTTTGCCATCCTATATCTTCCATTCAAGCAAATGATTAACTACTAATTGCACGGGAGCAAAATTCATTTCCTTAAAAAGGATGAAATCTGTCTCCTCCGTGAAAATTATATTTTGTAAACCGATACAGAACAATGTGTTCACTATTTAGCACCCAAATCCAAAACTTTCTAATTGATTTCAATCAAAAAGGCATCAAGAACTTACCATTGATCACGGCATGAGCATTAAAAGCAAAACCATAAACATTCCAATTCATTGTCATTTTCAAACTATTTTATAAACAGATATGCAACTATGTATTCACTATTTATCATCCGAATCCAAAACATTATAATTGAATTCAAACAAAATGGGCACCAAGAACTAACAATTGACCAGCAATCACCACATGAGTCCTAAAAGCAAAATCTAAAGCATTCCAAATTCATTACCATAATCTAACTAGTAGTGATACATTCACTACTCATCCTACATTAGCGCGTAATATACAATAGTTTTAAAAGCTCAATTGCTAGCATCTTGATCATCTTAGTCAAATCTCAAAAACATTAATACCAAAAGTTTGCACGACGCATAAATATTATTCACATAATAGGTGAAAATCCATCCGATTTCATTAATAATAACCACAAATGTATATAATTTTCACTTTTATGTCAGAAAATAAACATAAGAACGATCTACAACAACAAACATGTTCATTAAACCACATTTTCTAATCCATACAACACACCAGCATACTTCATCAATCGATCAACATCATTCCCAAAGTGAACTTCCTTAATCTTCCTAAAAGCATGAAGAGTCAGCAAACTATCAGACCCCGCCTGATGACTCTTCCCAGCAACACGATCCACATTCAGCGTCTTCCCAACTCTATCCAAACCACCATACAACCCTTCACAAAACTTTACCAAATGCTTCACATCATAAACACTCTCCCCAAAGAAAACCCTAACCAGCACCAGAAACTCAGCAAGCTCATCAGGCAAAGCTCTCTGCGTCAACGCCTTCACCAAATATCCGAAATCATATCCGCTATGAAATGTCACCCAGCTAACCTCCTCATTACACACAAGTCCAGAACTCATCATCAATTCAGCAAATTTCCAAGAATCAATCCCAAATTCCTTATTCTTCTCAAAATCAATCCCCTGACTCTTCAACAATTCAATTGACTCGTGCGCATGAATATCACGCGCAACATCAAAATCATTGAAATTAAATTCCCAAATTAGAAACTCCTCTGAGTTTCCATTTTCCAATTTCGGCAGGTTACCGTTGTCATCGGATAAAGTGAGACCAACTTGGATGAGATTAAGACCGTCAACATTCGCCTTGAGGACAGAGTAATGAGTGCCAGGTGTCCTATGGTAAGATGATAAGTCGGTGATGCCGTCAGGGCGGACGACAACGCCGGGAAATTCGGTGTCCATTGAGATGATCGGATGTGAATCAACGAAAGAGCGGATGAGTTTGAACTCTGATTCGAGATTGAATGACCACACCGGTCGGATTGAGATTGATGGAGCGTAGGGTTTTGCGAGGAACATGCTTTGTGTGAACATTCTTGTGAAACTGTAAGAAAAATGAAAAAGGAACTGTAAGATTTAGACATGAGAGGTTTACATTTTATAATAATTTAGTCAAAAAAATTAAAAAGGTGTGTGTTTAATTTATTTACTCTTTTTTTACATATGTCGATATTTGAAGAGATATTTTAGCGACTAGGTATGAAGTGGTATTCTGATATGATTTGATTTGATTTTTCTATGTGTGTAAAAAAGTTTAAAATTATCAATGTAGAGTAATTAATCTCATATAGGATTCTGCTTTGTACCAAAAGAAAATAATTAATAATACTAATTGGTAATTTGACTGATATAATGAAAAGATAAAGGTTTGAATAAAGTTACCTTAAAAGAAAAATGAGATGCATTTGATTTTTTTTTTAAAGGAATAAAGCATTTGATATATCCCTTAAAAAAAAACATATAATATATATGAATTAACAACCCCTCAAAAAGAAAAATGAATTAACAACTTACTCAATAATCTAGTCAAAATTCTCCCCTTGAAAAAAAAAATCCAGTCAAAATTATAAACAACTTAACTTTTTGGCAGGGAAAAAAAACAACTTACTCTATATGATATTATACTAAATAAAAAAACATAAAAAAGAAGATAGGCATGAACAAAATTTAGATATATTTTATTAGTTTCTTTTTGTATGATTTTTAATATAACTACTCATGATTTTCTCAAATACATAATTTTTTTCAGGGTTTGTTATAATCATAAAAAATGTATTTTCAGTGAAAAATCATACGAAAATAATTAAGATAATAAACATAAAGGTGTGAAAAAATAGTGATGAATAAAGCATGGTATCATTGTATAAATGTTTATTCATACAAATAAACAATTCATATTATATCCTTATGATCCATTATCTGATAGCGTTGTAAAAAATATAAAAACAAAAGTATTTATTATTTGAACAATGATATTTAGACATAAAAAGTTATTTTACTAAATTATTTTACTAAATGCATTAATTAAATGTCCCCTGAGGTATTCAGATTTTAAAATCCGAAATGATTTTTCATTGATTCGGATTTTATAATCCGAAATATGCTTATGTATAATCATCAATCAGAATCTCTCCCATTTCAGCAATTTTGCTTTTAAAAACAACCAAAATACAAAGTAAAAAATGATAAAAATCTGTCTAATAAAATCATAAAAATACCACCGAAAAAATTCTAAAAATCAAATAAAACTAATGCAAATTTTTCTGAGAATATGAAAAATAAAAAAAAAAATATAGGTCTAAACGATGGAATTTTGAATTTTTCCTGATTTCGGAGAAAGTTTCGGACCAATCCGATCAAGTAGCCCAAAAATCGGATTTTTGACTAATAACAACTAACAATGACCCAAAACATAAGGATGAGGGTTAGGAAGCTTAATATTGTCCTTAAAATGACTATCAATGTTACAAACATGTCTAGAATATGTGCTGATACAGTTCAGATTATATAATCCGAAATGTTTTTCCCTTGAAAAAGGGTGTCTAGAGGGTGTACAGATTTTATAATCCGAAAAAATCAAGTAGCGCGCCCTATTTTTTAAGGTTTTCGAATTATAAAATATACTCATATCGATAGCCACTGAAACAACTTACATTAACATAAATTAATATTTTACAAGGAGTATTACTTTTCCCACCCTATGGTGTTCTAGCGCGCCCTGCGTTTTTTCAAAAATGCCCTTGAAGTTTCTGGATTTAATAATCCGGAACAGTGTTTTCCTTTGTTAAAGGGTGAAAATGAGTTACAGATTTTTCCGGATTTTGTAATCCGAAAACTTCAAAAAATAGGGGGCGCTACATGATTTTTTTCGAATTACATAATCCGAGCACCCCTTAAACACCCTTTTTCAAGGGAAAAACAGTTCGGATTATATAATCTGAAATGTATAGCACAAATTTTAAACATGTTTGTAACATGATAGTCATTTTAGGGAACAATACTAATCTTCCTAACTCTAATCCTTCTGTTTTGAGTCATTGTTACCTGTTCTTGGTCAAAAATTGGGTTTTCGGGCTACTTGATCGTATTTCTCCGAAACTTTCCCAGAAAATCAGAAAAAATTCAAGGATCATGATCCCCTATAAGAGACTTATTATGGGACTCCGCCCCTCAAAATCCAAAATTTCATCATTTAGATCCATTTTTCATTTTTTTTGAATTTTTCATATTCTCATAAAAATCCGAAAAAAATTGCATTAGTTTTATTTGATTTTTAGAATTTTTTTGGTGGTATTTTTATGATTTTATTTGACTGGTTTTTAGCATTTTTTACTTTGTTTTTTTGTTTTTTTAAAAGCAAAATTCAAAACTGCTGAAATGTGAGAGAGTCTGATGGCTGATTATACATAAGAATTGTCCGGATTATAAAATCCAAAATAATAAACATGAATCCGGATTTTAAAATCTGAACTGCATAAGGGCATTTTTGGAAATTTTACAGGGTGCGGGAGAAGGCCATAGGGTGGGAAAAGTAATACTCTTTTTCAAGCATATAAATAAAGGATTTAGTATTGTGAGAGAAACTCCATATTCTCTCCAGGTTCTTTCTCTTTAACTCATCGAATATGGATGGTTTTAGGTCATTTTTTGATCTAAAATCACTTATCTGCATCTTTTTTCCTCTTTCTTTCATTCTAAATAAACGATTTCCACATATATCAAGTCTTTTTTTTGTGATTTCATCGTCCGAGTGAAACGTTGTGCTGTTTGTTGTCTTGCGCGTTGTTGTTTGATTTTACATCTTGTGGTGGTGTTCATTTGGTTCCTATTGAAATATCAACTTCAGTCAATCACAGATTCAATCAATGATTTTGGCGTCAACATTGCAGATCTGGAAGCATGTGTATTCTGGTGATTTATATTTTATCATATTATTTGTAGATATTTTGTCGTTGTATGTCATTAACTTGAGTCATATGAGTTTGTTTGCAAATTTACTCTTTACATTTTTAACGATGTTGATCATATGAGTTAATTTGAATGAATAAATACCATTTAATAAAAATAAAAAAAAAATAGTATCGTCCTTAGAAAATAAAAGGATTTAAAACCATAGTTATCCTATTTGGAAAAACAAAATCATGGTTATAAGTTTGAGTTTCGCTACTCCCCTGGAAAAAAAAACTAATTTGATTTTCGCTACTATGTTTTTTTTTAGGAGGATGGAGGAAAGGGGAGATCCCGCTGCTACGATTTTGGAAGAAAAAAAAAATCAAGGTTAGTATTCTGTATTTTTTAATAGTTTATTTATTTTTTGAATAATTTTTTTTTTTAGTGGTTGAATAAATATTTTAATATTATTTACAGCTTTCCCAAAAAAAAATTAATGTTTATTAAAATATACATAATAGTAAAGTTAAATAATATTTTTTTCTTTCTTTTTTCCTCAAATTTTTTTTGTCACCTTGTATGCATTTTATACTTTGAAACTTTAGTATTTATTTATTCTTTCAAAATTAAATAATATAATAACTTTAAAACATATATACCCCCGTGCCCCGGAAAAAAAAAACTTTAAAAATTGAGAAAAGGTTCCTTAAAATTATAAAGTAAAACTCTTGACAATGAGTTGACACCTCTTACAATAATATTATCATATTAATTTACTCTTTTTTAAACGAAAATGTTGGTACTGTTTATTTTTTTATGTCGGAGGTGGAGGTCAATCCCTTGAGCTCCTTTTTTTTCCTTCCAGTAAATCCCTTGAGAGTGCCTTTCATATTTATTTACTTAATATTGATTATAAATATTTTTAATTCAAGAAATTAATAAAAGTAAATAAATCTTATATAAATTAATTAAATGAATCTTTGAAAATAAAAGTGTGTTGACTTAATTAAATAATTGTACTTTTTTAATATATATTATTCAAAACAAATTACAATTCAATTAATCAAATTCATCATATATGAAAATTAGTATATAAATTAATTTAGAAATTTAAATTTTAAACTACCATATTAGTCAATTTTTTAAATATACTAATTGATTTAAAATATAATAAAATATTTCATCTTTTTTAAGTTTGTCGAATATACTAATCTTACTAATTGATACACCAATATTTGTTTAATAAAAAATAGATTTGGCTCATTTTTATCTTTCCAATTAAAAAATTATAATCAATATTGACTAATTAGTCTTGAAATGTTAAATACCAAAAATATGCTTCAATTTAACTTAAATTGCTTGGCTTTATTTTTCTCTTCTCTGTGGACTCTCATGTGACCGCTCAAGGCATTAACCCTTGTAAAAGTTAGGTTACAAAACTTACATGCATGAATTTCCCTATGATCAATAGAGAAAAAGCAAAATGTGTGCTTGGGGTCTAAATGAATAAACTTGATTTTTTTCCCCCCTAAGAACTGTAACTAGATATCTCACTAGGCACATACATACATACAAAATTTATAGAATTTTGAATTCATAAAGTAATTGAAATTATTAAATTAATTGCTATAATACCTATTATATTTAATGAATATTAATATCTGTGTTATAATTTGTTTTGAATATTTTCTATATTTTATTAATTTCAAATATATAAAATAATTCTTAAATTTCATTAATTATTTGTTTGACTCAAAATAATTAATTTCAAATGGTTTATTTGTTTAATAAAAATTTGTTTGCCTCATTTTTCTCTTTCCAATTAAAAAATTATAATCAATATTAACTAAATTAATCATGAAATATTAAATGATAAAAATATGTTTCAATTTAATTTATAAATTTAATTAATTTTGAAATATTTAAAAATTTGTTTTTAAAATATTTAATTTATTATATTTAAATTAAATTAAAATATTTAATTAAAACTTAGTAAAGAAAGTCAACATGTTCCTTTGACTACATTTTTTTGATTTGTATTATATCAATTTTAATTTCAATTGTTTTTTTTATTTTATAATACCTATTTTTATTCCAAAACAAATTGTTTTGAGGAATAAAAAAACTAACAACCAATTTTAGTCAATACTTTTTTAAAATTGATATAATACAAATAAAAAAAATGTAGTCAAAGGAACATGTTGACTTTCTTTACTACGTTTTAATTAAATATTTTAATTTAATTGAAATATAATAAATTAAATATTTTAAAAACAAATTTTAATAATTAATGAAATTTAATAATTGTATTATATTATATATTTTGAGTCAAACAAATAATTAATGAAATTGAATAATTATATTATATATTTGAAATTAATCAAATATAGAAAATATTTAAAATAAATTATAACACAAATAATAATATTCACTATTTTTTTTTTTGAAGGAAATAATATTCATTGAATATTACCTCAAAAAGAAAATTCATTGAATGTAATAGGTATTATAGAAATTAATTTAATAATTTCTATCACTTTATGAATTCAAAATTCTATAAATTCTGTTTGTTTGAGCCTAGTGAGTTATCTAGTTACAGTTCTTAGGGGAGAAAAAATCAAGTTTTTTCACCTAGACCCCAAGAACACACATTTTGCTTTTTCTCTCTATGGATCATAGGGAAATTCATGCTTGTAAGTTTTGCAACCTGACTTTTTCAAGAGTGAATGCCTTGAATGGTCACATGAGAGTCCACAGGGAAGAGAAAAATAAGGCCATGAAAGAAATGATCACTACTCTCAACCAACATGAGGCAAAGAACCAAAAAGTCACCAATCCAAGTACAAGTCAAGGAGGAGAAGAAATTGATTTGGAATTAAGACTTGGTCCAACCAAGGCTACCCCTAGCACTAAGTTGGACCTAGATCTCAAGTTATAATTTTATTTTATTTTTGTTGAAATGGTCGCAAGTTTTTAAATTATGCAATAAATTATGGATGTGTTCTTCAAAAAAAATTATGGATGAGTTTACTGTTTTTTAAATTATGTCTTCAGTTGGATAATATGTGTGTCGTATTTTGAGTATGATAATGTGTGCCGTATTTTGAGTATTTTGTTTCTCAAAAAAAAAAAAAATGTCACTCTTCTAACATTTTTGTTGAAACCCACTATTTTCTCTAAATGGAATTCAAACTTCCTGCGTTAGGGATTCCATTGATACATTAATGGGTGAATGAGTGGTATCATGGCCTGCTTGGAGTGAATCTAATTCATCTTATGAGTGTCGATCTCAACTCATCTAAAAAATGTTTGTTCCACCTTTTATCCGTCGGGCATAGCTCAGGTTATGTATATCTACTAGAAACGATTTTTTCTAAGAAGGTAAACTAACCCATCAAAATTAATATCGACTAGATATGATTTTTATTATATTAGCATCATTTTTAAATTTGAAGCATCAATTGGTTTTTAAAGGGTTGTGTAGTTAAGAAGATGGTTATTATTAGAGCCCTTGCAGAGAAAACTACGGATTTAAAGAGATAAATAAACCTCTTTAAATTGTTTGAATATTTAAAGAGATTAATTTTTATGAACCAGACCACTAGAGGGGAATTAAACAAAGCTTTTATTTGAATGTTTTTGACAATTTCTGTGAAGCAATGTAATAAAATTTGCAAATCATCAATTGAGAAAAGACTAATGTGAGATGAATTATAACATTTATATTTCCTTTTTACCCTTGTTTTTTTGTTTAACCCTCGTTCAGAAGAAAATGAATTATGACAATTGATTGAAATATAAGTAAAGTCTAATGAAGAATTTTTACGTCCAAAAATCGTAGCAATTTTTTTTAAATAATTCGTTTGTCTGTGTATTTCATTAATCAGTTTTCTTACCCTTATGTAAATCGCACAAATATAATATAATATATTGAAATGGTTAGTTTCGATTCATTTATTCTAACTTGTTAAATGCCTTAATTTTTTGGCAGGTCTTTTTAACTCTAATTTTAGGGTCCGTTTAAATTGACTTATTTTTTAGCTTATACAAAACAACTTATGCAGATAATTAAGTTTTTATGTATTATTATAAGCTTGTCAAAGTAGTTTATGAAGAAACTGCTTATAAAAACAGAGAACTTACGAATTAACATAAAATCTATTAATTTGCTTTAGCTATTTTTCATAAGCTCAAAAATAGCAATCCAAACGGAGCCTAATACTCAATTAACTTCACAAAGATTACGTAGTCTCCCAAATGAAGAACACTAAAAATAAATTAACATATAAGTTCTTTGCTAAGGTTTACTGATGTGCATCGCAACTTGTCATTTGAAAATAAATAAACACGAGGTTCTTTGTGGGTGTTTAGTGTTTACAGATCTGCGTCTCAGCTTGTCCAACTTCTGCAACGTAAAATTGATTTCCAATCAACTAAATAACATATTCTCTTCAAGTTTTATCTTAGTTTGTGATATAGTACCATCATTACTTTCAATATATTCTCATTTTGCTGTTCCAAAAGAAAAAAAGAAAACCTATAATTCTACAGACATTTGTACTATTGCACTACAGAAAATCTTGATATGAAAAGAACATAAATAAAAGATTCAGATAATTCTAATCAATCAAGTAATGAAATACTTCAAACTTCAAAGGCATGAAAACATAAATAAAAGATTCAGATAATTCTAATCAATCAAGTAATGAAATACTTCAAACTTCAAAGGCATGGTCAAGGACTACGGTCAATCTCCGCGAGGAGCACTAATCGCAATAACCGTCAAGGCACAAGGGATTTCGCCATAATGGCAATCTCACTGGTGAAAATCATTTTACATTCTGATGACAGTCCCTGCAGTCAAGCAAATCAGTACTATTTCAACATGTTCATATTCAAGAAATCAGTCACAACCATCCAATTTTTACCATTGAATAAGACAACCCCTTAAATCACTAAAAGCTGTAGGTGTAGGGAATCCGAATCCACAATAAACAAGCCCCAAAACCAAATGTGCAAACATAAAGGCTAACATAAAAATTGATGCTTCCAATTTTCCATTTAGCTCCAGCATACTTACAAGGCAGAAGAAAGTAAAGTAAAAGGAAGCAATACTAAAATTGAAAATACCATTGTATGTAATCTGAAGGAAAAATACTACTTAAAAGAGTTGTTTTCAATATTTGACACACATAAATTCATCAAACAGCATCCCTTCAGCACAGTTGACAAAGTAAGACAACAAAACAACTCTGAAGCCATAGAGATGGAAATAGGAGCATTCCCCAACATGTTCTTGAATTCAGAAGGATCCACAAAGCATTACACATTATATATTGCATACTGCAAATGCAATATGATCCAACAACTATACGATCTTGGATGCTAAAAGTAAGTTCCTTCTGGAGGCTGGACAAGCTTCCGGTTATGAGGGGCTGCCATTTCTTTCTTCAGCTGGGTCAGTATATCCTCCATGCTGTACTCTCTTTGCCAATTTGCAAGAAGCCCAAATTTCTTTGGTTCAACCTGTTTCATATAAATCTTGATTACATCTCTGATAACAATGGATTCAAGGTTATTACCAAAAAGCAAAGAGATTGTGTTAGCACAGTTTGCAACTTCATATACACATCAACAGCGTGAAAAAAAATAATATTTAGAAGATGATATGAAAGCATGTGGAAATTGTAACTGATACCACGCCAGTTTCATGGTTAACACAAGTCATATTGATTCGTGAATGAAACCGAACACTTGGTGGCTTTTCTGGGTAATCTTTGTCACAAAACAGCTTCAATTGATATATTCTGCCTTCATGTACAGTCTGAAAGTAAAAGATAAAATAAAACATTATATGACCTGAAAACCACCTTTTAAGTACACACAAAATGAAAGTAGATACAACAGACATAAAAATAAATTCTGTCCACTTTCAGATTTCCAGATACACCAATAATTCATACTACATATTTCTTTACTGTGCTGCATTAATGAAGCAATGAAAAGACCTTCCAGAACATAGGAAGGGCATACATATTGTATATTAAAAAAACCCAATAAGTAAGAAGTGATATATTACAGAATTGTAATCAAACTTTAAATTATGATATTATGCTCAGTGCAGTTGTAGAATGATTGCCAGTGTTCATGTGCAAATACAGAAGTATAAGCTCACAAGCAACTAAACACAGGACTAAATCAGAATAAGAACTCAAAAAACATGCCAGTGTAAACACTTCGCATAAACTACAATTTTCAAGGAGACATGTTGTAACATATGCTCTGTTGCTTCTAGCTGGAAGTAAGAACTTGAGAATATCCAACTTCCACATAGACTGGTTCTAACAAATTAGGCAAATTGATGCAATTGAATTTACTTGTTCAAAGTTCAAACATAATAAAAAATCTGATATTACACTACCTAAAAATGGATAAAGTTAATGCTTACATTGTGGGGGCCAATGATGGTGCCAGTCCAAGAGCGCATGTAGATGTCATCTCCGTCATCCATTCCATAGCTAACAGTGCCATCACCGATACCTTTTTCACCTCGTTCAAGCTCCTCCAGCAATCTGAAGTTCCTTGGAACTGCATTGAAACGCACACACTTAAACTTTGAAACAAACTAAATATAAAAATATGTATCTTTAATTAGCACAAAATCATATACTACAAATTTAAGTGGGGGATTAGTAACTAGGCATTGTACATGCATGTCAGTAATGACTACAACAGAAATATAATCCTTTCTCCATATTTTAACCACACCCAATTCGAAATCCTAAAACGCAAGGGCCGGAACAAGTGCACTCGTACCTCAATAAGTTCTTCAAATGTTTAAAAATTCTTATTCAAGTACTACAAAGACATAATTAACTCGTACAACAGTCAGAACCTTTTACATTCACAAGACATCAAGAATGAAATTTTCAAATTTGTATTGCCTCAGGATAAAAACACATATTATGTACAGAATGTTAACTGGAAACAAGAACAAACAGAATTGTAATTCAATTACAGAAAACTTGCACAAAGACATGAAGATCAATCCCACATTTTTCTTTTTAAAGTATCATTTCAATGCCTAAATACGCTTATCTCGTAGCAGTAAACTCTGTGAACTGCGGATACTTCAAATTAATGATCAGTCAAAGTGTCCTACACGCATCAGAATCCGAATTGTAACACCAACGACACCGACACATGAAGTAACATTCATTTCTATTTCTTTAAATTATATAGATGTCAACGTGTTGGTATAATTACTTCATAGCTTAAACTTCAAAATCACATCAACAAGAAACTACTAAAAACAGTCTCACTAACCAAAAACAGCAATGAAATATAGAATAATTCACAAAGCTCATAAAAATCCACAAAAACGAAAGAAAAATGATCGAACATTTCAATTAAAGTAATTGTGATAAAAAAAAATCAAAATTCAAAACAATTATCACAGTAATATCATCAACCGAACAAAATTCACAGCTGGAATCTTCAATCACCGATCCAAAATTTCATCGGTAAAAAAAACAAAAAACCCCAAAAATAACAACAATTACATAAATTAAAAAAAAAACTACATCGATGTTTTAAGGTCAACGGAAAGAATCGAAAATCAAAATCAACAGAGCAAAAAAAGAAGATTGAAACAAAAAAAAAAAGTAAAAAGCAAAATTGAGTAAAAAAGAAAACGACGAAAACGGTGATGAGTTAGATTGGTAACTAACCGACGACACTGGATCCGGCTGAGCCAAGCGTCATGGATGGTTTTTGTTGAAGTGAGTGTTGTGGATCTGATCGGAGAATCTGTGACAGAGAAAAAAGAAGAACGCGAATTGTGGAGAATAAACAAAGAATGGATTGAAATAGAAAAAGAAAATGGAGTGGTGATCGGGTTAAGATTTTCTTGAAATGTGGAATGGTCCCTTGTACTTTTGTTTGTGGACTTATTGGCCCATTTTGTTTT
>Ga0228710_1001894_pt1 | contig 32285 bp, 13 predicted proteins | sample MedpolnodulmetaG_FD_177995 | JGI IMG/M metagenome (GOLD analysis project Ga0228710, IMG submission 177995) | Root nodule microbial communities from Medicago polymorpha collected in Santa Monica, California, United States - pink nodules | ecosystem: Host-associated > Plants > Roots > Nodule... | reverse complement strand
AAATTTTTTAAATTTAATTTAAAAAAAAAAAATTTTTTTTTTCTTCTTCCCTTTTTTTTTTTTTTTTTTTTTGAAATTTAGAACATTGCAATCTATTCCATGGTAACACACAAAACTAAATCTCTACAACTTAAAAATCAATTTTTTTTTCTAGTATGAAAAGATGATAAAATGAAAAAAAAATTATGTACAATAAAGGGTCAAAAAACCACACACGACTTAAAAATCAAATCTTTCTGAAGAACATAATGAAAATTCCATCATCCAAATTCAAAAATGACAAACAAGATTTTATATCATAATTGTAAGGAAAATTCAACATGTAACCAAGGGAAATATATATTTCATGAAGATAGATGAATCTTTTTCAAAAAGACTTTGTTAGGATTAACATCAATCCCCAAAATTAACATTCAAAGGTCTAAAACTTCATGCAAACAAAAAATCAACCCTTTTCAAGAGTCATATACAAATTTACAAAATTACTCCTAAAAAGTTACATGCATGGTTTGATCTTCAAGCTTTTTGAAGAAAGAATTGAAATTTGTACCCATCTAACACCACGAGATTTCAACCTCTACAAGGAAAATGAGGAGGGAGAATTTTCTTGAGAAGAGAATAAGTTCAATGGACATATGGGGTTGAGATGAGTGAGATTAATGTAGTAAGTTTGTTGAATTGGGTGATGGACCATGGACATGCAAGAATATGAAGATATAGGTTTTTGAAGAACTTGACCAACACTCAGTGTTTTCTATTTACAAATAACGAGAAGAATTTAAATTTAAGGTGTTGAATGAGAAATGAGAAAGTGAGAGACTGGCCTGTCTATTAAAGGGAAAATGAAGGAAAAATCATTCCAAAAACACCATTGATAGGATTTACAAACACAATTACTAGCTACCTTAATGTCCTTTAAAAATATCATTATGTTTATGTTAAATTCGACTAAATTCTAGCCACTTCAATCCTTTAAACCTTTCTTGATGCATGAGATGACACTTTGCTTTATTGCATGAATGACATTTTACTTGTTGCATGTGATGCAAATGGAAGTTTCATAGAAGTAACAAGTGACACTAGAAGACCTATTTGCATGAACTACACTTTACTTTATGCATGTAATCCTCCTTATATGTATGTGACTCATATAATTCTTACATTGGTGTCTTTTCTAGTGAGTTTTATAGCCTCAATGTTATGTCATACATGCAAGGACTTAAATTCAACTTGCATCTAAAAAAAAATATTTTTCATCAAGATAGATGGGTTTTTTCAAAAATATTTTGATAAGACTATGATCAACATCAACATGTAAAGTTCTTAAACTTCATGAAAGAATCAACCTTCTTCAAGAATCATATGCTAAGTTCCAAAACAACTCTTCAATTCAATTGCAAGAACTTAAAACACGCATGCATGGTTTGATCTTCAATTTTATGAAGAAAAGGTTGAAATTCTTACTCTTCTAACACCACGAGGCCTACACCTCTACTTTGAAAGGGAGGAGAAAGATTTTTCTTGAGATCAAAATAGGTTCAATAAATTTATGAGGTTGAATGAAGTGATATTGATGAAGAAAGATTGTTGATTTGGGTGATGGATCATGGACATGCAAGAAGATAGAGATGAAGGACTTTGGAGAACTTCACCAAAACTATGTGGTTTTTTTGTTTATAGAAATTGAGGAGAATTAAAATTCAAGTGAATTCGAATGAGAGAGATAAGCTCGTGTATTAAAGAGAAAATGAAGGATTTTTTTCTCTTTCAAATCCACCATTGGTTGTATATATACTAAAAAAATTACTAGCTACCTTACGATGCATTGAAAAACAACATTACGTTCGTGTGAAATCTCACTAAATTCTAGCAACTTCTATGCTTTAAACAATTCTTGATCCATAAGGAGACTCCTTGCATTATTACATCAATGACACCTTACTTGTTGCATGTGAAGCAAGGGGAAGTTGATAGAAGCAATGAGCGACACTTGGTCTATTTGCATGAACCACAATTGCCTTTATGCATGCATATAATCCTCCATACATAAATTTTATTCATACAATTCTTATCTATATGTCACTTCTAGTTTGTTGATTCATACAATTCCTAAGTGTAAAACTTGTTTGCTGACGATTTACTCATTCCAGAGACAACAAAAAGTTTAAATAAATAATGATGATATTTCCAACGATTAAATCATTATCTATGTTAAATAATTATTATCTCACTGAGAATAAGATGATTTAACTTCACTGATCCATAAAAAATAATTATAGAAAATCTCGGCTGTGAATTTCGAGTTTATTTGAAAATTAAACGATGAGTAAATTTTCGCGATTTCTTCAAAAATAATAAAATTTGCTAAATTCCAAACCTTCAGTCAAATTACTTCTAAGGCACGTAGTACCTATAAACAAACCTCAAGAAAACATGACAATGTGATCATCTTAAGAGAAGATTTAAAGAATGCTAAAAGGAAGATAATGACATCCTCATAGTCTTTGGTAGACAATTTCTAGCTACCGTGGTTGAAGTATGTGACCCTTAGATATGGAGATAATATGGTTGAAGTATGACACGAGAAAGAAAAAAAACATAATGTAGTCATCCTCCTACCATAACAATGGAACAACCTTCACAACTTATACTAAAAAAAAACATAAAACAATAATTAGGGAAGGAGTGAATGGTACCAAATTCCATTTCTTATACTTCCACCATACCTGAAACAAAGGTCAAGTTCAAGACCTTAAACACGTGCTTTATGGGAGACAACCCATACTTTTTATTTGCTAATAAATCTATTTTTTAGTCTTTGAAATTGTCACGAAGGTAATAACAAAAAGGAAAGCTTAAAAAATTAAGGTCAAAATACCAAAACCCCAAAAGAATTAAGACCAATACAAACAACAAAAATCATTACGCCCAACTGTGACCCTAGGCTATGGTCGTAATGACACAAAAACTCACAACCCTTCCCAAAATTTTATCACATACCAAATTCAGAGAGGGTTGCAACCAACCATAACCATAACCCTAGGCTACAATGATAACAAAAAATTAGCCCCTCAAACCTTAAAAAAATTGCATGCCACATCCATACACATTTCATGCCAAAGCTTCATCATGCATAAAGGAAGTAAAGACAAGCTATGAGCTTTGCATCCAAGAAAATGAAGCAATGCACTAAGAAAAAGGTCTCATCTTTAAATAAAATACGAATTTTCGTTACGCTTTTGAGAACATGTAACTTAAAGGATCATAAGATTCTAATTTGAATTTTAAGATAATTACCCCTTGATTGTTGAACCTTCACAATGACTATACATGCAATTGAATCTCTATTCTTTTGTCTTTATGCAATGTTCGTCTTAAAAATCTTTTCTATTTAAGCTAACTGTTAGAGGACGAACAATAGTTCTAACATGTGGAAGTTTTGATAACTAAATATATTGTGGCTTCAAGACCCAAACCGTCACCAATCACTAAGAAAAACAAAAGATTAAGGTCATAAAACTGTGGCTGTTAAAAGAAATTAAACAATTGTGAAAGATATTTCTATATTGTATTAAAAATGACAGCAAAAACTAACTCAATGTTTCAAATAATATATATAAGTTTTACTTAAATGCAAAGAGATTAAAAGTCCCGGTAGAAAACAATTGGGTATCAAAACTTGCTAAAAAAATATTAGAACCAAAAACTCATTTAACCTATTATTTTTACAAATAAGTAAGTATTCATCACTTGTTTCACATATATATATTTTTCGGTCCAGATTTTTTGTTTTCTTCTTCAAACGTGTCATACTAGATTAGTAGTGTTTTCAATATTTTTAATATGCATAATTTTATTATTTTATTTTATTTTGGACAAAATTTTACAATTCGTCACTTAACTTAATTTTTAGTAACTTTTTTCTCCTGATTTAATTCTTTGTGTTATAAAATATCAACATAATTATCCTTTTTTATCAAAAAAAATTTTAAAACTAAAAGAAAACCATAAAAAAAGCCAAAAAAAAATCATAAACAAATCCAGATCTTCGTCATACAAACCTAAAAACTCATACTTCATTAAAAAAATCTCATATAAAATGATATAATATTGACATTTTATAACATGAGAGTAAATTGAGACAAAAAAAAAAGATAAATGACAAAATTATTGCATAAAATTAAATTAAGGAAAAATTGTACAATTTTATCTATATTTTATTATATTTTTATCGAGTGATTCCATACCTAAAATTTTATTCATTTATATGAATAAGTGAGTAATCTTAAATTTGAATCACAATTCCGTATTATAATGTTTTTGCTTATCAAGATATACTTACAATGATTTTTCTCATTTTTTTATTACAAAATAGAAAGCTGCAGTATTAAGAGAGAATGGAAAAACAATTTTTTATTAATTTATGTGTTCCTTGCTCCATGCTTGGATGCAAATAGGAATGGAGGTATTGAGGTATACATATAAGCCGAACCAACAACCAATCATTCATTCATTTCAATATCTTTCCTTCTTTCCTTTCACCTTTTTCTTCTTGCTTATTATCCTTCTCATCCCACTTGTGTATACCTTAAGCACGCGCCTACCCCTCTCTCTTCTGGAGATATTTTATTTTCAATGTTAAAGTATCCAAGATGAAAATCCTTAATTTTAGAGGTCTTAAATGGGTTCCACATAGACATATATTTTTTATTTATAATTTGTTAACAATAGTACATTATAGTTACTCAACCACTTCAATAGAGATTCTCTAACAAAATATCTAAGGAAAATGTTAACTTGTGTCCTTAAGACACAAATTAAATGAAACAAATATAGAAATAGTTCATTAGAATGTGTGCATTACATGTAATATTTAGTTTTTTAATAAGTTGAATGCACAAAATTTAATAAAATATTTACTCTTTTAGGTTTCTTAACATGTGCTCTAAGGGCACAAGTTAACACTACCCAATATCTAAATAGGTCACACCAATAACTCTTTATTATTTACATTTCAAAAACAACCCAGCAATGATTATTTTATTAAAAAATGGTGTGGGGTCCACTTAAGAATTGAGTCTTAAGTGAAACCATGTGTCTTAAGAGACCCCTAAATTTTTTTCCTAATAGAGGTACCTATTAGATACCGAATTTTAATGATGAAGACCTCACAATTGGGGATGGTCATAATAGAATATTTTATGACAATCATACATCGTTAAATCTTTTGAAGAAAAAAAAACCGTCATTCATTGTAATTTTACATGATTGGAAATCAATCTTTGCATTTAGATATAAAGGATATTGAGTTTAACAAAAAATTTAAAACCATTCTTATGAGATGGCAATCAGCCTTCTTAACGAAAGATAAAGATATTGAGTTTGAATCCAGTTCTAAAAATACAATAATGTTAAGAGGAATGCTAACAAATACATTTGAGATAATCTTTATAGAGCTTTTTTTTTTTTTGAATCAGCAAATATTATTAAACGCCATCCTCGCAAGACGCAAGATATGGACGAAACAAGATACCAATGGTGTCGCATATAAACGGTACACCATAACCCCCCCAAACAAAGCCCATGAAGATAAACCCACCAAAACACATCACCACCTAAGACGGACACCTTATCAGAAACAAACAATGTAAACACAATATCCACAACCACCCATCGTCAATACCCACCCCAAAGAAAACCCCTCAGAAAACTCTCAGATTTCAACACCTAAACTGAGCCACATTTGAAAAGCTCTTAACCGAATGAACATGCAGCTTCCACAACCTCTCAACCTCCGATCCACCGAAAGAGCTCAAAACAAAAGCCCAAAAACCAACTTGCGCCAAATAGCTGACTCCCGATCTCGAATCAAAAGTGATCGGCCCACCATACTTTAGAACCAAATCGACAAGGCACCCCTCGCCCCCGGTACACCAGAGAACACCATATCAAGTCAAACAGTATTGCAGCTAGGCGCCGATTCCTGATCTCGAAGTAAAAATAACCGGCCCACCAAAAACCAACACACAAAATGAAGGACAAAAGACATGGTATGTGAATGTGCAAAACCAATCAAATCAAAAGGAAAATGCTCATCACAACGGGACACCCACCCTCCAAACACCCTAAACAACCCAAAAAGCGCAAAACAATAGATAGTGACGATGAACATGGACCCGTGTAACAGAGGTTGTCTCCAAAGGAAATCACTCCAACAAACACCCTCCTCCTCACCTAAACAACACCTGCCACCCCCTTGGGTAGCTCACGTCCGCAATCCTTTTCGACACCAAATCTGAGTCCAAAGCAACCCTGACCACTTATACAAACCTCACCAAGACAGCCCCACGATCTCCCACACAAAACCACCACCACCACCACCACCACCAGACAAACAGAAAACAACCCCAGTGACCTTGGGGGGTCTGCCACCAAACAAGCAAAATTTGAATCATCATTGCCAACAACGTGAACAACCACAACCACCACGATCCTTACAACAACAAACGATCTGGAAGTTTGTTGAAGGAGGATTAATCGTGAATGAAAGGGGAGCCACCACACCTGCTGCCGTTGAAAACAGATCTCACATATCGGCACCACACAACGCCCCTTCCACACCAACCATCCCGTCTCCACCTACACTCCACCCAAAAACCACCACCAATCAAGCCGCCAGAAAACAGACCACCCACTGCACCACACATCCCCACCGCTGCCTCAGCCTCACCTCCTTTACACGGATTGGTGACAGATCCACCACCACACAACCTAGAACCACCCAAATTCACACCACCGGAACAACCTCCCATCACCACCAGAACCACAACACATGGATCGGTAGAGGTGGAGTGACATAGCCGAAGTCACCAAAGCAACAAGAGCATCACAAAATCTTCAAACCAAAGAGAAGAAGACATGCTACAAGATGGTGTAATGATAGGATGACAATTGGACCCAAGCCCAATGGGCACCCGCAAAAATACCCACAATGGGCGGGGAAATACCCGCATTGTTGGGTATGGGCCTAGGCATGGGTTATTGCCCGCAAATTTGAGCGAGTATGGGTGCGGGTACGACACTCTAGTGCCCACCCCGCCCCATGCCCGCACAATATATAGACTATACCAATAATTTTATTTATATTAAATTTAGTTAATTAATCCTAAATCTTTGTTATTTATTGTAATATGCACTTGTTTTTTATACTTTAGATGTTTTTTTTGGCTAAATAATATGATGCCTAAATATTTTATATGTTGATTTAGAAAATTTCATATCATATTTTAATTATGTTATGATATTTTTTGTTATTTATTATCTTTTTGTTGTGAAAATGCGGGTAATGGATGCAGGTACGGGCATTGAGATACCCATAGGGTAAGGGGACGGGCACCAAACTTACTGCCCACAAGGGTATGGGCTCGGGTATGAGGATTTTCATAAAACGCGGGTATGGGGATGGGCATTATGGTACCCTGCCCAATGGGTACCCATTGCCATCCCTATGTAATGACGCTAGATCTGGAGCAGATATGCGCAGGAAACAACAGGACCGGACCCAAAAAGAACCAAGACAAGGAGATGTGAAAACAAAACGAACACAAATAGAGCACCACCAGGGGAGGAGGACCGTGGTGCGGAGACGAGGTCTCATCGCATCACCGCCGCAACACAGCTACATAGGGTCGGCCGGAATTTGGATTAAAGGGTGGAAGAAGGTTTGAGAAACTAGAGAGAGGTCAGAGAGAAAGTTTTTATTTTTTAAGAGTGCAATTGTATAAACACTTAATCTTTATAGAGTTTAAATACTCCATCCGTATTAAATTATATTTCTTTTTGAAAAAAATTGTCTCATATTATCTCGCTTTACAATTCCAATAAAACATTAATGTTTTTTTCCTATTATATCTTTAACTATTTGTTATTATATCTTTTTTCAATTCTTTAATTTATCTTTCTCATACTATTTAATAAAGACAATTTTGTAAAACAACTCATAATATCTTATTTTCATACAACATTAATTAAATTCCTTAATACTTGTGTAATGACCAAACATCATATAATTTGAGATACAGAGAATAATAAGTTTTTACAAAAAATTATTTAATGAATTGAAAATCAAAATATTTGACATTTTCTAAAAATAGTAATTTCTTAATTTAGAATTCTTAAAAAATGTCATGAAACCCTCGTTAACAAAACATAACGTTAGATATCTTGAGATCATGTATTAGTCTTGAAGTTTAACTCATAATTCTGATTCTATTCGACTCGATGTATTAGTCTTAATATATTAGTCCATCTACATTATATATTTAATTTTTTGGTCAAATAATCTAGTGGTTAAAATTCACCTTATAAGATAAATAAGTGGGGTGTTCGGGGTTCGAACCCCGCCCTATATATAATAGTGACCTATGCATTATATTCTATTAAGATAAAAAAATATAATTTGGTGGTAATAATTTTCTCTCACCTCAATACTCCGTACTTGAGACAGTGACCGGTGAAGGATGGTGGTACATGCTTGCTGTCACATCAAACAATTTCAACAGTCAAGATTACCCCGTACGGATAATCCAACGGTTCAGATATATTTACCGTCCCATAACTCTCAAACATTAGTTTCTCTCTCTTTCTCTTACACTTTCTCTCTCTACTGTACCCATGTCCAGCTTGGTCGGGGCCCCCTTATATATGCAAAGAAAAGAAATGACCCTCTTCCTTTAATTCTCTCTTTCTCTCTCTAACTTTCTCTCTCTTCTGTCATCACACTCCCTGTGAGTACTGTAAAACACTTCCTCACTCGGTCTCAATCGATAGTGATAGGCCACAAAAGAGGCCCTTTACTTTGTTTTTGGTTTTTTTTTCATGGTGATCTTGAACAACGTGTCACTCGTGCAGGTTAAGTCCAACTGGGTCATGCTGTTTCTGGGTCATCAAGTTTCTGCTTGAAATTTGTGTAGCTCAAGTAAAAAACAAAACTTTCTTTGTTTTTTTAGTGTTTTACCTTAAAGGGTTGTTTTTTTCATTATTGTTTTTGGGATGTTTTGGTTTTGTTTGGATTTTGGGTTTGTTTGATTTTGAGTATTTAAGTATGGAGTGGTAGAGTAGTGCATTGGTTTTGATTGATGAAATGATTGGTGAATGTGAATTGAAATGGCTTGAAGTTAATTGAAAGTTTATGGTTTTAAGTTAGGGTTTTTGTGATTGCCAAATTTATAGTACTATTGAGTCTTTGAATGAAAGAGAAAGAAGATATAAAGGAAAAGGGTAAAGCTTGAGTGATATGAAGCTTTCAACATCAGGGTTGGGTCAGCAGGGACATGAAGGTATCCATTTCAATTCTTTCTTTTTGCTTTATTAACATTTCTTAGTATTTGTTTTGGCTTTTAGTCTTACATATGTATATAAATATGTTGTGTGTCTCTATCATAGTACTCCTTTTATGTTGTTTAAACAACCTTGTAAGTTTTTTTATTTCCTTTTTCTCTTTTTGATGATGGTAGGAGGAGGAGGGGAGAAGAAATGTCTGAATTCTGAGCTATGGCATGCATGTGCGGGGCCCTTAGTGTCCCTACCAACTGCAGGAACTCGTGTGGTTTACTTCCCTCAGGGTCATAGTGAGCAGGTTTTTGCTTTTCCATTCCCTACATTGTTTCAATTTGCTTGCAATGGAAGATAATGAAACCTTTCTTGCAAATTTGTTTTGGAAACAATTCAATAGATTCTATGAATGGATGGACATTGAGTTGAACATGTTTTGATTGATTCCAGGTGTCTGCTACAACTAACCGAGAAATCGATGGACAAATACCAAATTACCCTAGTTTACCACCTCAATTGGTTTGTCAACTTCATAATGTTACAATGCATGTGAGTATATTCATATCTTTCGCTTATGATAATCGAGTTATGCTTGTTTGTCTACAGAGTAAATTCATTGAGCTTGAGTGCTTGTTGATTTTCAGGCAGATGTTGAAACAGATGAAGTGTATGCTCAAATGACACTACAGCCGTTGACTCCGGTATGGTGACTTTCTTTGACCTGTTTGCATTATGTGTTCTGAACTTCTCTTTATATTTGGAGAACTGAAATTTGTGTTTGTAACTATGGATGTAGGAAGAGCAGAAGGATACATTTCTTCCTATGGAATTGGGCATTCCAAGTAAGCAGCCCTCAAACTATTTTTGCAAGACTTTGACAGCTAGTGACACCAGCACACATGGAGGATTCTCTGTTCCTCGTCGCGCAGCTGAGAAAGTTTTCCCTCCGCTGGTAATGTTCATATTTTGCCTTTGTGTTTGATTCTAGATGGTTATAGATGCATTTATCTTAAATTTTGGGCTACACAGGATTTCTCGCAGCAACCACCAGCACAAGAACTAATTGCTAGAGATCTCCATGATGTTGAATGGAAGTTTCGACATATTTTTCGGGGTACAACTCTAACTTCATTCTTACGATCTTGTTATTTATATCAGAGTCTTAAAAATATGCAACAAAATATTGCTAGTACGTTTTTCTCTAGAGATGCATGCCTTTGGCACCTGTGAATTACCTAGAGTACTGGATTGTGCGTAGATATGCCATACTAAAGATTAAGTTAGGATTCTCCAGTTTAGGCGGGGAATTTTGTGCAAGACCTTGAGGAAACTAAGGCACTTTAGTAGTCAGAGCTGTCTGGTTTTTATGTACCTTAAAGATTAATTTAATTGTTAAGTCCCTATATATATATTTTATTTTTTTTCAAACTTTTTAATAAATTCTTACAGGTTAAAAACTATAAATATGTCTCTATAGCTCTATGAAAACGGCATTTCTGATCTTGGCCTTTTGGGAATCATTATTTTTAAACAATAGGATACCTATTTAAAAATTTTCAAAAAGTATTGCTAAGCGCCTTGGGTCCATAATGCAAAACAACCGAAAATATAAAAGATGTCAATCATAGGATACAAGAAGCAGGGCGAATGAAATGAAAGAATGTTATTAGTGTATTGTGTAGTAAAATTGTTTAACTCAGTTAAAAAATTACTGCATAACCATGTGATTGCGAACTACATTGTTGTGAAATTGAATGCATGAGAACATTATAATGATTAAGTTGTTGCACAGGATATAATAGAATAAAGGTTAATATCATTAAAGAGAACGCCAGGTTAGCTCCCATTGTTAAAATGATAGCAGTCTCTTCTTTGATGGTTTGGGCATGTATGGAGAAGACCCTATACACACCGATGAATAGGGCATACTAGATGGATGAAATTCATATAATTAGAGAGCGGCCAAGGAAAACAATTAGGTATAATATTGAGAGATTTAGATGTAAATGGTCTATCACTAGACTTGAGTCATACTATAGAATTGCTCAGCTCATGTAGCCGGCTTCATAATGAGAAGGGAATTATTTATTAATTTTTTTAGAAGGGACTTTGATTGGTATTGTTGTTGGTGAACATTAAATTTCAGATCAATAGTGTGACCTATCACGAGTGTCCAAGATTTGGGAAACTCCTGTTTGTACATGCTCCACATATATATTGCTAACTATTTTCTTGCATTTTTCTTTTGTTCTTTCATGAGTATCACCAATGTAAGTACATGGAAACTCCATCAACTTCATTATTAGATGCCTAATCCTGATATAAACTAGCAAAAACAAAATTGACCAACCTTCGAACTCTGAACTGTCCCCAACAGTAGCCATCTTTTTTGTATGAGGAGCTTGAATGAATCCAAAACTTGAGTGATCTGACCATGGATTGTGACCATGACGGTTGGCTGAAAGGGAGATTTGTGTGACGGAAGCTTATGCATCAATCTTCTTCCATTATTTCATAGTTTTACTTTAAGTGAAAAATTAGTAAATGTAGTAACTTCATATCATTTACCTGTCGTTTTAAGTTAATCTTACAAGTTTGCTTATTCATGTTTTGGTTTCGGAGCCATTCTTTCTGCCACAACAGAAACACATCTTTAAGTGCACTATTTCTAATTTAGAGAAATGTACTGGAGTCATTATTAATTATGCTACCAATACATAACCACAAATAAACAAATTTCAGCTGTATTTTCTACTCTTGCTAATGCCTTTGTTGCTTGCATGTCATTTCAGGACAGCCTAAACGACACCTTCTTACAACAGGCTGGAGCATATTTGTCAGTGCTAAGAGACTTGTAGCTGGAGATTCCGTGCTTTTCATATGGTGATTGTTTCTTTTTTCTCTTTTGGCTACCGTTTCTTCCCCTTGAGAGCTGGGCATTAATTCTTTTATATTCATCCCATGTATTTTTGCTTTTAGGAATGAGAAGAATCAGCTTCTTTTGGGAATACGTCGAGCCAATCGACCGCAAACTGTAATGCCATCATCTGTTCTGTCCAGTGACAGTATGCACATTGGACTTCTTGCAGCCGCTGCTCATGCTTCAGCAACTAATAGCTGTTTTACTGTCTTCTATAATCCAAGGTTGTTAATGTTGTCTGAATTTTCATTTATGAGTTCTTTATAAGAAATTACAATGCTTCTTTTGACAGTTTACATCATGGGCAGGGCTAGTCCATCTGAGTTTGTCATACCACTTTCAAAATATATCAAAGCCGTGTACCATACACGTATTTCTGTTGGTATGCGCTTCAGGATGCTCTTTGAGACTGAAGAGTCAAGTGTCCGCAGGTACATGTAGACATTAGATACTATTTCTCCTAAAGCTACTTATTTTTCTTTAAGCAGCTGTAGTGCTGTCAAATAGCGGAATTTTAACAAACCACTATTGCTCTGTGATATGCGATTTAAAATAAAGTGTTGTCAAATAGTGGCTATAGCAGCGATAGCATAGCGGAATCTGAAAAAACCGCTATTTTATGTGATCGGCAATTGATATGTGAGAGAAGGAAAAATACTATCATCTTGTAGTACTGCACCAAACTATTTCTCATTTACTTACCCATGTCTCACTTTCATTTTGTAGGTACATGGGCACAATAACAGGCATAAGTGATCTGGATGCTGTTCGGTGGCCGAATTCTCATTGGCGCTCTGTCAAGGTAAGTAAAGATGTCAATGCAAGGTGTTTGAAAGATAGATAGCAGTATATATTATACCTATTGTTATTATGTAAACTTCAGTGCTGCTATTTAGTTATATGCCTTGTTCTGTTGACTGTGCCCAAGGAGGAGCGCGGTCTTCCTAGATATCTTTCCATGTTTTTCTCTATTTTAATGCTTTGTTACATGCTTACGTTTCAGAGGTCTTTGTTTTCCTTCCTTTTAATTCCCAATCAAATTCTCAACCTTCATGCATAGGTATCTACTTGTTTGTTGTCCTTGAAAGCATTGACCTAATCCTTAAAACCTTTCTGTTTAATGTACACATATGCCTTCAGTCAACGTCATTTCAGGATTTTTGTATTTCCACCTTCGCGTCCTAATTACCTTTTTCAAATTCTAGAATCCTTTTTTGCCAGCAAAATTTTCAGGAAATTATGTTTGTAAGGATCAATTTGATATTTACAAACTCTGGTATTTAAAGCCACTTTGCCTGTTCTATATTATTTGTAAATGTAAGTCAACCTAGGACAATTGAAGAACTGTACCATATCTCTAAATGGTTTTTGAAATAGTTACACTTGCATATATCATTGTTTTACAGCTTTTTTTATATTGGTTTCACTTATTAATGTTATTATGGCTCTTGTTAATATCATTATATTTATGTAAAAAATAAAGTTACATGTATCACACATAAGTCCTTTGTGATTTTCACAGTTAAATTTCATTAGACATTTTCAAAAATGGCTCTTACTCAGTCTTTTTATCTGTTGTGAATAGGTTGGATGGGATGAATCAACAGCAGGAGAGAGACAGCCACGGGTGTCATTATGGGAAATTGAGCCTTTAACAACATTCCCAATGTATCCGTCATTGTTTCCCCTCAGATTGAAACGTCCATGGCATCCTGGCACCTCATCTTTGCTTGGTACATTTTTCCTTATCAGTTTATCTGTGTAATATGGTTTACAAATTTCCATCTGTAATTTTTCTTTGACTATCACGTGCTTTGAGTTATGACATGTGTAATTGAAAGCAATTGAGAGTTAAAGTTAGTGAATACTGCAAATTAATTTTTTAATTAAATGGAGATGGAAAAAAGTGAAATAAGGCGACAATTTTGTAGTCATTAGTACCTGTTTGTGTGTGTGTCTGTATATATAGCCTTTAGATTTTGTAGCTTTCATATTTTTCATGTCCAAAACATAGGGACATGATTTTTTTATTGTTGATCCATATTTTTGGGCTTGTTTGGATTGACTTTTGAGTTTATCTACTGGCATAGACACCTGGGAGACTATTTGGGAGAGTTTATGGAAACAGCTCCTGACACGTCTATAAACTATTTTCATCTTATTTCCACAAGCTCTCCATGACAGCTCTTATGAAAACAACTTGTAGCTTACATGAAAACAATTTGACTTCTTTTATTTTTTTGTTGTAGATATAACTTATTCATAAGCACATGTAGGATAAATGCTTATGCTATACGTGCTTAATTAAGTTGTTTATCCAAGCAGCACTTAGGGGTCTTAGTGTTTCTTGTCTTTTCCTCTTTCCAAAAATCCTTTGGTTATTTTGAGGGTCTTCTTGTGTATCCTCTACTTACCTAGGATCTTGTTTCAGATGGTAGAGACGAAGCAACAAATGCCCTAATGTGGATGAGAGGTGGACCTGCAGACCAAGGTCTCAATTCCCTAAACTTTCAAGGTGCTGGTATGTTGCCCTGGATGCAGCAGAGACTCGATCCAACTTTACTCGGGAATGATCAGAATCAACAATACCAAGCCATGTTGGCAGCAGCTGGAATGCAGAACATGGGTAGTGGGTATCTCATGAGGCCACAAATGGTGAATTTTCAACAACAGCCTACCCATTACCTTCAATCAGGAAACACTAATTCACCTTTGCAACTTCACCAGCCACAATCAATTCAACAATCGGTGTCCTCTAATATGATGCAGCCACAACAAACCCAAGTACTTACAGAAAACCTGTCTCAGCACCTTCTTCAGAAACCAAATAATAATCAAGAACTCCAAGCTCAACAACAGCAACATGCATATCAAGATACACTTCTTGTTCAAAATGATCAGCTCCATCAGAGACAACAACAATCCAATGTGCCGTCACCATCATATTCAAAACCAGATTTCCTGGATTCAAATATTAAGTTTCCTGCTTCAGTTCCCTCGGGACAAAACATGCTTGGTTCGCTTTGCGCTGAAGGAACTGGCAATCTCTTGAATCTATCGAGTCTGACGAGAAGTGGTCAGTCATTGATGAATGAACAATTACCACAACAATCATGGACTCCAAAGTATGGAAATATGCAGGTCAATGCCTTTGGCAGTGCAATGTCACATGCACAATATTCTGGAAAAGATTCAGCTATAGTGCCTCCACATTGTGATTCAGATGCCCAAAATCATACTCTCTCGGGTGTCAATATCGATTCATCTGGTCTTCTACTCCCCACCACTGTCCCGAATTACACTGCTTCAACATCGGACACTGGTGCATCAACACAATTAGGGGAGTCTGGATTCCAGGGTTCTCTATATGCCTGCATGCAAGATTCATCTTCATTTTTGCAAAATGCAGAGCAAATCGACCCACAAAACCAGAACCCAACATTTGTAAAGGTATGATTCTTAAGTAATCCGCACAGCTTTTGTCTGTTCTTTGATTGAATTTAGTAGTTTAATTTTGTCTTTTCATAGGTTTACAAATCGGGATCGGTTGGGCGTTCACTTGACATCTCTCGGTTCAGCTGCTATCGCGAGCTGCGAGAGGAGTTGGGTCAAATGTTTGGAATTGAGGGGAAGTTAGAAGACCCTCTTAGATCAGGCTGGCAGCTTGTGTTCGTTGACCGGGAGAATGATGTGCTTCTCCTTGGCGACGATCCGTGGGAGTAAGTATCGGTTTCAATTCCACCAATACTTTTGCTGAACTTGCGTTTAAAATTTCTTATCTTTGGTTGATGTCTGTTGACATTTTCTTTATTTTTTGCATGACCCTTTGTAGATCATTCGTGAATAACGTTTGGTATATCAAAATACTTTCACCGGAAGATATTCAGAAGATGGGAGATCAAGCGGTAGAAATGCATGGACTAGGCTCAGGACAAAGGCTTAATGGCACTGGTGAATCTCACCACATTGTTTCTGGACAACCACCATCAATTGGCTCACTTGATTACTGAGAACGAGATGATTCCCAAATGTAACCTTCAGGTTCCACGGTTAAGACAATTTCTTTGTGTATTATTATTAATCATTTTCTTTGGGAAGTACTGTTAATCTATTCCACGTGCCATCTTTATTATTTATGTCATGATTGAGAAGAAAATATACATTTATGTATGATAAGAAGTTTAGGACAAGCTTTTGTGTCAATCTGAACTTGAGGCACTGAAAGCTAGAATTAATGTTACTAGTTACTAGTACTATCTTAGCATTTGATAAACTTATTGCTTGTACTTGTGTACTCTAAGTAGGCAACTAGAGAAAACTGTTTTATATTAAAGCTCTTTATGTTCTAGTACTTTCTTTGAATGATCCAACTTCTACCTCATTAAAATCACAACTATAAACCATTTATAGGGATCTCTTAAATGCTGCTATCCCCAGATATATGATCTCTCTGAAACATTAATTGAAAGGTTATTTTGAAACATACATAAAATTGACGAATTTAATATGTGAAACTATCGAATGATACTTGTATTTAATATAGGATGGAAGCAGTACTATTTTGTTTGTAATATGTGCATGTTTTGAGTAGTTATGCATGCAGTTAACTGTGTATTTGATCGTCTTACGAATGTGGTATTACATTTTTAAACTGTTTCTCCGTTTTATAGGGTTGCTCATGTTCATACAAGAGTAGCCACATGTCTAGCTAATTTTCATCTATATTCTTTTGTGCAATTGAGTCATTATTATTTATGAATTAATGAAATGCTATAAACTTTTTGCCGTAAAAAATAACCTATCTACTATTTGTGTGAAACTTAAAATCGTTACTCTTGGTTGATAAGGTCATAGATATGACATCTAATAGTTTTTTTTGTCTAACAAATATGGGTCGTGCGTCATTTTCATGTGAACATACAATAATGTTTGAATTGTCAATGTTAACATGTGATTCTTACTAAATTCTATTTGTAAGACTCAAACGAGTACAGGTCACAAGATACAAAAACAGTTCTTCAGATATTTTTATTAGTGATAAAAGTAGAAATTCATACATTTTACGTAAACCAAAAGTAGTAAAAATGAGTTGTCTTCTTTCTATTTTTTCATCAGATGAGTATCCTTTATATTTAGAAAATTACCCTATATGTCTAGTGAATTGCCCGGCTTGTTACGCTTTGATACAAAAAACGCTCATGGGTCATTCTTGATAGACTTTGCAGACTCATGGGTTTCGATTCAAGGGGCTTTTGAGCAATCCACGAACACCGAACAATTCTCTGATATTTATCCTTTACACAACGTCGGTAAGATAAACGTGGGAAAAAAAAACTTCCACCAAAGTGTTCAAATGCATTGACGCAATTTTCCTAAATAAACAAGGGTTAGGCTAACCAGGACCCTAAGGGCACTAGTTAAGGAAATCCAAAATGGTAACTTTGCATTGAATTTAGCAATTTTTTAACTTATAAAAAGTCACATCTATCACTTTTCACCATTTTTCCAATGCAACATTTCTAAATTTGTCCTCTTAACCAATGTTCTAAGGACACTCTTTAGCATCCCCCAATAAACAAAGCAGGCGTTGAAATGTGTCAAAGAGTTAAACATGGTCATTTTACCTATGCGAAGAGAGCTCTTGGGTTATGCTGCGCTATCCATTGGATGACTGAATTACGTGCTGAAAACATTACTTTTATAGTTTGATTAAAAATTAGTAGTTGATAGTTTTAATAAACCTAAAAACAATGTCTCTTCTTCTAGTTTTATTATCAAAGTTTGTATTGTTTTTATTCATCGGTAGAGTTCATTAAGAGACATGCTAATATAATTACTCATTTTTCAGCTAGAGCAGCTATATAAACTCATTGGTAGAGTTCACCAAGAGAACCGCTAAAATAATTATTTATTTTTATCTAGAGCTGCTATATCCATGGCAAATTTTTTTATTTTTTATTTTTTTTTTTTATTCCAGATTGTATTCATCAAGCTATTGCTAATGATTGACATAAGTTCGTTTCCATAAATAAGATAGATACGAAGCACGACAAAATACTAATGAACAGTTAGACGTTAATGAGAAATGGGATACATAGGATGAAAAAAACAGTAGGAATTTCAAATTTTCCCCAGCTTCTTATAAATGATGAAACTAACTCAGAATCACACCCTTTAAAACGCTAATACACTATCATCTCTATCTGCTATTACCAACCAGTCCTGCTACCTTGAGAATGCTCATGCAAGATCGAATTCGATCTCAACGCATGTAGTATAGAGTATCAACCATTTTTTCACCTTTATCATCTTTGTTGCGCTTATGAACATGAAAATACACTTTTCAAACAACCGTCTAGAATGGCATCGTATAAAAGGGGTTTGCTTGGGAGATACAACTAACAAGAAGGTTTCTATCGAACGCTTTACCGTAGCATACTTGCGAAAAATAGTGGACCCCGGACCCCGCATAAAATGATACAACAAATCCATAGGGCATATGTTAACATTAAGCCACTACATAGATCTTATTTTATTAAGTGACTACAGAGCTGCACAACCGGAGAATGTACAGGAACAATTTTATTAAATTAACTCAGTGTCATTAGACCTCACAATGCAGTTGTATTCACAATAATTAACGACTCCACACCAAATACCACTTCTTAAACAAATAAAATTTAAATTCTTGCTGTTAATTCATAACCTGGCGGAAAACCCAAAAATAGCATATCTACAAATGTTTCTTGAGCCTAAGGCTTCAGCAACTTCCCACATCATTCAAGAGCATATTAGAAGAATAATACTTATATGTTAATGTTACGAAATTCACATAACTAGAATAGATTGTACCCTATTAGAGAGGGTTAATTTTCAAGTTCAACTTCTACACGCAATCATCAACATTCACTTAAATGTCGGAACTTCTCTGGATTTGACAGCAAAGAGGACTTAGATTATTGTGCGGAATAAAAGCTAAGGGGTGAAAGAAAAAACTGAGAAGGAACAATAACTTCACCTTTATTCTATAACAAAAATATATCAAAGAGCCTTAATAAAGAGCAGTTAGAACTAAACCATTTTAGCCTATAATTACGTTTGTTACTAGCATGGATTGTGTGCTCCTCACACAGTCCTTCAATTTTGATTGAGTGGAATATTTAAACTTGAACTCAACAATACAACTAAAAAAATTAAACAAAGAATATATGTAAATAATAAAGACTAGGTTGGTAAAATGGCAGCAAACTGAAACCAAATATAAACTAATGTTACGTATACAATAGGGTTTCTATTTACACAAAAGTATCTTTCGACTCCATCGTAGTTTTTGAACATTGCTTCTTAAAGAAAAATAAAATATCATTTTAAGTGTATAATATGTTTCAAAATGAATAAAAGGATGAGAGTAATTCAAAAACAGATAGTTCAATATATGCAAAAGCACTTTGGATCCTCTCTAGTATGTAAAATGGAGGTTGAGTTTAAATTAGCAGATGGAGGGTGAGGCGAGGGCCTTAACTAAAAATGAAATGAAACTGGACATCCAGATACTAGGTTGTGTGTGCGAGAGACAGGACAGGTAACCCACATTATCCCAAATCTGTCATTAACCTGATAACTGAATCATAAAATAAACCATGCTCCAACCCTATTTTATTGTTAAACAAGTTAAGAATAAACTCTAGAACCGGGTTAAGTTAACTGGTTGGGCGGGGTTATGACTTATGAACACCCTTACCATGTTACCCATGATAAGTAACACTGAGGCCCAATTTAGATAAACGACTTGTTTACAGCTTATAGCACAAACGTTTACCATGATAAACACTTATGTATAAGCTTACATAAACTATTTTTAGAGCAAAAGATAGTATAAAGTTAAATTGTTTATGCTATAAGCTGTTTTTATAAGCTATATTAGAGAACTTATGAAAATAAGCTGAAAAAAGCTTATGAAAATTGTCAAAAACTGTTTTCACAAGTTCTTCAAAACAGCGACAAACAGACCCTAACTCTCGAAGCAATCGAAACCAAACTTGATAGAATTTGTGCTTTAAACCCATTATTGGCATCTGTATAATAAAATAATCATGGGAACCTAAAGCTGCATATATATAATATAATACGGTGATGAAATCAAGCCATGACAAAATACTCCCATTGTTCCATATAAATATATATCACGATTACTTCCATTTGCATCATCAAGTTTAACATAATTTAAGTAAGGCTTCCACATTGAAACAAATCAACACAGAAAACCAACATAATCAACAGGGTTTTCATCATCATAATAATAATCCTAAGATATTGCAAAATACATGATAAGTTCCAAATTAAACATGTAATAGAGAAACAATTACTGATACAGCGCAAGAGTTTGCACCTTTCGGTGTTTCTTCTTTTACATTCAAATTCAACTATGATTATTAACAATCCACATAAACCACTTAAAATCCGATTCTTAAAATTCTCATACCGAATCCTTCACCGGTGCTGCAGGAGCAGGAGCAGCCGTCTCAGTCGCTGGAATCTTGACATAACCACCCATTTTCTTGGGGCTTTCAATCTCATCATCGGAGAAATCACCGTAAGCAGCGGCGCGAAGTTCATGACGAGCGGTGAAGACGGACCAGACAAGGTACATGGTGGCGGCGGTAAGAGCACCACAACCAACACCGAAGAGTAAGGCGAGAGCGACGCTGAGGATATCCTTGGTGCGGTCGCGAAGGGAAGAGAAATCGTAAGCGTCGGTGGAAAACCCTAAACCTAAGGGGCCGCGTGGATGCGACGCGCTTTGAGATTGGGTTAGGTGTTGAATAGGGCGATCGAGGAGGATTTCGTAGGGTTTGTTGTTGTCGTTGATGAAGAGAGGGGAGATGGATCGGATCTCGGTGATGGTAGCGAAGGTGTGGGAGGATGGGTTGCGGATGGAGTAGGAGGAGATGATGAAGGTGCGGCAAGGACGAGCGGTGACGGTGGTGGTGGAGAGAGCGAGGAGGAGGAGAGCGACGGCGGCGATTGGGAGACGGAGGAGGAGAGAAGCCATGGCGGAGAGAGAAAGAGAGAGATTGAAATTTGAAGAGATTTTTTTTTCTAATCGTTTGATTTTGTGGTGTGAAAGAAAAAGAGAGAAAGAAAAGGGAAAAAGATTGGAAAAATAACGGAAGAAGACAAAATCTGACGTGATTTTCCAAAAATCAAGCCCACGTCAATGGCACGAATCAAAAGATTTACACTTCAAAAATAGCAATTTTTCTTTGTCAATTTTTTCAAAAATAATAATTTCCTTCTCATTTATTTATTTAATTCGTTCTATATCTGTACTTCTTTGTATGTGATTTTGATGTGGCTTTTTATGCTTTATATGTTGTTGATAAAAATAAGGATCTTTTTTTAAGGAAAAGAAAAAGATTTATGGTATCGTTATATATTGGTGTTTGAAAAAGATAAAGATCCTCTAAAAAAAAGAGATAAAGATGATTTGTTACGATTTGAAAAATAATAAATATAATTTTTTTGACAAAAAAAGTCATAAATATAATTTTAATCAAAGTTAAAATAGTTTTAATCAAAACCAAAGTTTTATAAAAAAGTATGTTCATAATTTATACGCTTTAATACAATAAAAAAACAAATAGACGATACGAGAATGTATGTCTGATTTCTAGTTAATAAGAAAGGAAACCAAAGAAAAATAGAAACTACGACCTAGGCCTTAAGAGACACGAAGCACGATAAGGACGAGGGCAAGAGTCCTAAATCGAGGAGTCTTGGTTGATACTTCAGTTATATGTGAATTTAACAAATATGTTTCATTCATCGAAGGTGTCCTGAAATCTAAGTTTTCAAGCATAATTCTTATAGGTACAACCACAAACTCCTACTCAGAGGTACACATCACTTGTTTATACACGAACAATTGTCAATCTCAAAGTCAAGTTGTTAGTTATTGTTCATAGCTCTCTTTAAAAAAAAGTTATTGTTCATGACTCAATTTTTTTCATGTCAGTAGATTAACCAAAACTAATAGAGAAATGATATTTATACAGTCATTTTGTGACAACTTTTGGAACAATTATCTTATACTCTCATTTTGTTCTTACTCTCTCTGTACTATTTTTATTTTTCGCGTCAATACCTACATTTTTTATATATCTTTGATTGTCTCATAAGTTGTCACAAAAATGGTTGTTCAAATAACATCTATCCAATTAACTTCTCAAAAAAAAATAAAAATACATCCAACTAATATGTGAATCAAATTCTAAAGTTACTCTACCTACTTTTTTGAAGATGGTTTCCTCCCCCTACTTTTTTTCAAGATGTTTCAGATACTCACCCTTTTATGATAGTGTGCTTTATTATATCAAGTTGGGTGTACCTGTTAAGAAGAGGTGTGGTTGTACAATTCTTTTTCAAGCACAGGTGAGGGGTGTGGGGTGTGGGGTGCCTGCAAGAGACACTCTAGTGTCAAAGTTAGACGATGTACTGACATACGCGTAGCAAACATGTGAGTAAGTTAGATGAGTATTAACCGATCATGTTTGGGGAAAACCCCTTATTTACAGTGTGACTTGATGTAAGTATGTTCTATTTGGTTGATATATTTACCCCTTAGATTGATAATGAATAATTTTAGCTTGTCATAGTAACATAATATCTAAATATATGGGACCTCATATCTGATTTGAATGAGCTCCTTGATATACAGAACGATGGAAGCACATCGGAGCTTCTGCATCCTTATATGCATGAGTTTTAGATCTTTCGGATGATGTATGAAGTAGTTTTCAAATTGCTTTATTCTTTATGTCAAGGTCGAGCATTTATATGTATCTAGATGTACAATGGTCCGTCCCCTATCCAAGATGCGTCTAGTTCATCGGTAGATACCTGGTTTTGTTCCTCGGCCATATCGAATCTAAAAGGGAAAGAGGGGAAGAATGAATTCCACGTTCAAAATCATCATTTCCTTCACCAATCAATTTGATTTTGGCAATGAAGAGCCTAAATGTTCCTTGCGAACGGATCAATATAAAGAGGAAAAAAAATAAAACAAAGAGGCAAACTATTGATGCGGTTTCAACCACCACTCATGGTGGTGCTTGGTTAAAACTCTTGCAGTTCAAAACCTCATACCGAATTTTTTTAAGCAAAAACGATAGTTTAATAGTTTTGCTATGGTTTTCCTACACAAGAACACTAAAAACTACCATCAACCACCGTCTATTACGGTGGAAACCACAACTATCTTTCTCATCTTTCCTAAAACCACGTGTTTGATAGTTGATACACTTAAAACATAAAACAGAAAGATACGAAAATGCTAACCTTAATACGAAGTGAAAGGATGAACGGGAAATAATCAAACTTCGGTGAAATTTTAAAGAGGAGAAATAAACTCATGTGAAACTCTTGAACTTGAAACAAAGAGGGAAATGTTTGAACATCGAGCAAGAAGTATTCACTCAAGCTCTTTTATACTCCTACTCAAAATGTTTTAGTAATTGAAACGCTGATCCAATACATCACTTCACCTAGAGATCTATTATTAACAATGGCTCAGATCAACGTTTGCGATTCATCCAACAAACCGCAATGAATCCCTCGAACATCAAAACGTCGGATTAAATCAACAGTTGTGATCAGGCCTTGAAAAACAACGCTGACATAACCACTCAAGGGTCTAAGCAATCAAGTACATTACTAGCCTTTACACGTCGCTGTCAGTAACCAAAGGTCATGTCCACTTAATCTCATCCTTGACACACTCACATTAAATGATGAGAGGGACAACGACCACTACTCCTTCGAGGGTATCAAATAGTCCCATCACTGGCGAGTAACCCGACAAACGTAAAGGTAAAGCTTATTCGAGCGTTTGTTAAAAGACTTACCACACATATTTCTCCAAATCACATAGATTCCTTGCAGAAGTTCCATTAGAGCCAACTCGTTCGTGAGCATCAAAAGCTCCCAGCGAGCACAAACCATTTTTATTAACAGCTGGCTCCTTGCGAGCACATCAAAACAAGCAGTTCCAAACAAGCGTAATCTTAAAGATTCTCAACATCTTTAACACAAGTGTCACGCGATCATCATGTTTGACACTTCTCCACCCTTCTTCATGACCTTAAGGTTTTCCCTCGCACAAACTATTTCACTGAAAGTCATTACTCTTATCCAAGAGTAACGACTTGGGGGCTATTTTTCTGAACCAAACAAACATATCAAAAGGCCCAAATCATACAAGCCAAAGTATGCATTTTGGTTAAACATTCCTTATACAACCCATTCCGCGGGGGGGTGCTCGTAGTACCTCGGGAGACCAGTTCAAACTGAACGTCTCCCCCACATGTCTGAGTAGTATCTCGCCTCGACAATTACAACTCCCACGACGTGTCTTACAACGACTCCTGCACCTCCTCACTATATTAGGGGGCTTTACACAGTCGTCAGAAGTACAATTCATTCTAACCATAACCCCCCATTCTAAGCTCCTTACTGACTTAAGTGTCTGCAGGTAAAATCACATGCCGTTCTAGAGCCTACAAACGCTCTAAAGCACCGCACCGAACATCATTCTGCTGATAAGGTACAATCATATATATTTTGAATCATAGAAGCTCAATGAGAACTTTTAGAGAACGATAATATCTCAATCTTTTGCATTTCTCATCGAAGAAAGTTGTTTTTTATCCATGTTTTTAATTTGGTATGTGTTTGATAGAAATATTGTTGGATGAAAATGAAATTGTAATGTTAGATCAAATTTGAAACATTGTTGCAAATAAATTGTTTTTAACTTTTTAATTTGATTTTAGGGTTGATATATGTTTAGCCCCCTGTAATATTAGCGATTTCCGGTTTACCCCCTATAAAAAAAATTGTTTAGATTCCGCACTGGTTTGATTTGATTTTTATTTTAAAAGTCAATTGAATCAAATCAAAACGCATTTTTTCAGGGTTAAATAAGTAAATGGTCCCCATAAATATACTAACATTTGATTTTAGTCCCCCTAAAATATTCTTAGGCTTTTGGTCCCTCTATTTTTTATTCATGAAATTAGTCCATGTTGTTAAAAAAAAATAGTGTAATACTTAATGTAGAGCAAGAACTAATTTCATGGTTGAAATTTTTTTTAGAGACCAAATACCTAAAAAATATTTTAGGGGGACTAAAATCAAACGTTGGTATATTTAGAAGGGTTATTTACTTACTATTTAACCTTTTTCTTATGTTACGGTTCACACGACTTTTAACATCAAAATTGAAGTAGACCGAACCATAAACACCATAACTAGAATAGTGCCAAACAAGGAAGAGTCATGGGATGGCGAGTATACTATCCTACTGATGCTAGCAGCTAGCAAGGGGAATAGCAGAAAAACATGGTTGCACTATACTCAATAGTCTTCGGGAACATACCTCGTTTCTTTGCCTTTATTGCTGTTAATATTGCTATTCGATGCACCTTGAATGGTTAAAGTCTATTAATGAACGCATCAACTTATCTCGGTAAATGTCATATTTTTTGCCTAAAAAATACTACTATAACAACTGGAAGGTCTAGATGCAAAGAAATTACTCACTATATATATGTTCATTTTCTTTCCTTTCTTCTTCCATTTTCTTCTTCACCTTGGCAAAGCATACACACATAGTGTCGTAACACATTAAGATGGAGGTGCTTTCCAATAAGATTGATAGGAAACAACTGAAAGCCGGAGATCACATCTACTCATGGAGGCAGGCTTACCTCTATGCACATCATGGTCTAATCTTTTCTCTTATATTCATCTGCCAATTTATATTTTCATATTCAACTATGTACCATTTTATTATGTATCAAACTTATCCTATGCATAAGGATCATACTGAAGTTAATGTCATATTTGTGTTCTGCTAACTGCATTTCTGTAATACAACAGGAATATATGTTGGAGATGAAATGGTGATCCATTTCACCATTGGATCAGGACAACAAACATCAACTGTTTTGGACCGTTTCTTTACTAGTTCAGCTCCCTCTGTTGATTCCAACATCCCATGCCAAAGATGTCGTGATGGCGCGCAAACAAGGATTCACGGTGTCTTCTCATCCTGCTTAGATTGCTTTCTTTCAGGAGGTGAACTCTACCTCTTTCAGTATGGTGTATCCAAACTACATTTTTTAGCCCAAGCTAGAGGAGGTACCTGCACCCTTGCATCGTCGGATCCACCTGAAGATGTCCTTCCCCGTGCTTTATATCTTCTTGAAAATGGATTTGGTGACTACCATATCTCTAACAATAACTGTGAAGATTTTGCAGTTTATTGCAAAACAGGTCTTTTTGCAACCACAAAAGGCTGCAGTGGACAAGCAGCATCTTATTTGGCTGCTGCCAGTACAGTAGCCTCTTCATCACTTCGGTTTGTGAACTCCAGTCTTTTTGGTAAGGCTTTGGTTGGCTGTGGAACTTACTGCATTAAAAGATTGGTTTCTGATATTGGATTTCGCTACGAAGTAATTAAAGATGTAACTAAAGTTCCAGTAGAAAAAATACCCGAGTTGACCATGGAAGCTAGAAGACTGGAGTTCTAAAAAATGCCTTTGTTAACTTTGTATTCAAAGCAAATAATTTTGCATTTGTTATAATTTGCGGTTGTGCTAATGCTTGTCAGCTTGAATCTACAAATAGTCATGAACTCTTATTGGAGCCTTATAGTCGCTTGCATAATGCATATCAAAACATCGACTTAGTTCGCTTATTTAGTTTTTGGAGTGGTTTCAAAAGCCATTTCAGTAAAATTAATAAAAACTTGTTTCGGTGAGAATTGTTTATAGATGATCACATTATTTTCTGTTTGATTTCAAACATCAGTGATGCAAGCACATCATGAGTTAGTATTTATGTACTATTTCCTGAATATTGTTTCTTTAGTCCCATGCTTTTAATGTTGTCGCTGTTCAATATTAAAATTGAGTTGTACAAAATATGGATTGGTTTACATTTTCTAAAATGTCATCAAGGATTACCATAATCTTTCATATCACAAATATTTTAAAGTCTAGTATGTCTTTCTCAGTTGCATGAATGCAACTTATATTTATCTGTTTCATGATTGAGAGGCTTTCAAACAATTACATCTTTGAAACGAGTTTGTAAAAATAGAAGCATGAAGATCTTTTGCAAACCAAGCCGAGTTGCTTCTTCAAATTTTTTTTTGCCGAAAAGTTGCTTCTTCAACTTGTTAAGGAGAGTGTATCTGTGAGATGATGAAAATAACTAAAAAAAATGTCAATATGCTGACCCTAATTTTCTTTTAACGAGAAGATTAATCAACTAAGAAATAAAATGCGGATAACTAATGCCGCTAAAATCATTCTGAATTAAAATGCATAAATAAGGAAAACTAGAACTAAAAGTCTCAACGACCAAGCCAGCATTCGCTTCACGATAGATATGATGGATAGAGAAAGCCAGAGCTGAAGAGTTGTGTAAGGCATGGATCTCGCCAAGGAGAGATTTAAAAAGTAAGGAGGAAGTCGCTTTGGACTGAACCATCTGAGTGACCACCACTGAACCAGTTTAAAAAATTATTGTAGGAAGATTAAGCTCACGAGTACACTTACTACAAATAAGGAGAGCATGAAGCTCGGATTGAGAGCAGTACATGCTCATAGGTTGCAGAAAAATCCTTGAATAAAATTTCCATTAGAACAAATGATACCACCACAAGCAGAGTAGTGATACGATTGTGAGATCCATCCACATTGACCTTAAAAGCCTTTCGGGGAGGGAAGACCAACCAATCTGCGGTTATCTTCTCTTATCCTCTGTGAAATTAAGGGCATGCATAGTTTCCTTATCAGTCCATTGCACTTGATGATTAATTTTCAAGAAAAGATCATCTTCTATGAGTCTTTCGAGAGAAGATAAGTTTATTGCTATCTCTCCAAATAGCATTCACAACTAATGTGAAATAGTAGTAAACCGATTTGAACTTCCCTCACCGATATCCTTAGTAGTATGTGCACTGGCGGATTTTTTGGGGGCATGCAGGTGCCATGGCATCCCCCACAGTTTCCTTATATACTATATTAGGTGTATCATAACAACCAGATTCTTTTTACATATTTAATCTTCTACTTTTGCATATTCTTTTTACATATTTAATCTTCTACTTTTGCATATTGTATTTAAAAAAACGTTTTAGAGGGGATTCCAACCCACACCCTCTTTTCCTTTAAAACCATTCTATACCACTTGGCCAGTTATATCATACTTGAAACCATTTAATATATATTCCATAAAAGTTTGACACCCCCAACAAATTTACTCAAGATCCGCCACTGAGTATGTGGTCATTTTTCTCTTAGACCTTTCTTCATTAGCAAGTAATCTACCATAAATTCACGTCCAAAGGAAAGTTCAAAGTCTGATAGGACCTTGCCAACTCCAAGGAGTTTCGAATTCTATAATCTGAACACGGTTCAAATGTGTTTGGATTACAAAGTTCGAAATAAGCTTATATCAGTTCCATGACTTACTATTATATTCATTCTTGTGCAATTAAGAAAGCGTGAAAAGCGCTACACACCTTAAGCACTAGAAGGAATTCAGATAAGCTGCAATCAAAATTCTCTTTTAAAAATAACCAAAAAAACAAAGTTAAAAATGATCAAACATGTTAAATGAAATAAAAATAAAATAAAAATAGCACAAAAAATTCTAAATATCAAATAAAAATAATGTAAATTTTTTTCGGATTTTTCCAAGAATACGAAAAAAACTAAAAATAATGAAAAATGAGTCGAAACGATGAAATTTTGAATTTTGAAGAGTGAAGTCCCATAAGAAGTCCTTTCTTGGGGAGTCTTGATCCTTAATTTTTCCCCCCTGATTTTCTAGGAAAATTTTGGAGCAATATGATCAAGTAGCCCGAAAACCGAATTTTCGACTGAGACACAACGATAATAACTAACAATGACCGAAAACACAAGAATGGGGTTAGGAAGATTAGTGTGGTCCTTAAAGAGGATATACATGTTACAAACATGTTAAAAATTTGATTTAATACGATTATGATCATATAATCCAAACTGGTTTTTTCCCTAAATTCTTGACACAAGTGGGGTGTTTACGGAGTGTTCAAATTTTATAATCCGAAAAAAAAAAACAAGAAAGACACCATATTTTTTTGGGATGTCTGGATTATAAAATCCGAATTGATGAAAAACTAATTTTACCACACAAAACATGGGAAAACTCATTTCAGATAATAGAATTTGAAAATCACGTGAACATTTTCGTAAAAAAATTAGGACGTGCGAAAAATAGATATGGTGAAAAAAATAATAGTCTGATATTTTATTATACTAATTTTGTACTCCCTCCGGTCTCAAATGTAAGAAACTTATCACTTTTTAGGTTCATTCAATAAATGATGTATATGGTCTATAATATAGACTACATACATAATTTATTGAATGAACCTAAAAAGTGAAAAATTTCTTATATTTGAGACCGGAGGGAGTATCTGACTGATGCTAGCAGCTAGGGAGGGCAATAGCACAAAAACGGTTGGATTATTATTAGTCTTCTGGAACATATACCTCGTTCCTTTCCCTTCAATGTTGTAAATACTTAATAGTGCTATTCGATGCACCTTGAATAACTAAAGGTTATTAACGAATGCAAAAACTTGCCTAGGGAAATGTCATATTGTTTGCCTCAAAAATATAATACTGGAAGGTCTAGAGTCAAAGAAATTGTATTTATTCTGTTCATTTTCTTGCCTTTCTTCTTCCAATTCATTCTTCACCTTGGCAAAAGCATACACACTTTAAGATGGGACTGCTTTCCAATAAGATTGATCGGAGACAATTGAAAGCCGGTGATCACATCTACTCTTGGAGGCTTGGTTACCTCTATTCACATCATGGTCATCTTTTCTCTCTTCTATTCATCTCTGAATTTATATATTATTCAACTATGTCTCACACTTATTCTATGCTTAAAATTATTAAGATGATGCTGAAGTTAATATTATATTTGTGCTGATCTGCTAACTGCATTATTGTATGATAACAGGAATATCTGCTTTAGGTAAACAATTAGAGTTGTTGCTTTATCAACTTGTGATGCAGAAAGTGCCTGTTTGTATGACAATGAAAATAATTGATATCAAAGAATGTCATGTATTAATGCGTTTAGTTTTTCCTTCATCTTTTCATAACATCCAATTAAGTTTGTCATCATCGCAAAACACAGATATGCCACACGAGGTGCATTTGAAAGAGCTTATTTCCATGAGTATGACATAAGTATTTGGGTAAGCATTTGAGAGAACTCAATGAAAACAATTGAAAACATATATGAAAATAGGTTAACCACATTCATTATTTAATTATTGAAATAACTTATACACAAACACTTATCTTTCTAATCAAAGATAAAAGATTATGCCTTGTGGAATATTAGTGAAATATAAACAACATATGAAAGTTGAGCGTGAACAGGTTCCTTTCAGCCCTTCTATTCCTAAACTAAGGGGAAACAAGGTATTGTATGAGAAGGCTAATCAACTAAGTAACAAAATGTGGATAACTAATGCCCTATAATCATTATGAGTTAAAATGCTTAAATAAGGAAAACTAGAACTAAAGTCTCAACCACCAAGCCAGCTTCCATGCCACAATCAGCAAGAAGATCCGTACAAGCATTCGCTTCACGTTAGTTATGATGGATAGAGAAATCCCAAGTTGAAGAGTTGAGTAAGGCATGAATCTTGTCAAGGAGAAATTTAAACAGGGCCGTTCCTTGGCAAGCGCAAGGAGTTTTACGGAGCCGGACCTCCAATTTATAGGGGCCTCAATTATTTGTAGGGGTACAAGTATAATTGTTGGAATGTAATATAATATTTTCTTTTGTTACGTAGGGCTAAACAAACACTTATTATTTGACAAAAATAAAGAGTAAATTGCAAACCCACACATCTATCAACAAAAAAAAAATTCAACAAAACAAATTAAAATCAAAATAATCCTTATTGTTAATTTGTAATTGTTTAAATTATCATTAATTATTTTTATTAGGAGCCATTTTAAATATTAGAGCCGAGCCTCCAATTTTATTGGAACGACCCTTAAAAAGTAAGGAGGAAGTTGCTTCTGGACTGAACCATTTTGAGAGCAACCACCGTCTTCTACTTCATTCTCTTTTTAATTTAATTTTTACTTTGATTATAAACATGAAAAATATTTGACTCGTAATTTTTTATGTTTCAATAATAAATACTTGTCCTGTCCCTGAGCTTAGCTCAGTTGGTAAGGACAATGCATAATATATACAAGGTCTGGGGTCCTGACCACCACAAAAAAAAACGTGTCCCATGTTTTTTCTTTTATATAAAAACTTCATAAAAAAATTGTGATAAATACTTGTACCGTACTTTTTTTATGTATGAGTTATGAATATTTTTCCGTGTTTTTTAATATTTGTCTAGTGTTTTCTTAATATTTATCAATTAGTTCATATAGAAAGTAATTCATGCGCATAGAGGTTAGATAACATTTGTTTAGCCTTTTATTTATATGTTTGTTCCCTTCTCTTCCTAGTAGCATCAACCTAGATTACATAAGAAATTAGTTAGGCTTACATAACTTTAGATTTATGTCTTTTTAAAAATGTGTTGACCTAGTTTCCCTTTTCTTTCTTCGCATTTCTTTTTTCTTTTTTTGCTTAATGAATTTGGGTAATGCATCTAGCATCACTTTTGTTTCATAAAAATAATAATATTTACCGATAACAAATATTTTTCTCTTTTCTTAAAAAAAATAAAAATTTCCCATGTTATTTTTTTAGGATCCAGTGATTAATAGTTGTGTCGTATTTCTTTTTAATATTTATCATTGAGAAATATTTGTTCTGTAATTTTTATGTATTAATTGAAAATAATAGTCTTGTGATTTTTTTCGATGATATATTGTTTCATATTTCTGTGTATTAGGGGCAAACATCACACAAGTGTTTTTTTTTT
>Ga0228710_1001893_pt1 | contig 32289 bp, 14 predicted proteins | sample MedpolnodulmetaG_FD_177995 | JGI IMG/M metagenome (GOLD analysis project Ga0228710, IMG submission 177995) | Root nodule microbial communities from Medicago polymorpha collected in Santa Monica, California, United States - pink nodules | ecosystem: Host-associated > Plants > Roots > Nodule... | reverse complement strand
AAACCTTGATGATTAAGGAATTAATGGACTTTGATTAATTTGTTGGTATTTAACTTGTGCTCTTGAGTGGTTAATTAAGACAGGAACAAGTTTCAATTCATACCAAGATACAAAGAATCAAAAGACTTAAGAACTCAGTTAGAGTTCAGAAAGTTAAAAAGAGTTCAGAAGGTTGGACAGAGTTCAAAAGGTTGTTCATGATGAACATCAAGAACCAAGCCCAGAAATTCATGAACCAAATGAAGAACATGCAAGGTTCACGTGACTTAAATAAATGCCCAGTAAAGTACATTGACTAAGATCAATCAAGGAATAAAGGCATTTATTTGTTTAAAGTCAAAAGGGCATCTTCAATGTTCTTTTGAGACTATGAACATTTGAAGTACAAAACATTACAAATAGTCCATTAAGAATATCATCCTACATGTTTTCCATGCTGCACTTCATCAATGTTTCACTATTAGGATTTGATTACATCAAATAAGAGTCTTACAAATCATCCTAAGTGAAACAAAAGAAACATTCTGAAGTCGCCTGAGTTCAGAAAGTTCGATCCTGCTCCATGCTTTATCTGACATGAACGTTACAGTGGTTGGAAAAGAAAAAGTAAATCCAAGAGCAAGATTAAGTCTGACTCAACAAGATTTCGACACATAAGGGAGTTGGTACTGTACAAAGCAAACCAAATCCCCTAAAGCATGGAAGTGAAGTGACAGCTCCACTTTATCAATTCTGCACTAGTTCCAAGGCAGATTTCAAAGAAGATCTGACCTAGAAACCTTCTGAAGTACGTCCAAGATAATCTTCATAGTACAACCCAGAAATTCATATGACATTCATCTGCAAAAGCCCAGGTGCATATCTGACCGTTCATTCACATGAACCCAGATGAAGATCATGATGAACACAACAACATTCTGAAGTATTCTCAAGAACACAACAACATTCTAAAGTATTTCATTTTGCCCAGAAATTCAAGTGAAAGTTGGTGGGTCCCAGGACACGTGGCACAAGACTATTGGTCACTCCCCAACGGCTACAAAGGCTCAAGAAACTCTATAAATAGAGATCAAGGCCTCAGCATAACACACACCTTTGCAAAGCATACAAGAAAACAACTTAAGAGTGTTTGAAGCTTTAGCAAAAACATTGATCTCATAAAGATTCCAAGAAGTCTTTAAAAGTTTGCATCAACATTTCTCTTATCTTTTTAAAGATAAATCTCTACCTCCATTCTTCTCTTGTCTGATCCAAATCATTTAAACTTCATACAAATTGTAAACAAAGTCTCATCTAGCTTTAGGGGTACTAAAGTCTTAATTTGAGCAGAAAGGTGTAAAGTCTGAGTGGGTAACTTAGCAAGAAAGGTGTAAGCCTGCTGAGGCTTAGAAAATACAGTTGTTGTAATTGTTCAGGTGAACAAGGTTGTAAGGTGCAGGATTTGAGAAGTTATCTCAAACATCATAGTGGAAAATCTCACAAGATTGTGAGGAGTGGACTAACCCACATTGGGTGAACCACTATAAATTTCAATGTTCTTCTTCTCTTCTCTTTACTATTTACTTACAATAAACATATCACACACAAACACATTTAATTATTTAAACTGTTTTTACACTAATACTTCAGAACGTTCTGAAGTCTGTCTGTTAACTTAACCATTCCAAGTTAACAACTTGAGAATAACTTTTAAGTGACAGGATTAATTTTTAAAGGGTCACAATTCAAACCCCCCCTTCCTTGTGACTATTTTATCTACTTCAAAAAGTTGGGCCAATGTTCGTGCACTACGGGCGGTTCTAGTTATTTTTGAGGCAATGTCGGGTTTGAAGGTGAATTTCATTAAGATCATGTTGGTTGGTGTTAATATATATGCTTCTTGGTTAAGTTAGGTGACGTCTGTCTTGAGTTGTAAAGTGGGCAAAGTGCCTTTCTTCTAATTGGGCATGCCTATTGGGGGTAATCCTCTAAGTTAAGTTTTTGGGACCCTAGCTTGTACAAAAAAATGTTAATGGGACCCTATTGTGAATCGTATTAAATCTAGACTGTCGGGTTGGAATAGTCGATTTCATAGTGTATTTCTCTCTTTTGGTGGTCGCTTGGTTCTTCTAAAATTTGACCTGACTTCTCTGCTTGTCTATACACTTTCCTTCTTCAAAGCTTCATCTAGTATAATCTCTTCCATAAAATCTCTGTTGAATAAATTTGTTTGGGAGGGGTGGGGATTATAAGAAAATTTCATGGATAGGATGGAGTAATTTGTGCTTACGTAAGGAGTTTGAAGGACTGGAGGTTAGATAGTTGAAGGGATTGAATTTTGCTTTATTAGGAAAATGGTGTTGGAGGATGTTAGTGGATAAAGGTGGTTTTTTGTTTAGGGTTTTAGTTGCCCGGTATGGCGAAGTAGGCGGGAGGTTGGAGGTTGGGGGTCGGAGTTGTTCTTCATGGTGGAGGGAGGTGGTGATGATTAAGGTTGGGGTTGGCAGTGTTGGGGGAGGCTGGTTTGATGAGTGTGTGTCTAGAAAGGTGGGTGATGGGGTTGACACGCTATTTTGGTATGATAGGTGGCTGGGGGCGGTTCCTCTCTGTGTGCACTTTCGTCGGTTGTTTGACTTAGCTGAGAACAAATCCATTACGGTGGCAAATTTGTTTTCTCTTGGACTGAAGCGGGGGGAGGCGTGGAAGTGGAGGAGTAGGTTGTGGGCGTGGGAGGAAGAGTTGTTAGAGGAGTGTATGACTTTACTATTTGGTGTTTCTTTGGAAACTAATTTTTCAGATCAGTGGTTGTGGCTTCCTGACTCTTCAGGGGGTTACTCAGATCGAGTCGTGTATCACTTGTTAACAACGAAGGATATCCCTCTTGCGGATTCAACAGCGGAGTTAATTTGGCATAATCAGGTCCCTTTGAAGGTCTCGGTTTTTGTGTGGAGGCTGCTTTGTGATAGATTTTCCACTAAATCATATTTGGTGAATAGAGGTGTCATATCTTCTGAGGCCGGTTTGTGTGTCTCCAGGTGTGGTCTTGTAGAAACGACGCAACATTTATTCTTAACGTGTACTACTTTTGCATCTTTATGGCCGTTAGGGCGAGATTGGATTGGTTTTGCAAGGGTGGACTTTGACATTATGTCCGATAATTTTTTGCAGTTTATTCATTCAATAGGTGGTGGAAAAGCTACACGCTCATTTCTTCAGCTTATTTGGCTTCTATGTGACTGGGTAGTGTGAAATGAGCGTAATAGCAGTCTGTCTAATAATTATGTAACTCCCATTCCCATGTTGTTGGATAAAGTTAAATATTTGTCTTTAGGATGGCTGAAAGCTTAAAAAGCCATGTTTGTGTTTGGCACTCATAGGTGGTGGTTGAGCCCTTTTACATGTCTGGGCATGGGCTAATTATTTTTTGTTTCGCCCAACTGATATTGTGTATCTTTAGTAATATTTTTGGCACACCTTGTGCTATTTAGAGTGCTTGTTTGTGGTTATATAATCCATTTTTGCTTGTTTAAAAAAAAATGTACATAAAATATTAATGAGTTTTAATATGAAAAAATTTGTTTATAGATTGTTAATAGATAGATGTGGGATATTTTGAGTAATTACCCAACTTCGTCCTTGAATTTTAAAAAATCAGTCAAATTTTTCTCCAAATTTTGCGAAATATTTATTTAGTCCTCGAATTTACAAAATGTCAATCAAATCAGTCCCTCCGTTAAGTTGACGGAGGTGACGTGTACTGTTAACCTCTTACAAGGATTACCACGTCAGATGTCAAGCAAGCAGGGACTAACTTAGCCGAAAATGATGAAATTATCAAGGACCAAATTGATTGATTTACAGAAAATTGCAAAATTCTCAACGTCTCTTTTTCCCCAACATCTCTTTCTACTCAATGTCTCTTTCTTTCCCAAATATATAAATTTGGAACCCTAATTTTATAATCTGTCACCTAGAGTTTAAAATCCCCAAAATTTCTTCCATTAATTGATGACAAAGTTCTTCTCCAATTCGAAAAACTTAAAAACCTAATTTTTTTTGATTGAATTCGAAATCCAAAAATTGTTCAACCTTTGGTGTTCATAAACAATGAGTGGTAGGCGTATGGAAAAAAACAACTATAATAGTCGGTCTTCATCTTCAAGATTTATGTTCAATGGTGATGTGAGAGTGCTTGAATGTTGGTGTCATAGAATTTGTGTTGTAAGAAAAGCCAATACAGTTAATAACCCAGGAAGGCTTTTCTATGTCTGCCCTCTGCCAAAGGTTTGCTTAACAATGGTTATGTGATGTGTGAATGGTTTGTTTAAATTGTACTGATTTTGAATTTTCTTTGTATAAGGTGATGGTGAAAATTGTCAATTTTTTGTGTGGGTTGATGGAGCTGAAGAACTACGTTTTTTTAAAAATAATGGTGTTGGCCATGGAAGAAATGCAAGGTTGATGGAGAAGCCTAAGGATAGTGGCAGAGAAGAGGCTTGGAGGGCAAGGTTGGTGGATAAAGTTGATTGTGTAGGAAGTGAGCTTAGGTTGATTAAGATGTTGATAGGAGTAATTTGTTTGATTGAGTTGTTTAAAATGTTATTTTATTGTGCCAAGTTTGTGTAATGTTGTAATAAAAAGAGGTTGTCAATGAATGAATTCAACCCTTCTGTCAAAATCATTACATCAAATTGGTCCTTCTATTGTTTGTCTATGCATCAAATCAATCCCTAAATTAGTGATTACATAGCCAAAAATACCATCATAAGTCATACATTTGATGTTCATAAGTCATTACATAGCCAAAAAAGAACATTACATAGCCATCAAGTCATAAGTCTTACATTTGATGTTCATAAGTCATAAAATAGCCAAAAAGCATAAATTAAACAAGTCCAAAAAGCATAATTTAAACAAGCATTGGCTTTGGAAATACTGGGGTTTGGATAAATCCATGTATTGCGGTTTAGTAGAAGCGGATGGTTCGTAACTTGGATATGAAACTCTAATAACTCCAGGAGCAGTTGGATTCTGTGGAGCAGAATGGTGTTTGTTTATGTCTGTCATTTGAAATCATTGGTCATCTCATGTCATATCTCCTTATACTCATTCCCTTAAATAAAATCAATCAAATCAGACCTTAAATTATAACACTATCCATCAAATTAGTCCTTAAATTATCACAATAAGTATCAAATCGACCCCTAATAGAGGGGTATAATTGGAAACACATAAAAATGACAACTGAAAAGTTAAAACATCAATTTTTTTTACCATTTCCATCAACTCAAAGTAACAGGACAACACAACATGCAAGAGGACACTAACAGAGTTTTTGGACGGAAGGACCATTTCAATGTCTATAAAATTCATAGATGAATTTAGCTGATTTTTGAAAATTTAAGGACGAAGTTGGTAAGTGGTTTTCCTCGCCTCGTCACATGATTCACCAACGACAATCATTTCAATTTCGTCCACATTTATCTCCAATGCTCCGTCGCAACGTTCCATTCCTCACCACAAACCGACCACCCATCACAACCACCATCCGCCAAAAATCAAGCGGCGGAAGAAGACCAAAGAAGAAAACCTACCACCGCGTTCCAGAACTCGACAGAGTAATGTCCCTTCGCAAAAAACCATCCCTAATCCTCGAACTCAAAACCCTAATCCAATCCCAACCCAAAAACAATCCTCTCTTCCTCCGTGATCTCGAGAAAAACATCGGCTTTGTTCGCAAATGGGACTTCATGACCCTCATTGAAAAACACCCCACAATTTTCCGTGTAACTGGCTCTCCTCCTTTTGTGAATTTAACTGGTAAGGCTGAAAGAGTGGCGAACGAAGAAGCCGAGGCGAAAATTTTGATGGAGCCGATTTTGGTTAATAATTTAAAGAAGATGCTTATGATTTGTGTTGATTGTAGGATTCCACTTGAAACGGTTGAGTTTGTTGGGAATGAGATGGGTTTGCCTTATGATTTTAAGGAATGTTTGATTGGGAAGTATCCGCAGTTTTTTTCGATTAAGAGGTTTAATGGAAGGGATTTTGTTTATTTGGAAGATTGGGATTCTACTTTGGCTGTTACTGCTAGAGAAGCTAGGTATGTTTTTTGTTTTTTTGTGGAGTTTTATGTTTTTGTTAAGCTGTTAGGTGCAATTTTGGATTTGCATAAGATGTAAGGTTTATCATGGTTCTAAATTATATTTTTGAAGAATCCAAATTGGCACTGGGGAGAATCGAACCTAAGACCTTGAAGAGGAGCACACCCCCAGGTCCCAAGCCAATGCCACCAAGCCAACCCAAGTGGGTTATCATGGTTATAAATTGCCGTTGCAATCGAGTTTTTTAAACTTTGATGTTGCGAAAAAATGCTGGCATATGCGTCCAATGCGGCCATATTTATTGTTTGTAATGACGTTGTGAATACCTCTAAACCTTTATATTGTAACAGGTCGGGTAGTTCTTTTGGTTTGAGCGAAGGGTTGATGGAGTTTGAGGACCTGAGTTCAAACTATAGTAAAAGAGAAAAAATATCAACATAATTAATTACTAATATTTGCCTATAAAACGGAAAACCTTTATTTTGTGGCTGCAGTTGATGTTGCTGACTGCAGTATAGAGTTAGGGAATTGAGGAAAAGAAGCTTCATTTCTTCTCTCAAATGTGAGGCTTGTGATAGATTATTTTGAATTAAAGAAAATGAATTATTGAGAGTTTTTTTATTCCCTTTCATGTATCTCTGTTTAGTTCCACTAGAATTAGTCTATCACAAGTGCAAGAGACTTGGTGTTTGTTTGGCGTCAAGGTCAAAACCTTTAGAAATGATTTTTTTTTCTGTCAAATGTTGTTTTGGCAAAATTTAGGTTTTTGGTTGGTGTTAGTAATGTTGTTTTGTTCTGAAACTTTTTTTAAAAAATTGAGGAAGAGGGAACTTTTATTAAAAATGGCATTATTGACCATTTTACAACCGTTCCCAAAGGGATTTGAACTCTGCATCTTAAGGTTACAAGGCTAAGCTTTTACCGTTGAGCTAGCACCTCAAGTATATCGGTTCCGAACCTTGGTTTGACTAAAAGCAATAAAAAAGTGGCTATTGTATTGGGTTGAAACATTTCCACTAAGTTTACATCAAACTTGTTTTCTGAGTGAACAGAGTCAAATATAAATCACTATACTTTCGATCCTATTTTAACCGAATCAGTTTTATTAATTTGATTCTAGTACAGTCGTGTTCGACAAAAGCTTGGACTACCATTTGCTTTGTGTTATATTGATTTAACTTGATTTTGTGAAACTGACTTGGTTATAGTTGAGCTTGAAGTGAAGTGAAGCTCTATATTTTGATGTTTTCACAAGTTTGATGTATAATTTAGTTTAAATTTTTTAAATTAACGTAGAAGCTACACTTCTAGTCAAACAAGTTTGGACACAATCAACTTTGCATAACAGGAATCAAACATCTGTATTTTTGAAAAATCACATATGGTAGAAAGCAAAATCAATTTTAATACTTTCCATGTGATATCCAAACACACATTTATAGATATTGATTGTGTCAAATAAAAAAATGTAGGAATATATCTGTTGTGTACTTGTTTGAGTTAGTTTTTAAAATTATTAGTTTGTTGTTTTAAGTGAGTTTGGTTAAAATTTATTTTGGATATAAACAAGTTTATCCAAATATGCACTAGGTTGGCACAGGAAGGAGTTGTTGTGAACATGAAGCCAAACGAAGATAAGAGGAAAGTGAAGATTTCAAAAGACGGGAACTACGCCGGTCCATTTGCATTCAGAGTGAACTTTCCTGCTGGTTTTAGGCCAAATGTTAATTTCCTTGAACAGTTTGAGAGGTGGCAGAAATTAGAGTTTCCTTCTCCTTATTTGAATGCAAGGAGGTTTGATGCTGCAGATCCAAAGACTCGAAAACGGGCCTTGGCAGTGATTCACGAACTCCTCAGCTTAACCATGGAGAGGAGGATGACTTCTGCACAGCTGGATGCATTTCATGCAGAGTGTTATTTGCCGTCCCAATTGCTGCTTTGTTTAATAAAGCATCACGGGATATTTTACCTCACTAATAAAGGGGTAAGGAGTACAGTCTTCCTCAAGGATGCATATGTTGGTTCGAACTTGATAGATAAGTGTCCTTTATTGCAATTTAATGATAAATTTGTGGCACTTTGTGGTAGAGGAAATGTTGATTTGTGTAACAGCAAGAGTTCTTTACAAGCTGTTCTTTAGGGTTGAATTTTCGGGAGTAGGTGTCTGCTTCTCTCCCTTTATGAAGGAGAGATAAGGAGATTATATGGAAGATTCTTCCACAGAATTTGTTATTGGATTATTCTGATTGTTGGCACCTTACAATCCTTGGTTAATTTAGTTGACAATTTTCAACTCTAATCCAATGTGTAATACTAATCCAATGTGTATTTATGCCCTCAAAGAACTTGATCATCTGTCAGATCACACTTTCAGGATGATAGAAAATGGCATGTATGAGGCTTGAATGGAGACTTTGGCATTATATGTGACCATCAACAGGATCTTAGCTTGCATGTGCTCCATATAGTGCATATACGGCTGACAAGTTAAGGATGTATAATCACTTCAAAAGAAGCCATCAGAGTTTTGGTGCAGTAATTTTTCTGAATGCTTATACTGCTTCTTTGAAGATTTGTTTTTTATGTAATAAATCCAGCCCCGGTCGGCAGTTAGCTATAATAAATTGGGATTGTGCCAACTTAATATCGATACAGCATACACCAGTCATTGTCATCAGTATAGAGAAGATCCTTTGGTGAATTTATGGATTGAAATTTTTGTGCACAAATGGTTAAACTATGAGAGAAGACAAATTCTTATAGAGTGGAGTCATGATTTCATTTCTCTCCAATAATGAGTGACTCAGTCTGACCTCAGATTTTATTCAATTTCGGAAAATGCAAGTTCTTTGATGGTTAGCCTGTGATCGGAGGTAAGTTCCCACCATTGGACTCACATCTAACATATTCTAGATACACGGGGAAGTAACTGGTAAGTACATTCGTATCACTTGAATTTCTGTCGGTGTAATATTTGTATCATCTGCACCCGCTTGTCTATTACATACGTGTACTATTTTTATTTTTTTTAACAAGCCAAAAGAGATATATTAATAACATACGTGTACTATTAGATCATTATGTGAAGTTTAAACTTACATTACATGAGATAATTAAATAAATTTGTTAAAAATGTCAAATTTATAACAATTCATTGAATACCTGGCGTCAAAAAAAATAATAAATCATTGAATACCTACCTCTTTTTTTGAGCAGATTGAATATTTACCTTATTGAAAGAAGTTATTGTTCTATCTTCCTGTTCAATTTGGCAATATACATGGAGGTTCATGCTGAGGAAGAGTCATATGGTTGGAAAATGATTAATCATTTAAAAAAGTTTGATTCAGAGTATCTGATCCAGATGTTTCAACAATGGTATGAACTGTATCAATGACTTAATTGTCTTATACGAATTGATTTTGAAAAGATTGCATGAACATCCAGAACGAAGTAATAATCATTTACTTGAAGCTATAGTAGTCGTTTTTGGTTGAAACCACCTCATGGTAGTGATATGAATGTCATATTAACTTTTTCTTTTTTTGGAATACTAAAACTAAAATAAACTAGTAAACATGATTGATTGTATTTATTTTAAAGTACTGAGTCAGTTAGGTATCCATTCAATGCATGACATTGAGATGAATTGAATTATTATGGTAAAATTAGCTGTTTATAATTGAATGAGTTGTTTGCATGAGGCGAAGCACTGCTCAGATTTTGAATCCCTGAACTGCTAGTAAAATCCTCCCGAATGGAATTGAGTTTGCCGAATGAGCCATACCTCGTGGTTTAGTTTCTCTGCATGTTTTATCGAGTACATTGCTCATTAAAGAGGATTCAATTAGGAAAATGGTTTTAACAATATTTTTCATGCTTTGGAAAATGTTTATAATTTTCAGATTGCTACATTTATCAAATGATAACCATTAAAGCTTATACTTCTTAGGTAGGATTCAATACATGATTTTCTATTTCTTCCCACACTCTTAACAATAATGTGAACAAATGGACATTAGTTCAGTGTCGTCAATTGCGGATAGTGACTATGGCAGAATACTGAAAATCTGCCGTACTGCCAATCTTCACAAATTGGCTGTGATAGTTATAAAAAATGCCGCCGCCGCGATTTTGTGCACTTTTTGAGATCTTTCTGTAGACATGTGTAGTTTGTGTCTTTAAAATATAATTTCATTTTCCTACTTCTCCCTCAGGTAAGTTCCAGGTCCTCAATTACGAATTCGATCTGAAACATGCTGTTAAGGTGGAAGCACTTGATATATTCAAACTACTAATCCCAATTTATGGCTCAAAGTAGTACTTTTTCTATGGTTTTTGCCTTGAACAACACCAGCAACTTTCTAGATTGAACTATTTGGGATTTAGGGTATAGGATTTAGGGATTTTGCTATTTGTTTTCTGTCTACTTCCTTGAAATATTTGTGGAGTGCTTGCCTTTTTCTCTTTGTCCACCTGTGCTATGCCCATATTACACTAGACGTTGTCTTGCAAAAGTAGATGCTCGCGGTCTTTCTTATCTTCACAGCTAAAGCGGTGGCTTGATCAATATTGATTTGACAAAAATAAGGAATACGAAACTCGTTTGTTTTGACAATTTTTTTTGTCGAACCCATTTAAGTTACGTCTATGTATTCTGCTGCTGCTGCTACTAGTTTGTAGAGTTTGCTCTTCTAGCCAAATGTTTTAGGCCTTGTTTGGATTAGTTTATTTTAGAGCTTATGTAAAATAGCTTATGCAAATAAATGTGCCTTTATGTATGATTTATAAGCTTGTTAATGTATTTTATGAAGGAAAAAAACAGTTTATGAAGGTACAATTTCCGTTATTGAGAACTTACAAATTAAGATAAAAACTTATTTATTTTCATAAGCTTTTTTTCATAAGCTCAATCCAAAAGAGGAATATATAGCAACTTCAGCGATAGACATCAACGTCGTTTTGAAAATGTTTGAAACTTCAACAATAGTTTTCGTCTTTGAAAAGTACAAGCTTATGGTCCCTCTTATCTTTGCAGATAAGATGGTGACTTATCAATTTGATTAAAAAAAAAAAAAGGAAAACCGATGTGTGCCTCAAAACCTAACTTGTATTCCTTTTCTCCTTGTCTATGTTGAATCCATTTTAGTCATGTCACCGTCTCAGTTTTAAGGATGAACAATATTGAGTTTCTACATACAAAGGGTAACCTTGATCGTTGTTAGAGTTTCAAGTCACTTTTATTACCGTTCTACCGTGAGATACCAATTACCGACCAACCTTTTAGTTGAAATAATATACTCTCTCTGATCCTTATTATGAGAAACAATTGACTTTTTTTGGTTCATTGTATATTGATGTATTTAATCTATATTATAACGAGATACATTAATTATTCAATGAACTTAAAAAAACAATTGTTTCATATTTGAAAGATTTTTTAAAAAGTTGAAATAATATATGATGACATAGAAATCTTAAATTTAAAACAATAATTCAATTTTCACTTTGATTCCTATTACTCGGTGAGAGAAACCATTCAACGGGAGAAATACCTGTAATTATTGTAGCTGACATACTTTTGATCGTGTGGAAGTCAAGCATTCAAGTCATTTCTGAGTAGGGCTAAGTCAAAGGATTTGAAGTTTCAAAAAATACAATCTCTGACTAACAGAGGCTTTCTAGTTACTCTAACAATAAAGCAAACTTCAAAAGCACTTCTAGTGGTGCTTAAAGTCAAAGTCAACTCATCAATAATCCCACGTCTATCTACTAGCAAATCACTGTGAATAGAATTAAAATATTGTTCACCAAAAAATATATTGTTATAGGAATCTCATACCAAACAAAACCATAACACAACATATGAATAAGAGGTCATTGTATGAGATGACCTATTATCTATAAGCTCTTTTTAGAGCATATTTGATGCAAATCTGCAACTTTGATTATGCACTGGTTTAATTTTTATAAACTGAAAGAGACCATTACTTAAAGGAGAACCAACTTTCTAGGGGTGTAAGAATAATATCAATATGACAATATAAGGTTCTTCCACTTGGAATATCAATTATTGTAGAACTTTAATTGATTGAAAAACTAATGTGGCTTGGCGAATCTGGTTTGTTCTAAAATTTGAGAAGAATGTTGTTTGCACTTCACTCAATGTTAGGAAACACTAGTAATTTACCAATATAACTTCATCGGTAGTTAGCTGCCGATGGATTTTAACCGGCGACAGTTAACTGTCGATGGACATTTACGTCTTTTTTTGGTGTGTTTAGCCTTGTTAAAAGCGTGAACAACAATTTTCAAAATTTGAACACTCTTGCATGTTCTCTCATTTGGTGATTTGTGATCATTCAACTTTTTGTATGATTGATACTATAGTATAAAGGAGCTTCTTCAATACATTATTTCTATCTTTTCTTTAAGAAAAAAAAAACAAATCCGTAAATTTTCATTTTCATGATAACATCATATAATTCAGTTAGTATGTTAATTGTTGAAAAATGTTATTGAGTGCCTCTAAAGCATTGTTTTCATAAGCGATAACAAGTGTCTCTAGAAGCAATTATTAGTAAGACTCTTATTGTATTAGCATTTTCTCCTCGCAAAAACTTAAACCTAAACTTTTTAACTTTCCATCCTGTTTAATCGTTAGCTCAAACAAATTGAGCTACCTTACTACTCCATGTCCCTAATAAGATTTGCCATTGTATGTGGAACACCAGGAATATAGAAACTACGACCCATATTGGATTTTTTTTTTTTTTCATTTCCCTAAAATATCATTTATATTTTGATATGATATGTCTAATTGCATTGTTACAGTATAAAACATTTGTACGTGATAGATCTTTTTGTCCAGCATCACCAACTATGTCTTCCAAAAAGAGTGGACCACTAAAATTTATCACATTTCTATATCGGCAACAGCATAGACAACAAACAGCAAATGTACCGGAGAATTATCAATTATGGTTTGTCTCGAGGTCATTTAACTTGACAATGACGTGTCAAAAGTGTAAGGCTTAATTGCACTTTTCCCCTATATTTTGTTAATTGTGCGATTTTGAACCCTTTTTTTTTTTGAGCGATTTTACACCTCATCTTTTTGCTCCCTTTCTGGTTAGATTGACATTTTTGTGTTTAATTGCACTTTTGCCCCCTATCTTTTTGTCAATTGTGCGATTTTGCACCCCCTCTTTCTTTTTAGCAATTTTGCATCCCATCTTTTACCCTCTTTCCTCTCTTTTAATGATGATTTTGAACAAAACACAATTGACAAAAAATGGGGTGTAAAATCGCTCAAAAAAAAGAGGGGGTGCAAAATCGCACAATTAGCAAAAAAAACAGGGGGAAAAGTTCAATTAAGCCAAAGTGTAAAATAAATGTTTAATTAATCTGTGTATCTATATATATATATATATATATATATATATATATATATATATATATTGAAGGAATTAGTTTGTATATTTGATTAGCTAAATAATTTAGTTCAACATTGATTTTCTTATTGAAAAATGGCTATTACAAGCTTTTCAGATCATCCAAAGGTTAGCCAACCAACTGACGTGAAAACATTCGTTTAGCTTCATGATGGGAACCTAAGACCGCAAAATTAATGGAAATGAACAATTGCATTATTTGAAAGAGCACAAGAGAATCGTAGACGATTTCTACTTACGCATCAAACTTTTCAAGACATTGCACAATTTCTTCAACACTACCGAAGATATGCTATGTTCTTCATTATATTTTTCAGTTTGTTTTTATGCATTTTAGTTGAGTTTCTAGCAGTTTTGGATAGCTTGGAGTAGAAAATTACACGAAAAATCAAGTTTTTAAGTTTTATAATTTTGCCACGATTTATGGAAATCAACTGGCTTTATAGTCATCCTGTTACGTACGATGTTTGTACGGCAACAAAGTAATCGAATCCTACATTTAGGGTACAAAGTGGTTTCAGGTCGAAAGTTGGAATACACCACTTATTATTATGAGAATGACTTGTGACTTTTACATATAGTTCTATGTGACATTCTCATGACAGGTCAGTCCAATATAAATATTACCCTTAATATTTATATCTCTATGAAGATTTGATAACTTCTTATTTGTAAGATGTGATCATCAGTCTACTCACATAATAATCTTTAAGCTTTAATCTTATCGTACTTTACAGCTTGATTGCGAATGTTTTAAGAATAGTCTCATTGTGTTTAATGGTATCTCACGATTAAGTCATACTTAATATTTCATTTAAACGAACTAACTATTATGGAAACTTGATTATTTTAACATAAAAAAACATAATAAAGAAATGCTTTTATTTAATAAATAAATATCCGATGCAAGTACCATGTTCTTATAAATAATTGGTCTCTAAAGCTTACACCAACATTAACTTCATATGTCTCACTCAGTTAATTGATTCAATGACATTAAGCTTATACAGTATATGTGGTTGTAAACATAGTCATATGTCTAGCAACTAGTAGCCATAAAAGAGATTATTTCAGATCTTTTAAATAAAAAGTCGGTGTCTTGCACTTTCTAAACCAAAAAATCATTTCTGGATTGCACGTTAGAAAAAGAGTTAAGAGTGAAAATAAATCATCAACATAATGAAAGATAGATTGCATATAATCAGTCAGACCAATAGTTTTACATTGAAATTTTTGCTAACTAATCTTAATCTCAACCGAACGAAAGAGTTAAGTTATCCATTGTGAGCATAACTAACACAAAGATGAAGAAGAAAAAGAACATCCAAGCTTCCAATAACCTCATATGTTGAAAACAACTTTCTCTTCGTGTTTATCTCATTATTTCGATGTTTGAATTTTGTTTACAACTATTTATATACAAGTCATACAACTCTCTGGACCTCCTCGCCTTGACCTCGTTTGGGCTTGCCTAATGAACCACCCAATCCTGAAAATTTTGACATTCTGTTCTGATTCACTCCTAGCTCGCTCCAGTTTCACCCTACGAATCTAAAATCCCACAAACACTTAGAACTCTCTGACTTAGCTCGCTTTGCTCGCCTAGCGAAATGCCTTGGACTCATAATATTTGTTCTTTTGCAATTCAACATCAAACACTGCAAAATGGATGGAAAATAGGTAATAGCAGCTTAACTTGCCTAAGGACCGTAAATATTTCGTATTTACATAAAATTGAAGGTTTCTACTTTGATTACTTGCCAAAAACAAATTAATAAGTGTATTCTAAGTTAAATATTTCGTATTCTTTTGATCATATAATTGATCCTCTATTAAATTATTGAATCAATCTTCAATTGATTGGATTCGTCAATAGTGCAATGAAAATGGATTGACAAGTGTGGGGTGTGAAAATACTACAAACACGCAATAGAGAAGAAAAATAAAACTGACGGTGCATATTTTCTTGCCTTAGGTCCTTTTGTTCCCCTTAAAAGAAAAAGGAGGTGTAAAATATAAATTAGAATTCAACTAGAACAACAACAATTTATTGTTCAATAATAAATATGGTCCCAATGTTTCCCATCATTTACAACTAGAATGGTGGACAGCATAGTTTGATGCATTCCCATATTGATGTCATTTCTAATGTACTCCCTCTATATATTTGTCTCGACGTGATAGCTGGACCAGCCATTTTGTAACGTCAATTTCACAATCTCAATTCTAAGGTACATGCCTAACGATTAGAAAGCAAGACTTTCAAAATGGGCAATAGGGGAAAAAGAGCAATTATTTCTTATATGCAAAGGTTTTCGGTGGAGATAGGTGACATAGTGAACATTTTATAGTCACTAGATTAACATTAACTAGTTTACAAGTGTGAAGGTCCTATCCAACCCATTATAGTACTATTTATCAACATAGAAAGATGTTTGATGTTTGATTTCCCACTTAACTCGACCAAAGAGCATGTGTGGATTTAGATGTTTGATTTTGTAGCAAGCTAAACACAATCCTCATGTATTCATTAATGGGATGAGTATAATCATGTTTGCAACCACAAATATTATTGTATTAGGACTTGCACTTCAAACTGTCTAAAGGCTAGAGAAAAAAATAGTTACAAATGTTCATGCTTTTTTTACTTACTATTATTTATAATTCTATTTATAATTTCTCTATTTCATCCATAGTGGGAGTTGTTTCTGGATTCAAAAGTGTAATAAATAATGTCCCTATCTTTTAGCCTTGCTGCCCCCATCATACCAAATCCATCCATCCTTATAAAGTGGAGTAGTGGACTTATGGCAGGTCATTGAAATTCTCCCATAAAGTAAATGTCATTGTGTGATATACGATTTCTAGGTGAATGAACTAATTTATGTCTTCTTTCTTTTGGTAACTTGTGGGCATTTTTATATTGAACTATCATGCATTTTCATACAAATAAATACAAACATATCAACCCATTATCCTTAGAATTAAAATAATCGAGGATCAGAATGCAGATGATACAAAAGAATGAAAAAGATATATAAACGTTTGCATGATTGTTACATGGTGCCTTGTTACATATATGTATGGTTTCATCATTCCATAGCAATCCTTCATCAGTAACAATAAGAGGATATATAATTGAAAATGCAAGCTACATCAAGTTCAGATCAACTTTTTTTACAATTTCTCAAAAACTACATATATGCTTTTAGAAGTATACTTTCAGACGATAAAAAAAATTACATTTTTGATGTATACATCTAAAATAATATTCTTGAAAGGACATCGAAATTAATATTAGTAATTGTGAAAAGTTTTCGCTAAAATTTAGAAACGAAACATGCCCTAGAGTCGATTTATAAGGCATTGAGAAAATTTTAAGTAGATATATCTTGTAATCAACATTAATTATTTGTAATTATTATTTACCAAAAAATTATTTGTAATTATTTATATGCATGAAAGGATTTTATTTTTTTTTCATATCTAATACAACTTACACAATTTATACAATTAAATTATTACTAGCCGGCATATCTATTTTCTCTGCTCGCACTAGTTTAACAAATATTATAATAATGCATGTTTTTTCTTAGGGATAATAATAATGCATGTTGAAAATGACCATTCATGTTAATTAATATCACAAACAAAGTAATGTGATTTGGATTAGATTAGATTTATGCCTACCTCAATAAGCAATATTTCATTGGCGATTGAGACCCAAAATTATATTATTCGTATTTCACAATCACTTTCACTGTGGCACATTAGACTTTGTGATTCACATTTAATTTGAAGGAGCAAAAAATAGAGATGCTACTTTTTGGGTGCCATCTTCATTTCAATTCCTGTCTAAGCTGAGGTCTTATCATTTTATTTTATCTTATTTCCTTTTTATCCTCGAGTGATGACTTGTTCTATGGGAGAATAGAAGTGGGTCCATCTTTTTAAAGAAGGAAACATGTATTATAGGAAACAACAAAATCAATTCTAAGTTGATGGACTAACATAAGTGTCTCCTTTCACTAGGTAAAAAAGTTAGGGTCCCCATCATGGCCCCTTGTCTTCTTTAATTAGATCTATAGTATTATATCCTTTGTTCTATCCCACTTCAACCCTCAACTGAAAATTTGGAATATGCATATATCACCGATGTAGAAAACATGTGTGATACACGTCTCTAATTTTTGTGCACCAAGTTTATTTAAGGCTTAATTGTGATACACGTCTCTAATTTTTGTGCACCAAGTTTATTTAAGGCTTAATTGCAGTATTAGACCCCTAACTTTTTCAAAGTTGCGATTTTGGCCCCCTAAGAAAAAAAACTACAAAATAGCCCCTTAAGTTTTGCAACTGTAGCAGTTTTGGCCCCCCAAGGCAAAAAAAATAATAATAAATAACATGTGGCACCTCACTTAGGGTGCCACGTCAGCGTAGACCGAGTCAATATCAGCCTTGGGGGCCAAAACTGCTACAGTTGCAAAACTTAGGGGGCTGTTTTGTAATTTTTTTCTTAGGGGGACAAAATCGCAACTTTGAAAAAGTTAGGGGGCTAAAACTGCAATTAAGCCTTTATTTAACACATTTACTTAGATGAATAAAGGACCACCAACAAGAATGGGTCTAGATGCTTTGAAGCTTTCTTTTTCAAGGGAATCACCAAAACAATTTAGTAAGCGTCTATAGGATATATATAATAGGACTACAAAATTTGATCTTAAATTTAGGATATAAGTTTAACTTAAATAAGACGGAGAAAGTAAACTAATTAATTGGTTATTCATCATTTTCTTCTTCTTTAGCTAATTAAGAACATAAATTAAAAATAAATACTATCATTAGGTTGAGTGTCGTTGTCCTAAGGTGACAAGGTCCGTAGTGCATACGTGACGTTGGATTTGAAGTCTTCTTGATATTTACAAAGCATAATTAAATATGTTTATGTGTGAACAGAAGTGATGTTTAAAGAATAATTTAACTATCGAAAATCCAAATAAATATCATTGGGAGGTGAAGATAGAGGGATATGGTATACCCCACATGAAATGGATGTGTGATTCTATACACAAAAGAGACCAAAGCAATGAAAGTGGGTTAGTTTATTCACACGTCTCTTTCTTAAAAGGGAGACATGAAGCAGTGTGGGTTAGTGTTGATTTGTCTTTCCTTTTGGCAATGATATATTATTATTCATATTCAATATTGATAGATATGTATGTAGGTTTTGTTGCGTGTGAGTTGTGACTCGATTATTTGTGTGAGGTCTTTTCAAAGCTTAAAAAAATTGGACGATTCCAACGTTGCAATGCACTACTCAACAAATAAACACCTTCATCACGAGGAGGGTCATTCAACCTACTTGAGTACTTGAAATTGAAATCATACTTTGTGACAATTCCAATTATCTTCAAAGACCCACTTTTTTGAAAATAGGAGGAAAAAATAAACAAGTTTACACCCTTTTTCTTTTACTAGCACAATAATGTCAATATTATTTGATTTTTATACCAAGTTGATAATACACCATCACCACCCATTCAATTTGATGACGGTATGAAAATAATGGTCCCATTCATCAATGTGGATGCGTTTGGTAAAGAATAATGCTCGGTCGGTGTTAATTTAACCGTCCATGCATGCTTACTTTACACTAGTTCTTCAAACCATATGTTATATTATACTATTATGGGAATTCATGTATATTATAGCCTAGGTATAGGTTTTTTCACCTTTTAATTTATGTTTTGCCCATGATAATTTAAATAATTGTACTAGAGTCAAATTTTAGTCTTTGGATATGAAGTAGCTGGCAAAAACTACAGAAAAGGACAATATTGTGTAATTAATAAGTAACCAAACCAACACAGTTCCATAATAAGTGAATATATCAAAGGTAAAAAGTCCCATAATAAGATCAAAGTCCATGAGGGCTAAAACCATATATAATTGCTAGAAGCCACCATTCATAAAGGTGTCTTTTAGCAAGTTATCTTATAGGTATTTGCTAAAGGACACCAACTAATTTTTATGGATGTGTCTTTTAGCAAGTTATAATTAAAAAGTTGATAATCATACATTGATGTTTGGATTGCTAAAAGACATTTTTATGGATGTCTTCTATCAAAACCATATATATATATTGGTTTTACAATTTAATTTATATATTAGATCTAAATTCACGTGAATCACCAAGCATTTGTGAAATGACTCCCAAGTAAAGTGTGGTTAGATTCACATGAGTTCAATATGATTAGAGAATAAGGGGGTTTAGTAGCTCAATTGATTTAATTTAAAGGAGTTAGAGATGATGAGAAATCTAATTTAATACTCTCTCCGATCCTTTTATTATAAACAAATGAATCAACAAAAGTTGATGTATTTGATCTATATTATGAATCAAACACATCAACTTTTGTTGATTCATTTATCCCTTATAAAAAAAGATTAAAGAGAGTAACCGATTATTAACATTTTTCATGTAACAAAAAAAAAATTACTAATATTTTTCGTTAAAATAAAAAATCAATTGAAGAGCGGATGTTAGAGAAAGGGTCAAAAAATAGTGTCCATGACACCACTATTGCTTTTAAATATACTTAATTACTTAGAAAAAAATTATATAAGTTATCATCAAACTAATGGAGCTAGTAAAGTTTTTAATTGTTGGTTGTTTAATTGATTGGTTGTTTATAACAAGTTTTAAGAAAATGATAAAGAATGTCCTCGAAACACGATTTAAGAAGTATAAGTGGTAAATATTTATGAAAAGATATATATTTAATGTATTGTAAATTAAAACATTTAACTTTTTGAGAAATTTTAACTTGTGTCGTAAGATAGTATTTAAAGAAACTAATGTAAAAAATTTACATTAGAAAATAGTAAAAACTGACTATGTTTGATTTTTAAAAGTCAACAAAATATTGTTTTCAATGGAAAATTTATATTTTTCACTTTCTTAACTTCCGACACTAGTTAACGTAACAATAATTTTTTTTTGATAAATTGCTTATTTTAAATGCTTAAATATTGCTGGGGAAACTAGTGATCTTTGAGGTCAAAAATAAAAACCATCAAATTGACCGCTTTGCCTACGTCAAAAATAAAAATCATTAAATTGACCTCTTAGTCTGCTGATGGTTTGGGCCATTAAATAAAAGAAAAATGCTAATCAATATTCCAAATACATAAGTGAAGGAAGCCAAAAATATATGATTTAAATTGAAAAATAAACTTTTTAAACTTTTGAGAACCGCATCCATAACTTTTAATACAAATATTATTATATTTAATTTAGGGTACATGTTAAGGATTTTAAAAATATCAAGTATTTATTGAGAATAATTAATTCACATGAGGTATTTAACTTTTTGAGAAATAAATTAACACATTTTCTCATACAAAATTTTTATGTTTAGTACTTTAACATGTGCCTTAAATTTAGGGCACATATTTAGTACAAAATTCGTAGGGAAGGGGATGTAGTGATGGGTAGTTGGTTTGATGATAATCTTCATAGGAAGGTTGGGAATGGGTTGGATACTCACTTTTGGATGGATCCTTGGGTTGATGGTGTCCCTATTAGTGTTTGGTTTCCTCGTCTTTTCAAATTAACCGTTGATAGTTCTGTGACGGTGGCTGAGATGTTTAATTTAGGGTGGGGGTTCTTGGTGAGACGTGGAAGTGGCGGCGGCGGTTGTTTGCATGGGAGGAAGAGTTGGTTTTGGAGTGTAGCGGAATGTTATCTAATGTTGTTTTGCAGGTTGACACTGTTGATAGGTGGCAATGGCAGTTAGAGCCTGATAAGCTTATGGTGTGTACCTGATGCTTACTACTATGAAGCAACCTATTCAATTGGCTCCTTCATATTTGATTTGGCACAAGGATGTGCCATTGAAAGTTATTATTTTTGTTTGGCGTCTGATTTGGAATCGGCTTCCTACGAAGGACAATCTTCGTAATCGCGGCATTCTATCTCATGAGAATCATCTTTGTGTGGGCGGTTGCAGGTTGGAGGAAACGTCTCATCACTTGTTTCTTTCTTGTCCTATTTTTGGCAGCGTTTGGCATCATTTGCGAAGATGGCTTGGTATTTTAGGGGTTGATCATATGTGTTTGTCTGATCACTTTCTGCAGTTTGGGTATTTAAGAAGCGGTTACAGACGCATTCGGTCTACTCTTATTTTGATTTGGTTAGCTTGCATTTGGGTGTTATGGAAAGAACGCAATAACAAGATTTTTAACAAGGCTATGTCGATTGATGAAATAGTGAACAAGGTTAAGTTGTCTTCTTTCTGGTGGTTGAAGGCGAAACATGTAAATTTTGCTTTTAGTTATCATAATTGGTGGCTTACTCAAATGGAGTGTTTGGATATTGGCATGTAATTTAGCCTTTTCAGGCTATCTACCTTGTAGTCTAACCTTGTAAACTCTCTTTTTACGTTATGTTTTTAGTACACCTTATGCTAGACAGATAATCGTTCTTTTAATAGAATTTTTATTTTAACTTGTTAAAAAAATAAAATGACTTAAAGACACATGTTATGTGTTGCTAACATTCCTCTTTTCCTTAACGTTTGAGTTAGTATGACCAGAAATAAAAACCATTAAGTAGGGCCACAGGGTGGAATCGAATTCACGTGTAATGGAGGGCATGCCGGTCATAGAGGGACAGATGGTTCCAAGTCCATGGGACCCACACAATGAAAATCTGCTTTTATTTTTGTGTTGTCACTTTTGTAAAACTTGTGGGACCGTCACCGCGACTGAATCAAATGAACCAACACACCTGCTTTTATTTCGGGTTGCTTTTTCACCATACCAATGATGAAATGAATCCATAAATTTCTTTTGACCCACTTGCATTAGAAGTAAGTAGACAGTCTGGGACTCATTTTGCTGCATGATTATTGTCTCTCTTTCTTATTAATGTATGGTGCTTCCATGGACAATTGGCAGCTATGATGCATGGTCGATTAATGTATAAAATTATTAGAAATTTCTAACCACAGTCGACAATATTGTTTAGAGATAAACATTCATGACTCTTTTCATACTTATAATTAAAATAAAGACTAATTCGGTTCAATACGAATTATATTTATTTTTTATTGTATAAATTCTTGATAAGGATTCATTTTTGACCCACTTGTATGGTCATGTTAATAATTATGCTAAGGTTACTTGGTAAAGAACTCAACAATAGAAACTTTATGTTGAAAAGTCCAAAGTTTGGTCCAATCTCATTTAATTTTCCATACATCCATGTTAACTATAATATCGACACAAACTCCATATACCACACTATAGTCTGCTGAAAAGTATTGATTACACGGAAACATTTGCACCTGTTGTAAGATGAGAAGCAGTTAGATTACTTCTATCATATGTTGTTAATCATAGTCTCACTCTATATTAAATGAATGTTAATAGTGTATTTTTAAATGTGTAATTTCTTAAGAAGTGTATGTCAAACAACCATCTGAGTTTGAAGATTTAAAACACTCAGGGTATGTTTTTAAACTTAAGAAGTCGCATTATGGTTTTGAAACAAACTCGCAGAACTTGGTATGATAGATTAAGTAACTTTCTGTTAAAAAATAATTTGAAAAGAGGATAAGTTGACACTACTTTCTTCAGAAAGACTCCGAAGAATTATACTCTCTCCGTCCCTTAATGTAGGCACTCATTGCCTTTTTCACATTTCTTAAGAAAAGTTGTTAGTGTAATTAATGTGTCTGTTTTGTGCGCTATTATTACGAAATTGTCTTTTGTTTGTATGTGTATTAAATTTGACTTTTCATATTTCAAGACAAGATAATAGTATTAATTAGGGGTATGTTTAGGAAAAATAATAATAAATGCATCTAGTAATTTGAAAAGGGGTTTACATTTAGGGACAAAAATAAAATCAAATAGGTGCTTAGATTTAAGGACGGAGGGACTATTTTAATTGTTCATATATGTGTTAACGATATCATTTTTGGTTATACTGATGCTAATTGCAAAGAATTCACTAAGATAATGCATGCATAATTTGAAATGAGTATAATGGAAGAATTGAAGTTCTTCCTTGAAATTGAAAGCAATTGATACAAAGACGGAGTCTATGTTCATCAATCCAAATATACAAAGAAGCTTATGAAAAAGTTTAAGCTGAAAGATTGTAAACTAATGACTACCCTTGTGCATCCTACTTGCAACTTAAGTAAAGAAAACTCAAGTAGCAAAGTGGATCAAAAATTGTACAGAGGTATGTGATGACATGCCATCTTACATTATTCTTAACATGTTTTTTTAGTCATTTTCAGTAGGTTTTACATCTAGAATAGAGGAGTATTAGAACAATTGTGATTTCGAGACATTTGTAATGTTTTCTATATTTGAGTCTGTAATTTTATTTTTCCCGTAACATGGCCATTTTTGGGTGTCTTGATGTAATTCACGAAGAAATCATGCAAATCAGCAAAACAAGACATCTGAAGATTTGTGAAAACCTTGAGAAGATGAAAGAACGAGTATTCAAAAGGCCTCAAAAGATGTTACAAAGGGAGGAATTATGTTCCCAAGTTCCAAGATATCTTATATGGTAGCAAACACCCTAAAAGGCAAATAAATAGTCGTTCTGGGGACCAGACAGCACCCACATGCGCATGACACACAGTTCTGTGCGCCTAGGCACATGAGGAGGTGCCTAGCACATGGGTGTAGGCGTCTGGCGCCTGAAACACCATACACATGCGCCTGGCACATGGTTCTAGGCGCATGTTCCTTGTGGGCCAATGCGCTGTTTTTGTGACTTTTTGGTGGAAAGAACCTGGTATTTTTAGCCCAAGTTCAGGTGGAAACTCCCCCTATAATAACACTATCCTCATTCATTATTTCTTATTCAGATCGAATCGGTTCAAGAGGAAGGCAAACACTATGAGCTTCAAATGACGAGTTTCTCTCCTCACTCCAAGTTTCTCTAAGATATGTTTTATTTCTTTTGTAATTTGTCTTTCGTTATCATGTGTAACTAAATCTTTTTAAGCTAAGGTTCTAAGGTGAACCTCTATTTTTGAGGCGTGTGATTAAGGACGGTTAGAGTGTTAGTTTGTTTGCTAATTCAAGTTTACTTAGTGATATAATCACACTTAGTGGTTAATCACATTTAGTTTTTGTTTGTTGTGATTTAGTTACAAGTTTGTTAGAAACTAGCTTATTGTTAGGGTTTGTTACTTAGCTTGTGTTTCAAGCAACCTAACTTGTATATAAGCTACCTCTTGTACATTGTTCATATACATCAATAATACAATTTCACATTCTCAATTCTTATCATCTATTCTCTCTTCTCATTCTCTCTAAAAACAACAAAATCTGAAAAACCCTAGAACATTGCTTGAGTTTCAAGCTTCTAAGTTGCGCTAACATATAAGACACTTGTAACGTGATCCTTGTGTCAGGCTGTGCTCATATGCGATACGGTGCATTAAAACTGACGTATTCTTTCAAGCACGGAGCCTTGAGGCAAGGTAGGTTAGAACTCATGTCAACGTATGATTGGTCTTCTGATCCCTTTAGGTATGGACCGACCGGATATATTCCACTACTTAAAAGTGCACCGGAGTCCATTTCCCACAAAAATTAATCAAAAACAATCCTAATTATTCATTCAGTAGTAGTAGATTCAGTACCGTACAACCCACACCCTGGTAAATCAGTATTTTACCGCAACTTGTGTTGTCCCTATAAACACGGATCAAGAAAACGCCGTCGTTTTCTGCAGGCAGTCGGCAATATTCTGCAACCATAATTATAGCTTTACAAATTCCCAAGCAATACAATATTGCATCTTTCTACAATAAAAATCAATGTCCTTTTTTGACAGGGTACGCTACTGTTCACACAACAACTTGTTTTAGTGTCGTTTTCTGCAAAACGCAGAAAACAGAGAAAATGGGCGTTGCAGGCACTCTTCATAAAAACAGCGACATTTGCGCGCGTTCTACGTGTCAGATTTTGCCTCACGCTCTTTCCTTTTCTCTTACGCGCTTCTTTTCGCGCGTGTTTCTCACTCGAGATCCGCTGAATTTATTAAATGTCGGATTGGTAGTATGGGCCCCACATACCTTTTTTTAACCTTTTACTCTCTTTATATTTGTCACATATCCAAATCAGAATCAACTTATTTTTCATAGCACGTCACGGTGGATTAATTAAATTCAATTGTATATTGGACTTTTTTTTAATTAAGGAATGTAAATTATTTTACACATCTAAAAAAGTTAAACTTGGTTTATAAAGAAAAATTAACGTGTTTAATGCAAAAATTAAATTATGGGCACGTTTTCTGTGATTTATTGTTGAAATTTCTAATTTTGAAGACTCAATATCACAATGTAAAACAATAACATCATGATGGAAAAGGACACAAAAAGGTACAAAATTAGAAAAACTGAACCCAGAAATAGGATCCTAGTAACTTAAATAAAACAAATCATAATCGAAAGGGTAAAAAGACAAAAAAAGAAAAGTGTAATCAGGAAAAACTTAACCCAAGATAAACAAGTTCCACAAATGCACAAACTCATTTGAATTGAATATTATACTAACTAAAATCTTCCATTCAAAAAAAAAAATTACTAACTGAAATTTGGAAATATGTTTTTTTTATGTCAAGTAGCCTATTAGCTATAACTCACATTTTTCAAAATGAATAAGTAAGGTGTCCGGCGTTCGAACCCCAACCCCTGCATATTATAGTGCATGTTCCTGCACCAATCGAGCTATGTTCACGAGAACAAATTTGGAAATATGTTACTCATAAATTGTGTACTCATGGCAACACAGAATATAGAGATTATAAGATGTGCAATTGTGTATAAACCAACACATAAAACCAATGTATATAATGCACCAAACCAAAATTTGTATATGCAACCATAATATTGGATAAACTTAAACCACTGTATATTAAAATAAAACCAACCATAATATTGTACCAAAAAAAACCCTAACATAATCTAATCACCAAAATAAAACTACTCCCACTATATCCAAAAAAAAGAACCTACCATCTCCTAATTCCTATTCCTATGACTAAATAATTAATCAAGATTAACATTAAGAGTAGCAGATTTAACAGAATCACATATAGGACAAGTAAGAACCATAGCCCCACACATTGAACACAAACACAAGTGTCTACAAGGCATGATCAATACACAAGATTTACCTTCCCCACAGTTTCTGCATAATCTATTATTCATCACTTTACCTTCATCCTTATCCTGCGCCGTCATTACTACCCTGCGCCACCCGGAATATTCATCATTACTGCAACATGATTCAGCATCCTCCGCCACCGCAGCATCGGCGGCAACGGCAAAATCACCACCGCCGCTATATTCACCTTCGCCGTTGTCGCCGTTGTTGTGGTTGTTGTTTTCCATTTGTTGCATAAGGATTTGTTGGAGATTGTTTCTGAGAGCATTTGCGGTTGCTTCATTGTTTTGTGCTAACTCTCTCCAGATTTGATTCTCCATGCATAGTGTTTTCACTTTTTCTTCAAGAATCATGTTCATTCTTTCCATTTTTTGGATTTCTTCTTCTTTTGCTTTCATTTTTTTCATCACTTCGGTTTCTATTGCTTCCATTATCATCATTGTTTCTCTCTTTCTTTTCTCTTCTAATTCCACTCTAAACTTCTCCGTCTAAACACATGCAAACAAAAAATAAATAAAAAAAATCAGTTTTTTTTTAATAAATAATAAAAAAAACAAAAATTTAGGTGAATAAGGTAAGAAATTTACGTGTTGAGAAATGAAGTTGTCGATGTCGGTGTTTTGATGGTGGATGTATTGAGAAAAATCTTCATTGATGAAAGGGTAGTTGTTTATGGAATCTCTAGAACGTTTTTGTGGGAACGATACAACGTTGTTGTTGTAAGCGAAAATGGTGTCTGGTTTCACGGTGGATATTTTTTGACGGAGGAAATCGGTTATGAAAGGATTGTTCGACGGAGATTGCGACGGAATGAGATTTTCCGACACGGTGGTTGTGCCGGAAAGTGGTAGCAATGATGAGTAGTTGTTGTACATGTTTGTAAAATTTGTGTCGGTCGTGTTCATCATCATCATCATGTCTCTGCAAAATCATAGCAAATACATTAAAAACATAAACAAAACAAAAAAAAACATGTTTTAGGTTAAAAAAAGAGAAATGGATATGAAGATTTTACTATACCTATTGGGTTGAAGTTGAGAAGGAAAAAGGTTGAGATGATGAGCATCGACCGTCATGTTCTTATTCTTAGGTTAATGTGTTTTTCTTCACTATGTTTTTTTTCTCTTATGATTCTAGGGTGTAGTAGTGGTATTTATTTTGAGGTGAAGGTTATGGTTAAGGAAAAAAGATATACGAAGAGAGAAAATTTGGGGAATGAATAAATGAGCGTTAGAAAACAATGAATCAAAAGCATGCAATTGAGGTGTCAAGGTTATATGGTAAGGTTTTTAATTTAATACTATATATCAAAATAAAAATATTCTAAATTTAACTATTACGCGTGTGTGTGGAGAGAGAAAGAGTGAGAATTTTTTGCTACTCACTTATTGTAAGATTTTGTCTATTAATGGATTGATAAGTTTCAATCCTTCTAGATTTGTACCTGTCATAATTATAGACTATAGCATGTTTTCAGCGGTATTTTCAGTAACATGCACATTTTTCGATTATTAATTAATTAATATATTTAATTGATATGGTCATGTTTTTTAAAAGTTAAATCAGTCAGTATTGGGAAGATTAATGGCATTAAAACCCATCCTTAGCTGTCAAGTAACGCTAAATAGCCGCGTCAAAATGAAAATAGCTTAAAATACTCCCTCCATTCTTTTTAATAAAGAAGTCTTTACTAATTTTACACGTATTAAAAAAGAAGGTCGGGCTAACCATTACCCTAGAAAACTAAAAGTAGTATGTTTGTATTGCTTTCAACAATATTTTGACTTTGAAAAGTTAAATTTAATTTTTTTATCATTTTTCAATACTATATTTTCATTTTTATCTCCTTATCCAATGTCTCAAAAGCAATGGTTAGCATTCTCCTAAAAAAATTGAATGTTTTTAGGTTCAAAATTGAATATATTACCATAACAAAAAATTTAAATATATTACCAAGAAAAAAGTGTTTTACTTCGCACAAGATGTAGGTATGAAATTTTAAATTGTCAAGTTATACAAATTATATATAAAAAAATATTAAAAATAAAACTAATTATAATATTCTTTTAAAAAAAACTAATTATAATATTATACCCAAAAATAGACCTAACATAATATAATCACCAAAATAAAACTATCATCCTATAAAAAGATTTTATTTTTGTAGGTAAGATTCTATTATTTTTAACAATCATAATATTTGATAGTAAAAATTTAATAATAAAAATTGTTTTTAAATTATAAAAGATAAAATACTTCTCTAAAAAGGGTTAAACATTTATCGTATAGTAGGCCACTTGTCCACTTGGAATAATAGATTTCTCTCTTTTGGTGGTCGCCTGATATTACTGAAATATGTCCTGTCGTCGCTTCCGATTAACTTTCTTTTCTTGTTCAGAGCACCCGCAGGTATAATCTCTCCTATTGAATCTATATTTAAAAGATTTTTTTGGGGGGTGGTGAGGATCATAGGAAAATAGCCTGGATAAATTGGAAATCTGTTTGTGTCCCGAAGGAGGATGGAGGGTTGGGGGTTAGGAGGTTAAGAGAGTTTAATATGTCGTTGATGGGGAAATTGTGTTGGAGGATGTTGAATGATAAGGATGGTTTGTGTACCGTGTGTTGAAGGCTCGTTACTGGGAGGTAGGTGGTAGATTGAGGGAAGGGGGACAAAATGATTCTTTGTGGTGGAGGTCTGTGTGTCGCGTCCGAGGGGGGGAGAGTGAGGGAGTTGGAAGGTGGTTTGACGACAATGTCCGCAGGTTAGTGGGAGATGGTAGGACAACCTTATTTTGGTTCGATTATTGGGTAGGGGGAATACCGTCACGCATCAAATTTCCTAGACTATTTGATTTGGCCATAAATAAGGAGTGCACGGTGGAGGAGATGGCGCGTTTAGGTTGGGAGGTGGAGGGGAGGGCGTGGGAGCGGAGACACCGCTTGTTAGCGTGAGAGGAGGATAGTGTGAGGGAGTGCTCCGAAGTGCTACATATCATTGTTTTGAAGGTTGAGGTTACTGATTCGTGGAGTTGGCTTTTAGATCCGGTGCATGGTTATTCGGTGCGGGATTCTTACCGCTTTCTCACAACTTCAGATGAGCAGGTGGATAGAAGTCTTGTAGATGATGTTTGACATATGCATATTCCTTTGAAAGTGTCTGTGTTCGTGTGGCGTCTCTTGCGTAATCGACTTCCAACCAAAGATAATCTTCTTCGGCGCCATATTATTCATGCTAACGACCTGGCTTGTGTAACCGGGTGTGGAGCTTCCGAAACAGCTACGCACCTATTTATTGTTTGTGATTTGGCTTATACCCTGTGGGTTCTTGTCTGGAATTGGATAAGGCTGTCAATGGTCCCTCCTTGTCAGCTTCGTGATCACTTCATTCAGGTTTCCTTCATGGCAGGGATGCCACGTGGTACTCATTCGTTCTTTAAGGTTATCTGGTTTGTCTGCGTCAGGGTAATCTGGAAGGAACATAATAACCATATTTTCAAAGATACGGTGTCTACACCCTAGGTCCTTTTAGAGAAAGTCAAGTTAATATCTTTTATGTTGCTGAAAGTAAAACACGCTTCTTTTCATTACTGTTATCTTGATTGGTGGAGATATCTGCTGCCTTGTATGGGTGTCTGTTGATTATTATTTTTGTCTGTTTGCTGGATCTCTTGTAAGACTATGAACCTGTAAACTTTGTCAGTGGTGTTCTTTGCACTCTTTGTGCACGGAGCTTCACTGTTGTTATATATATATATATATATATTCCATTTTGATTTCTAAAAAAAAGGTAATAACAATTTTTTTTTTAGGGAAAATGATTATATTTTAAGCATTGATATTATAAAAAATAATATTACAGTGAATATCCATTTTGATCCTCGCTATTTTTTTTACCGTTCAAAAATCAAGTTTTTGAAACTAAAGTCCAAATTAATCCCACAATATTTTTATATTATGACAAATTAGTCTCCAATTTATTATAATAGAATGACTAAGTCATCTCCTATATAAAAAATATTATGATTAATATTGAATTTAATTTTCGTCAAAAAATGAATTAAAAAATTAAAAAATAATGAATAAAAATTATATCTTCATTTTTTATATATGTATTCAATTGAATTACACCATTTTATTAATTTTATATATTTTTTCTGAAATACTTAGAAATATTTACGTAACATAATATGATTAATTTTTTAGAACTATCATTGTAAACAAATAAAATTAATTTTCTCGTAACATAATAAAATGGTAAAAATTAATGCTTGAGATTTTAAATAACTGACAAGTAGGGCAATTGCCACGTTATACCTGCCGACTAAGGGTGCCATGTTGTCACATTAAAATCCAAATCAGATCCACTTTCTTGTCTCTGCAATGTGACATTGCACAATTTTTCTAGGCCAAAATATTCACTTTTTCCCCCCTTTTTTTACACTTTGGTGTAAGGTAAATTAGAAAGAAGAATAATGAGGGCCCACAATGACGTAGGGACAGGCACGTGCGAGGTGAGAACCTTTTTTGGCTGTTTCCTTTTTTTGCTTCCTTTTTTATTCAGGAAATTAAGGAGTAGTTCAGTCATAATGGTCTTTCTTTGTGTGGAAAAACGTTGGATTGTGTCTTGAAATTTTGTTTAGCCACGTGGCAGATTGGTATTGGTTGGTCTACACAAAACTTGCTGGTAGAACAATGTTGGCCGTTTGGGTTCGTTTGGTATGAATTAAAATAGATTAATGCTATTAAATTAAAAGTGAGCTTATCCATAGTTTTAAAACTCGGTTCGGTTATCGACTCAGCAGAGGTACTTAGTCATTGAGTTGATGGTCGAACAACCAGGTCATTGGTTCAACCGTATGAACAAATTGGATTAAATCGGATGACTCGATTAGATAATTCCGTATTTAGACTAAATTTGTATAAGTATTTAATCAGATTAAATCAGATTGAACCGGTGACTCGATTACCCAAAAACTAAAATAATAACATATATAAAATAAAAATAAATATTCAACAAACATAATTTCATAGACTAATTATTCATGTGATAAAAAAAGAGAAGATTAATTATTCACGAGTTTAAATAAAATATTTGAGCATTATAATTATATTTTTTTAGGGAAGCTTTATAATTATATATGTCTATGTTTTTGTCGGTTAATAATGTGAGTTATTTTTATAAAAAAAAATTGATATGTATTTGCTTTGTAAAGTATTAAACATTAATTTTGCGAGGTATGGTGAACCAGCAGAGTCAGATGCAACTGGGCATGAAGCAGCAAGTGCTGTAGATTTGGTAGAACTTATTCTCGGATATGTTTGGTTAAGTGAGGTGGCGCAACAAGCCGAACCACATCACATGGGTCGAGTACAAAGCAACCAAATATCCGGACTTCGGAGTCAGAATAATAAAAAAATTAAAAAGAGGTTTTTGTTCGCTCCGCAGGCACGAACTAGTCGAGATGTATGTGGTGCCCTTTCTTTCATTCACATTGGTGAGGTTGCTTGATTGTAGGGGCCGGGAAAGGGTCTGCCACCACAGA
>Ga0228710_1001892_pt1 | contig 32293 bp, 18 predicted proteins | sample MedpolnodulmetaG_FD_177995 | JGI IMG/M metagenome (GOLD analysis project Ga0228710, IMG submission 177995) | Root nodule microbial communities from Medicago polymorpha collected in Santa Monica, California, United States - pink nodules | ecosystem: Host-associated > Plants > Roots > Nodule... | reverse complement strand
GGGGGTAAATCAAAACAAAAATATTTTACAGGGGGTAAATCAAAAAAAATATTTTACAGGGGGGAAAACCAGAAATGACCTATATTACAGGGGGTAAAGACCTATTAACCCTTTTTTAAATTATCGTATAATATTATATATATATATATATAAATATATATATATATTTTTTTTTTTTTGAATGGCAAATGTTAGTAAATTAGTTCTTAGATTATTTTTTTCTCCTTTGCCTGGGTTTGAACCCAGGACCCCCAACTCCTTATCACTAAGCTCAAACTAGTTGAGCTACCCAACTCCCCAATTATGGTATAATTTTGAATTGTGTTTACTTTTAGGGTAAAATCATGTACTTTTTGTCCCTGTTGAAAACTTAAAACATTATGTTTTGTAAGTGTATGGGCCTAAAGTGAATAAAATTCAAACAGGGTACAATTTTTTTTTAAAAAAAGGCACGTTTTGAAGAAATAGAAGAATAAATCATACTTATTAAGCCTATGATTATCAATTGCTAATATCATAAAACAAGAATTGCCCACACTTATCTATCCGTCTATCTTTATATATACAACAGTGAAAATATGATTCATTATGTGGAAGATATATTTTAGTAATTTTTTTAAAATTTGAATTCTTACTTCATGATATTAGAGCTATGGTTAAAGCCCCATTCACAATTCTATTTCGTAGATTGTAATATCAAACAAAGCAGTGATAAATACCTTGTTGTGCCACAATAATCCATCCCAGCAAGCTTCAATAGGGCAACACTGTATGAACATCCAAAGGTTAGGGTGCGTCAGACATTGGACATGATTCAAACTAGAGCTAATTAAAGCTTTTAATTTCAATCACTACATGAAAGGTGTACACTAAGTATTACTACTAGCAGTAACTTTTAAGCGCTGAGGAAGCAAACAAATAGATTTGCCATGAAATTGTCTTGCTTCTATGTTAGTACTTGATATATGGAGGAAAAGATAACCTAAAGAAACCAAATAGTTCAAGAAAACAGGCATTTTCTATTTAAAATAATTAAAAAATATATTTTCTTTTTATTAGAGAAGCTACGAGAAAAAAATATGGAAATCCAAGATTGCGCAATCAACATTGACAATGAAAAAGGATATATTATATACTATTTTACTGGGTCATGATAATAAGGAGATGTGATCAACTAAATTTGCCCTGCTTAATAAAGAAACTCATCTCTATTTCCATTCTACAATAATAAATGCAATCTATTCTGAACATAAGTTTGAGAAACCAATCCTTGACCACTATGGCATGCATCAATGCACTGTACAAAAGAAAACCAAACACTTGCTTCCTTGCATCTGATTTGTGATAATTCAAGTTATGATTGATCAAGTTAACATACCTTGAATGGAGTGGAGGAATAGTACACTTCTCTATAATGCTTCCAACAATGACTGCTTCTCTGAGAGTGCATGTGCGTGACTGTACATAAAGAATAAAGTCAAACCAGAGAGGAAAATGAATAAGCTAATTTATAGGTTTTGTTTAGACCACTTATGGTTTATGTAAAGGCAAATGCCAATGAGTGTCTTAAGAGCATTGTTTAACATGTCCAAAAAAGGAAGATTTTATGGCATGTTGTGTATTTAATAAATTGAGAAGAGATATACTTAACCATGTCAATGAATAATTACGATGTTTGGAATCCTTAAACGATGCCTTTAGGGCAATAGTTGGCAAGACCCTTATGTAATGTAAATTGTAATAAAAATAGTGTTTTCTCATGCAATTAATAAATTCAAAATTATGATTATCAACAAGCTGTGTGTTTCTTCTAATTTAGTATTAATTTTTTAAATAAAATAGAAATAGAACATGTAGCATTCTACATTACATATGAGGTTGTATGCTTTACAAAAATAATACCAGACCAAATATCACCAAATGCATGTCATTGTAAAAGCAACTACATGAAGGCAACCAAAACAAAGTGGGGGATAAAAAACAATATGTACACAATTGCAACAGCAGCTAAACAGAGAAGGCAACAAGAGCAAAAACAGGGGAAATTCACAATGCATCATTGAAACAACCAAAATGACTTTTTTCTAGTTCATTCACCATTTCACACCCATGTTATTTCACCTTTTCCAAACAGGATTTATATTTAAGTTTTCTTATTACAACGATGTTCTTCCATCTTTTTTCCGATAATTATGACAGAAAATTTAACACAGGTAATCATTCTAGTCTCTAGAAGATGTGCGACATTCACATCAATTCCTCAACACCCAAATACATAAATTTATTAATATCCCACTTTACATTGCATAAACTGCCAACATCAGAAAGATATTTATTAACATGTTCAAAATCTTAAGTATGTATTACAATGGAAAAACAGAGTCTTTATCATCAATTGATGGATTAATAGAATATCACAAACAGAACCTAATAAAATATTGACCAATGACCAGTTAGGAACATAAAAGTTAAAAACAGCCTAGATATGATTATGTACCTCGCATAGTGGAAACAGTATTCCCTTAAAGAAAGCAGCAGGTTTGTACAATGCCTTTTTCAGTGTTTGGTATAAAGCAAAATGCAGCCGTTGGTTCTTTTTTATATCATCTCTCACTCTTGGAAGCAACACAAGCTTGTAGAAGCGCTCAGCCTTTTTTGCACCGAAATTAGAAGCAAAAATCCTAGTGGCTTGAAACAAAGCATTTGGAGACCACTTTTCAGGTTCAGTAATATATAAGACCTCCTCCCAATTTTGCATTGAGGGGATGTGTTTAAATGCCTTGGGGATTTTGCCTACTGTATATCTGCTAAGAAGACCTGCAACCCTGCAATATGAAAGATGGTACAAGGAGTTAATGCATGATATGAAAACCTCGTATTAACAAGCTAAGTACATAAATGGAGGGAAATGAATTCATTCATCTAATCTACATATTCGAAAAAAGAATTTGAAATGGAAATTGTAAATACCCCTTGTATATGTCAAGTATTTTTTCATCCATTTTAGGCACTGGTGGATTCTCTGCACACACAACAACTCATAAACAAACGAAATTCAGATCCCAAATCAAAGTGCAGTTTTATAGTATTACCTGTAACAACAGGTCCTGCTAATCTTTTAACAATGGTGTCTGCAAGTGTTATCTGGCCACCCGAGTCCTTGGAATTGAATAATGCCAATATTCTCTCATCCTCCGGAGTAATATCCTGAATTTCAAATAATCAAAACAGAACAACCAAAGTCACTACTGTAAACAAGAAGGGTTGAAGAAAATAAACTCAATTCACTATAAAATCATTTGAAAATATAAATACGCATTGCTAATAATTTTTCACTTTCAACATGTAAGAAAGATAATGCACTTAGGAGTCTGTTTGGATTGGCTTATTTAAGATTATCTACCAACATAAGCACTTGTGAGACTATTTGGGAGAGCTTACTTTAAAAGCTTGTGAAAACATCTTGTGACATTTTTCATAATCTGTTTTCAACTTATTTCCGTGATTTCTCCAAGATAGTTTATGAGAACAGCCTATAGATTATATGAAAATGAAAATTAACTTTATTTTATCTTTTATACGCAAGCACTTATGAGTTTAATCACTTGTGCTACAAGCTGTTAATCCAAACAGGGCCTTAATATTTAGATATAGAAATTATGGCCATGTTTGGATAAAGAGCTTATTTGCAACTTAAGCAAAAGTGGTTATCACGATAAGCGCTTATGTATAAGCTTATATAAGTTATTTCTATAGCAAAAGATAAAGTTAAATTAAATTGTTTTTGTATATGTGATAAGTTGTTTGCATACACTATTTTGGAAAACTTATGAAAATAAACTTCATAAGTTGTTTTCATAAGATCTCCCAAAAAATATCACAAAAATTATGCCATCAGATAAACTCAAATAAGCTAATCCAAACAAGCCCATGGTTTATACATATGCACTTATTTAATAAGCTCAAACAAGTCAAACCAAACAGTTCCATATTTTATACATATGCACTTATACAACAACAACCAGGCCTAAAAATCAAGCCCTTTTTCCACTAGAACTTATATGATAAACAATTACGCTGTTGTAAATGCTTAATTAAGCTAATTATCCAATGACTTTCTCAACTTAATTCCTCGTAGAAGCTAAAAAATCAAACTTTCATACAAGCATAACACAAACTCATCCAAAAAAATAAGAATCAAAGAAAAAAAAAAGACTCACAGCAACTTCACCATCAACATGGCTTTGATTTTCATCAAACCCACTAAAATCATCAATATCACCATCAACATCATCCTCAGCAACAATGGGAACATTCGGAGCCTCTTCGACACCGCGAAATGAACTTCTGGTAACATTCTCAGCTTCATCTTCCTCTTCAACCTCTCTCAATTGAAGCTTAGCTTCTTTGATAATCTTTGAACTGATATGAGAATCAATCAGCTCGCCTTCTTTCTGGTGGCGCTTTGGAGCTTTGGAGGATTTTTTGGATTTGGCGTATTCAGTGCCGTCAGGAATGAAGGGTTCGGGGTTTTGAATTCTTTCCTTTCTCTTCTTCGCCATTGATGATGAATCTGTTATTCTGCTTCGAGGTGGAAAAACTAGGGTTTAGGTCGATAATTTGTGGCGTTGGGTTCAATGCGGCTCTAAACTTGGACAAGAGTTTTATTTGTCTATAGGGTTTAATAAATTGTTGTTTAAAACACAAAAATTAATAATGAGTGAAGATCATTTTGGTCCCTTTGTAAAAAAAATTAAAAAATCATTTTGGCCCCGAGTCCTCACAAAATTTTACGAGGGACTGATTTATCCATTTAAAAAAATCTTTTAATTTCACCTTGGTGCTTAATTGACATTTTTTTTACAAAAACAAAACGATATTAATTCGTTCAAATTGATAGAGTACATCACATCAGATACAAGCATCGGTAAAAACGTAAAGGTTGAGTCTGTGAATAAACTCACAACACCCAAATTAATAGCATACAACGGTAAAATGCTATAAATAATATAATAAAATCTAAGTCATTGAAATTCTTATGCTCCGGATCTGCAACGTTGACGCCCAAATCATTGATTGAACTTTAAAATATACACTTTAAAATTTTCAAAATTATAGCAATGCATAGGAAAAAAGGAGAGAGAGAATGGAGAAAATCTCTACTCATGGAAATCTGGAGAACTCAACTCCAAAGGAGTTTATATAGAAGTAGATGAGAGTATGACTCATAGTTACTAGTAAAGATCTCGGAACTTGTTCCATGCACTATATACCTTGAGTAAGACTATGACTCATAGTTACATGTAAATGGACAACTGCTCTACAGTCGGAGACGAAGACACAATTTACTAATCTTCATTATCAAACATCACGTATTTATGTGTATGCATTTCATTATATTTATTCTTTTGAACCGGAGTTGTTGTTTGTTCTAACAAAATATAGTAGAAACTGTCATTACTGAGTAATTAGTAAAGCTAGTCATTACTTGAAGGTACGAAAATTCAAAGAAACACAAAATGTTCATGTGAGTTTGTTATGTACCTTGGGGAGCATAGCCAACAAAACTTATGCTAGGTATAGCTTAAAATTATTAGAGTGCAATATACAAATTTGCAAAATGTTGTGAAAGTGACTCAAAATTGGAGAAATTGAAGTTTGCTGAAGCTGTCAAAATCGGAGCACGATTTGAAAAATCAGAGTACGATTTTTAGACCAGAATTGGCACTTTCCATTCGTGAAAAATCGAAGCACGATCTGGCAAAATCGGAGCACGATTTCGCGCAGAAAAATAAAAATAAAACATATTTTTATGAGCCTGATTTGATTCTAATTTATGAGGAATGTTTTTACTATAAATATAGAAATTGTATCAGTGTAAACCTGGAGATAGAGGGGGTTGACACAAGGGTTTAGAAAGGCAACAACAAAACTAGAGTTTGTCTCTTGGCAACAAACACTAGGTTTTGAGGGTTGAGTCACCTTGGAAAACACTATTAAGATTGAGTCTCTTGGTCATGAGAAGAGATTGGGGCTTTAGGTAGAATTAGGCGGGAGACTTATTCTTGTAACTCATTGATATCTCTTTTGTAAAGTTACTCATCATTATAGTGAAACGGATGACTGCTCTCTCCCCCAAACTAGGTTAATTTGGACTGAACTGGGTAAACAGATTTTTGTGTGTTCTCTTCTTTTCTTTCGCTGTTTTTCTACTTTTGGCTTGTGTTTATAATTGTCCCGTACACTCGCAATAGGGTTCAATATACTCAGCTAACTCAAAAAGCCTTTTGAACCTAACCTTCAAAACTCCCACATACAACAAGGTTCACACAAGAATAACTAGACAACCCATCACCAACACAACACCATAAGTTGTCGCTAAACCAATTCCCAACACCCAATCTAACCCCTACACCGATACTAATTATAGGGTATAATCTAGGCTTTACGTATATTAAGTTTTATTGTAGTGATAACAACACTCTTTTTTTAAGACTCTCTTTAACATTCACTCTCTTATTGGTTTAAGTAAATGCGAGTCTACAATTTGAAAAAGGAACCCACATAAAGTGGTAAGACATACAATGATTTTATCTAATAAGACTCTTATTGGTCTAAGTCAATGTGAGTCTACAATTTGAAAAAGGAACCCACATAAAGTGGTAAGACATACAATGATTTTATCTAATAAGAGAGTGAGATTTATAAATATTGTTCAAAAGATAATGTTATTAGCATTCATCTTGAGTTTTATATGAGTTATTTTTAAACTTTACGTTTATTACACCACTATTTCAACAATTTACCCTAAAATTTTCTAAGAGGGAATTGAACTGCATGATATTTTAATCCCAAAATTGTGTGGTTAGTAAAGTTTGGTTTATGATTGTTTTAACAAAGATTTGAAAGCTTGTTCTTTTGAAAGATTCGTCCTTATTCTATACTAAAATAGATATTCATTCAAATTGATAGAATAAATCGAAGCCTACTATTTCTTTTGTTTTTTTACGCAATATTTTTTTTTGTTAATAAAAAAAGTGTCAAACATTATTATAAACTTACACAAAAATGTAAAATTTTGAGTTTGAATCCAAATAAGGATATAAGTGTTCAACTTAATAATATGAACATTGTTAGTTGCGTTTTTTTTAAGGAAACATCGTTTTCTTTTTTGAGAGAAAGGAAACATTGTTAGGTAGTTGCCTAATATCTCTTTTGTTTTTTATATGCAAATTAACTACTCCACTAATTACAATTAATAAAAGTATTTTGTCAAATACAATTAATCTTTTTCTTAAAAATCGTAAACAAATCTTAAATGATTATTATTTTGAGACAAATAAAGTAGTTGCTTATGTTTATCCTTTTATAAATAAAAAAGTACTTCTTTCGTACTAACATTGTGTGAGCTTTAACCACTAGACTACTTGACCAATAAAATCTTACTTTCTTTTTCTTAAATTATAAGTAAAAAAGAAAAAACTTTTATCATATTTAATTTAATTTTTTTTTAAAAAAAAATAACAAAATACAAAAGTATACTCCAAATTCTCCTGTTTTAGTTTTTTAGTAAGTTAGATTTGAGTTTTTTTTTATTATAATTTGAAACTGAGGGACTAATTGATAAATTTATTTTTTATTTTTTCTTGAGGGAAAATTGACAAATTTATTATATTTTGTTATCGAAGTAGTTTTGGGATGTGCATATTAAATGTCATCATGAACTTAACTGCATAATATATAATATATGTAAGTTTCGGCGTCGAATCCCGCCACAAAAAAAAAATTAAAGTTAAACTCTCCCCAAATTGATAAAGATTGAAACTTTATCCCTAACCTCAACATTCAAACTGCATATTCGCATAATTTCGTTCTAAATTTTAGTGGGTTCACTTCAATTCAACAAATCGAAATCGAAAAAATAAAATCACAAAATTGATGAATCTTAGAGTGAGTCCATATATACAGTAGTAATGGGTTTGCCAAGGTTTGGTCGTCCAAAGAATGGTGATGAATTGAGCTCAAACCTATTCGTAGCAAATTGTGGGCCAGCTGTTGGAATTTCTGATGATGAAATTGCTTCTGTTTTCTCCAAATTCGGTGAACTCAATGGTGTTTATGCAGCTGATGACAGTGGGACACGTGTCATTGTGTCTTTTTCTGAAGTGGGTTCTGCTCAATCTGCTTTCATGGCATTACATGGAAAGCCATGTCCTGAACTTGGTGGTCGTTCTTTGTTTATTCGTTATTCTGTGCTTCAGCCAAATCCACAGGTAGTAGATTCGTAGTTGCAATGTTTCATGTTTATGTTCGTGTCCTTATTTATGTTTATGTTTTTATTTTTTTAAATATTGAGATTTTTTTTTATTAATTAAGGTTACACTGATGGCATAGGATTAGACATTACAACATTAGAGAGAGACGACTTGTAGATGTTGTAATAAGGAGAGTACATCAGATGGAGGATATAGTCAATCACTATCTATGAAGCACGGACACGGACACAGACGCGAACACTGACACAGATAATATTTTGAGAAATGACATAATTCAATGTAATTATATTTGTCATGTCGGTGTTGGTGTCGGACACCGACGTGTGTCTGACACCGACGTGTGTCTGACACACCTAATTGAGAAGTGTTTGTGCTTCATAGATCACTATAGGAAGAAGAAGACCTATAAAACTATTAAGAAAGATTTAGAGATCAATAAGTTGGATCGAAATAATGTTTATGATAAAATATTATGACGTAATTTGATCAATGTAGCCGACCCCACTTATTGGGATAAGATTTGGTTGTTGTAAGTGGCACTGATGGTCATTTTACAACTGTCCCGAGAGGATTTAAACTATGTACCTTGAGGTTACATTGCTCAGTTGTTGGCATTGAGTTAGCACCTCAAGTGTAAAGTTAATGTTATTATTTATGTTTATGTTCCATGTTCCTATTTATGTTTAGATGGCTTCTAGCGCGGGGAAATGTCTGATATGGGATACTTGAAAATCGTTTGAAACTCTAACATTGGTTGGTGTTATTCCCCTTAAGTAGAAGGTCATGGTATTACAAGTCAACACAACAGAGATGGTGACCCAATCGTTACTAGTTCGACAAAAGAACAATAAAAACGAATATTAGTGCCTCAAAATTCAATTTATAAATGTTTTCTTTGTTTTTCTGAAATCAACATTGATTACATGTCTGTCTTAGTTGTAAGAATGTAGAGGACTGTGAACTTCTACTTAAAGTTGTCATTGCCAATGTCCGTCTTTATCAAAGTTTTTAGTGATTTTCAAGCATTGGTCCACCATAGACCATTTGAGACACTTTCCCACCCTAGCAAATGCCTTATATTTTTTCATGGATTTTCACTTTACACTGTGTAGGATCATGTGAGGGGCTTGGTTCCTTATTTATGTTTATGTTTATGTTCATGTTCTTTTTTTATTTTTATTTGCTATATGTTCTTATTTACTCATATTTAGGTGACTTTTAGGGTGTAGAAATGTCTCATATGGTATTAATGCTTGAAAGTGCTTCAAAATTCTAACAACAAATATTTCTCTTCCTTGTGACTAAGGGCCTGTTTGTTACAGATTAAAATAAAAGTGATTTTGACATAAAATAATTTAGAGATTATATTTTAGAGATTTTAAGAAAAATCATAATCTATTTTGCGTTTGTTTACCGTAATGAAAATAACTTTTTTTAAACAAATAATCTAGTTTGTTTTGATACAACTATGTAAAAGGGATTTTTTGTTACAAAATTAGTTCAATCTTTATAACGATATTTTCTCTCTCCTCTAAAAAAAATCTATTTTTTGAGAAGCTGCTCTCAACAGCTTCTCATTTGAAGCTGTTTTTAGATTCTGAGTTTTTTTAAAAGCTGTAACATACAGATACAGAACTATTAAAAGTGATTATTTTTTAAAAAAAAGTGATTTTTTTCTTAAAAACGCTATAACAAACGGGCTCTAAGATGATCCAATCTGTGTTGGTTTGGGAAAAAAAAAATGAAAACGAATATTAGGGCATCAAAACTCTACTTATATTTGTTTCTGTTTTTCTCGAATCAAGACCCAATTAGGTGACTGTCTCGGTTGTAGGGATGTGGAGGTTTTTGAACTTCTAGTTAAAGTTGGCGATGTCAGTCTTCATCAAAATTTTAAGTGATTTTCTAGTATCGGTCTACCGTAGACCACATGAGCCACTTTTCCACCGTAGCAATTACTGTATGTTTATGTTTATTCATGGGTTTACATTTTACATTGTTCAGGATCAAGTGAAGGACTTGGTTCCTGTATTTATGACAGCCTCAGATCTTAACATTCCAGGCCTTTACCTAGTGCATGACTTCGTTAGTGCTACAGAAGAAGAGGTTTACTAGTCTTTTCCTTTCATATCAAATGCTATATTCTTTTGCTTAACATATTTGTATTTTTCTTGCATTCATTTGTTTTAAATAAATTTGTTTTGTGGTCCCAAAAAAAATAAAAAATGTTTGTTTCTGTTGTCGCTTGCATTGGAACTTTACTTACGAACCTTATCACTTTCCATCTTCTTAGGAATTGCTCCAATCTGTGGACAGTAGACCTTGGAATTGTCTTGCCAAAAGAAGGGTTCAACACTATGGCTATGAATTTTGTTATGATGTGAGTTTTTCCCGATATTTGTACATCCTTTTCCCATTACAGCCAACAAAATAATAGTTCTTCTAATACAATTGATGATTTTATTCTGAACTTATTGGAAATTTGTGTTATATATGACAATAAGTTGCAGAATAATGTGATAGCTTTGATTAATCCCGACTCTCCTTTCTGCTTCGTGCAGATTCGGAATGTTAATACAAAGCGATGCTTAGGTGAGCTTCCCTCATTTCTTTTTCCAATACTTGAAAGAATATCATCATGTCCAACTTTCAAGAATGCTGACCCTGATAGAATCGTTTTGGACCAACTTACGGTATGATAACTTACTACTGGACTCAATCTTGTTAAATTTTTAATCTAATGATAAAAAATTATTATTTATATTTGTTCATTCATTAGTTGTTATTATTTGAACACCATCCGATGCTTTGAGTTGTAATACTTGTTTCTTTGTGTTGGATGCTCAAAGTTTGAATGTTGCTCTGTTACAGGTAAATGAGTACCCACCTGGAGTTGGTTTGTCACCTCATATAGACACTCACTCTGCATTTGAAGATTTAATTTTCAGCCTTTCATTAGCAGGGCCGTGTATAATGGAATTCAGACGATATGAAGATGGTGATTGGCGCCCTAGAGTTGCTTCAAGTACCGATACAACAGTAGAATGTCCAGAAGATGGTTCAAAGTGTATAAAGAGGGCGCTCTATCTCCCCCCTAGATCTTTGCTACTCTTGTCTGGCGAAGCACGATATGCATGGCATCATTACATTCCACACCATAAGGTATAATGTTCAAGAAATGAGTATACTCTTTCTACCATTGCATATTGAAAGTTGTTACATTTCAGAATCCTGTTTCCTATCATGATATGAGAGTGGTTTTGGCCATTTTAAAATTTTATTCAAAAATATGCTAACCATATCCTAAAATCATGAGTGCATGAGGAAACCCTTCTTTTTGCTGACAAGATTGCCATATTTTTTCTCAAATTTTTAATATAATACTTACAAAATATATCATTTTACCAACTATTTTTGTTTGAGATATGTATCTAAGATATGTGTTTTTGTTCATCAGACAACTTGTATTTCCGTATGTTGCTTTGCGCACACATTGATTGTTTCAAGTACGAGTGTATTAATTTGATAAGGGAATGTTGGTTCCAAAACATGGTTTTTTGGTGAACTAATAACCTAACTAAAACCAAGATGTTGGCTACATCGATTTTTTTCATCATTTTGTATTTCTCTTCTTTTGTTTTGTGTTAGGGGAAGTGGTTATCCGAATTTCAAACATTTCCATTAGAAATCTAGTGAATTCTATTCTTAGTAGAAAACTTACAATCAATCCTCTACTTCAAGTGCATTTACGTGTGCCTTGGTATATATTTTTGCTCCTACATATAATTTTTAACGCTGCAGATAGACAAAGTGGATGGAAAAGTCATCAGAAGGGCTTCAAGAAGGGTATCTTTTACATTGCGTAAGGTGTGTTGATCTTATGGTTAGTTTTATGTGTGTCTAACCATATTAGACCCTTGGTATATTTTGCTTGTAGCGATTCAATATCTAGTTGTTCAGCACCGCAGGAAAACAAAATAAAAATCTTATTTACAAGTGAAATAATCTCATCAGCAGAGCCCCCTTCTCGATTATTCATTAGCAGCCACTTCTGTTGTCGTGACTCAAATTATATTTATTCCTATGTCTTTTTGTGTGTACTTTTCTGTCTATTTTTTATTGTTTGTCTTCTGTTGTAGTTATTCTGATTTGTTGGTAACTTGGTGTAGACTCTAATTTTCTTGTACCACATTCCTGTAAATTTGTCTTCTGTTATAGTTGATATGATTTGTTGGTAACTTGGTGTAAACTTTAACTTTCTTGTACCGCATTCCTGTAAATCCAGTGGTTAGTGGATTTGAAAAATGATAACACTCGATTTTCAAACACCTTGAGAACTATTTGTATACTCATGCTTCATCACTAGTGTTTGTTGGGAACCATCATACTCTGAAGTTTAAGTTGTTGAGTGAATGCACATGAATGGTTTTATAATGCACAAACTCACATGCTATCTTACATGTAAACTATTGGATGAAGTACTTTGCAGTTTGCATAGTTGTGTTGAATGCCATCGTTTTGTTTGAAGAATGGGAGTAGCAAGGCTTAAACTCTAAACCCTTAATATCATACAGGCTATGATACTATTTTAAGGAATTGAAAAGAGAAGCATGTGTTGAATACCGTGTATTTCAACTATACAAAATTACATAATGATATGCTTTTCTGATGGTATTAAAATTTGAGATATGTCAGTGCCTGCAACCTTTTACTTACAGTGATTAATAACTAATTGTTTGTTTCGACATTTTTCTTTCCTGTGTACAAAATTCTCATGTTAAAAATAACTTAATTGTGTATACCAGGTTAGAGCAGGTTTGTGCAAATGTCAATTTCCCCAGTATTGCGACTCTCAAAGATAAGGTTTTACCGAAACGGCAAGATGGATCAAAATGTAGTGCATTTAAATATCCGATGGTGAGAGTTGCAGTGGGTACAATTCGAGGTATAGTCAGCATTCTTTTGTTGTTTCTTGATACTATAGTGCAAAATATGTTCTTTAGAATTCGATTAAGAATCTTTAAATGAACAGTTATTGTGAATTTTACAGTGGCTCTTATCCATTTACAGCCAATCAACTTACCCACGGATTCACTACTATTCAACTTCAGAGGTCATTCATTTCGGTTTCTACAAGATTGGTATTGGAATTTTTGCCCTAATCATCATACCAGTTCACCCACTTTGTATGGGTGCACAATAGATTTGCCCTTTATATGTATGAACTTAAATGTGATGATCCTATTTACATAAAATTGTACCTAAGTAGGATTTGTTACGGCCATTAAACAGGTGATTATCCTTCTGATGAATCGGTTTTACTGTAGACAACGAAAAAAATGAAATTGATAGTTCGGTATGCACTCATGTTGAGAATGTAATTTGAGCTAATTTTGCTCAGAAATATATTTAGATTTTACTTCATTTTCTCGGTTCTGGACGTGAATAATCCTACCATTTTCTAGTTGTAGTTATAAGTACACTAGCCTTCGAGGATCAGATTTATAGCTATTTCTGAATATGCATATTCAATTTAGGCCAAATTTTCTCTTGCAATTTGGCAGATGTTTGTGCAACACTCAAGTGGTGTATGCTAACTTTAGTTTGTTAAACTTGTGTCATATTAAGCAACAAAAACATTGGTGTAGCAACTTTCTCTTGTTGGAAGACATCGTAATAATGTCTTTCAATGTAGGTTTTCTCTTTGTTGAGATAAAATAAAATTGCTATGGTGGTTTATGCAGAATCTCTACATGGGGTACCATAGGCACTCCGTTACCACACAGTTACCAATTGACATTTTTTCGATCCGTCCCATAAAATGTTCAGGGTTTATCTGAAACGTGCTTCTGATAGTGTATTTTATATCTTACAATACATTGTCATAATGACATAATCACATTTCTTGTAGTGTATTTTGATAAACATTGTATGTGGTCCACAAAAGAGCCTCGTTAATTTTTAAATTTTAACATTGATACATTTGATCTTGCAGTTTTACTATATCTTATAATACACCATTAACAACTAATTGTTTTTCTCTTCTTTCTTCTCATCAATTTTCACAACACCTACTGCCCATGTTTCCTCTACAAACCACCACCACCACCGTCTCTTTTCTTCGACAATCCTCCACCTTTCACTCTCCTAATCCCTTCTCAACTAACTTGCACAAATCCATTCGTGCAGGTTTTGCAACCACGCTTTCCATTTCACTAAAGAAGAACACCTACTATCCGTGTTTCTTTGTTTGAAACTCCCATTGATGACTAGAATCCAATGCTAGTAGAAGGAACCACACTATTGAGATGTGAGAAGAAAAGGTTATTAATTCCCAACATTACAGAATATGTCTTTTACTTTTTTAAGGGTATCATTTTCTTTTTCATATAGTTTCTAAAAGTATCCTGTACATTTCTTTAGAAAGAATGGGAAGGACTCGTTGGGTAGAACATGATAGTTTAGAATTGGAATTGGATCTTGCCTTCTGAATAAGTTCAAATGGTGTCAAGCACATCCTCCTGTTATTATTATAAGGAAAACTTCACTTTTCAAATACATTGGATAATTAATGTATCTAAAAAGTGAAGTTTTTCTTATTATAATGACTGGAGGAAGTAAATTCTCCAGAGTTGAACACAAGGTTTCACAAGCAATATAGACAACGTTGAAGCAAATGTGTGTTAATACCGAGTATAGAAATTAATGATCACGATCAAGAAAGTAATGGCACATAGCGCATAAATAATACCAAGAATTAAAGATGACGATCGATGGCGGAAAGTATAGTCGATATATTTTACTCCCTCCGTCCCTATATCTAAGCACCCATTTGAATTCATTTTTGTCCCTAAATGTAAACCCCTTTTCAAATTACTAGATGCATTTTTTTTTTAAACATACCCCTAATTAATACTAATATCTTGTCTTGAAATATGAAAAGTCAAATTTAATACACATACAAACAAAGGACAATTTCGTAATATTAACACACAAAACAAACACATTAATTACACTGACAACTTTTCTTAAGAAATGTGAAAAAGACAATCGGTGCCTACATTAAGGGACGAAGGGAGTAGTTCTTTACTACTTAGTTGGAAACAGAAAATGTCCCATATCGACGAGAGTAGACGGGTAGGAGTAACTAAAGTTTATATAGTGGAGAGTTCTCAATGCTATCAAGGGGACAAAATTGCATAATTTTGCTATCCGAGTGTTGTCAATTTTTATTTTTATTTATATTTTTAAATTAGACGATTAATGTATGGATCATACAATCTCTTGAATGGCGAGTTTTCATTGCGGTGAATTAGTGGTAACTCATCAATTAAGAGACAATAATTCATATGTCAGTTGTGTAATTATACAATTTAAAATAAAATAAAATGTTATAGCAAATGAGTTAATGAGTCATACTGCTCAACTATTGGGTTTGTTCCTTATGTTATTATATTTCTTTACAAATAGAGCTCACATATAACATATTTGAATACGTCACAGAATAATATAATACTTCTCTCTATTCTCTCTTCCTCTCATTCTCTATTATTGTTCTTATTTTCTTAGTTTTTGTAACACGTTATCATCATGCTCTAATCAACTGAGAAGAATTAGTAGCAATGGAGAAATGTGTCTCGCTGATAGTGCAACTACTCACATAATTTTCAAAGATAAAAAATATTTTTTTTATTTATTAAAAGGAGAATCAAACGTTAATCTCATATCTGGTATTACAAAGATAATTGAAGTCTCTGGAAGAACTAACAAATCATTAGGCTAAGGGACAAATTTATATATTGAGAATGCATTGTACTCACCTAACAAACGCTTTTGAACACTTCCCTTGTCATTGGTCCACGTCGTTTTCATTAAATCACTAGTTACAGTCATAGCGGTAACCGCATTCATCGTCAAGCTCGGAGAAATCATGGAATCTGCAGTTAAATCTTTCTAAAAACGGTTTCGATAGCATTCGACGAGATTGAGCGAGGGTGTGGGATTGTTGATGATAAGAAGATATAGAGAGAGATAATCAAAGAACCAACATATTCCATCAACACGGTTTTGTTTTGTTCCTTAACTCTTGGTTTCACTTTATCGTCTTTTATCAGCCACCCATTATGAGAAATCAATAGCAATTCCAATGGTCGTCGTCTTCAATCAACCACCACCTTCATCGATTTTTTCTAATTAAAACACCATCAATAACTACTTAAGCTCAAATTTGCAGCCAACCTCTCCATAACAGAACACCACTACTCAGCCATTAATCCATTAACCATTTAAACCAAGATTTGTACCCCACATCGGCATCGTCTTATGCGTTTTGTACTGCACCGTCGAAGTACAAATAGGGGTGTGCAAGTCTATTATCTAAACCGAACCGCCGAACCAAATTTTATGGTTTGGTTCGGTTCAGAAAACCATTCACTATTGCATTCATTAGCCATTTGGTTAAGTGTGGAGTTTTAATTTCAGATTATCTTGCTTCTGTAGGAGGTTTTAATGGAGTATGTGTTGAGTATTGTAGACAGAATAAATATTCATTATTGGCGGTTTAAATCAACGACTTACGTTACGATCTAAATCAGTTGTGGTCTAATCTATAGCGTATTCTATTCTTAATAATTAACTTACGATCTAAATCGTTGGTGGTCTAATCTAGCATATTCTATTCATAGTTGTAAACTTACGATCGATCCTCTTCTGCAAGTGTGTTCATGCGTGCCTTGGTATAGACTCTACCTTTCCTGTACAATATTTCTGCAAGTCCAATGGCTAACAGTTTGTATGCTCATGCAAGACTGCAAGAGTAATTTGTGGTGGAACTTGGAAGTATAGACAATATTGCACAACCTCACTTACCTTATTAACAAGTATCATATGAGATAGATTGATAGTCAAATTGGAAATTCTTATAACACAATGTCCACCTCTAAACCATTGGATGAAGTGGTTTGCACAATCACGGTGACTTTGCATAATCATTAAATATATGTGGTTGACTGCAGAGGGTAATATAACCTCTCTAACAATCCATTTAATTGATTTTTATTTCATTATATCAGTTAACTCAATTTGTATGGGTGTACAATATATTTGCCCTTTATATTTATATGCGCGAGCTTCAATGTTATCTTATCTTATTTACATAAAATATAGACTGTCTTTGTACTTTAATGTTATCTACCGAGTTGGGTAGGAGCAACTAAAGCTTATATAATGAAGACTTCTCTTCAATTTTAATTGAATAGAATTACACATTGATTTTCGCAATTCTATTTAGTAAAAAAATTACACGTTGATAAATAATTTGGTTGATTTTTCTACCATGATGTTGAGTTAAATACAATACTCATTTTTTATGGTTGAACAGTCAACAAATTAGTTGAAAAAAAATTTGAAATACATCCCTGTAAAAAAAATTTTGTTTGAAAAAGGTCCTTGGCCCCACTTCATGTCTGACTTGGCATGCTAATTGCTGATGTGGCAGTTGCTGACTGTGCAACCTTTGCCACGTGGTGCTGACGTGGCAATCCACGTAATTAAAAAAACAAAAAATAAAAAAAAATTCTGGACATTATTTTTTAAATTTAAAATATCTGAAAATAAATTTAAAAATCATAAAAAATTGAAAAAAAATCTGAAAATACTTTTCCGAAAAAAAAAACTTTGAAAATTAAAATTTTCGAAAACTTAATATTTTGACAAAAAAACTATTTTGAAAAAAAATGTGAAAATTAAATATTTGAAAAATAGATTTTTTTAATTTGAAAATTATATATTAAATTTTTTTCGAAAATAATGACAATTATATTTTCAAAAGTTATAAATTCATAATTTTCGAAAATAAATTATAAATTTAAAAAAAAAATCTAATTTCTTGTTCTTTTACAAAAATTTTAATTTTAAAAAAAAATCATTATTTTTCAGAATATATAATATTCAAAAAAATTCAGAAAATTATTTAAATATTTTAAACTTTATTTTCAGAATTTTTATATTGTTTTTTAAATTTATTTTCATATTTTTTAATTTTAAAAACAATTTTCAGAATTTTAAAAATATTTTTTAAAATTTAATATTAGGTGGCACGCCACGTGGCAAAAGTTGCACAGTCAGCAACTGTCACGTGGCCAAAACCATGCCAAATCAGCTGAATAGTGGGGTCAGAGTCCTTTTTCAAACAAATTTTTTTTTACAGGGATGTATTTCAATTTTTTTTTTACACAAGGACGAAAATCAAAACTGGCCCAAATTACAGGGACGATTATCATATTTAAGCCAAAATTTAGTAAAAAAGAAAAATTAGTAAAAACAATGGGTTATATTTTATCCAAATTTAAAAATTAAATAAAAATTAAAAATTGATAAAAACTAAAGATTATATTTTATCAAGTCAATTTATATTTGAGTCAACGTAGATGATTCAAGTCAACTTAGATGAGATAGGACATGTCTCTTTTCGTTTAATCAATACCATGGGTTCGAATCCATCCAACCTTGGACTTGTAGTAGTGTTAATGTGTTAAAACTCTTTAGAGAGCTTGCCGGTCATTTGGGTCCTAAAATGCTCGAGGGATTAGTCTCTATTGTTGCGTGTGGAGGATACTCGATACACACAAAAAAGTAGTTTAAATTTGAATAATGAGCTTTATATTTTAAAATTGAACCTCGAATTCAACCCTTAAAATATCTAACAATTTTCGTTAGAAAAGAAAATCTGTTAAATATATTAACAAAATTTTCGTTTTAACAAAAAAATATCTAACAATTTTTTCGGGTCGTTTAATGGCTATAATTCACTTTTTAAGGGAATATGAAATGTTTGAGGCTCGAACTCTAACCCTATATTAACGGTGTAATCGATTATACCAGTATAAAAATCAGTTTTTAGCTTTTCAAAAGTGGTTTTCCATATCACAATCATTATAAACTTACCTTTAGCGTAGAGGACATTGAGAAACACATAAAATGACATGCCAATTCAACAACAACAGAAACACATGCATTTACATGGGGGAAACTAACACAGGATAGATTAAATTAATAAGTTGTTTTCACACACGAGCTTAACACTACCCAAATGGTGGTATCTCTAAACTAAAAGGAACTCACATGAAAACATCTGGCCACTGGAAAAAGCTCAAGCTTCTACCACTCTTCCAAACAACTTATGCCTTAATTCTCTTGCACACAACTCCAGTTTCAGCTTATCCTCATAATCACAAAGCAAACATAGTCATTTCCATCTACAATCCTTGAATTCCTTTACCTAGATTCAACTCAAGCACCCAAACCCTAGCTTCAATCTCTCTTACTTCCTCTTGCTTCTAAACATCAATCATATCCACAATTGAACAACCAAAATCACATGCAAGGTCATGCTTAAGCTTGTTTTGCAAAATTTTCCAAGAGGACCAATGGGGAGGGATGGCACGGCCAAACAAGAAAAAAAAGGGATTAGGTTTTGCTAATTGAGTTTGAATGATACATGGTTCATGTTTGGATGATTGCATGCTGAATTAATTGGATTTTGGTTGAGAAGTGGTGGATAGAGTGAGGGAGGGAGGACGAAGGAGAAGTGAGGGGAGATGAAGAAATATGCTACCTTAGATGGGAAAAATGGAAAGCATTTGTGAATTAGCAGTATACATTAAAAATTACAAAAGAATTTAGTTTGAACGAATACAAACATCATTACAAGTTTGTACATCTGATAAAAATAACATTTGCCAAATACATATATCTGATTCTCTAAAACTGGTACGAGACGTGTAGATGAAGGTAAATCATTTGGCTTCCTTCTACCGATCCTTACCACGAGCGACCTGCTTATCTGAAATAAAAATAAAAGGATTAGGGTGAGACAAGATGTCCCAGTGAGTTTCACCTATCCTAGGATGTAGGCAATCTCGGGGAGTCAAATATTTAGTTTTAAACACCTAGAAAGACCAATTTCCGTCCACGAGGCAATGATTTCTTGAGATACCTTTTCTCATGGTGAGTCAAATATTTAGCTTTAAATGTAACGCCCTACTTCTATTAAAGCGATAAAACACGCGAATAATACAAATATTCAAGAAATAGACGCCACGTCTTCAATAATTCTCAAAAGCATGAACAAATTTTTCTCAAAAACGTAGCAGCGGATAAATAGCATACATATCTAAGTAGCCATGTCATAAGCATCATAATACATCACCAAACTAAATCTCCAGTCTCAACATATGAGTGAAAATCCCAACAACATATATAATAGTGAACACCAAAAGACAACGACAGACCGACACCGTAAATCAGAGCCCTAAAAATTAAGACTCCAAAGGCGGTAGACGAGGTAGCTCCAAAGCTAACCTCCAACAACTCACCAAGAAAAGATAAGCTAATCCTGCACGCCGTCTATACCATATTTAAATATAGTGAGGCGGTCAACCAAGAAAAGATAATTTGGTTAAGTGTGGAGTTTTAATTTCACATTATCTTACTTACTTGTGTAGGAGGTTTTAATGGAGAAGAAAGCTTAAAACACATATTCTTTGATTGTCCCTTTTTGTTTTCAAATAGTGCATGCATTCATGCCCATCAATATTATGGCCTATTTTGTTTTCACAAATATTCAATGAAAGGCTTCGAATAAATCTCCTTTTTTGTTAAAAGGAATCATCTGTGTTGAGTATTGTAGACAGAATAAAGATTCATTATTGGCGGTGGTTTAAATCAATGACTTATGAGATTAATTACGATCTAAATCAGTTGTGGTGTAATCTATAGCATATTCTATTCATAGTAGTAAACTTACGATCAATCCTCTTCTGCTAGTGTATTCATGTGTGCCTTGGTATAGACTCTACCTTTCCTGTACAATATTTCTGTAAGTCCAATGACTAACAGTTTGTATGCTCATGCAAGACTGCAAGAGTACTTTGTGGTGGAACTTGGAAGTATAGACAATATTGCACAACCTCACTTACCTTATTAACAGGAATCATATGAGATAGATTGATAGTTAAATTGGAAATTCTTATAACACAATGTCCACCTCTAAACCATTGGATGAAGTGGATTGCACAATCACAGTGACTTTGCATGATCATTAAATATATGTGGTTGACTGCAGAGGATAATATAAGCTCTCTGACCATCCATTTGATTGATTTTTATCTAATGGTTTTTATTTCATTATATCAGTTCACTCAATTTGTATGGGTGCACAATATATTTGCCCTTTATATGTGTGAACATCAATGTTATCTTATCTTATTTACATAAAGTATATATTGTCCCAGTTCTGTACTACTGAGTTGGAAAATGTCCCACATCGGTGAGAGTAGAAGGGAAGGAGCAACTAAAACGTATATAATGAAGACTTCTCTTGTTTAGTAATCGAACCGAGTTACACACTTTTGCTATTACTATTTAGTAAAAACTTGTCTGTATTTGAAATCTTGTTTTAGGTTTTTAAGTGGATAAATAATTTTGTGACTGTTGCATCGTGGATGTTGAGTTACGTTCAACACTCAGTTTTTACGATAAAACTGTCTAGAAATTAGTTGTCGATTTTTAAAAATTAAATAAATTAAAAATTAGATAAAAATGAAAAATTTATAAAAACATCTGTCCAAATTTAAAAATTAAATAAAAATACAAAATTGGTAAAAACTAAGGATTATATTTTATCCAAGTCAATTTAAATTTGAGTCAACTTAAATGAGATTGAATAGGTTTTTTTTCTAGCTTAATCAATGTTATGAGTTCGAATCCTGCCTTGTACATGCAGAACTCTTTAGAAAACTTGCTGCTCATTTGGGTCCCAAAATGCTCGAGGATTTAGTCTTCGTCGTTGTGCCTGGAGGATACCCGATACACAAAAAAAGAAGTGGTTAAAATTTGAATAATGAGCTTTATATTTTAAAATTGAATCTTGAATTCAACCCCTTAAAAAAAGTCATTTTTCTTAAAAACGAAAATTTTGTTAATATATATTTAACAATTTTTCTTTTTATCAAAAAAATATTTATCAATTTTTTTTTGTCGTTTAATGACTATAATTCAGTTATAATGTGTTTGAGGTTCGAACATCGACCCTACATATAATAATGAATTATTGATAGCGTAATCGATTATACCAGTATAAAAATCAATTTTTTAACTTTTCAAAAGCGGTTTTCCATATCCCAGTCACTTACAAACTTGCCTCTAGCCTAGAAGACTAAGAGAAACACATAAAATGGCATGGCAATTCAACAACAAAAACAAAAACACATGCATTAAAATGGGAGAAACTAACACAAGATAAATTAAATTAATAAGTTGTTTTCTCACACGAGCTTAACTACCCATAGGGTGGTATCTCTAAACTAATAGGAACTCACCCAAAAACATAATGCCACTGGAAAAAGCTCAAGCTTCTACCACTCCTCCAAACAACTTATGCCTTAACTTCTCTTGCACACAACTTCAATTTCAGCTTATCCTTGTAATCACAAAGCAATCATAGTCATTTCTATCTACAATCCTTAAATTCCTTTACCTAGCTTCAACTCAAGCACCCAAACCCTAGCTTCAATCTCTCTTACTTCCTCTTGCTTCTAAACGTCAATCATATCCACAATTGAACAACCAAAAGCACATGCAAGGCAATGCTTAATCTAGTTTTGCAAAATTTTTCAAGAGGACCAATGGGGAGGGATTAGGTTTTGCTATTTGAGTTTGAATGATACATGGTTCATGTTTGGATGATTGCATGCTGAATTAATTTGATTTTGGTTGAGAAGTGGTGGATAGAGTGAGGGAGGGAGGACGAGGAGAAGTGACGGGAGGAGAAGAAATATGCTAGCATATATGTGAAAAATGGAAAGAATTGGTGAATTAACGGGATACATTAAAATTAAAACAAAGTTTCATTCGAATGAATACAAACATCATTACAAGTTCGTACATTTGATAAAAATAACATATGTCAAATACATCTATCTGATGTATTTCTAAATACATAAGAAATTATCTAAAACTAGTACGAGACGTATAGATGAAGGTAAATCATTCGACTTCCTTCTATCGATCCTTACCACGAGTGACCTGCTTATGTGAAATAAAAATAAAGGGATTGGGGTGAGACAAGATGTCTCAGTGAGTTTCACCTATCCTAGGATGTCAGTAATCTTAGGGAATCAAATATTTAGTTTTAAACACCTAAAAATACTGATAGAAAATTAGCAAGTGTACTAATTTAAATCGAGTAATAAAATAATTCGTTTCCTCAGGGACTGTTTTGATTTCTACGTAACAAGAACGTCAACATTAAGATATAATTAAATTGGGGGTTGCCTTAGGCAAATTGGTTTTTAGTGCAATTGTAAATAAAATGACGAAACTAAAGTGGGTTTTAGAAATAGTTTAGAGAGATGACTAGGTCATTCGGTTCATTTGCACATCACTCAATAGCAACCTGATTCTTTAAATCTACGAATGTCACAAAGTTAACGACGAATTAACAAATTAACTTAGGTCAATCCCTTGATCCTAAATCCTCTTATCTAATCATAATTCCCTAATTCCTTAGGTGAACCTATAATCATCAAAGGTTTTTAAGTCCGTTAATTCAATTATCACAACCTAACAACGCTCTATCCCTAGATTGCCTGTTAGATTGAAGAGCATAAATATGTCTGAGTTACACGCTACTGTCAATAGTCATATAATCTCTTGAATCAATTATATTTGGTCAGAATCATAAAGGCATGAAGAATGATTTATACTGAATAAACTAGATTGACATTCATAAACAATAAGAGTTTCAGATTACATAAGTATGAGCTAGTACATAATCATCTCTTGACCTAATCACAAAGGATTTAGCTACTCATGGCTAAAGCACAAATAACTAATGGTAAAGAAGAATTCATTACATGAAATTGATAACCGACTATGAGTTTTGATGGTCTCTCACCTTCTGCTCAGTGATCCAACTCCAAAAGTCAGTTTCTCTCTCCAAAATTTCGAACCCTCCTTTCAGAAATCGACTTCCCTTTTATAGGAAATTTCCCAGAAACGCTAAAATCGTACTCCCATGCTGAAGATCGGAGCACGATGGCTCATTTAACTCAAATCTAACACAGGAGCGTCTTCAAATCGTAGCCCGATTCCTAAGAAACCGTACTCCGATTTTTTACGAGACAACATGTCTCGGTTTAGCTTCATAATCGTACTACGATGTCACCAAATCGGAGTACGATTTTCCTCAACTTCAGAATTATAAAAACAGTCTTTTTTTAGCTTCTGGCTCATGCATAATCACTAAACTCGACCAAAACTACATAAAAACTGTAACAAAAATGATGTATGACCTAGTGTCATCAAATACCATTTTCCGTCCATCGTCGATGATTTATTGAGATACCTGTTGTGAATTCGATTAAAATCACACCAATAAATACTTGATGTGTGGAGCGAGAAATGATCAAGCAACCAAACAACGTGTATGGAAGTTATAAACACAAGCAAAGGTAGAAAACAACGAGAGAAAGAAAAGAGAAAACACAAAAGAATTTATTTACCCAGTTCGGTCCAAAACTGACCTAGTCTAGGGGAGAGAGCAGCCCCCCGTTCCACTATAATGATGAGTAACGTTACAAAAGAGATATCAATGGGTTACAAGAATAAGTCTCCCGTCTAATTCTACACAAAGTCTCAATCTCTTCTCGTGACCACGTGACTCAATCCTAATAGTGTTTCCCAAGGTGAATCAATCCCAACCCTAGTGTTTGTTGTCAAGAGCAAACTCTATACAAACCCTAGTTTTCTTGTTGACTTCTAAACCCTTGTTTCAGCCCCCTCTATCTCCAGGTTTACATCTGATACAAGGTCTATATTTATAGTAAAAGTATCCCTCATAAAATTGGAACAAATCTGGCCCGTAAAAATACGTTTTATTTTTATGCTGTTATGACAATTCGCAACAAATAATAAATTGTTCAAACAGTAAGATAGAAAGAATTAGAAGATTACAGAATTAAGTGCAACTTAGATTTGACTGGCTTTCCACATTGCGGACATTGTGTTTAGGATTTTTGTTGAGGTGGTTCCTTTTGTGACAACAAGTCAGAAATGAAAGACCTTAAAATTCTGCAATAAATAAAAGATTTTGATAACACCAGAGGCAAAAGACATAACTCCAATACATGCACATTCAAATAAGTCGCATAAGTACACAAAATTAACTTAACAATTGATAACATCATCAGTGGATGCTTCAGTTTTGTATGGTGATTGTGAACATGCATATAACTTTGATCAATATTCTAGTACCAACTAATTCAACACATGGCTATCCCAGAAGAAACTTCTACAAACATTTTTTTATTCTTGAGCTTTATATGTTATTAAATTAAAATAAAAAATGCATCTAAAACTATTCATTTGGAAGAAAAAAGTAATTGGATTAAGAATGTGAAAGATATCCAAGACAATACAAAGAGTGTCCAAAACTATCTCTGAACATTCAAAGGATATTCATCTCTTTCAGGGCAGCATCGGCAACTTACTCCAGCATGAAGACGGATAAAAAACAATGTTTGTCATCAATCCTATCGCTAAATCATCGGCTGTCTAATCTAGAAAACTTACGATTGATCCTCTTCTTCTGGTGCTTTGTTTTTACTTCTTAATTGCATGCTCAACTTCTCAATATGCACTTTTTCCATTTTCGAGAATTTAAAAAAATATATAAATTGTCACAAAATAATGCAAAAACAGGGTGAGGGTTGGGTTATTTTCTGATTTTTGAAAACTGTAGACAAACTTGAATCTCTAGTGGCAGTCTCCATTTCCTTAGATGAAGAAACCCTCATTGGATGAGAAATTGCGTGGTTGTGATTTGTTGACATTATAAAATTTTGTACTCTGACAGTGTATGAAATTGAGCTTTATATTTCAACTACGCCGGTTTCTACCGTGTTTGTGTTTTTCATTGATTATTAATAAAAGTCAGGGACAAACTTAACATATGTTAGTTTGAACCGACTAAGACGAGCTTTTACACATGGTCAAATGTATGTCTTTGTATATCGTGTTAAATCCATAATTGAATTGAAAATCTTAATCACCAATGATGATTCATGTACGTCCTCCAAGATGTTATGTATTAAAGAAGTATTTCATAGTAAATGAATTGTAACATTAATTCAAATGAAACTAGAAAACAAACAGTCAACATTATTACAAACTAAAGATGAAATTCAGATAAAACTTAAATAACAAGAGCATTGTTGACACCATTGTTTGTTACCGCACTTTGCTAGGTTTATGTTTTCCAATATCATAGACAACTTTAGTTACCTCTTCATGCAAAATCTTAAAAATTTCTTCTTGTTGTATAACAACATTAGGAAATTCTTTTATAAAGGACTCATCTGAAAGCTCTTTCAACTTCCAATACCAGACACGTTTTAGATCAACTTGTTCCAATGCAAATTGCTTCAGAAAGTGTTTCACGTGATTGCTCCATATTCTCACATCAGCAAATCGAACTTTCAAACTCTTGTGAAACAATACGAGAACATAATTTCTTGCCAACGATTCTACACCTCCGTTAGGGTACAACAAGCTACCTCTAGGAACCCAGTATCCCTGCAGCAATATTGCATGCTTCTGGAGAAAACTCAGCAGTTCCTCATTAGAGTATTCAGGAGCAAAGTACTTGATAGCACTAAAACGATGAAGCGGAGGGCCCTATCATAAAGTGTTATGTAAGACAAGTTTAAAAATTACATTATAGACGGAATATTATTCTATCCGGTTATAGGAAGTAATCAATGCCAAACCTCAATAAGCAATGTCTCAAGACGCATTTCCACCGGCAATGATAGAAGATGCCTGAACAAAATCAATATAGCATTATAAGAAAAATAAAAATATTATCGAGGAGACAAAATCAAGGTGAGGAAGAATACAACAAAAAAGATGAAAGATGAGTACATTTGCAGGTACAACATAAAGATGACAAATTTGCAATCAGAAATAAGGGATAAAAATAAAGATGACTGCTTCATATTAAAGGAAGACATTACCTTGTAGAAGGACCTTTAGCTAAACTGTTGTGGCTCACTCCACCACAGAGTGCAGCAATGTAATCATACCTTGAACCATTCAAATATTAACAAGCATGGTAAATTTACATATTCATATAAAAGAGAGTACAAAAGAATAAAAGGGCATATTCTTACGCGCTCATTTCAAAGTTTATGGGAAAACTTTTGTGTGCCACCATTTGCTGAAAATATCTAGATGAGATATCACTCTTGCAACCAAGGTACTTGAGAGGAACCCAACACTACAGAAGATAACAGAGAAAAAGACTAAATAAAAAAGGACGGAAAATAGAAAGTAAAAACAGAAGAGTTTACCATTTGTTTTCTTAAAATATTTCCAATTTTCAGTTTCTAAAATTTATGTTCATTTTAAACTGCTAACAAGAAGATGGCGGACTCGTGTAATCAGCAATCGTAATCCATAGCGTCAAGTATAAAACGTGCCATATTGTTTAGGATGCACCATCTTATCTAGGAAAATCTATTGGTGGGTGCTTACTGTTAGACTTCTGTTTGGGAGTTTGGAGGGAAAGGGTGGGGGTAGATTTAATGATAGATCAAGGAGTATCGGAAAAGGGAAGTGTGAGTAGTCCCCTCCCCTCACCTTAAATGAGATTTTATTTTTCTACATCAAACTAAAACCTTTTAATATGGTGATCACAAAAAATGCATTAAAGTAGGGTTTTGAATAAATTTTGATTGTCTTAAACATACCATAACAAGACTATGAGTAGACATAGTTATATCTAGTTCACAAATCGTAATGAGTACCAGGATCATTTGTAATTATAGCATAACCCCCATTATGACCAAACACCAGTTAGTTACATTACTGTTTTAACAATAGCTATACCTGACCACCATCACTCGTTGAAGGCTCCAACTGCTTATTCTGCAATAGAGATACAAAATCAATCATCAAATTGGATGCCCAAATATCTGTTGACAGATTGGAAACTGACGGACAACAACAAGAAAAGCCTTTTCCGACTAGGTTGGGATGGCTCCGATGGCATAACATCATGTCATGCATTTGGTTTGAAGAAAACAACAACTTTATATATAGCAGAAAATAGTACAAAATAAAACTGAGGTAGAGATTTGGTGGTTCTTCAACGGGGCTGCTTGTAAACTAGCCCCTGATGATGAGTAACAAAACCTGTTCTCAATATCAAGTAGAGATGGAACAAAGATGCTAATGACTAAATATTAAATTGAACACATGAACAGAAAAGGCAATGATCCCATAAGCATGAAGCAGTGATTAAACATTTTTGACTTATGAAGGGGAGTATAATCACCAAGCATGTGTGTATATAGGGGGCTGCCTCGCCCCATAGATGGTGTCATTTGATCTATGTCCTCAATTTCACTATGTGCGTGTGTGATAAACACAATACCTGGTTATTTGACGTAGCAACATTCTTCTTTTCTGAGCCACTAGAATCAAGATAGTGTCGTGATGGTCGGAGCTGCACAACTGCATGAATTGGATGAAGGTGCATCTGGAACCAAGAAAGATGCAGTCAAATTTACAAATTTCCCAAATTAAAAATCAATTAAAAGATCACCATGATGTAATTCATGAGTCTCTCATGTTATCAGAAGAAACAAGAAGCCATAAATAACAAACTTGAGTAAGAACAGTGGGTAAGAACTTTAAAATATCCTATACAAGCAACTTGAGTATCACAATGATAAAATCCATGAAACCATCAACTATCAGAATTCAGAAGTGAAAAGAAAGACAATAAATTAATGGATCATAAAGATTCAGATGAGAGGAATATGATCGGTCTTAATTCTGAAGTATTTTAAATTCTACATATAATTATAAATAATAAGTCCGAAAGTAAGTCAAGCTAGTTTTATCAATTATCTTCTAAGGTGACATTCTACTGTTTTCTTTCTACTTTTTATTTGATGTTTGAGGAGTTGTTCGATGTTAGAACAAATACCCAAGAATATGCTCACTCTCGCCATAAACCTAAAATGCTCATTTAGGCGCAGAGTGCTCCTTCGATTCAAATGTAGATACTCTCTTAATAGATAGTTGTATAGTAATCATCAAAAGCCTCTGAGCATTGACACTGAAGGCCTATTTATAGGCTCAATAAAGATAAACAGCCTTAATAAGATAATCCAACTATACCAAAATCTCTATATACCAGAATAACAATAAATGATTCCAAATTAAAAAGCTTAATCGTAAAATTAAAAATCCTAAACAATCTACATCTCAGGTGTAAGTTGATTTTAAGGTATGATTGTATTTTAATCTTTCTCATTTTCCCCTTTTCCACAACTCATTAAAACATACCTTGTGACACATTTCTAGCTGGATTAGCTTTTCATTAAGAAAACATTAATTATTTTCACCCACTTCAGTTCAAAACCTTAATAAGTTTTAATTCATCTCAAAACAAGAAACTCATCCTCAGAAAGTTTTTGAAACTACTTGTCCCAGATTTATCGAAGTAGAATTAAATGTTCAACAAATAGGATAGCAGTCTTCCACATGGTGATGCAATACCTAACACATTAAGGTAATATACCACTTTTAAACAAAACTAGACATCGCGGAATAGAATGAGACGCGAGTACCTTATCTCCCATAAGAATCCCAACAGCACAACCATTTGCAGGAGATGGCTTCCACATAGTTGAAAGAGTCTGGTTAGAATTAAAATACAGTAGCAAATTCATAAGTTATGTACGGTGTATAATACTTTTCAGAGACAACTTCTCAAACAAAGACATAACTGCTTGCAATCAACTTTGAATCATATACATCAAAATTCTGTTCAGCAATTCAATGAAATAAGAGAAGGATTATGTTTAGAAAATAGAATGAAAACAACATGAATCAAAGTTCAAACATGTATTGGGATCTGAAAAATTAGCATAGTTGTATTGTTGGTTCAACTCATAAAGATTTGACACAATTTCATAACCATATATGTTGATTGTCATGCATTAGTAATACACCGTGCAAGTTTTTCACATTTTTTTATTTTTTTTCTTCTACATGTTTGCAATATTTCAAGAAACAATATGCTTTTTATGAGCAAAGCAGCAGAGTTTCTGTTAGTGAGTGAAGCAAGCTTTCAACAAGACCTAAAATTGCATTGTACATCTAATCGAACACACAATACACATCAAATTCTCCAATTGAACCGCAACAAACAAAAATATAGGTAAAGAAAACATCATCCTAAACCTATGCTCAGAAGCAGAAAGTAAACGATGACACATTTCACTAACAAAAGTTTCAACTTATTGAAAATTTTAATGTATCACTTTTCGTGAATAATTTATGCTAATTCTTATCTTGGGTCCATCCTTTTAAAGGATGCAAATAATGAAGATATCTTAATCAAACTTTCACAGATAAGGATTATGTTATGCAGGATCTTATCAAATTAAAAGAGATAGAGTAATCCTAATCAGAAAATCCTAGTTAATTGAAATTTAAAAAGATAAAATAATCCTAATTAGTAATTCAAGACTTAAGCTGGAGTCTACTTCTTTCTCTGGTCCTACTTCCCATATATCATATTTTTACAAAAGCTAGCAAAAGTAATAAGTCTTAACCTATTTCAAAGATGCATATATTATCAAGGAGTATTGATATATATTTTAGAGTCATGGATTCTAAATTATGAAGTGGTGAACAAGATGCAAGTAATCTCTCTAAATTATTGATATACACAGATATTACTAATTTCAATGCTAACGAAACATGGAGCTTTCTGTATCAAATATGTGCATCATTTAATATCTTGATTATTTATTTTTTGAAACGTGCAACATGAAAACATATACACCATATTGCTGATCTTGGCGGCAATTGGCGCGTTAACTTTTTACAACACCATATAATCAAACAATGTAAGAGATAATGAAAAGACCTGCTTTGTGTATTTGAGTGTATTTGAAAATTCTCTGTCAACAGTACTTGATTCCAAATCAACAGATAAATCAACCGCAACATCTAAACTATCAGGTTTCAACCGGACCTGCACAGTCGAAAACATAATAATTAGTCAATGGGATTACAAAACATTTTCCTAAAAAGGAAAAAAAAAAATACCTCTTCACATCGTTCATCGAGTTCATATGGCCGCCATGAAGGTCTTAAAGGATATTGCATAACGTACAACTAAAAGTTACCAGAAAAATAAATAAATTAGACTACCAATGTAAAACGTGGAATCCATAATCCAACATACACAAGCAGTAACAAACCTTAATGTCATCATCAATAGAAGGAGAAAAGAATACGTCAATTTCACGCACGATTGTGTCTTCTTCGTTCTCTTCATCCATTGGATTGACTTGTGTTGAATCCTCTTCAGCCTCAGTCATTTCTACATCCACGGAATCGACATTTCTTGAATCATGTTCAGGTTCAGACTTCGATTCAGCTTCAACTTTAACAGTACCATTATGTTCAGACTTCATCTGAGTCAGCGTGATAGTTTCAATGCAATCTTCGTTCTGTTTGGCTGTTAAATCTATTTTTTGTGGCTCTATTTTGGGAACGAATTGTGGTTCTTTTTTAGGTTTGAGTTTTGATGATTTTGGCGCGAATCTTGAGATTCGCAAAGTGGCCTGGCTTGGGACTTCTAGGTCGTCGAAATTCATAACACACCTTTGTGCTAGTGTTTCTTTTACGTTCACCGGTGATAAAATTACCTAATCGCAAGGTGAGATTATGAGATAGTGAAAGATTAAAATACACACACTAATTAACAAAAGAAACAAGAATTTGAAGTGTAAAAATTTACCTTCACAGAAAGGCTTGCAATAGAAACGTGGGGTACAAGTAAACGCAAAATTTAAAGTGTGAAATTCAACTATTTTCGTTCCGATATGCTAATACCCTAGCACCGCTATGAAGAAGCTTTGGTTTTTTTTTTT